>JABAHO010012735.1_pt2 | contig 13330 bp, 19 predicted proteins | sample 7062071 | NCBI WGS metagenome assembly JABAHO01 (sample SAMN14534356, study PRJNA622989) | marine sediment metagenome | biome: marine biome [ENVO:00000428]; feature: marine pelagic biome [ENVO:01000023]; material: deep marine sediment [ENVO:00002113] | place: India: Gulf of Kutch | collected...
TCTCAAAGTTGTTGATTCAATTACTGCCATAAATGATTGTAATGCAGGTCTAGGAGAATCTGCCCATGCTATAAAATCATTTTGAACCTTTTCCCATCCTATTAGTGTTATTTTTCCTTTTGCCATTATCTTCTCCTACTATCTAATTCATCCTCTTGGTTGAATATGGAAAGTATTTCTGCTATTTCATTCAAGTATTCTACACCGTACTTGTCTTTTAATTCTAAAATCTCAGTAAACGTTCCCAAGCCTGCTCTTACTAAATTAATAACAGGTACTTTTTCAACAAGTTCTGGATAATCTTCTATTGCTTGTTTTCTTTCTTTTGGATCTCTTGATCGTACATACCTGATTGCTTGACTTCTTCTATCGTGGAGAATACTATTAAAAAATTATATACCTCCTGCATTAGACTTCTAAAGTCTTTTTCAGAAATACCTGTATCTATTATTTCTTCCATTGATTTGCCTAGACCAATTTGACAGGTCTTTTCCCACCATATCTCATCAAACTCTAATGCTTCTGTAATTGTTGCATCTTCTTTATTTTTTAATTTTTCAGCTTCTTTTGATTGATTCCTAAACCATAACAAATCTTTCATTGGTACATCTTCTATAACAGGAATTTCTAAATCTTTAATAACCCAAGCTTTTTTCTCTAAGTTTAAAAATAAAACCATAACCCTTATTTAAGTGTTTAGTATTTAAACTTATAGGTTAGTACAGGATTCTGCTCTTGCAGTAATGGATTCAATTAATGCATCTGTTGAACCTGCTGCATGAGTGTGTGAGTAATCTGTAATTATTGCGTTTGCATATGTTAAAGTTACAGGTCCTGTTGAATTAAATTTGTAACTTGCTGCTCTTGCGTTTTTGGCTTCATAGTCTGTATACATTGAAGTTTCATTGCTTGCTGTTCCTGAAAATACATCTGCTGTAAATGTAATTGATCTGTCTGTTGCTTTTGTATAAGTAATGTCAGTTTCTCCGTTTACTGCCATAACTGCCATGTTTCTAGTTACTGTTGTTGAGAATGAACGTTCTCCGTATGTTACACTGTTCCAAGTAAATGGATTGCCTCCACCGTCAGAGTGAACTATTGGGGATGATGATGTTTCAGAAGATTGATAAACAGGTGTTCCACCGTCTCCTGTTGATGTTGCTGGCACTGTAATGTCTTTTGCAATAAATGTCATGCTTTGTTCCCACATACCTCTTGATACTGATAATGTTCCTGATGTTGGTCTGCAACCTCTCATGTGTTGATAATATTCTGTTCCGTCTAAGTTAAATGAGTAAGTAAAAGATAGTGAACTGTCTGGACTTGTTGCTCCTGTTCCTGAACTGTTCCATAGATATTTCCATAGTGTCAAGTCTACAGGATTGTTTCTAAGTGAAAATGCGTATAATGATTGTGTCTTAACTGCATCAATGACATCTTCAGATCCTAATACATTTACATCCATATGCTGAACATCTGGGTTAATATTAATTTCTGTATTATTTCCTACTAGAGCAAATGTTGATGAGTTTGGTGTTACACCGTATAATGCTGCGTTAGATACTGAGTCTCCCTCTGTTACAAATTGTAATTCTTTAACTATATCTTGTTTAGTTGTTACGTTATGTGCTGATACCATGTTATCTTTACAATAAAATTTGATATAAAGAAGTATTAAGTTTTTATCTTAAAGTAGACCATATTGAGTTCTGCTTGTGAAGTAGGTGTCTGATCAACTTCATCATCAGGTTCTATTCTATCAAATGTAGGTTCTGAATCTTGGAAAAATGCTACTTCTGAAGGATTTCCATCACTCTTGTTTAACCTGGTTGAACCGTTAGGTCTGTATTCCCATAGTATTCTGTGTACTTCATCTTCCATATCCAATAGAACCTGTAATGACTCTGCTTGTACTTCTATAAAACAAACACATACCCAAGCGTGTTTGTCATCTCCGTTTATTTCAAAATCTTGTTCCTCATATTTTCTTCTTGCTACATAATTTACTCTAACTTCATTGACAAATGTACCGTCAGGTCTAGCAAGTTGGTCAGGTTCATCTGTATCAGACGAAAAATACGGAGTTATAGTTCCTGTGATGTTAGATGCTGTCCAATTATCAGATAACAAGTCTGCTATTGTCTTGTCAAGATTTTCTCTTGTTCCTGAAAGATTAGTAAATGTAACTGTCATTATGAATACCACACGTTACCCCAACGTGATTGATCTGCTGGAGTCTGATTCATGTAAGATCCTAGCAATACCTTTACCATGTCATAAATTTGCATTGTACTCAATGATGTTCTTGATCCTAGATTTCTGAGTATCTCTGAACCTGCTAGGTTTGCTATTGAGTCTATAGCAGTAGGCACAGTAGCAAAATCCGTATTTCTGTTTAATATTAGATTAATTACATCTGTCACTGTGTTCTGTACTGACGTTACCGTTGCAGGTGTACTTGCTTTTGTTCCTCCCCATGCAAGCTTCTCCATTTCGTCAGTAGAACCGTACTTGGTCATAATAATTGTTATATAGACTTCAATCATTAGAAGTAATTATGTCGCAAATTTTTATGCTTGATCTAGGTTTGGAATGGTTTAGATATGCAAACAAATACTTGGAAAATTTGTATCAGGTTAGTACCACAATGTACGGTACAGTTACAGTACACAAACAACAAGAAGATAGGTCATTTGAAAAAGAGTTTGACTATATCATACAAAGCTTAGGGCTTTAACCCCCTTTTTTATCTGTTAGGATTGTTATCATAGTAAACCCTGTCTGCTATCACTCGTTCCTTAGTTCTAAACTCCTTGTCATGCCACATCTGTATTCCGTCTACTCCTGATTGATTGTCGCTGTTGACCTCTCTTTTCGGGTGGTCCTTAAACCATGCGTACATCTGTGCAATAATCTCTGTGCCGTCTTTTTCATACAAAGAGCCATGAGATATTGTATTTTCACTCTGCAAGTGCCTAAATGTGAATGGTGCTTTGAATAGTCTTGGTCTGCTCATTGTAGTTATGCCTACCATGTGCTGCTTGATAGGATAGCACTTTTCAGGTCTGTCCTGTATAGTTCGTAACGAACTGTCAAACACGTTTGGATTTATGTCGATATACTCGTCAGAATCACAGACTATCATATAGTCCATCTTGTCCTTTTTAGCCAATTCCCAATACTTGTTTCTTTTCTCAATCTGAGTCTTGTTATTCATGTCCACGATATGTATCTTGGAATAGATGTTCTGTAGGTCCTTGAGATACTTTGGATCTGATTCCTGTTTGTCTTTTCTTCCTGCATAAATTCCGTCAATCACATAGAATTTGGTTATATAGTCATACACCGTATCATTTGTTAAAATTTTTATTAGACCTTCAGTATCGTCAAAGTAGTTTATCCCTACTCCAACTTTAAAGATATTTTCTGATGTCAATTATAGATAGTGTGAACTTTGTGTACTTAAATCTATCCCAATACCAATAGTTTACTGTGAATCTGTTGTTTATGTTGTCATGAACACCAGATACAAAGTGAGGTGTTCCGATCAGCAATGCATGGCATATCTCATGTTGTATTCTGTCACTGTTCTCTCTTAGTTTGAATACGTTGCGAGAATCATGAAGATATAGGTCCATTCTAAATTTTCCTGTCACACCGCTTGGCATATTTGGATTAATCTTTTGTCCTGATGTTGTCTTTATGTGTTCAAAGAACTGAGGGTTAGTGTCTTTTAAATCCCATACGTGTATATCCCATTTCTTTAGCCATCTTCCTATGTTATAGACTTTGAGATGAGCCAATGTATTCCACACCGTACTTTTTACAAATCTTTCATTAATGTCGTTAGTGTGAAAGTTAATCATATAAAAAAATAAGAAATAAGGTATTTAACCCCTATTCTACGTTGTCACTTTTGTGCTTTGCATAGTCTGCACCAATTAAGATTGCTACAGGTGCTAACAAAGCGATAGCTGTATTTTGATCTAATGGAATTTGTCCCATTCCTGTCCATAAGGCTACTAAGCCTGTATATGCACCAAGACCATAATATCTTAGATTTCCTGCCATATCAACTGCTTTGCGAGATACTATATAACCATTATTGTTAGATTACGCCTAAAGTTCTACAAACTTCGATAACTGTCAAACCTATTGCCATGATTGCCAATGTATAATCTCTACGTCTTAGTTTGTTTGCCTGCTTCTTTTCCATGTCTNNCGAATATGCGAGCTTCGACATCCATACAAAAATGTATGAAATTAGAATAAATAGAAGTAAAAAAAATAAAAGTATAGTTCTATGCGTTTACAGTAGAAACTATGATGTATGTATTTGGATCGAGGATGTCTACACCAATTCTATGAGTCCAAACAATGTCCCAATATTGTCCTGCGACATTCTTTTGGAACTCAATTTCCATCTTTCTTTGTGATGCAAGTGCAAATGATTTGCCTTTGACACAAACTAAGTTTCTGTCTGCATTGTTTGCTGAAAGAAGTTCGTTGGTTACAACTATGTCAATACCATAGAGTCTCTCCATTTGTCCGAGTCTGGTAATACCTGCATTTCCGATTTGGGTATATTCAGATAAGTTGGTTGAAGAAATTAGTGATTCAAAAGCTCTTGGGCTGATGAAAGCAATCAAGTTACCTGGAGAGGTATCTTGTCCTAATTCTTCTAGGTATCTCTTACTGAAAGTAAGACCATCTTCGTCAAATTCCCCATCAGCATCTTCCTCTGTTGGGTTAGTTGTTGCAGCACCGTCAGAACCACCAATGTGGTAAGGAGCTGTAGTAACACCACCAAAGTCATGATCTGTAGCAGCCAAGTCTTGGAGAATTAGTCTGTGCTCATCTCTGATTGCTTCTAGTCTTGCAGTTTCTCTAATTGCGTTAAGGAAACTTGCAGGATAGTCCTCAAGATTTGCTTTTTCGACTACTTGTCTCCAGCCTCTGATGTTACAAGTAACATCTACTGCTGTAAGGGTGTGAGTAACTGCTGTGATGTCGGTAGTTGGACTTTCGGTAATTGCTCCTGCATCTGGTACTGTGATTCTGTAGAATCTTGCAGTATTTTGTCCTGTTGGTATGGCTTGGAATTGACCATACTGTCTGATAGGAATTGCAGTTTTAGATCCGATTTGAACTGAGATGTTAGCAGATTGTTTAACACCTGGAATTGTTCCTGATGTTGAAACTGCTTCTTGAACCTCTCCGTTTCCAGATTGTTTCTGGATAGAGTGTGATTCAATCCATCCTTCCTTTTCAAGGACTAATTTGTTATAGCCTGTCTCAAAGAGTTTATCCATGAAGGCTTGTCCTTGTTCTTCAGTAAATGCTTCCTCAACATAACCTGAGTCAGTTGATTCTGCTACTTCAGATTTTGGATTCCAATTCTCTTTTACAGTTTCAATAACTGCTTTAAGGGTTTCAGAATTGGATTTTTCAATTCTTTCGGCAACTTTGTCAGAAACATCTTCTTTAGCAACTTCTTCTTTAGCTGGTGCTTCAGTTTCAGGTGCTACTTCAGTTTTTGCTTCTGCTTTACCTACTTCAACTTCGCCATCTGTTTCAATGGTTACTTTGACTTTTTCCTCTACGTTCTTTTCAGAATGTTCGGCTGTTGTCATGTATTTTTTCTTATATTTGTCTTTATTGGAAGTAATATCATCAACATCCACAGGTCTATCCATGTCATCTCCCATTGGCTCTTGAGGCGGAATCTGTNNCGGAATCTGTGCTGCTGGTTGTACTTGTGGAGGAGGTGCAACAAGTCTCATAAATTGTACTTCTAATGCTGCTAGTAACTCAGTTGCTTTTCTGTCTAGCTCATCTTGTTCAAGGTTAGGATTTCTTTGTTTCATACTGTCCATTAACTCTTGTTTTAATCTGATAGGATCAAGGAATCCTCCAAATGATGAAGGTACATCTTGCTCGTTTAATATTTTGATATATTGTGCGTTGTGTGATTCAATTACGCTTAATGTAGATTCTGGTATTCCAGGCGTTCTTACTACTGATAATTCTAATATCTCATCTAGTACAGGTGCGTTTAGACATTTCTCTCTCATGGCATCACATAGTTCTCGTTGCTCCAATACTGATGCTCCTATTGATACCTGATACTGTTCGTTCTCTAATCTTTTTTGCCATTCAGAGTCAAATACTGTTGCCTCGTATTTTACCTGACTTTTCTCCTCATCAAAGGTAAATGTTACCTGACCTATGTGAGTGTCTTTGTCATGCTCTACTCTTAATGGAACTTGTTTACCGTCAAATTTCTTTAGTTCTTCTGTGTCATAAAATACACCGTTTCTTGATTGTCTAGGCATTAATGCTATACCTGCTATTCGTTCTGCCATGCTAATATTCTTCCATAAGTGATATAGAGAAGTATTTATGAATGTTTTTTGAGTAAATAGCCTACCCAATCTGATGCTACTAATTTATTAACTCCACCTATACTTCTTGCCTGTACTTTTACATCTGTTTTTTCTTCAAATACAGTACCATATAATGATAAAATAATGTCTCCTCTTGGAAAAAATGCTCGTCTTTTAATTTGCCATCCTTGATTATTAGTATTAGATATAAATATAGATTCCATTGTTGATACATCAGAAGCATTACATTGCCATTTAGTCATAAATAATCTATAATCTAATGGAACGGTATATTGTGTTTTTTCAGTTTGTCCTGATCCTATATCAATTCTTGCTTGTTCAGTTCCAGCAGTAGATGCTGTTGCTGTAATATTTCCTGCATTTGTTTGCCCTGTTCCTGAAGAAGTGATAAACATTCTATTTATTCTGAGAAATGAACCTAATGTTGTTACTGTAGTTGTACCGTCAAGTGTTACACTTTCATTTAAAATACTCCAATCATTTGCTAGTCCTTCTATACGTATTGTTATTGCTCCTGTTCCACCTACATCATCTGCTGTTGAAGATGAAGTAATATCCATAGTCTCTGCACTTGATAATCTAGTTAAATTACCTCCTGTAGTCCATATATCTTCAAAATCTCCGTTTATATCTGAATTATATCCAAATTTATCAATAATATTATATGCTCCTTCTCCATAATCCCTTGATGCTTTCTTTAATAATCGTTCATCAATAATCATGCCAAATCGCCTACTCTTTTGCTTGACCAGAACTTACATGACCAATAGCCAGGTGTCGTTCTGTCTTTTTTCTGTGAGCAGTTGTGTCTAGCCCTAAATGATTTACGTCTTTCTGGATCATCTCGTTTGATTGACATATTAGGATCTCCGAATCTGACAATCACTACATTGCCTTGCTTGTTCATTACATATACTGCAAACTTTTTAGGTCCACCTGATGTTCTAAATGGCTTGTTTAGTTTTACTGTTCTGCCTTGATACTTGGCTTCCTCCACTTTGTCTCCCCAATCATATTCATCATAATCCTCTTGCAAATCCAATACCTGTTCAATCTTGTTAATCAGTACAACATAATCTTTCTTGCCTTTGATCATAACTGATTCTGATATGGTCTTTGATTTAGAGCCTATGAACATTGCTTTTGATTTTACATTTTTTGATTCTGAACCTGTAACAGTATGTATAGTATGCATACTATTGACTACTCCTTTATAAGATACTGCTTGAGTTGTACTTTCATATGCACTTGCCCTTACGACTATCTGTTCGGAATCTACAGGAAGTCTTGTAGTTCCTCGTAGCTGTATAGTTCCTTGTATGTGCTGAGTTTCTGGAAATGATATGAACTTCTTACCTGTTTTCTGTACTGTTGGCGTTACATCTAAGATATAATCATCTGAATAACTCAGATAAGAATAAGGCATTATCCTATGAATACATCGCCTGAAAATTCAAATTTTGTTAGCAATGGCTCTCTGCTGTCTAGTTTAGGAGTCCAATAAACAAATATTTCTTGTACCTCGTTTGGTTTTAAGGTGTCAGGTATCTCGAATCTTAATTCAGGGTTTGTATTTTCTACTTTGATGTTATGAACAGACCATTGAGTGTCGGTGTTTTTCATATACATTGTATATTTGGTAGTTTCTCCTAGTGATACCCTACCTAGATCTACTGACTCTGCAAGATTGTCTGTTTGTTTATCTGTGTAAATTCTAATCATTTTTCAAACCTCGTATAAAGTTCAATATTTCCTCAGTGTTCTTTCTCTTTTCTGCTCTGTCTAGTTCTTCTCTGAGGTTGACCATTTCTAACAGTTTTTCATTAGTGTCATTGTCTTTAACGGAAGTGTTTTCAGGTTCATCTCTTGTATCTTGCAACTGATTAGTTGGCGTTACTGATGTGATAGGTGGCTCATCTTCCATGTCACTTTCGTTTATGTCTATGCTGGTGTTTCCAATAAACCACTTTCTTGCCTCTGATCTTTTGATGAGATTGTCTCTGAATGATGTTGTAACGTCTGCTATGGTTGCTTCCTGTTTCTGAGGTGTCTCAAAGAACAGTTGAATGTCCTTTGCTTTTACATTCTTGCCATGTTTTTGAAGATAAGGAATTACGATTTTTATTTTGATTTGATTTGCCAATCTTGATTGTATTCTTTTGACTTTTCTTGTCAATACGGAATCTGTACTTTCTGATGCTGCTCTAGCAGTAAATCCAGCGTTGAAGAACTGTAATGGGAATTTAGAACCTGGTTCTAGCAGGTCTCTTTGTATGTGATCAATGTAACCTTCAAACTTGCTGTTGCCACTTGACTCTATAATCTTGACATCAAACTCTTTGTCTGTAACTATCTTTGATCCATGTCTCATCTTCTTTAGTGCATCTGCCTGAGTCTTGATAAACTGTTCTCCTGCATCTNNAGGATCAGCATGACCTTCAAATATCTTTGGCATTGCATCCTCCATCTTTTTCATCTGAATCAATGGAGAATCAAATGTCTCTCCTGTATCTGGGTTAGTGTAAGTTGATAATACTGAATGATGCAAGCCTCTGCCAAATGGCTCTCTTGCAACGTTGGTTAATTTCAAATGACATATCTCATTTGGTCTTAGTTTGATGTCTTGGTCATTAACGTGCTGTAGATAATACTTTACATTGCCTTTTTTGTCTCTGACTATGCTTTGTATGGTTGTAACAGGAACTTCTACCCATTCTGAGTAACTAGGATCGTGTTCAAAGAACATATTGCCACATCCCAAGTAAGAATACAGTGCATCTTCTAATTGTTCATCCCAATTTATCATTTCAAAGAACTCATTGACCATATCTGCAATGTTTTCCTTCTTTGCAGTTACTTTGAGTCCTTTTCCAAGTATCATTTGGATATATGTTTNNACCATTCTTCGACCATATCTGCTACACTTTCTTTCTTTGCACTGACTCTGATGCCTTTTCCAAGCACCATTTGGATATATGTTTCATTTGATAAGTTTAATCTAGGATCTTGGTTAATTGCGTTGATAGTTTCAGCAAATGGTCTGTCTGGAGCTAGTTCATCTTGCCAATCTGACTCATTTACCTCACTTTTTTGATTAAATGCCTCAATAACTCTGATAGAACCCTCATATTTCTCTTTTATTTCAGTATTTTTGGGTAAAACAGGTGCTTTTGAGTCAGAAATAGCCTTTTTTACGGTAAAAATGTCTGCCATTTGTGTTTTTTAATCGTTTTTGTATAAAGTGAAGTAATTAATCGTGTTCAAAGAATATTTGATCAGATCCATTGACACCTACACACGTTAATCTAGTGCCTGCTACCTCTAATCTTAGCCTAACTACGTGTGTTCCTGTCACAACAGGAGACAATCCTTCTCCAAATCTTACAAAGAATGTTCCATCTGAGTTTAGTGTAACGTTTTGTTGGTTAGAAAATATCAATTCTCCTCTGTTGTCTATGATTCTAAATGTTGGTGTGAATCCTGATATGTCTCTTGTTGTTGTCAAAGTATTGTCATCATATACAGTTCCTGATAGGTCGTATGCTGCATTATCAGTAAAGTCTCGTTGAGCCCATCTGTTTTGGTCCATTTTTAGGTATAAAACCATATACTTTATTTATTATAAGCTATTATAGAAAGTATATGCTGGCAGTTCATACTCCTGCACCTGAATATCCTATGGTTCGTAACGAACAGCTAGATGAATTACAGAAAAATCACATTTATGAGATATGTACGTTCCCTATGCACTTGCCTGACAAAGTTTGCATGGATATTTTAAGAAATAACACTGATCCTAACGTCATATTGTATGTTGCACTGATGAAAGGCATTACACCTATCATCACAGTAGGCGATCACAAGGCATTTGTAGCAGATTTTAGCAAACCTGAACCTACAAAGAAAGAACGCAAGTTGCCTAGATTTGGCTCAAAGGTAAAAGACAAGTTAGAAAACACACTAAGACTAAAGCGTTTATCCCACACCCGCTAGAGTTCCTGAACCCATCTTATAGTAGTACAGTGCAAGCAAAAATGCATCTCCAAGATCAAACGGATTCTGTCTTGTCTTGTCCGTTCCGCCTTTTTTGTTAAACTTGATTGTCATCAGTTGCATCTTCAGTTTCTTAAATGACGGATGAATCTCTACGTTCTGAAAGTCTATGTTGTTTGCTGCATAGTTTAGCATCTTTTCGCCATACTGTGCAAATGATATAGCCTGTACGTTCATATGCTGTTTATCCCTCAAGTCTCTAATCCCTTCTGTCCATGAGCCATCCACAAAACAACGCNNCTGCACGTTCATGTGATACTTATCCCTCAAGTCTCTAATCCCTTCTGACCATGAACCGTCTATAAACATACGTTTGGTTCTAAACTTTTCTGACAACATTCTGATATTGTTAATGATGTCAATGTAGCTTGCCCTTTCAAATGCCTCAGCATAGATAACTGATTTCTTGCCTTTGCGTTTTTGCATTATGCATATACCAAACTCTGATGAACCGAATCCAGGATCTATGCCAATAACCCTGTCATTGGAATCGTCATTGGCTTCCCATTCGTATTCTGTTCCACAGCACAGCTCTATTCCTTCTGGAGAGAATATGTCTCCTACGTTCTTACCCCATACACCTAGATACTCTCTTTCATAACTTCTAGCTTGTGATGCCTTTTTTAGATATTCGGGCGTGAAGATAGATGTTTTAGTCTGCGGATCTTCTTTAAGACCTGCTTCAACATAGAAATGGAATCTTTCATATATTGTCTTTTCTGATCCTGTGGAAGGTTCTTGCATAATGTCGTAAAAAAAGCCTTTCGGTTCTTCTCCTGCTGTAGATACCCAAATAACCCAGCTATTTGACTTTCCAATATATCTCTCTCCGACAGTTCTAACGATTGAATCATCTCTAAGTTTGAAGAAAGCTGCCTCATCCCCAAAAAAGACACTAACCTTTGGTTTACCTCTAGCTGAATGGATGTTATTCGAGGGATAACATTTGATTCTGCTTCCGTTGACATCTACTTCATATGCTCCATGATCTACATAACCTAGACCTTTCTTCTGTAAAAAGCCTTTCGCCCGAAGTATCAAGTCCTGTGCCAAGTCTACGTTAGGTCCTGTGATAATCATGGCTTCCTTGCCACTAAACCAAGGATCTACCAAGCTTTTCCATACTGTCCACAATAGCACAAATTCTGTAAGTCCTAATCCTGTTGCCTTGTAAACGCAGAACCACTTGCAAGGGTTTGTCCTATCTTCTTCCATTTCTTCCATCTGCATCTTTTCTAGTATTTCCTGTTCATACGCATAACATGGATGATGTACTCCGTCACGTTCTGGACCTCCGTTAGGATAGAATATGTAGTGCCAAAAACAGCAATCAGCAGATTCTGACAAGGAATCCTTGCACCAGAATGTCAGAGGTACTGTAGGTACGTCTCTGGTTGCTGCATTTGATATTATCTGTAAAGTATTCTTGCTAGCTAACCCCATTGTCCTCTACCTTTGGCATTGGTTTTGCAGGTCGTAGTTTCTCTCTCTCCATTTTTAGTTTCTTGACCTGTAACGGTAATGCAGAATCCTGTAACATCTTAAACGAATCTAATTTAATCTCATGTCTGAATCTTGCCATCTTTAGATACAGTTCCTTGTCCATATCTTCCAATCCTTTTTCTTTCTCATGAGTCATCAATGTCTGAATGTCAGCAACGTCATGCTCAAAGCCTGTCCTAGCTCTCATGAACTCTCCTATGTACGTGTCCATAGCATCTTCTGATATGCTGTTTTCCAAGTCTTTTTCTATCTGCTTGATATGGTAGTGTACGCCAGCAGGGCTTGTCTTGCCAAACTTTGACATAAGTTCCGTATCTTTGTTTATCTTGTTTGCAATGCCATATGCGTTCTCGCTAAAAAACATCCACTGATTGAATATGTAATCGTGAAACTCCTTTGAAAGATCAGGTCCTCTGGTTCTAGTCATATACACCATCACTACAATCTACTACTGAACCACAGTTATTGCATATCTGATGACAAACGGTCATTTTGTCCATTACTTCGTCACATCTTGCACAATTCATAGTTTGCCTGTTCTCTCCCATCCACGATATGCTTCGTCTACCTCGCACGTCAAACATGAATCAAAAAAACATGGTTTGCCACATCTTCTGCAAGTGTTGATTTCCCTAAGATAATCTTCTCCAGAAAATGATTTCTTCAAGCCGTTGATAAACCCCTCAAGTAATTTGATCAATGAACCTCTCACATACTCTCTTTGCATCATGAATGAGAAGTAAATGTGGCGATAAAGTGCCTCCATCTTTGTCATGAACTGTCAATCCTAATGATAAAGCCTGTATTCCTGTGCAAGACGGATCAGGCAATGATACAGGTTCTGCATCTGTGGTAAACTTCCAATCAACATAATCCTTGTATTGTGATAGAAAATCAGGCATATCCTCGTATCTGATAATGCTGTTTGCGTTACGTTCATAGTATTGTATGTCAGGATATTTCTCCCTGATTCGTTTTTCTACAATGTCTCTCTGATAGGACCTGTTGATTGCTATCCATCCATATCCTTGCACATCAGTTTTGAAAAGTTCCTTGTCACAAGGAGCTGGCAAGTGTGTTGCAAATGGCAGTTTCTCTAGCAGGTCAGAAGTCGTGACAAAGCAGGGATATTGCTTTACAGCTTCTACCTCTGTCTGTTCCATGCTTCTTAGCTTTGAGCCATGAAATATTAACACAACCTTGTTTTTTGGAAAGTTTAACTTGAACTCTGAATAGTCATGTATCACTATCTTGTCATATGATGTCTGTATGTCCTCTGCCCTTTTGATCAGACTTTGCAAGTCTTTGAAAGTTTCTGTAACGCCATAATATTCTCCAAATCCCATAGTGTCAAACTGTTCTAACTG
>JABAHO010004192.1_pt1 | contig 13317 bp, 15 predicted proteins | sample 7062071 | NCBI WGS metagenome assembly JABAHO01 (sample SAMN14534356, study PRJNA622989) | marine sediment metagenome | biome: marine biome [ENVO:00000428]; feature: marine pelagic biome [ENVO:01000023]; material: deep marine sediment [ENVO:00002113] | place: India: Gulf of Kutch | collected...
GACTCGATGGACTCACCGGTGAAATCGTCACCGAATACGTAGATGCTGATTCTCTTGCCCGGGTCGTAATACGTGTCGATGGCGGCCTGGATGCCCTCCACGGGAGAGGAGTTGCTGAACGGGTTCCACGTCTGCAGGCGGTCCAGGATGGCTTTCCGTCGGCTTGGCGAGTCGGGAATCCACTCGCCCGCGAAGCGGCCAAACATGTAATCCCCCATGTCGTTCATGACCTGAATTCCCTTGACGCGGGGGTAGATCGACAGGGTCTCATTCACCTTCTGCAGCACCTGGGGCCAGGCGGCGTTGTACATGCTACCCGAGGTGTCGATGACGAAGATGATGTATTCGNNAGGCGCTGCATCTCGTCCGTCAGCGTCTGCTTGGCGGCGGCCAGCTTCTGGGTTTCCGTGAGGTTGTCGTCCTGTCGCGCAGCGGTGGTTTCGAATTTCCCGAGAATGATGGTGAGCTGCTGTTCCAGGCGCGCAAGCTCCAGCAGGTTGTCGTCCAGCTGCCCGCTGCTGTCGTCGACCTGGCGGCGCAGCTCCTTGATCTGACCCTGAATCTCGAAGAGCGCTTGCTCGCGGTCGGCAACCTGTCCTTCGAGGTTTACCTGGGACTTCTCGAGCAGGATGGGTTCTACGGTCTTGGTGATCATCAGCAGCAGGATGATGGCTCCGAACCCACAGCAGATCACGTCGAGAAAGGAGACGCTGAATTCTTCGATGGCTCGGCGATTGCGGGTCTTCATGGCCAGTCACGCGAGGGTGACAGGAACGCGCCCCCGGAAATCCGGGCCAGATTCCAGTAGGCGGCGGGAGCCATGGGATCCCCCTCCATCGGAAACATGATCACGTTGATCGGCACCTGCTTGGGTAGCGCCCGAATCGCGTCCGCGAAAAGCTTTAGCCGATCGCCGCCGGAAATGGTGGCACGGCGTGGCTCGCGGGTGCCCTGGGTAGGCAGTGAGTCGATGATCAGATAGACGTTGTCCGGGGGCGGGCTCATCTCGTTGACGGCGGTGATCAGGTTCGCGATGCTCGTGCCCCGGTCCGGCACGACCTCGCGCAGGGCTTCCAGGGCGTCATCCAGCTCCCGCCCCTCGGCCAAGGCGATCCACTCTCCCTGATGCTCCTCCAGCAGCGACCGCGCCTCCACGTTGAATCCGTAGATCTGGAAACTGGCTTCCAGGGGCAGCTGAGCGGTGAGCCACTCGACGGTGCGGACGGCGCGTTGCCACTTCGGCGACACCCGTTTGCGCTCGTCGGGCATGTTGCGGCGTCGAATCACGTTGACGATGCTCTCGTCGAGCATGCTGGCCGATGTGTCGAGGGCGATGAGTATGTGCTTGCCGCCGACCTTCAATCCGGTCAGGTACTGCCGGTCCCCCTCGCCGGTGAAGCTGCGGATCCGGCCTCCCTCGTTCGCCTCGTTAATGGATTTGAGCCTGGCCAGCTCTTCCTCGCGCGTGTCCACATCGCTCTTCAGCTCTTCCAGGCTGGCCTCCTGAGCAAGCGACTCGGCGGCGAGCTCGGCGAACTGCTTGCTGGTTTCCTTCAGGCTGCTCTCGGTGCTGACGAGTTTGCGGGTCGCATCGGAAACCCGTTGCAGAATGGCGTCGAGTTGCTCTTTCAGCTCGAAGAGGTCGCGCTCGCCGTTCTGCACCTGATAGTCGAGCAGGCGTATCTCGGACAGTAGCTCCTCGTTGACGACCTTGGCGTCTTCCTCGGCGGCGTGATTGATGATCAGGAAGATCAGCACCACGGCGCCGAAGCCGCACGACATCACGTCCAGAAAAGATAGGGAGAAGACGCTGAAGCGGCGGTTGCGTGCCACCTATCCCACCACGCGGATCAGGAGATAGCGTCGGCCGCCGGCGGTGACCTCGTCGCCCGCACGCAAGCGTCTGCTGGCGGCGATCGCCTCACCGTTTAGGCGCAAGTTCCCGTCCGGCTCGAGATAGACACCGGCCTCGCTCTCCTTGAGCGCCAGCGTCTGATCCTGGTCACCGATGGGGACCGCGCAGGCATCGACGAGAACGTGGGTCGGGCGCCCCGACTCTTCCGGGCTGGAGGTGGCGGGACTCAGCTCGCCACCGTCGTGACGAACGGGCAGCTGCGAGACCAGGCGCAGCCGCCCGTCCTCGGCGCGGATGCTGGAGGCGTTGGCCGCGCAGCCCGTAGCCAGCGCGGAATCGTCGAGCGCAGAGCATGCCCACCCCTGGCTGCTCAGATGAGCCGTCAGTCCGGGGAGCCTGGCCGTGCGTGCGCTCAACGCCAGATGCGCGTTCTCCGGCAGCCGTTCGGTCAGGTGGGTGAAACGCTGCCGGGCTTTGTCCTCGAGTTGGCTGCGGGAAACTTCCACGCGCCTGATCTGATCCCGGTACTCGATCTCGATGCCGATCTCGCCGTTCTGGCCCGACTGCCCCATGGCCCAGTCGTAGACCTGGTTGTAGAGCTGCTGCTCGGTGTCGGCGGCATGCAGCGGATCAAACCTCGTGTCCCGAACGAACCGATCGGCAATCACGTTGACCCAGCCCTCCAGCAGGTGGGCGAGGCCGCAGTCGGCAACCTCGTCGGCGCCGGTGCGAGCCACCTCGGCGCCGATTTCCAGGCGGGTAACGCACGTTCTTTGCAGGTGCATGTCCAGGTGGCAGACCCGGGATGGCAGCTCGCTGACCGACGCCGCAGCGACGGCGGCATCGACGAAGCCGCTCACGGCCATGCCGCATTCCTGGACGATGCCCAGCAACACGCCCAGCTGATCGGCGCTCAGGATGGCGGGAACGGCCAGCACGAGATCGCCCGGCTCGCGCCGGATGAGCTCGTTCAGCTGCTTCAGGTGCAGATAGACCAGGTCGGCGTGATTGGCGGCATTGGAGACCGGGTAGGGGAGTGGGTCCGCGTTCATGCGGGCGAAGTACTGCTGGTTGGTCTGACGCGGGTGCGCGCGCGATAGCCTTAGCGCCGGCTCGCCGAACAGGATCTCGTTCTCGCGAACCAGGGCGATGCCGGGCCCTCGGTAAGCGAGCTTCTGGTTTGCGTGCAGAGACAGGTCCGAGTCGTTTATCTCGAGGACGTAGTCCATCAGTCCCGCACCTGTAGATGGCGCAGCAGGCGCTCATCGCAGTAGGTCTGAGCGTCCAGGACCAGCCGTTCCTGGATCAGCTGGAGCTGATGCATGAGAAACATGATCACGATGCTGATGACCAGCGCCGTGAAGGTCGAGTTGAACGCCACGCCCAGACTCGTCGTGACGCCCGCGATGTTGCCCTCGACCGCCTCGTAAGCCTGGCCGAGGGCCTCGCCGATGCCCCGCACGGTGCCGATGAAGCCGATGGAGGGAATGGCCCAGGCGATGTAGCGCACCATGGACAGCTCGCTGTCCAGCCGATCGGATTCTGCTTCGCAAACCGACCGCACGGCTTCGGAAACGTCCTGCACGTTCCGCGTGGACGCAAATCGCTGCAAGGCTGCCATGAGCGCCCGCGGCAGAAGATAGCTTCGATTGTCGTCCGGCAGGGCCTGGACGGCTCGCGCGTACTCTCGCGTGTCCTCGGGCAGCACGCTCATGCCTTCGCTGATCTTGACGATGTCCTCCTGCAGCAGGCTTCGCTCGCGCAGGGCGTTGCGGGTTTTGTAACCCATGATGGCGATGGCCCAGAGCATCAGCACGAAGCAGGACTCCTGCTCGTAGTCCTTCAGCACCACGTACAGGGATCGGTCCTGAGCGTATGCCTCACCCGCGGCGGCGCGCTCTGCTTGAGCGGTGATGATGGCGTCCGCGTTCGGCCTGATGACCGTCACGTAGACCAGGTGCACTAGGATCACGGCAACGACCAGCGCCGCCGCCTGGTAGATGAGTTCGAAAGGTAGCTGACGCTTCATGGGCTGTGGTTCCAGGCGGGGTTAGATGTCCACGGGGAATGAGACCGCAAAATCCTCCGAAATCTCCTCGCTGGGCACGAAGATCTCGGGGCTCGGCTCGCCGTCCGAAGACGCTTCCTCTTCCGCGCGGTCGTCGGTTTCGGCGGCTTCCTCGGCAGCGATGGCAAACCGGGGACCCGGGAGCAGCACGAGCAGCGTCAGGGCCAATAGGCAGAGCGCGGCCCTCACGACGGCTCCGCGAACCGCGCGATGCGAAAGCCGACGTCTTCGCGACCATCGACACCGTAGTCGCGAAACGACAGGCGCAGGTCGGTGATGGTGCCGTGCATCCAGCTCGATCCCCTGATGACGCGATATTCTCCGGTTTCCGGTCCCAGGGGATCCTTGATCGGTTCAGCCCCCGGAATCTCGTAGAAGTCGTGTACCCACTCCGAGACGTTGCCGGACAGATCATAGAGGCCGATCGCATTGGGTGCGAACGTCCCGGTTTCCGCAGAAACGATGTGGTTGTCGTTGTACCCGAACACCACGCGTCCGACCAGGTGCGCGGCAGACCGGTCGGCATAGTTGCCATGGCGATCAGGAGGCGGCAGCGCGGAACCCCATGCGAAACGATACCCGTCGCCCTCGGGGCCATTCTGACGCGCCGCCCACTCCCATTCCGCTTCGGTGGGCAGCCGGTAGCCGGTCGCAGCGGGGTTGGTGCCAACCACCCTGCCAAGGTCGGTGACGTAGAATTGAGGAAGGCCTTCCCGCGCCGACAGCCAGTTGCAGTAAATGGCGGCCTCCTGCCAGGAGACGCCGACCACCGGCTGGTCGTCCTTGTTGAGTTCGTGATCCTGAAACTCGCCCGAGTCGTGGCCTGGTGCGAAGTCGAGAAACTGAGCGTTGGTGACCTCACGCCGACTCAAGTAGAAGATCCGCTCCATGCCCACCTCGCGCAGCGTCTCGTTGGCGCGGCGACCTGGCTCGCGACGGGACGCACCCATGGTGAAGGGGCCCGGCTTCAGCAGCACGAGTTCCTGGCCCTGGGTGGTTTGGATGACCGGCTTCATGGCGGCCAGACGCGCCTCCTCCAGGGTCAGCAGGCGCACCTTGATCTCCTGGGTAACGCCGCTGCGAGGCGTGATCTCGGTGGTGTACCCGGCGTAACCGTCCAGCGCGATCTCGACGCGATGCGCCACGGTGGGAAGCGTCAGGGTCTGGTTGGCGTTGCCGAGATTTCGACCGTCGACGATGAGCTCGGCGTCGGAGGGCTGGGTCTTCACGATCAGCTGGCCGGTCAGGCGCGTGAGGTTCAGATCGACGTTTCGCTCGTCGCCCGAGGCGACCCGAACGGTCCGCTCGCCCGGCGCGAACCCCGCCTTGAAGACTTTCACCTGGTAGCTGGTCCCGGATTTGACCGCGATCTCGAGAGGCGTCTCGCCCTGAAACTGCCCGTTCAGCGTGACCCCGGCNNCCCGGCACCGGCTGGGCGGCTTCTGACCTGCAGCAGCCCGTCTGCGCGGAGCAGCGTCACCTCCGGCAGCGTGATCTCGTCCAGCGCGGCAACCAGGATGCGTTGACGGTGACCGCGATGGCCGGACGCCCTGAGCCTGATCTCGTGCTCGCCCGTGGGTACCTCGACGACGGCCGGGGTAAGAAGCCCTGTGGGCTGGTCGTCCAGGAATATCTCCGCACCGGCCGGGATGCTGGAAACCCCCACCTCTGCCCAGTCGGGTAGCAAAGACCCGTCAACGGTCTGCGCTCGGTCCAGCCCTTCTATCTCGACGTCCATGTCCAGAGGTTGGTAGCGGTCCAACTTCATGGAAATGGCTGCGGGCCCGGCAGGCACCTGAACCGCTTCCAGCGGGGTTCGTCCCAGCAGCGCGCCCGCCACGATCACCTCCGCACCGGCAGGGTCGCTTAAGAAGGTGACCCGACCCGGCAGCTTCGTGAACTCGAAGCGATGGGCCTGGCTTCGGGCGTCACCGACGATGAGGGGCTCCTCGAGCGGCTCGTAGCCCTCGGCGGCGGCGCTGACCCGATACTCGCCGCCAAGCATGAGATAGATGTCGCCCAGAGCGATTGCCGGGCCCCCGCTTACGCTCTCCGCCGCGGCTGGCGGTTCGAACTCAAGCCGCACGGATTTTGCCGTGAACAGGAACCACATGATGGCGAGCACGGGGATCGCCACAAGAATGGCGGCGATCTGGAAGGGCGTCAGCGGCAGCTTTCTCTTCGCCGCCTGCTCCCGGGGGGAGTAGCTTACCGGCTGGATGATCTCCACGTCCTCGGGCTGTGCCCGGGAGGTGTCGCTGCCTGAAGTGTCTTGATGGCTCACGTCAGGTCTAGAGTTGCTCGGCGCAGCGGATGTCAACGGGCTGCATGTTGGGCTTCACGACGATGTCGGCCCGGACGTCGCGGCAACCGTCGCGGCTGCCGATGACGGTGTAGGACCCCGGCCTCAAGTTCAGTTGCTTGCGATCGAAGCTGCCAAGCTGGCCGATGGTGGAAAGGGTTACCTGGGTTCGGTTGTCTGAGACGAACACCACCGGGATGGGATCACGATATGCTGCAAGCAGGGCGGTAACCTCCCTGATCCGGCCATCCAGCCGCGGTCCCCGGGGCTTCAGGGCCATCGCATCGTCGAGCAAGTCGCTCGCCTGGCCGAACAGCTCCGGGGATGAAAGCTTCTCCGGGCTGGCGACGATGCGGGACAGGCCGGTGGCGGCACGTCGCTGTGCGAGCGCGCGGCGGCGCCCGTCGCGGGCGAACTGAATGTTGCTGTCGGAGTCGAGGACGGCTGCATAGCTTTCCAGTGCCGTCTGCCAGTCCTCGGCAGCCTCGGCGGCTTCGGCTCGGGCGCGCAGTGTTGCCAGGCGTTGGCCGGTCGAGGCGTCGTCAACTTGTTCGAGCCCGCCACGGGCCACCGGGTTACCCGGATCCAGCTTCAGGGCCTCGCCAAAGGCAGCGCGGGCGGCGTCGAGCCGTGCCGCTTCCAGCGCTGCGAAGCCGGCGGACAAGTGACCCTTGACGGCCTCCGCGCGCAGGCCCGCGCGGGCAGCCTGGATCCCCACGTCCAGACCTGCGGTGTCATCGTCCATAGCGCGCACTTGCTCGTAGACCGCCAGGGCGTCACGGTACTCGGCGGCCAGCTCGTGGTTCTTCGCCAGACGCATGGCCGTGTTGATCTCTGGCAGAAGCGCGGCTCGCCGCGCGCCCTGCTGGGCTTGCAGATCGTCGGGGTAGATCATCAATGCCCGGGCGAAGGATTCGGCGGCGCGCTTTTCGTTACGTTGCTCCAGGGCGTCGCGACCGTCGCGCATCGCGCTTTCGAAACGAGCCTTGCCATCCTCAATGAGGGCGGCGAGGGCCGTGGCCGCTCCCGCGTAGCTTTCGATAGCCGCCTCGAACGACTCAGCCAGAAACTGCTCGTCGCCGCTGGTGGCGAGGCGCTTGGCGGCATCGTACTCAGCCTGTCCCCATTGCCCGACCTGCATGGTCTGCTCCAGCTCCAGCTGGAGTTCCACGAAGCGGGCCAGCTCGTCCTGGGCCTTCGCACGCGCCTGCTCTTTCAGCAGCGCCTGGAACGGGGGCAGCTTGTCGTCGTCGGCCTGAGGTCGCGGCGACGCAGAGGCCGCGCTGGCGTCCTCGGTGACCGGCCTGTCGGGAAGGTCGGGAGGTTGCACCAGGTCGGGGACGACGATGAAGACGACGAAGGCGACCGCTAAGACGATCAGCGCGGAGCCGCCGATGAGCAAGGGCCTGAGCGATGGGCGCGTCGAGGCTGCCTGGGGTTCGGGAGCGCTATGCGTGAGCGGGACCGATTTAGGCCGGATCTCGNNGAACAGGTAGACCCAGATCCTCAAAGTATAGCTGGCGAAGGATTCTGCGCAGTTCCTCGTACTGCTCGTCCACCGAGCCCTGCAATCTGACGGTCTGATTTTCCAGCTCGATGGTGTAGGGGACGATCTCAGCTTCCGCGGCGACACCGACCTCCTGCAGCACCTCGGCGTGAATTTCCGCTTCGGCGCGCTTCTCGATGGCGCCCTTGATTATCATCGCGCCGCCGATGACGCTCACGATCCCGCCGGCGTCGACGTAGGGATCGCTGCTTTCGCTCATAGCTGCGACTCCGGCGATGATGGCGGTGGCACCGCCGATGGTCCGAGCGCGCGACTGCGCCTTCAGCTCCTTGTAGACGATGGCTTCGTCGTAGGTCGCCCGGCGCCAGTTCTGGTAGGACTCGAACATGTCGCGATGAAAGCTTTCGTAGTACTCGTCCAGCGTGTCGATGAACAGGTACTCACGTTCCCGGACGCGCCTGACCCGGCTCAGCATGGGGTCGTTTTCGGCGGGAAGCCGCTTTAGCTCGAACTCGCCGTCGGAAGTGGTGGCGATGTGGTCGGAGAACGCATCGGGGGCGAAATCCTGGGCAAACTTCATCTCCGCGGTGCGGCGGATCACCATGACCTCGTCGTAGGTCAATTCCCTACGGTAATCGAGCATGTCGTCGGCCAGCTGCTTGTAGATGGCCTGGAACGGGTCGATGGATTGNNCATCTCCACCGCCAGGTTCTCGCCGGTGGAGTGCAGGATCTTGCCTTCCACGATAATGTCGACGGCATGGGTCGGTCGTGGCACGACCCTCACGGCGCCCCAGTTGCCGGTGCTCTGCAGCAGGTTCTTGGCCACGTAGGGAATGAAGTTGGCCTCTGCACGACGGATCTCGGGCTGAACCAGCTGCTTGATCTGCTCGTCGTAGCTCTCCGGCACGTTCGGATCCAGAACGGCCACGCCGATGTCGAGCAGCTCGTCCTCGGTCTGAACGCGATCGAGCTGCTCGGGAGGCGTCATGTCCACGGTTCGGACCACCTCCTGAACGCAACCGGCGCTCAGACCGACGAGAAGGGCCGCCGCGACCAACTTCAATCTGTCTCTCATATTTGACTGCACAAGCATTCGTTTGCCGATGGTTCAAGCGCCCTTATAGCGCCGGTACTCGTCCCAGAGCTTTTCCTTCAGCTCCGGGTCCGTCTCCTTCATCGCGGCCTCCCGCAGCTGGCGGGCGATGATGTCATCGTCCTTGGCGTCGGGAATGTCATCCGGGACGTCTCCTGCCGAGGCCACCGGAGGCGGTGGCGTGGAGCTCGCCCGGGGCATTCCCATGGGGCCGCCGGGCGTGTCCGAGCCTCCCTGCTCTGCGCCGGGAACCCCCTCCGAGCCGCCGGTCTGGCTTCCGCTGCCGCCGCCAGACCCCGGCATGGGAATCGACGAGCCGGATTTTCCAGCATTTTCGTTAGAGCGCGCCATGATGACCTCGCGCTCCGACATGATCTCGCCGTCGAAACCTTCCAGCGCTTTGTCGAGTTCCCCATCACCGGCGGATTTGCCCGGTTCGGCCTGCTCCGCAGAACCGCCACCGTTTCCGGACGGCATGGGCGGCATCTCAGCCGTTTGCGCCGGCACCTGGTTGCTGGTCTCCCAACCGCCGTCACCACCCTCGTCGCCGTCCACCCAGCCGGGCGACTCCTCTCCGGTCTCGCCGGCACCGGACGTGCCGGGTTGCTCCTGTCCGTCACCCGGCTGCTCGGATCCGGCGACCTCGGGTTGTTTCTCGCCAGATCCAGGCTCGCCCGGCTCTCCGGATTGCGGCTCTTCCGGAGAACCCGGCATACCGGGTATCTGCTCCGCTCCCGTCTCCTCGCCGGTGCCTGCTGTGCTGTCGGGCGGCGGCGGAATGTCTGCTTCGCCAGCCCTGGGCTGGCCCCCGGGCGGCGGGGTGCTGCTGCCGCTCGGTGGCGGNNCGGTGGCGGAGCTCCACCCGGCTGGCTGGGCGAGGATTGGGGGCGTTGTTGGCCCGGCTTCGATGGAGAGCTTGGCTGGCTGGGCGAGCTACTTGGCTGGCTGGGCGAGCTGCTCGGTGAAGACGGCGGCGTGGACGGGCTTGGCATGCTCGGTGGTTTTGGCGGCGTGGGCGGCGTCTGGCTACTGGACTGACATCCCGCCATTGCCAGGGCGACGGCGACCACGACGGCGCCGGCCGCACGGCGATGTGACTTCAACATGCATACCTCCCCGTCAACGGGCTCCGCAGACGCGGTAAGCCTACTGGGACTAAGCTGAACGTTGCCTGTACGAACCGGCTCAGCCATCCTGCTGCTCCTCGGCGACGGTTTCCCGAACCGGTTTGAGCTCTTCGAAGTAGTCGAACTCGTAGCGGTACGTGAAATCCTGCTTCTCCAGGGCCTGTCCCTCCACGATCATCGGTCGGTACCTGGACACGCGCAGGCTCTTGCGCACCCGAAAGTCCATCAGGCCCGNNGTCGTATGCGACCTCGACGTAACCGGTCATCGCCCCGCCCCGGCGTTGCGGATCCGGCGGTTTCGGATCCTGGGGCACCGGGAAGTAGAGCAGCTTGGGCTCGCCGAAGTAGGCCACCGCGGAGCCGGGCTCGAGCTCCTCCAGCAGATTGTAGACGTACTGGTAGAGGGGAAATGCCCGTTTGGTCTTGTCGAAGAGCAGATACCAGTCGGCCAGGTTTAGGATGGCCTCGCTGACGGCGACCGGATCCATGCCTTCGGTGTTCCGGTAGATTCGTATGATCTGCTGTAAGGCCCGCTCACCGGCCGGGAAGTTGTTGATCGAGATGGAATCTTCATAGGTCGTCGAGAATTCGCTGGCCCGGGTCTCGCCGCCCGACATGTAATACGGCGGAAATCGTTCCAGACGATATGACCATGCGATGCCCTCATAGGCGGGTATGGCCTCCAGATCGTCGTGTTTCCCGTTGGCGATCAGGATCTCCAGAGCGTGCTGATACATGGCGCGAGCAGAGAAAAGGTTCCGCGTGTCCCGATACCACCTTGCCAGCTTGTACACGCCGGGCAGAAGGTCCTCGTCCATTCCACCATGCGCCCGCTTGAGAACCTGATAGGCATACTCTTCACGGTTATTGGCCTGCTCGTAGTTGCCCATGGCCTTGTAGGCCTGGGCTTCCCGATACACGATCTCCACGTGAGAGGCGCTGTGCAGGCCGTCGTTCACACGACTGACGTGCACGGCCCGGCTGTAGTGATCCAGGGCGATGCCGTAGTTGCCCTTTCCCAGCTCGGCGTCGCCCAGGAGCGTCAGGGGCCGGACCAGCTCAGGGTCGTAGCGATGACTGATGCTCTCGAGAGCGTCGATATGGGTTTCCAGCCACGCGATGGGTTGGTCGAACTCTCGAGCCCGGATCCGTGACTCGACGTCGGCCAGCGCAGGGTCATCCACATCGAGGATCTCGTCGATGCGCTCGGCTGCGTCGGCCCCGACCATCGCCAGCGCAAGCAGCAACCCTGTTGTCAATCTCTTAGTGAGCATGAGGTGAGCGTCAGAGGTGATTCAACGACCTCCCGCGACTCCGTATTGTCTTCAGATTCCACGACTTAAGGGCGCGCTACCGCTGAGCCCTGGCGGTTAGACCGCGATCTGCCGCGAGCGTTCGAGTGTGTAATCGGCCCTATCCCAAGTCAAGGTGCGTGGTAGCCGCTTGGGACTGGCTCGCTGGCTCGGTCAAGGGGTTTTGGGCTACCATCGCGGCCCGCCCATGATTGACGCTGAACATCGAATTGACGCCACCGGGCTGATCTGTCCTGAACCCCTGATGATCGTCCGGAACCAGGTGCGCCAGATGACGCCTGGAGAGGTGGTCCACGTCGTCGCCACCGATCCCTCCACGCGCCGTGACTTCACGAATTTCTGCCGCTTCATGGGCCACGATCTGCTCGAGGAGCGCGAGGGCGACGGGACTTTCGAGTTCTGGATCCGCAAGGGAGGTTGAGGTTGGTCGCCCGCTACTTCGCCTACGGCTCAAACATGAACCTCGAGCGCGTTCGCGAGCGGGGCATGAGGTTCGAACGCGTCCTGGCCGGACGCCTGCACGGGGTGCGGCTCGAATTTCACAAGACCTCGCGGGTGCACGCCGGCGTTGGTCACGCGAGTCTGGCCTTCGCCCCCGACAGCTCTGTAGAGGGCGTTCTCTACGAGCTCGTCGGCGCCGATGAGATATCTGCTATGGATCGCTTCGAGTCCGCACCGGTGAACTACAGCCGCGAAATTGTCCAGATTCAGACCGAGGAGGGCGCGTTGCCGGGATGGACGTACTTCGCGAACCCCGCCGTGATCGTTCCCGGTCTCAGGCCGCCCAGGAGCTACCTCCAACACCTGCTTGCCGGTCGGCCGTACCTTTCGGACCCTTACTTTCGAATGCTCGAGACCTGGGAATGCGTGGACGACCGGTGATCAGCGATCGGGCCATTGCCGGCCGCATCAACTCCTACATCCGATCCCGTTACGAAACTCTGATCGTTGGTGGGGCCAGCGAGCCGCTGTACCAGCCTCGCATTGGCAGGTCCCGCGCCATCATTCGCTATACCCGTGACTATGCCCAGAGCGTTCTGCACGAGGTGGCGCACTGGTGTCTGGCCGGTGAAGATCGCCGTCGGCTGGAGGACTACGGGTACTGGTATCGCCCGCCACCGCGAAGCGCCAAGGAGCAGTCGGCGTTCTTTGCCGCCGAGGAGCGGGTACAGGCTTTAGAATCTCTCTTTGCCGACGCCTGCGGCCTGCGCTTTCACGTCAGTGCCGATCAGCCGGGCACGGAGGCCGAGGAGTTCGCGAGTTCGGTTCATGACCGGGCCGCGCGCTGGCGCCGGCGGGGTCTTGAGGGTCGGGCCTCTGAGATTTACCGTCTGCTCGGGCGGCCCTGGTGATGGCGAGCGGGCAGGCCCCGGTGGAAAGCGTCGACTGCGTCGTGATCGGGGCCGGCGTGATCGGGCTCGCGTGCGCCCGGCGCCTGGCTCGGGACGGTCACGAGGTTGTGGTCCTCGAGCGCAACGGGCGAATTGGCGAGGAGACGAGCTCCCGAAATTCGGAGGTGATTCACGCGGGCATCTACTACCCCACGGATTCCCTCAAGGCGAAGCTCTGCGTTGCGGGCAAGACCCAGCTTTACGACTACTGTCGGGAACGCGGGCTGCCTCACCGCCGGTGCGGCAAGCTCATCGTGGCCTCGGAGCCGGCCCAGGAGGCTGCGCTCGAAGGCTACGCGACTCAGGCAGAAAGCAACGGGGTGCCGCTCGAGTGGCTGGACGCCTCCGCGGTAACGACCCTGGAGCCCGCGGTTCAGGCCACCGCCGGATTGCTCTCGAAGTCCACGGGCATCATCGACTCCCATGCCTACATGGTCAGCCTGCAGGGTGATCTCGAAGCCGCAGGCGGGGTGGTGGCCTTCAATACCGAGGTTCTCGAACTCAGCGTCGAGCGGCAATTGAGCGTGCGTACGAGCAGCATGACGCTGCGCTGCCGCTGGCTGGTGAATGCGGGCGGCTTGTGTGCCCCGGACCTGGCTCGGCGCCTGGATCCAGGAGCGCCGCAGGCCCGCTACGCGCGTGGCCACTACTTCACCTAC
>JABAHO010007636.1_pt1 | contig 13312 bp, 10 predicted proteins | sample 7062071 | NCBI WGS metagenome assembly JABAHO01 (sample SAMN14534356, study PRJNA622989) | marine sediment metagenome | biome: marine biome [ENVO:00000428]; feature: marine pelagic biome [ENVO:01000023]; material: deep marine sediment [ENVO:00002113] | place: India: Gulf of Kutch | collected...
GGTGGTGAGCAGGCCGTACATGCCGGCGGCGCTGATGCCGATGCCCTGCTGGCCGCGGCTCTGGCGCAGGCGGTGGAACTTCGAGCCGTAGAGCAGGCTGCCGAAGATCTTCGGCACCTGGGCGCGCACGATCCCGGGGCCGTTGTCCTGGATCGAGATCCGGAAGCGCGTCTCGGACAGCTGCTCGATCTCGACGCGGATGTCGGGGAGGATGCCGGCCTCCTCGCAGGCGTCGAGGGAGTTGTCGACCCCCTCCTTCACCGTGGTGAGCAGCGCCTTGCACGGGTTGTCGAAGCCCAGCAGGTGGCGGTTCTTGGCGAAGAACTCCGAGACCGAGATGTCGCGCTGCCGCTTCGCGAGGTCGGAGGCGTCGTTGGTCCTCCGCGTCCGCGGCGGGCTCTTGCGCGCGCTGCGGGTCGTCCGTACCGCCCCCGCGCTTCGCGCGCGTTTGTCGGCGGCGCCGGAGCGCTGTTTCGCCATTGGTGTCCCCCCCAAAAGTCCCGAGGCGAAGACTGAGCATTCCCCTGCCGGGGGCAGGGGTCAACCGTTCGTGTCTTCGCTTCGATAGCTCAGCGCCTCGGCGATCGCCTCGCTGCCCGTGCGCGTCTCGCCTCGGAGATCGGCGATAGTGCGGGCCACACGGAGCGCGCGGCGCGCTCCGCGCGCGGAGAGGCGGAGCCCCTCGGTCGCGCGACCGAGCAGGTCACGCGCCGCCGCCGTCGCGTCGATCCCGCGCTCGAGCCAGCGGTCGGGGAGGTCGGCGTTGGCGCGAAGGCCGAGCCCGCCCAGCCGCGCGTCGGCGCGCTCGCGGGCGGCGTCCACCTGGGCGCGAAGATCGCGGGTTCCCGCGGCGCCCGAGGCGTCGTCGAGGGCGCGCCAGTCGACCGCTGGAAGCGCCGCGTAGAGATCGACGCGGTCCAGGAGCGGGCCGGAGAGGCGGGCGCGATAGCGACGCCGCGCGTTGTCGTCACAGGAGCAGCTCCGCCAGCGACTGCCGAGCCAACCACAGGGACAGGGGTTGGCGGCGAGCACGAGTTGGAAGTGAGCGGGAAAGGTGCTGTGAGAGCGGGCTCGCGCCACCGTGACACGGCGTTCTTCGATCACCTGGCGGAGCGCCTCGCGGACACCCCGGTCGAACTCGGGGAACTCGTCCAGAAAGAGCACACCCCGATGCGCGAGCGACACCTCGCCGGGGGTGGCCGGGACACCGCCGCCCAGCAGCCCGGCCCGCGAGGCGCTGTGGTGGGGGGCGCGAAAGGGGCGCGCCGAACGCAGCGGCGAGGCGCTCCCGGCGCGGGTGGGATCGGGGAGGGCGCGCGCGGCGCTGTGGATCTCGGTGATCTCGNNCTGTCCCCGAACGTCGACCAGGTCGGCGCCCGCGTCGCGTTCGGGAGCAAAGGGAGGCGCCGCTTCGGGGGCGAGCCCGCTGCCGCGCACCAGGTGCGCGGCGACTTCGGAGAGGTGCTCCGCACCCAGCACGGTGAGCCCGGGCGCGAAAGACGCCTCCCCCGCCGCCGCAGCCGCAAAGACCGCCGGTCCGCCGCCGGCGCGCGCGAGGGCCCGGGCCATGGGGAGCGCGCCCGGGACGGGGCGGAGCCGACCGTCGAGCGCGAGCTCGCCGACAAAAGCCATGGAGCCCAGCGATTCGGCGGGCACGGCACCCATGGCGGCGAGAATTCCGATCGCGATGGGCAAATCGAGACCCGCGCCGCCTTTGGGAAGGGAGGCGGGTGCCAGGTTGACGGTCACGCGCCGGTCGGGAAAGGAGAGGCCCAAGGCGTGGATCGCGGCGCGCACCCGCGCGGCACTTTCGCGGACCGCGGTTTCCGGCAGGCCCACGAGATCGATGCGCGGAAGCATCGAACTCAGACGGACCTCGACCTCGACGGGGTGACCCGTCACACCGCACAAGACTGCGCCCATTACGCAGGTCGGTTGCCGGTCGCTGTGGGGAGGAGGGAGAGCCTCGGGTCTCAAAGGCGTGCTCGCGCGGGACCGAGGGGGCGCCTTGAGGGCAGGATTCGGCGAGCGAATCCTGCCCTCGCCCTTTTCGAAGACGCCGGCCGCAACGGGCCGAGCATCCTCGCTTAGTGAGTTCGCAGACGCACAGAAAAGTGGCAACGCGAAAACCGGGTCACCCCCGTGGGCGCGGAGAGGATGGACCAAGACGGCGAAAACTTGCTCTCTATACTGCTTCGAAGGCCCGGGAACGTCGGCGATTTTGCTCCGGCTCTACTTGAACGCGTCGGCATCCGGGCTCGCGAGGAGACCTTGTGCTTCTGGACCGCGCATTTCGGCACCGATTCGGTGTGGGCGCCCCGTCGCTCTGTGCCGTCGTGATCTTCGGAGTGCTGGGTTGCGAATCGCTCCGCGGCGGCGACCGGCAGATCGCCAGCGTCCCCGACGCAGCGAACGGCGGTGTCGAGGGACGCGAAGCCGCGTCCGCGGAACCCATGTCCGGTGGGGCCGTTNNGACGCGGTTGCGGATGCCGAAGTCGAACGCCAGGACGACCGCCTGCTCGTCACCTTCTCGGGCGACTCCCTGTTTTCGACAGGGTCGTCGAGTCTCTCGCCGAACGCGGAACAACGCCTGCTCCAGGTTGCCGACACGCTCAAGCGCTACCCGGAAACGGAAGTGATCGTGAAGGGCTACACCGACTCGCAAGGCTCCGAATCCTTCAACCTCCGCCTTTCCGAAGAACGCGCGGGCAACGTGCGTGCGAGCCTCGTCGGACAGGGCGTGGCCGCCTACCGCGTCACGGCCCTCGGGTTTGGCGAGCAATTTCCCGTCGCCTCGAACGACAGCGAGGCGGGCCGACTCCAGAACCGGCGGGTCGAGCTCGAACTGATCCCCCAGCAGGGGGAGCTTCGAGAGGATCCCACCCGATACTGAACCCATGACCCACGACTAGGACCCCAACGTGTACCCCCACTGCTCCCGCTCTCATGCTCCCGCTCTCAGTGGCCCCTTGATTCTCGGCGTTCTCGCGCTCCTCGCGGGTTCGGACGTTCGCGCCGACGCCCGCGCCGACACCGGTCCGGGTTTGCGCCTCGACGTGCACCGGCCCGCGCAGGGTCAGCGTCTCGAGAACCGCGTTGGACGCGCCTTCGTCCAGGGCTCCGCCGCGGCCCTCGGCGCCGACCGTGACCTGTTCGACGTGATGCTCGTGCTCGACGTGTCCCAGTCGACGGGGGTGGCGAGTGGGACCGATATCGACGGGGACGGCGAGGTCGGGATCGATCCCCGCGCGCTACCGCCGGGCATCTTCGCCAAGGGAACCCTCTCCTCCGATCCAGAGGACAGCGTTCTGCACGCCGAAATCCGCGCCGCCGAGGCGCTGATGGGGGAGCTCGACCCCGAGCGCGTCCACTTCGGCCTCATCACCTTTTCGGGAGACTTCGACCCGAGCACCGGGCGCCGACGCCACGCCAACCAGAACGACGCCTGGCTCGAGGTGGCGCTCACGCCCTCCTACGATCACGTGCGCGGCGCGATGCGTGAAGTACTGATGCGCGGTCCCCGCGGCGCCACCAACTTTGCCGAGGGGATTCGGTTGGCCGTGCGAGAGCTCGCCGGTCTCCCGGGGGCCTACAGCCAATCCCGGCCCGAGGCGCAAAAGTTGATCCTGTTCTTGACCGACGGCGCACCCACTTTTCCGATCGGGCGCGCGAGTCAAGTCGACCCGGGTGACGTCGACGCGGCGATCGGCGCCGCGGCACTCGCCGCGCGGGCCGGCATTGCGATCAACACGTATGGGATCGGGGGCGGCGCGCTGCAGTCGCCGCGGGCGGTGACTGAGGTGGCGCGGGTCACCGGCGGGACCTACACCGCCGTGCGAAGCCCCGGAGACATCGTCGACCTGCTACGCGGGGTCTCCTTCGTGGATGTCGAGGATGTCGTCCTGTCCAACCTGAGCACCGGCGAGCTCTCCACCGACGTTCGACTCGCACCCGATGGGAGCTTCCGCGGTTTCGTGCCGGTTCGCGTGGGCTACAACCGCCTGCGCGTCACCGCTCTCGCCACGGACGGCAGCAGTACCCACCGCGACGTCGAGGTGGAGTTCGGGGTGAGTCAGTGGAGCGACCGCGAGCTCGCGCTCGAACTCGAGGCGATCCGCCGCGATACACGGGAACTCGTCATCGAAGCCGAGCGGCGGCGGGTCGAGGCCTTCCGCCGGCGGGCTAAGAAAGAGCTGGAGATCGAGATCGAACGGACGCGTTAGCGACGCGGCCTAGAGGGGGACGAGCGCGGGGTCCGAGATCTCGCGGCGGACGAGCTTCCCGTCCTCGTAGATCGATTTGACATCGGCCACGCCGTCGCCGTTCACGTCTTCCTCGCGGCGTGAGATCACCGAATCGCCGTCGCGCTGTTCGTAGTATTCGAAGGTCTCCGGCGTTCCGTCGTGGTTGCCGTCCTTCTCGACGCGGGCGATCCACTCTTCGCCGCTCGGCCCTTCGTAGTGCGTCCACGAGTCCATTTCGCTGTCGCGGTTGCGGTCCTCGAGGGCCCGCACCAGACGGCGCTCCTGATACTCGACCCGTCGGTCGACGAACCCGTCGTCGTCGGTGTCGTGGGCCTCCTCGATCAGAGAGCCGCCCTCGTAGGTGTAGAAGGCGTCGCGGGTACCGTCCCCGTTGCGGTCGACCTCTTGCGTAGTCATCGCGCCGCCGGCGTACGCCTCCCACACGTCGTTGGTGCCGTCGCCGTCTTCGTCGAGCTCCCGGGCGATGATGTCTCCGTCGCGGTAGTAGGACACCTCGTCGATCTTCTGGTCGTAGTCGCGGTCGCGATCGATGCGCATCAGCAGACCTGTAGTCGGGTCGAAGTAGCGGATCTCTTCGGGAGCGCCGTCGCTGTCCGCGTCGAGGCTGCGCGCCAACACCGGAACGGCGGCGGTGTCGTCCGGCTCCACGGCGATCTCGCTGTTGGTCTCCTCGAAGATCGAGGCCGGAAGATCGCGGGGCTTGGGTGTCGGGGGAACCGCGCGGGGGTCGAACTCGCCCCCCGGATCCGAAGCGGCCGGGCGCGGACCGCCCTGCTGCTCTCGTTCGATCTTCGCGAGGAGCTCTTCCTGGCGGCGGAGCTCTTCCTCGATCGAGTCTTCGAGGGTTTCGTGGCGGGAGAGCTCTTCTTCGATGTCGGCTTCGCGCTGCGCCTCTTGGCCGGAGGGGCGCGCGGGTCCACCGCCCGGCGAACCCATCGGCGATGACCCCGTGACGGCGCCGTAGACACCCATGGCGGCTGCGCCCACCGCCATGCCGATCGGACCCGCCGTGGCGCCGATCATGGCGCCCAGGACGACCCCTTCCATCGCGCTCTGCGCTCGGTTGACGCCGGGTGTGCCGCCCGGAGTCGGCGTGGGTGCCGGGGTCGCGGTCGGGCTGGGACCCGCCGCATTCGGGTCGGAAGGGCTCGGGTCTGTCGCGCCCGCGGAGCCGGTCGCGGCGGGGTCGGAGGGCGAGGGCGTCGGCGATGCAGTGTCGGTGCCCGCGGTGGCGGGGCCGCCGGAGACCGGCGGGGGCTGCGACGAGGGAGGCGGAGACGACGCGCAACCGCTGCCCAACGCGACGAGCGCGATGGCGCAGACCAGGGCGAGCGGGCGGAATCCTTGCGGGAACTGGCGCATCCAGACCCCTTCTGGCGGGTTCGAGTGGAGCCTACACTAGAGGAGTACTCCGTTCACGCGCGTAGGTTACGCAGAAAGGCCACATTTTCGGGCATTTGCGACAGCGCGCCGGCTCCGCCGGCGGCGCCTGGCGGGGGCGATCGAGAGGCTCCGCAGCCCCTCACCCCGCTCTTCGACGGGCAAAACCCGGCCGGATTCAGTACTTCGAGCCAGCGACCGAAGGAATCGAGGCGCAGCGCAAGAGGTCGCTGCGGGGGCGTTGCAGGAGCGCCCCGAACGGTCACCACAGGAGCGGCCCGCATGGGACTGACGCTGATCCGGAAGAGCCGCGGTACCCCGCCCCGCCAGCCCAAGGTGGCGCTGGTGCTGGCGGGCGGCGCCGTCACGGGTGGGGCGTTCAAGGTGGGCGGGCTCAAGGCGCTCAACGATTTCTTCGTCGACCGCCAGGTGACCGAGTTCGATACCTATGTCGGTCTGTCCGCCGGGGCATTCCTCGCCGCCGCGCTCGCCGCCGGGGTATCGCCCAACGAGATGATCCGGGTTCTGGAAGGGCAGAGCCGGTCGATGGAGCAGCTGCGGCCCCTCGACTTCTATCACCCGAACTGGAGGGAGTTTCTCTCGCGCCCGGTGCAGTTCGCGGCGCGGGCGATGGGATATCTGCCGGCGACGGCAATCGATTTTGCGCGTTCGCTGCCGGATCTGCCCGACGCCGTCGCGCGCGAGGCGCGCGCGTTCGCAGAGGCGCCCACCTACACCCGCTTCGAAGCGTTCGCGCTCGCGCTCGGTTCCCACGTGCGACCCCGTCGCGAGGTGCCCTCGCTCGCCGACCACATTCCCTCGGGACTCTTCGACAACCGCGGTCTCGAGCAGTGGATGCGACGCAGCTTCGAGCGGATGGGTGCACCGAACGACTTCGCCGGCCTGCGGGAGGTCCGTGGCCGGGACCTCTACATCACGGCCTGCGATCTCGACGGCGCCGAGCCCGAGGTGTTCGGTCACGACGAGAATCAAACGCTCCGGATCTCGGAGGCGGTACAGGCTTCGACGGCACTCCCCTTCCTCTACCGCCCGGCGCGAATCCGGGGCGTCGACTACGTCGACGGGGGCGTCTACCGCACGGCGAACATCGAGCTTGCAATCGAAAAAGGGGCCGACCTCGTGGTCTGTTACAACCCCTTCCGGCCCATCGTGAATGTCCCGGACAGCGACCCGGACGGTGGGGAAGCCGGCTACCTCTCCGACTGGGGGCTCAAGACGGTCCTCAACCAGGCATTTCGCACCCTGCTCCACTCGCGGCTCCGCCTTGGCCTCCACCGCTACCTCCTCGACAGCGAGTTTCGCGGCGACATCGTGGTCCTCGAGCCCCGGGAGCAGGATCTCGAATTCTTCAACGCGAACCCGGTGGCGTTCTGGAAACGACGCGATGCCACCCAACAGGGATTCCGTTCGGTGCGGACGACCATCGAACAGCATTTCGATGAGCTGCGGGAGGTATTCGCCCGTTACGGGATCGCGTTGAGTCGCGCTCACGCGCGGCGCCGGGCCCGCAGGGCGATGACGACTTGGGGGTGGAAAGACCCCGATCTGGTCGAGCGCCGAGGCGCCAAGAGCGGCGCAAAGCTCCGGGCGGTCTCCTGAGCCCTCCGAACGTTGCGAATGGCCCCGCGGGGCGAGCTCTGCTACAGTACTTGATCACCACCTCCACCTGACCCAATACCACGGGACGACACCCGGGCACTGTCTCGGGCTGATCGGCGACGCGCCGGTGCGTGTGGCGGGACTTCCCGGGCGGGCAGGAGGCAACGAAATGTGCACGCTGATTGTGCTCCATCGGTGCGCTCCGAGTCCCTCGGATCCCTATCTGGTGGTCGCAGCGAACCGAGACGAATTCTTGTCACGCCCGGCGGAGGGTCCGGCGCTCCGCGTCTGGCAGGGCAAGCGGATCGTGGCGCCGCTCGACCGCGAGGCGGGCGGTACCTGGTGGGGAGTGAACGAAGACGGAGTGTTCGCCGCATTGACCAACCGCCCGACTCCCAGCGCAGACCCGTCGCGCCGCTCGCGGGGACTGCTCGTGCTCGACGCGCTGACGCATGCCTCGGCGGACAAGGCCGCCGATGCCCTGGGTGCACTCCCGCGGGCCGCCTACAACCCCTTCAACCTCTTTGTCGCCGATGCCGCGCGGGCCTTCACCCTGGTCTACGACGAGCTCGGCGTGCGCTGGGATCTCGAGCCCGGTGTGCACGTGATCGGGAACGCCGACCCCAACGACGCTGGCGTGGCCAAGGTGCGACGCACCCTCGAACGCGCCAGGGCGCTCGAGACCGTGAGCGGCGCTCCGCTCTACGCCGGTCTCGAGGCGCTCTGCGCCACCCACGACGATCCCGCGGAGCCCATCGGAAGCCCCTGTGTCCACGCAGGGGAATACGGGACGCGCAGCTCCACCCTGCTCGAGCTTCGCCCTGAATACGGAATGCTGCGTCACGCAGACGGCGCTCCGTGCACCGTTTCTTATGAAGACTGTTCTCCGCTCCTGCGCGCGCTCCACGAGGCCGCAGCGGGCGACGGGACAGACAGCACCGAAGGGATCGCCCCGGCGACCCAAGCGAGGAAGGCAAGTTGAGACGAATCGGTAGCAATATCCGCAAACAGAACTCCGATGCGAAAGCGCACCGCATCGTGAAGAACATCATTCGCTACACGGCCGACGAGAAGCCGCGGAACGACTACCCGAAGAAGATCGTCTCGCCGCCCGAACCCTCCAAGTGCTGCACCGACGAGAACCGCGAGATCGTCGGCGGCAACAAAGAGATCGACGGCTTCAAGTTCGGCTACAAGATCTGCAAGAAGTGCGGCTACGCCGTGAAGTTCTACTTCCCGGCGAGCCAGGGCACGAGCGAGGCGGTGCAGGAGTACCGCCAGTGGAAGCGCTACATGGCCCAATAGGGGCGCCGCAGCCCCCGGTTCGCGAAGGTGCGCGGGCCGCGCGGAGCGGCCGCCTTCGGAGCTTCGCCCTCTGGACATCCACGATCTGGACGAGGCCGAGCGCTATCTCGAGGGATTGATCAATCTCGAGCGGCGCCGCGACTGGCCCTTTGCGCGCGTGGGCCTCGAGCCGATTCGCGCGCTGCTCGAGCGTCTGGGAAACCCGGAGCGTTCGCTCGAGATCGCGCACATCGCCGGTTCCAAGGGAANNAGGGAAAGGGCTCCACCGCGCTCGCGCTCGAGTCGCTACTCACCGCGGCGGGGCTGCGGGTCGGGGTGTTCCAATCCCCCCACCTCGAGAGTTTTGTCGAGCGCTTTCGCATCGGCGGGCGGGAGCTCGGGGGCCCACGGCTCGCCGACGCGGTGTCGGCACTCCGACCGCACATCGACGCCCTGCGCCGAGCGACGCCGCAGAACGCACCGACCTTTTTCGATGCCCTCTGCGCGATCGCCCTCCGCGTGTTCGCCGAAGAACACGTGGACGCCTGCGTCCTCGAGGTCGGCCTGGGAGGCCGACTCGACTCGACGAACGCCGTCGACCCGCGCTGCACCTGCATCACCAGCATCGAGCTCGAGCACACGGACATGCTCGGCGACACCCACGCGGCGATCGCCGGCGAGAAGGCGGGCATCCTGAAACCCGGGGTGCCGCTCGTGCTGGGGGCGGTCTCGAGCGAGGCAGAAGCGGTGATCCGGGACCGGGCCCGCGCCCTCGGCGTGCCCGTCACGCAGGCCGGGGTGGATTTCGAGTTGGAGGATGTCCAGAGCGGGCCGGAGGGCGTTCGCGCCCGCTTCCGGTGCGCGTCCCTCGAGGTGCCCCTCGCGCTTCCCGTTCCCGGGGAGCACCACGCGCACAACGCCGCGTTGGCCCTCGCGATGGTCCAGCGCATGTACCCGGAGCGAAGCGATCTGGAAGCGATCGCCGCGCGCGGGTTCGCGTCGCTCCGTCTCCCGGCGCGCGCCGAGTGCGTTGGCCGCGCACCGCTCCGGGTGGTCGACGCGGCGCACACCGAGGCTTCGGCACGAGCCCTGGCTCAAACGCTCGAATCCGTCGGGGTCGAAGCGCGCAGTGTGCACTTCGTGCTCTCGGTCTCGGCGGGAAAGGACCTCGCGCCCATGGTGGAGGCATGGCTTCCCTTCGCCGCCCGGTTCACCTTGACCCGGGCGCTGGCGGCGCGCTCCTTGGAGCCGGTAGAACTCGAAGCCGCGATCCGCGCGCGTTCCGATCGACCCATCGCGATCGTCCCGGACCCCGAAGAGGCACTCCGCGGCGCGCTCGCGGAGGCCTCGCCCGCCGACGCGCTCTGCGCGACGGGGTCGTTCTTCCTGGCGGGGATCGCGCGCCGGATCTGGACCGAGGCCTAGCCCGATCCATACGCGAACCCGAGGGGCGCGGCTTCGGCGGCGGACCCGAGGGGTGTGGCTTCGGCGCGTCTCGCGAGCCGAGTCCTACGCGCGGGCCCGGCTGCGGGGGCCCGGGGGCCACCCCGTCGCCTCCCGCAGGAGGCGCAACACTGTGGTCGGGGCAAAGCCCGGAGACTCCGGCAGGGGACCGCCGCTTCGGTTGCGCTCGAGGCTGCCGGCCGCGGCGCGGAGCCCGGCGATCGAACGCCGGATCCGTCGCTCGTTCACGTCGAAGTTCGAGCGCGCCGATCGCAGTCGCCACAAGCGGCGCAGTTCGCGGAGAAGATCCTGTTGGCGGTCGGCCAGGCGGCGGAGGTCGCGGGCGCAGCGCCTGCGCGCGCGCGCGTCGAGCGCGGACCCGCTCCGCCACGCGAGGTAGGGCGCCACCGCCAGCGATTTCTCGAGGGCAAAGGCTGTCGCATCCGCCGCGTAGCGAAGCTCGTCGCGCGTCGTCGGATCGCGCTCCCATCCCTTGGGCCCGCGCGAGCCGTCGCCGAGTGGTTCGCGAACGCGCGCGACCCGACGGAGCGTCGAGCGGACCTTGCGCTCGTCGATGGCGCGGAGGAAGAAGGCCTCGCGTGGATCGTCGAAGAACAAGAAGGACAGCGGAGAGGCGTTGGCGAGTTCGAAGCCGACCTCCTGGGCGCGCCCGAGAGCGCGATAGACCCGGGCGGCTCGCGGGCTGGCGTCGTCGAGCAGAAAGGCTCCGAAGGCCCGGTCGAAGACCTCAGGCGGCGACGGGCCGGTCCACGCCTCCTGCGCGGTCCACGCGAGCGAGAACCAGCTGTTCCCGAGCAGGTTGTAATGGCCGAAGTCCCCCCACTCGGTGAGGAGCAGGCCTTCGGCCCCGTGGCGTCTCCCCGCATCCGCCCAGGCGGAAATCGTTTCCAGGGCCGCGTCCATCCGGGGGAAAAGGGCATTCCACGAGCAAGTCCCCCCGCACACCCAGAACCGTCGCCCGGCCTCGGCAAAACGTGCGACCCGTTCGTAGTCGCACTCCCCTTCGTACCACCAGTCGCAGAACACCATCCGCGGGTCGAACGCGTCGATGCGCTCGGGGTGCGAATGGACGAAGTCCGCCCACATCAAGACATCGTCGCAGCCGTGTCGCTCGCGCAGGGTTCGTGCCACGGTGTCGACGTGATGCACCAGGAGACCGGGGGGGCCACCGAGCGATGTCGCCAGTGCCTCCGATTGGCCGCGTCCCAGGTCCCACGGCTCGTCGCAGTTGATGTGCACCGATCGCGATCGAAAATTCGGCAGCAGTTCGTCGAAGAGGTCGGCGAGGAGGGGGTAGGTCTCCGGGTGGGCCGGCGCGAGGGTCCAGCGCGCATCGGTTTCCGCCAGCTCTTCGTAGCGCGCTTGGACCAGCACCCGTTCCATGTGCCCCAGGGTCTGCAGATTCGGAATGAGTTCGACGTGGTGGAGCGCGGCGTGGGCGTCGAGGGCGCGCAGGGTTTCGGCGTCGAGGGGAGAACAACCGGCGCCGATCTCGGGATGGCGCCGGAAGGCGAAGGGGTGCTCGATATAGAGCATCAAGACATTGAGTTTGAGGGCGGCGCAGCGTTCGACGAGGGCGAAGAGTTCGTCTCGGGTGGGCACCTTTCCGCGCGAGATGTCGAGCATGAAGCCGCGCCGGGGGAAGTCGGGCGCATCGAGGATCCGAACCGCGGGGATCCGGCCCGAGGCGGGNNAGCGTCTCGCTCGCCCAGCGGAGTCCGGCACCCCCCGCGCCGCGCAACACAATCCGCTCTGTCTCCACGCAGAGCTCGTAGGACTCGCCGCGCGCTGCGTCGGAGTTCGGGCCCTCGGCGAGGCCCCGCGCATCGAGAACGAGTTCGATCCGAGGGCCCAGGCCCTCGCTGCGACGGTGTGTCTCGACCGGAAGCGTGACGCCACAGCGCGCGACGAGCCGGCGCGCGAGCGCGCGCGCGGTTTCAAAATCGGCGTCCGGCGCGCCCGCGGGTAGCGCGATCGGCATGCCGTCGCGCAGCGCGAAGGTCCCCTCGTTGCGCTCGAGTGAGCGCGGGCGTGGCAGCAGGTGCCTTTCCCGGTCGCGCGTCCCCATCGAAGGCGCGATTCTAACGGTCCGGAGACCCCATGCGAGAAACGGAGAGCGGAACAGGAGAGACGCGCGCGCCGTGGCGGGATGCGCTCTTCGAAGTGATTTTCGGTACCGAGACCCCGGCCGGTCGCGCCTTCGACGTGGCCCTCCTCGTGCTCATCGTCGCCAGCGTGGTGGCCGTCTGTCTCGAAAGCGTGAGCGAGATCCGCCGCGAGTGGGGCCCCGCGCTCCGGACCGCCGAGTGGATCTTCACCGTTCTCTTCTCGTTGGAGTACATCCTCCGACTGCTCTGCGTGCGTTCACCGGCTCGCTACGCGGGGAGTTTTTTCGGGGTCGTGGACCTCCTCGCCGTCCTTCCCACCTATGTGAGCATGCTCTTCCCCGGGGCGCAGTCGCTGCTGGTGATCCGCGCGATGCGCCTGCTGCGCGTCTTCCGCGTGCTCAAACTCGTGCGCTTTTCGAGTGAGAGCCGCGTGCTGGTCGAGGCGCTCCTCGCGAGTCGCGCCAAGATCGTCGTGTTCCTCGGCATGGTGCTGAGCCTGGCGCTCATCCTCGGAACCCTCGTCTACTGGGTCGAGGGCGCCGAGAACGGCTTCACCAGCATCCCGCGGGCGCTCTACTGGGCGATCGTCACGATGACGACCGTGGGTTATGGCGACCTGGCGCCCCAGAGCGTGCTCGGACAGGCGCTCGCCGCGGCAGTCATGATTCTGGGGTACTCGATCANNGGAGGTGAGCCAGCGACTGCGCAGCGGGACGGCGATGCTGTGCCCGGTGTGTGGCCGAGGCGATCACCTCTCGCGAGCGAGCTACTGCTGGGACTGCGGGGGGAGTCTGTCGCCCGAGGGAGAGGAGGGGTCGCCCGCGGGCGCCCCGTCGACCGCGGCTCGAACGCCGCGGGGGTCCGACTAGCCGGCGCTCGCACCCCGTTCCCGGCCAGATCCACACCGGGGTGCCCTCGCCGGGGCTCTCGGCTTAAACTCGCGGATCCATCGCGCCGGGCAGATGCCCGACCAGCTCGGAGACCTCTTCATGTTCGACTACCTGATCAAGAACGCGACGATCGTAGATGGCACGGGCGCTACGCCCTTTACCGGCAATATCGCCGTGGAAGACGGCAAGGTCGCCGGTGTCGGGGATGTTTCGGGACCGGCCAAAGAGACGATCGACGCCGAGGGCGCCCTCGTCACCCCCGGCTGGGTCGACGTCCACACCCACTACGACGGCCAGGTCA
>JABAHO010015492.1_pt1 | contig 13294 bp, 13 predicted proteins | sample 7062071 | NCBI WGS metagenome assembly JABAHO01 (sample SAMN14534356, study PRJNA622989) | marine sediment metagenome | biome: marine biome [ENVO:00000428]; feature: marine pelagic biome [ENVO:01000023]; material: deep marine sediment [ENVO:00002113] | place: India: Gulf of Kutch | collected...
ATTGATCAGGCCGGGGACCCCGAGCGTACTGTCGCGCCGGAAGGCCAGGGGATCGAGGAAATCGTCGTCGATCCTTCGATAGATCACATCGACGCGTTGCAGCCCCTCCGTGGTGCGCATGAAGACGTGGTTGTTTTCGACCACCAGGTCCCAGCCTTCGACCAACGGCACGCCCATCTCGCGGGCGAGAAACGAGTGTTCGAAGTAGGCGGAGTTGTGGATGCCAGGGGTCAACACCACGGCCTGCGGGGCGCCTTCGCTGGACGCCGCGACGAAATGGAGACCCTCGAGGAGTTGCTGGGGGTAGTCCTCGACGCGCCGCACCGGGTACTCGGAGAACAGCTCGGGAAAGGAACGGCTCATCAAGTTTCGGTTTTCGAGCACATAGGAAACGCCACTCGGCGAACGGCAGTTGTCCTCCAAAACCAGGTACTCGCCTTCGTCGTCTCGAATCAGGTCGGTTCCGACGACATGGGTAAAGACGCCCCGCGAGGGGGTCACCCCGATCAATTCCCGCTTGAATTCGCCCCGAGAAAGGATGAGCTCCCAGGGCACGATGCCCTCGTGAAGGCAGCGCTGCGGGCCATAGATGTCCTCGAGGAACAGATTGATCGCCGTGACGCGTTGGACGAGGCCCTCTTCCAACCGCGCCCATTCATCGGCGGCGATGATGCGCGGGACGAAGTCGAAGGGAAACACGCGATCGATCCCGGCCTGCTCGCCGTAGACCGTGAAGGTAATTCCCTGGTTGATCAGAGAGATCCGCTGCAGATCCTCGCGCCGGCCGAGCTCGCGCTCGTCCATCGACCCCAACACGTCGACCACGGAACGGTAGTGGTCGCGCGGATTCCCCTCGCGATCGAAGATTTCGTCGAAGGAGGCGCCGTCGGAGATCCAATCCATGCCGAGACTCTAGCTCCTTGCCGCTAGCCGCATTCCCACCCGCCCGTCGCCACGCTGTCAGCGGGGCGTGTCAGATCAAATCTTGATCGATGTCGGCAAGCTCTTCCTGAAAATCCTCGACCGAGCTCGCAACCCGCTGCGGTGCATCGAATGCCGCGATGTGAAACAACCCGTCTCCCTCGTTGACGAGGGGGAGCTCCGTTCGACCGATGACCACGCCTTCGTGGGACGCGAGCACCGTCGACTCCTCGGCACCGAGCGGGTCGGCGATGATCCCGAGAAGGTCTCCGGGTTTGGTCGGAGCGCCGAGCTTGGCGCGGTCGCGCAAAATGCCGCTTTCCGGCGCGCGGACCCAATGGCTGGAGTGCGCGATAAACGGTTCGACCGCCCGCCGGGTGCGGCCTGCCCGGATCATCCCCAAGGCATCCATCACGCGCAGCGTCCCTCGAACGCCCGCCTGGATCGCCTCCTCATCGAACCGAAGCGCCTCCCCTCCTTCGTACAAGAGCATCGGAATCCCCCGCTCCAGAACGGACTGGCGGAGGGAGTGATCGCGCAGGTTGGAATTTACGATGACTGGAACCCCAAAGGCGCGCGCGAGACGCTCGGTCTCGGGATCATCGAGATACGCTCGCAGCTGCGGGAGATTGGAGCGATGGACCGCTGCCGTGTGGAGGTCGATGCCATGGGTGGCGTTTTCGACGACCTCCGAGAAGAAGAGGTGTGCGAGCCGCGAGGCCAGCGAACCCGTCGGCGACCCGGGGAAGGAACGGTTGAGGTCCCTTCGATCGGGGAGGTACCGCGAGAGCCCGACGAAGCCATAGAGGTTTACGATCGGTACGGCGATCAGCGTTCCCCGGAGCCGATCCAGGCTTCGGTGAGCGAGGATGCGCCGGATGATCTCGACGCCGGCGATTTCGTCCCCGTGAACCGCCGCACAGACGAAGAGACGTGGCCCTTCGTGCTTCCCGTTGACGACCTCGATGGGTAGAGCAATCTCGTTCCCACTCACCCGTTTTCCGAGTGGAATCTGGATCCGCCGCCTTTCCCCTCGCGGCACGGCGCTCCCGGCGACGACGATTTCGCCACTAGCCACGGCGCTTCCTTTTTCGAGCCTTCTTTTTCGGAGACTGAATCATGCGGCGATCGGGGTCGATGAGGAAGGGCCCGGACAAAGCCGTACGGCCCAGGAGCATCCGGTGAATCATACGCCCGCGATCGACCAGGCTGAGCTCGACCTCCCGTTCGATAGGGCCCAACTTCATCGAGGTTCGAACGAAATAGCGGGTCTCGACCTCTCCATTGCTCGAACGGACCCGAGAGCGGCGGTGGATTGGCGCAATCACTCGGATACGGCGGTCGCGCTTCTCCCGATGTAGGACGACCTCGAACTGAAGGCGTTTCCGGGGCAGTTCGACGATGTTCTCGACATGAAGAGCGCTTGACCGCGCGCCGGTGTCCACCTTGGCGCGGAGGCGCCGAACGCCCCAGTCGGGCAGATCGACGTATTCGGTCCATCCGATGAGGACGGGTTCGACCCTCGCGATCATTCGCTCGGTACCGGGTCAGAGACCTCGGCGACCTGCGGCAGTGACCGTCGCCGTTTTCGGCGTTTCCGGCGCGGCGGGGCGAGGCTTCGAAGCGTGAGCGTCTTTCCAAAACAGAGCAGGACGTCTCCGGCGNNCGTTCCGGGGATTGGGGATCGAAACGCTGTCGCGTTGAATCGTAAGGATGATGACGTCGCGCTCACGCAAGCCGGAGGTCTTTACGGTCTTGCCACACAGCTCCGAACGTTCGTCTACAGGGACCTCCATGACCCCGTAGCCGCTCTGCAACGTGAGCCGCTGGCGGAGATCGATATCCGGGAACAGCACCTCTTCCTCGATCAACGCGATGATCTCGCCCGCGACATCGATCCCCGTCGCTTCCTCGATCCCCTCCAGACCCGGCGACGAGTTCACCTCCATGAGGACGGGTCCGTCCTTCCCTTCCAGCATGTCCACACCGGCGACGCGGAGCCCCAAGATCTGGGCCGCGTGGACGGCCACCCGTTGATACTCGTCGTCGAGCTCGACGATTTCAGCCGAACCACCTCTGTGGATATTGCTGCGGAATTCGTCGCCCTTGGCGGTACGGCGCATTGCGGCGACGACGCGTGACCCCACGACGAAGGCGCGGATGTCGCGGCCCCGGCTCTCTTTGACGAAACGCTGCAACAGCACACTCATCTTCGCGGGACCCGACAGCGTCTCGATGATGGCTTCCGCGACGTTGGTCGTGTCGGCCAGAATCACGCCCACCCCCTGCGTGCCCTCGAGCAGCTTGATGACCACCGGGGTTCCGCCCAGTCGCTCGATCCCCGGAAGGATTTCCGAGGTATGGCGGACGAACAGTGTCGTCGGCATGCCCACGCGGTGGCGACTCAACGCCTGGAGAGCGCGGAGTTTGTCGCGCGACACCGAGATCGCGTGCGAGGGGTTGACGCAAAAAACACCCATCTGCTCGAATTGACGAACGACTGCCGTGCCAAACGACGTGATGGACGCACCGATGCGGGGAATGACAGCATCGTAGGGTGTGAGCTTCTTGTTCTTGAAATAGAGACGAGGCGAGCCGCTCTCGACCTCGATCGAGAACGAGAGCGTGTTGAGGACCTTGGCGTCGTGTCCGCGCGCGATAGCCGCTTCGCGGAGTCGCCGCGTGCTGTAGAGCCGCGGGCCACGCGAGAGAATCGCGATTTTCAGGGATTGCGAGGTACCAGAAGCGTCCATCTCGTCCTGCCTACTCCGATCGCGTCCACCGGCCCGTTGTGAGCGCCCTGTCCGGGCCCTCGACCCGCGTGTGGTGCCGGACCAGCGACGGCAATTGTCTATTACGATTACGTTTTCTACTATATTACGAACCCGATATGAAAGATCAAACAAAACGCCTCCGCGTCTTTCCCAAGCGACTCCGTGCCGCGCGAGAGATGAGGGCTCTCAGCCAGATCGATCTCGCCGAACGCGCCCGGCTCCAGCAGACCGCGGTGTCCCTCTATGAGAGCGGCGCTCGTCGGCCGTCGTTGAGGAACCTGAGGAGGCTCTCGGAGGCCCTCGAGGTCACGACGGATTATCTGGTGGGTCGATCCANNCCCGATGAACAGCTCTTTCGGGATTTCGAGCGCCTCTCCACGGCGAACCGCGAGCTCGCGCGCGAGCTCGTCGCGCAGCTCGCGCGCCGTTCGGACCCGTAGACAGAGGACATCGCGGGCCGTATGACCGAGGCGCTGCTCTCCCTTCGTTTCACCGAGCTGATCGATCTGGTGGTGGTCTGGGCAATGCTCTGGGCCGGGATTGCGTGGCTTCGAGCGACACCCGCACGCCTCGCTGTNNGTTCTATCTGATCGCGCGGCAACTCGGGCTCGTGCTCACCACGTGGATCTTGCAGAGCTTTGCTGCCGTCGCCGTTCTCGTCGCCGTGGTCGTGTTCCAGCAGGACCTCCGGAGGCTCTTCGAACAAATTGCAGCACTTGGGTTCCGACGCGGACTTCTCCCAGCCGGCCCGGCCGCGATCGAAACACTCGTTCGGGCCATCGCGCGGCTAGCCGATCAGCGCCGGGGCGCGCTGATCGTGTTGCCGGGGCGCCAGGCGGTGGCGGCGCATGTGGAGGGAGGTCTTTCTCTCAATGCGGAAATCACGGAACCGCTTTTGCTCTCGCTGTTCGATCCCCATTCGCCTGGCCACGATGGAGCCGTCATCGTAAGCGGTGACCGCCTCACGCGTTTCGCGGTGCACCTGCCGCTTTCGAAGGATCACGCCCAGCTCGGCCAGCGGGGCACCCGGCATGCGGCCGCTCTGGGCCTCGCCGAGCGTACGGATGCGCTTTGCATCGCCGTGTCCGAGGAGCAGGGGACTGTCTCCGTAGCCGAGGGCGGAGGGCTTCGAACACTCGGTGGCGCGCCGGAGGTCGCTGCAGAGATTCGCCGCTTCGTCGATCGCCTCGCTCCGGACGAGACACGCCGACCCACTCACCTCAAGCGTTTGATGCGTCGCTGGCGCGAGGGCCTCGCGGCTCTCCCGGTGGCCGGCCTGCTCTGGGCGCTCGCCATTCCCGGCGCCACGGTTGTCGAGCTCGAGCGGCTGGTGAGCGTCTCGGTGAATGGCGTTCCGCCGGCCTACGAGCTGACGGGCGTCGAGCCGGAGGCTGTGCTCGTGACACTCACCGGCCGGCGGCGGGATCTCTATTTCTTGAGCCCCGATGCGCTCAAAGTGCAGGTCGATGCCGTGCTCGTCGAGATGGGGCGTCGAAGCTTTGCTCTCTCACCTGAAAACGTGGGCCACCCGGACACGATCGAGGTGCGGGGCGTCGCGCCGAGACGCGTGAGACTCGACCTCCGCAAGCTCGAGACCCCGAGTCAGGCGCCGGACTAAAGGGATGGGAGGGATCCTCATGAGGCGGGCGCAAGCCGTGCACTGGAAAAACGATTGTGAGTTCGACGATCTTGCGATGCGTGGTTTGAGGACAGAACCGCGCCGCAAACGGAACTCTCGTTCACCCGGCNNAACCTGCGTGGCGCTGAGACTGCTCGTGGGGCTCGGACTGGGCCTGAGCGGCGCCGCGGCGGCCCAGATCGAGGCCCCTCCCGAACCGGTCGCGCTTCCTCTTTCCGAGATCGCACAAGCGGCGGACACCGCAGACCAGACTATTCGGACGATCCGGCGAAGCCTCCAGCCCGATCCGAGGATCGCCGCGATCGAAGTCGCCTTGCCCGACCAAGTCCTCGCGATCGATGAACTGGTGCGTGCCGCCAGCGAGGCGACGCGCGAAGAGGTTGCCCCCAACAGCCTTTCGGAAATCGATCGAGCGCTCCGGGTGCAATCCGATTCACTCGGTCGTGCGCGAGGATTGATTGCGGAACGGTTGAGCGCGCTCGAAGAGAGCCTCGGAACCGTCTCGGCGCTTCGAGGCGTGTGGGTTGCTACCCGGAATCAGGCGCGGCGGGAAAATGCCCCTCCCTCTCTGCGCCAGACAATCCAGAGCATGGTTGATGCTCTGTTGGCCACCGAACGAGAAGTGTCCGGGCGGAGAAGCATCCTCCTTGTGGTTCAAAATCAGATCGCGCAGCAGCTCTCTCGCACTGGCAATGCAGCGGCTCAAATCGGTGTGCGTCGAGTCGAACTCCGCACCCGTGTTTTCCAACAGGACGGATTGCCGCTGTGGTTCGCGTTCGGCCAATCGGTCGAGCGCTCGGAGACCGCGCTTGCACCCGCCCGGGCCGCGTTCGCGCGAGACGCCGCGGCTCTCCGAGACTACGTGGAACGGCAGCCTGACCGACTCCTCGTACACGGCGTGGTCCTGCTCGCGCTTCTTGGATTGACGCTTTGGATGTGGCGTCACCGCGCCCAATGGATTGGAGAAGAGGAAGAGCTCGAGGCCTCGCGGACGGTCTTGGATCACCCAGTCTCCTCGGCCGTACTCGTCGCCCTGATTCTCACCCCGGCCATCCATCCCCTGGCGCCTTCTGTCGTCGAGAATCTCGCGGGCCTGGGCCTCGTAATTCCGGTCGTCACCCTTCTGCCTCGCATGGTGAGCCGCGCGCTCCACCCGGCTGTATACGGTCTCGCCGCCTTCTACCTCCTCGACCAGCTCCGGGGCTTCGTCGATCCTGCGACCGCTCTGGCGCGCGGCGTATTCGCAATCGAGGCGGCGGCCGCCGCGGGCATCCTGGTCTGGATGACGCGACCCTCGCGCCTCGCCGGTCTTCCGCCCGGTGTCCGGCTGCCAAAATCGCTGGGCTTCGCCCTCCGATTGGGCCTCGCCCTGCTCGTCGTGTCCGTTGCGTCGAACCTCGCCGGCTTCGTCTCGATGGCCTACGTGTTGGGCCAGGGCACTCTGAACAGCGCGTATCTGGCTCTGGTTCTTTTTGGCGGATTCCGCGCCAGCCAAGCGATCCTCAGAATCCTCCTACGCACCCGCCTGCTCCGGCAGCTTCGAATGGTCCGGGCACACCCGAATCTTCTTCTCCGGCGGGGTAGCTGGGTCCTGGGCGCCGGCGCCCTCGCGGGCTGGATCTATCTCACCACCACGATTTTCCAGTTTCGCGATTTTCTCGAAGCGAGGCTCCGCAGCGTCGCCGATGCTTCCGTCACCTTTGGCGAATACGAGCTTTCCGTCGGCGACCTCGTCGCGTTCGCGGCAACCGTCTTTTTGGCCTTCGCGCTGGCGCGGGTGATTCGATTCGTGCTCGACGAAGACGTGCTTCCCCGGGTCGCGCTGCCGCGCGGGGTCGCCGGTGCAATTTCCGCCTCCGCCCGTTATGTGATTCTCCTCATCGGCTTTGTCCTTGCTCTTGCGGCGGGCGGACTCGATCTCAACCGTTTTACGATTCTCGCCGGCGCCTTCGGCGTCGGGATCGGTTTCGGCCTCCAGAATGTCGTCAACAACTTTGTCTCGGGCCTGATTCTCCTCTTCGAACGACCGGTACAGGTCGGAGACGCCGTCGAGGTGAAGGGAGCATTTGGTGAAGTCAAGCGAATCGGGATTCGATCGAGCACCGTCCGCACCTTCCAGGGGTCGGAAGTCATCGTTCCCAACGCCAACCTGATCTCGGAAGAAGTCATCAACTGGACCCTTTCAGACCAGCTCAAGCGTTTGGATATCCGTGTCGGAGTCGAATACGGAACCGACCCGAAGCAGGTGCTGGCGCTGCTGGAAGACGTGGCCAAAGCCAATGAGGAGGTGAAGACTTTCNNTTCCTCGGCTTTGGCGACAGCTCGTTGAATTTCGAGCTGCGGATCTGGACGGGGCGCTTCGACACCTACCTGAAGATCCAGAGCGACGTGACGGTGGCCATTTGCGACGCGCTGGAGAAGGCGAATATCACGGTCCCCTTCCCGCAGAGAGATCTTCATGTCAAATCCGTCCCATCCAATGCGGGGCTGGAGATTCCCGAAATAACCGGAGGGCCTCGAGATGAGTGATCGCCTTCTCGTTTCCGTCCGACTCGACGACAACGGGGGGTGCCAACCAGACGACCCCGACGTCATTGCACAAGAACCTCGCAGCCCGATCTGGGTGGACCTGGATTACGAGGATCGCGCGTCCGTCGATTGGCTCGGGGAAACGGTCGGCCTCGACCCTCTGGTGGTTTCCGCAATGACTGCGGAGGAAACGCGGCCCCGCATGATGCGGCATGAGGCCGGCGCCTTGATCATTCTGCGCGGGGTCAATCTCAACCCCGGTGCGGACCCCGAGGACATGGTTTCACTCCGTCTCTGGGTCGACGGACGCCGCGTCATGTCTGCCCACCGACGGCGTCTATTGGCCGTGGAAGATGTACGTGATCAGCTGACGGCCGGAGACGGACCGGCGACCCCCGGGGCGCTTCTCGCCGCACTTGCGCGGCGACTCGTCGCGCGGATGGGAGCGGTGATCTCCGACCTCGACGAAGCAATCGACGAAATCGAAGAAATCGTCGTGGATGGCAGGGAAGAACCGGGCCTTCGGCCTCGACTCGCGGCGTTGAGACGACAAGCGATCACGCTTCGACGGTACCTCGCACCCCAACGAGCGGTGCTCTCATCGCTCCAAGCGCAAGAACTCGATTGGCTGTCCGAAGAAGATCGTCTCCACCTCCGTGAGGTCGCCGACGCGACCACCCGTTATATCGAGGACCTCGATGCCGCCCGTGAACGAGCCGCCGTCACTCAGGAAGAGATCAACAGCCGTACCGCCGAACAAATGAATCGACGGATGTTCACACTTTCAATCGCCGCGGTCCTTTTTCTTCCACTCGGGTTCCTCACGGGCCTCCTGGGAATCAATGTGGCCGGAATTCCTGGCGCAACCGAGCCCGCGGCTTTCGCGATCGTGTGTGGATTGTTGGTTCTCGTGGCAGTCGGACAAATCGCCGTACTTCGTCGAAAGAAGTGGCTGTAGATCGAAAGCTGCTCGTAGTCTCGTTCTCTCTCCCCGCTTCGCCCGGAGGTCGGATGTTGTCTCCACCAGGCCCCGCATCTTGGGCGGCGGTCGAACTCGACATCAAGGAATGTCGGTATCGTCGCGGTCGTCCCACGCAAGATTCGCGACGCGGTAGCATGGCCCTTGCGCCTCGTTGCTTGCGAAGGCGAGATGACAACCACCCGGGAGGATCGTCCATGAGCGCACCCCCGCTCGATCAAGACGCCGTCAACCGATTCGCGATGAAGGTGTTGCAGGACTGGGGTGGCGCGCACATTGCGGCGCTCGCGTACATCGGGGATCGCTTGGGGATCTTCGGGGCGCTCGCAGAGCGCGGGCCGATGACGGTGCGATCCCTCGCGGACGCAACGGCTCTCAACGAACGGTATCTGCGCGAGTGGGCGGCGGCGATGGCGGCCGCGGAGTACGTCGAATACGCGCCCGAGGACCAGACCTTCTGGATCACCCCCGAACACGCGGCGGTGCTGGCGCGCGAGGGACACCCGTCCTTTCTAGGCGGTGGGTTCCAGTACGCCCAGGCCTGCGCCCAGCGCGTCCCCGAGTTGATGCAGGCCTTCCGTTCCGGTGGCGGGGTGTCCTTTGCCGAGTTCGGGCCCGAAATCAGCGAAGCCATCGAACGACTGTTCGCACCCGTCTATGCCCGCTGTGTGGCCACCGAGTGGATTCCCGCCGCCGGGCCCGTGTACCACCGCGTGCTCGAGGGCGCGGAGGTGGCGGAGGTGGGCTGTGGTGGAGGCCAGGCGCTCGTCCCGATGGCGGAGGCCTTCCCAGCATCTCGCTTTACGGGCTACGACGTGGACGACACCTCGATCCACCGCGCGCGCGAGCGCGCCGTCCGCGCGGGCGTGGAGGACCGTGCCGCGTTCGAGCTCCGACCCGCCGAAGAGATCCCCCACCGCGACCATTTCGACCTGGTCGTCGCGTTCAACTGCGTCCACGACATGGGAAATCCGCGGGGCGCGCTCGCGCAGATCTGCCGCGCCCTCAAAGACGACGGTGTCTTGCTGTGGTCGGAAGCCCCACTGTCGGACCGCATCGAAGACAACCGCACCCCGCTGGGGCGCCTCGCGTACGGCACGAGCACCATGCACTGCATGACCGTCTCGTTGGCCCAAGACGGCGAGGGTCTCGGCAACGTCATCGGCGTCGAGACCGCGCGCGAGCTGGCGCGCGAGGCGGGGTTCACGCACTTCGAACGGCTCGACGTCGAGAACAACTGGCAGCAACTGTTCCTGGCGCGCAGAGGCCCGGCTTAGCGACGGGTTGCGCCCGCCGCGGCCGAGTCTCAGCCGCGCGCGGGGGGACGATCGAGCAGCGCGAGCACGGGCTCGAGCGATGTCTCGCTCTGTCCCGCGACCTCGCTCTCCGCGAACGCCTGGATCGCCCTCTCGTGCGCCGTCACCGCGGCCAGAACCTTGCGATCCTCGGGACGCCCGTCGGCCTCGAGGCGTTCGAAGAACTCCACGTACTCCGCGATGGTCTTCTTGAACTCCATCATGAGCTGGTCGAAGGTCTGCGTCTCCCAGCGCTCGGCGAGCTTCTTCCCATCCGGAAAGCTGTCGGCATTGACCCGCACGTCGCCGCCGAGGGAAGCGACCAGGGGCCGAAGGCGCTCTTTGGTCTCGCGTTCGAGCTGCGCCAGGGCCTTCCACTTGTAGCCCGTGTCCGCGTCGGCACTGCGCTGCGCGTACTCTTCGAAAATGGCCTCTCCAAACGCTTCACCCTGATAGGCTTGCATCACACGGTCCAGGTAGTCGTCCGCCATGGCTCACTCCGTGGTAGTGGGATCATCCCTGCAACACATCGTAGTGCATGGCGACCCCGGAGGGAAAATGGCTCCCGCATTTTTGTTGAAACCGTGTCCCCCCCTCCCTGGTGTAGGGTTCGGCTATCGCTTTTCAGGAGACGCGATTGGCCGAATCGGTCGACAGAGCGCCCGGACCCGACGTCCAGCTCTTTGATGCCGCCACGCTGGTGGATCCGTATCGGGCCTACCAGCGGCTGCGCGACGAGGCGCCAGTGTTTCACGTCGCCGAGCTGAACCTCACCGTCGTCACCCGCTACGACCTGGTGCGCCAGGCGATCCAGGACACGGAGACCTTCTCGAGCGCCTTCGACGAGTTTCTCGTCGGCGTGCAGCGCGCCGGCTTCGCCGCGGCGNNNNCTGTTCACGGCGGGTCGCGTCCGCAAGATGGAGCCGCACGTCGCAGCCATCGTCGAGGCGGCGGCCGATGAGGTTGCGACCCAGTCGGAGACCGATTTCATGGGGAGCTTTGCCGCACCGGTCCCGCTGCGCATCATCGCCGACCGCCTGGGCATTCCCGAAGAGCGTCGCGCGTTCTTTGACGAGGCCGCCACGGCGGCGGCCGCAGCCCTGCGGATGACGCCGATGTCGCCCGAGGAGATGTTGCGACGCGTCCGGCTTTCGCTCGATCTCCAGACCCTCTTGATCGAGCTGATCGAGTCGCGCCGCGCCGAACCCCGCGACGACATGATCAGCATCCTCGCCACCAGCCAGCTCGAAGAGGCGGGGCGCCCCTTGAACCACGCCGAGGCGCTCTCGATCCTCGGCCAGTTCCTGGTTGCGGGGCACGAGACCACCGCGAGCACCTTCGGCTGGGGGCTCCTCCTGCTGTGTCGGAACCCTGCGCTCCAGGACGAGATCCGGGGCGAACCCGCGCTGATCAAGGCGTTCGTCGAGGAAACGCTGCGCCTCGAATCGCCGGTACAGGGGCTTCCGCGCGTGGTCACCCGGGACACCGAGCTCGGCGGGATCGCCCTCAAGGCAGGAGAGATGGTGATGCTCCGCTTTGGGGCTGCCAACCGCGACGAGCGACAGTTCGAGAACCCCGACCAGCTCGACCTTCACCGCGACAAAGCCGGGATGCACTTCGCCTTTGGCTCGGGACGTCACCACTGCATCGGGGCGCCGTTGGCCCGTCAGGAGCTCAACCTCGGCTTTGGCGCCCTGCTCGACCGGTTGTCCAACATTCGTCTGGCGCCGGATCACCCCGCCCCCCAAGCCGAGCCGAGCTTCATCTTGCGCAACCTTCCCCACCTGTACGTGGAATTCGAAGCCCGAACGGCATGAAAACGAGGAGAACCCCGTGACCGACACCCAACCTGCCCGCGTCCGCTATGAAGAACCCGCACCGGGTGTCGCCCGGGTGGTCCTCGCGCGCCCCGAGGCCGCCAACGCCCAGGACTACCGCATGCTCTCGGAGCTCAACACGGCGCTCGACCGCGCCGCGCGCGACGCCGCGGTACGCGTGATCATCCTCGCCGCCGACGGCAAGCACTTCTCCTCGGGTCACGACCTCGCAGCGGGAACCCCCGACATGGCCGAATTTCCCACCGTCGGCACCTCCGCGCACTTCGACGCCGCCGGCGCCGAGGGCTTCATGGATCGCGAGCGGGAGGTGTACCTCGGTTTCTGTCTGCGTTGGCGCGATATCCCCAAGCCCACCATCGCTCAGGTGCAGGGGAAGGTGATCGCCGGTGGGCTGATGCTGGCGTGGCCCATGGACCTGATCGTGTGCTCGGAGGATGCGACGTTCTCCGACCCGGTCGTGGCACTCGGTGCCAACGGCGTCGAGTACTTTGCCCACCCCTACGAGGTCGGGGCGCGGCTCGCCAAAGACATGCTCTTCACCGGCCGGATGATCACGGCGGAGGAGGCCTTTCGGCACGGCATGGTGCAGCGGGTCTTCCCGCGTGAACGTCTCGAGGAAGAGACGCTCGCGCTGGCGACACGCATTGCCACGCGTCCGGCCATTGCGTTGGCCATGGCGAAGCGTTCGGTGAACCACGCCCTCGACGCGATGGGCTTGCGAACCACGATGGAGGCCGCGTTCGCGATGCACCATCTCAATCACAACCACTGGCACCGCGTGAATGGATCCCTCGTCGATCCGGACGGCATCTCCACCGTCCGCGAACTCGCGAAAGAGCCGCCGATGCCCGGTCTCGACCCGGCGCGCGAGCGCTAGGCGCTACCCGTGGCGCGGGTGCGGGCGAACGGATGGGACCCGCAATCTTCTTGTGCGCGTCGTGACGTCTAGAGACACCGGCGAACGAGTATTGGGCCGGGCGAGGGGAGCGGATAGCATGGCGGAGAGCCTGATCCACCGGAGACGTTTTGGGAAGGTTCTGCCCTACCGCCGTTCACAGGAGCATATTGAGCGATGACGCGCCCCGTTCACCTCGTCGGTAGCATCAACCTCCCCAGCGCCGTGGAGTCGATGGAGACGGCCGTCTCGATTGTGGGAGACCGGCTTCGGCGATTGCCGGACGGCGAGCCCGGCCCGCGGCGGGGGTGGGTGTTCTATCAGCGGCCGCACTTTACCCACAACCGCTATCTGACGGCGCCTCCCGGCACCCCCCAGGAGATGGAAATCCTCGCGCCGCGGGTGCTGCGCGAGGGCGTACGGC
>JABAHO010001301.1_pt1 | contig 13269 bp, 16 predicted proteins | sample 7062071 | NCBI WGS metagenome assembly JABAHO01 (sample SAMN14534356, study PRJNA622989) | marine sediment metagenome | biome: marine biome [ENVO:00000428]; feature: marine pelagic biome [ENVO:01000023]; material: deep marine sediment [ENVO:00002113] | place: India: Gulf of Kutch | collected...
ATGTTCAAGCTCACCCTGCCCGAGGCGGACAACTTCTACATGGAGTGCATCGAGCATCCCAACCTCGTGCGCATGGTTGCCCTCTCCGGCGGCTACTCACGGGAAGAGGCCAACGCGCGCCTCGCGCGCAACAACGGCATGGTCGCCAGCTTCTCGCGGGCGCTGACCGAGGGACTCTCCGCACAGCAGACCCAGGCCCAATTCGATGCGGCACTGGACGCATCCATACAGAGCATTTACGAGGCCTCTCTCACCTGACGGCGCTGTGCGGTCAGCGTGAGGCTTTCGTAGTCGAGACCGTGTGCAACGTGGTGGTGACGCTCGACCGATGACGACGCATGTTGATAATCCCATGGGCCTCGACGGGTTCGAGTTCGTCGAGTTCGCGGCAACGGAACCGGGACACATCGAGCCGGTCTTCACGATGCTGGGATTTCAGCACGTGGCCCGGCACCGATCCAAGAACGTCCATCTGTGGCGCCAGGGCGGCATCAACCTCGTTCTCAACTACGAGCCGCGCAGCATTGCATGGTACTACGCCGAGGAGCACGGGCCTTCAGCATGCGGCCTGGCCTTCCGGGTCCGGGATGCTCATGCGGCTTACGAGCGAGCCCTCGAGCTCGGAGCCCAGCCGGTCGACATTCCTACCGGCCCGATGGAGCTGCGACTGCCCGCCATCCGCGGGATCGGCGGCGCGCCGCTCTACCTGATCGATCGTTACCAGCCCGGCAGCAGCATTTACGACATCGATTTCGAGTACCTCGAAGGTGTCGATCCGTTTCCCGCGGGGTTCGGTTTTGACGCCATCGATCACCTGACCCACAACGTCTACCGCGGCCGGATGGATCACTGGGCCAGGTTTTACGAAACCCTCTTCAATTTCCGGGAGATCCGGCATTTCGATATCCAGGGTAAGCAGACGGGCCTGACTTCCCGGGCCATGACCGCCCCGGATGGCAAGATTCGAATTCCGCTCAACGAAGAGGCCCGTGGCATTGGCGACGGCCAGGTGGAGGAATTTCTGCTGCAGTACAACGGAGAGGGCATTCAGCACATCGCCTTTGCCTGCCAGGATCTGCCCGAGAAGCTGGACCTCATGGCCAAGGCGGGGGTGCCCGTGATGGAGCCGCCGCCGGGCGCCTACTACGAGATGCTGGAAGAACGACTTCCCGGTCATGGGGAGCCGGTGGACGAGCTAAAGCGGCGTGGGATCCTGCTGGACGGGAATACCAGGGAGGGCGAGCCTCGGCTGCTGCTGCAGATTTTCTCCGAGCCGCTGATTGGGCCGATATTCTTCGAGTTCATCGAGCGCAAGCGCGACGACGGGTTCGGCGAAGGAAATTTTCAGGCGTTGTTCGAATCCATGGAGCGGGACCAGATGCGCCGCGGGGCCGTCGAAAAACCGTCGTGAAGCTCGCATCTTTGAGGGCGGGTCGTGACGGCGCACTCGTCGTCGTTTCGCGGGACCTGAGCCGGGCGGTTCACGTGCGCGAGATCGCTCCGACTCTTCAGGCCGCTATGGATTCCTGGGCGGAGGTTGCCGAGGAGCTGGCGGCCGTCTACGAGCGGCTCAACGTTGGTAGCCTGGAAGCGTCGTTTCCGTTCGACCCGCGGGGCTGCGCAGCACCGCTGCCACGTGCGTACCAATGGGCGGACGGCAGCGCCTACGTCAATCACGTTGAGCTCGTCCGTCGCGCCCGGGGCGCCGAGATGCCGGAGAGCTTCTGGCGTGAGCCGCTGATCTACCAGGGCGGATCTGATGACATGCTGGGACCCACCGACGACATCGTGGTGAGAAGCACGCAGTGGGGGCTCGATTTCGAGGCTGAGATCGCCGCCATCGTCGACGACGTCGAGATGGGTACGCCCGCCCCTGAGGCTGGGGATCACGTGAAACTGCTCATGCTCGTCAATGACGTGTCGCTGCGCGGGCTTATCCCTGGCGAGCTGGAGAAGGGGTTCGGCTTTTTTCAGTCCAAGCCGGCCACCGCCTTTTCGCCGGTAGCGATCTCGCCCGACGAGCTCCGCGGGGGCTGGCGCGCACACAAGGTGCACGGGCCGCTGTTGAGCTATGTCAACGGCCAGCTTTTCGGCAAGCCGGACGCCGGCGTGGACATGACGTTCGACTTTGCCGAGCTGATCGCTCACGCGGCCCGAACCCGCAAGCTGGGTGCTGGTAGCGTGGTGGGGTCCGGGACGGTATCAAACCGCCAGGATGTCGCCGGCGACTCCTCGGTCTCGGCCGGCGGTGTTGGCTACTCCTGCATCGCAGAGCTTCGCATGATCGAGACCATTCGCGATGGGTCGCCGCGGACGCCCTTCCTGGAGGCGGGGGATCGGGTCAACATCGAGATGCTCGATACGGACGGGTTGAGCATCTTTGGTGCCATTGACCAGCAGGTCGTGCTCTTTACGGCCTGATCTGCCACGTCATTTCGGGGATTCGCGGGTAGCTTTAAACGGCGCGTGCCCTCGGGTTCCAGCGGCGTCGAGCTCAAGTCGGCCCTATTGTCCCTCGAGGCCACGATTGTGTTCTACTTCTGCCCCGGCGACGCTGGGTGACGGCTTGCTGTGGGAGCAAGCGGCGCAACCGAGGAGGTGGTAAGCATGGTGGCAGAGGCAAAGCCGGTTGGACCAAAACGCTTCAGAGAGTCCTACGGACGCTATCTGGAGGACTTCGCCGTCGGCGACGTGTACGAGCATCGACCGGGACGCACCATCACCGAAACCGACAATACCTGGTTCACCCTGCTGACCATGAACCAGCATCCGCTGCACTTCGACAAGGAATACGGGGCCAGCTCCGAGTTTGGCAAGGTGCTGGTGAACTCCTGCCTGACGCTGTCGCTCGTGANNAACTGAGCGGGCCTGTGTTCGTGGGCGACACGATCTATGCGGAATCCGAGGTCCTGGAGATCCGGGAATCCAAGTCCCGCCCAAACCAGGGCATCGTCACTATCCGCTCCCGTGGCCTCAATCAGGATGGTACCGAGGTCATCAGCTTCGAGCGCGCCATGCTCATTCCGGCCCGCGGCCACGCGGTGGACGATGCCATCGACTATTGAGGCTTGAAGCATGGCCGAACTCTCAGAACAGGACCGGCTTATCCTGGATACCGTGGATCGCTTCCTCGACCGCGACGTCCGACCGGTGGCCCACATGCTCGAACAGGAAGACGCCTATCCTCACGAGCTCGTGGAGAAGATGAAAGCGCTCGGTCTCTTCGGCGCCACCATCGACGAGCGTTACGGCGGGCTGGGGCTGTCGGCGTCGGTGTACGCGCTCATCGTGGAGCGGGTGTCCGCGGTCTGGATGTCCGTGTCCGGGATTTTCAACTCCCACCTGATCATGTGTGCCGCCGTCGAACGGTTCGGCACCGAGGTGATGAAAGAACGTCTTCTGCCGGCGATGGCCACGGGCGAGCTGCGAGGGGGTATCGCGCTTACCGAGCCGGACTGCGGAACCGACCTCCAGNNAAGGCGAGGATTACGTGATCGACGGTACCAAGCAGTGGATCACCAACGCGGTGGAGGGCAACGTGCTCGCCGTGCTGGTCAAAACGGATCCGGACGCCGCTCCGGCCCATAGAGGCATGAGCCTGCTCATCGTCGAGAAGACGGCCGGCTACCGGGCGACCAAGCTGAAAAAGCTCGGCTATCGCGGCGTGGACACCGCGGAGGTGCTGTTTGACCAGGTGCGCATACCGAAGGCCAACCTCGTCGGTGATCGTGAGGGGCGGGGCCTGCAGCAGATCCTCTCCGGGCTTGCGCTGGGCCGGATCAACGTTGCGGCGCGCGGTGTCGGCGTGGCCGATGCGTCGTTGCAGGCCGCGCTTCGCTACTCACAGGAGCGAAAGACGTTCGGCGTGCCCATCCACCAACATCAGGCGATCCAGATCAAGCTCGCGGACATGGCCACCCGCGTGGAAGCTGCCAGGCTGCTGACGGAGAAGGCCGCGCGAATCTACGACACGGGGGAGCGCTGCGATCTCGAGGCAGGCATGGCGAAGCTCTTCGCATCTGAGGCTGCGCTCGGTAACTCGCTGGAAGCCATGCGCATTCATGGCGCCTATGGTTACTCACCGGACAACGACGTCGAGCGCTACTACCGTGACGCGCCGCTCATGGCGATCGGCGAGGGAACCAACGAGTTGCAGAAAATCATCATCGCCCGTCAGCTGATAGAGCGAAATTCGATCTGAAGAAAGTGTCGGTGGCGAATCGGTCAGGCGGCGTAGGAGGCGGTGTCGGCAAGCCGCTGATCGATGAGTTCCTGGGCGAATTCTCGGCAGCGTCCGCAGCCGGTGCCGGCGCCGCAGGATTCCTCTAGCTGGGTGACGCTCTGCGCACCCGCATCAACAGCGTCGTTAATTTGCTTGTCGGTAACGGCTTTGCAGAGGCAGACGAACATCGAAATACATGAACTCGCTAAACTTGGTCGATTTAAATGCAAATCATTCTCGATTGCAAACGTTTTTGGTTCTCGTTTGTAATTGGATGAGACTTTCAGATGGGATTGATTTTCATTATAAATCAGTTACTTACGTTAGTTTAGCCTTGATAACCGTGGCCCGCTGGCGCATAGTCTTGTTTCCAAACTGGTTTGGGATCGATCCATGAAACCCATCGACAGCGACATCATCGTGCATCTCAATCAGGTCCTGAGAAACGAGCTCACGGCGATTAACCAGTACTTTCTCCACGCCAAGATGTTCGACGATTGGGGAATGCATCGCATTGCCGCGCACGAGAAAGAGGAATCCATCGATGAGATGAAGCATGCCGATGCCCTCATCGAGCGCATCCTGTTCCTGGAGGGTCTGCCGAACCTGCAGGATCTCGGCAAGCTCTACATTGGACAGGACGTGAAGGAGATCCTCGAGTGCGACCTCAAGCTCGAGCTCGAAGCCATGCCCATGCTCCGTGAGGCCATCTCCCACTGTGAGCAGGTTGGCGACTACGTGAGCCGACAAGTTTTTCGAGACATCCTGTCCTCGGAGGAGGAGCACGTCGACTGGATCGAAACCCAGCTCGATCTCATCGCCAAGACGGGCGTCGAAAATTACGTCCAGTCGCAGATGCAGGGCTGATATCGACGGTGAAGCTCCGATTGAGCAGGTCGACCGTGCGTCTGCGGCTCAGCGGCGACGACGTCTCCGCTCTGCGTCTCGGTCAGTCGATCATTGAGCCCACCCGGTTTCCCGACGGTCTCTTCGAGTGCAGCCTGACGGCGACGTTACACGGCTTCGGGGCGTCCCTGACCGAGCGAGGAATTGCCGTGACCATACCGACGGCATCTCTTGGCGACCTGGACGCAGGAGGCGCGTTGAAGGCAGAGCTGCAAACGCCAGGCGAGGCGCTCTACGTGCTCGTCGAGAAGGACCGCAGGCCGCAGAAGCGCTGAGATGCGTTTGACTGATCAGGTAAGGTCTTCGCTCGTATCGTAGTCCCTGAAGGATTCGGCCAGGTCGGGCATCGCGACCTCCTGGGCGCCGATCTCATCAAGCCAGCCGGATACGCTGCGACGGNNAGCCGGATACGCTGCGACGGCCCGAGTCGAGGTATCGCCTGATGCGGGCCCCCTGGTCCGAGTGCAGGAGGAGATGAAGGTTCTGGCGCCTTAACCCGTCGCTCGCCACGACCGCGGCGGCCTGCGTGCTCTCAATGCCCTCCGCCAGGCGATCGATGACGGTAGCATCTAGGTGCGGTGCATCTCCGGGACAGACGAACAGGAATGCAGTCTGGCATCGGGTGGCGCAGCTGGCGATTCCCTGGAGCGGCCCTTGGCCCTCGGCCTCGTCTGGGACGACTTCCCCGATCTCGGCGTAGGTGGCCAGATTGCGGTTGGCGCTGATCATGACTTGGTTTGCCCGACTCGCCAGAATCTCCGCTATGCGGGCTACGAAGGTTTTGCCATCTAGTTGCAGGAGCGGTTTGTCGCGTCCACCCATCCGTCGCCCCGCGCCCCCACAAAGCACGACGGCCGTTAGCGATTCCCGGGGCAACCTCACTCGCCCGGGGCTTGGCTGGCGCCGCGAATCTCCTCGAGGTCGACCACGTCGGAGAGGTTCAGGCGCGCGATGAGGTCGGCAAAGCGCGGGTCGACGCGCAGAAACTCGGTTTCCTTCGCCCAGAGAAACTCGATGTATTTGGTCTTCGGACCGTAATCGAAGTCTGCGAACGCGCGATCGCGGTCCTCAAAGAGCGCCCAGATTCCGAAGAGCAGGTCGAACGGCACGTCGCCTGTTGCCCTAGCGGCTTCAATGGCCGCCGTGCCTTCCTGGCGCGCCTCGGGCTTCTCGAGACCGCGCACCAACGGGTGCACCCAGGATTCGGAGAATCCCATTCGCAGCAACAGATCGTTGATTTCTGCGTAGCGGCCGGCGCGATGAAGAAAGAGTATGTAGCTCTCCGGCTGGGTGCTCTCAAGGTAGCCGAGATCGGCGGCGGCCTGATAGCGAGCGGCTGCTTCCGCGGTGTCGTTGACCCAGAGGTAGGTTACGGCCAGCCGATCATTGAGCACCGCGGAGACCGGGTTGAGACGCCACGCGGCCTGCATCTCGCGCATGGCCTCGTCGTACTTGCCGAGTGCGGACAGCAGCCAGGAATACCAGTAGTGCGCGTTGACCTGATCAGGGTCTAAGCGCAGGGCTTTCTTCAGCTGGTTTTCGGCTTGCTCCCAGCGACGTTCCCGCAACAGCATGAACCCTTCCAGCGCCGAAGCTTCTGCGGCCAGAGAGGCGTCCAGCTGAAGCGCCCGGGCTGCGCTGGCCCTTGCCTGCACGAACCCCTCGGCCACCGGGTCGTCGGTGTAAAACGGCTGCACGGCCAGAGTTTGGGCGAGAGCCATGTGCGCTTCGGCGAAATCGGGGGCCAGATCGATCGCCTCCTGAAGCAGGGCTATCGCCCGCGCGATTCGCAGCTCACCTCTGAGGCTCCATTGGTAGCGGGCTTCATGATATTTCAGGTAGGCGTCCTCCGGGATCGCCGTCACCGGCGAGCGACTCGTTCGAAGCTTGATGCCGAGCTTGTTCTCCAGAGCTTCATTGACTGCCCGCTCGGCCTGGACCTGCAGTGACGCCAGGTCACTTGCCGCGCCGAGCAACTGAGTGGTCCAGATGTTGGTACCGAGCTCGGTATCCACTACGTACATCGTCACCAGCAGGTTGGCACCGCGTTCGGCCAGGGAGCCTTCGATGATGTAGCGGGCTCCGAGTTGCTCGCCGATGGCGCGAACGTTCGCATCTGTGTCCCTGATCAGGAACGAGGATCGACGGGCGACGACGTTAAGGGCAGGGGAGCGGGTCAGGTGGGTGATCAGATGGTCGGCGAGGCCGTCCGCGACGTAGCCCAGTCTGTTTGCCTCCCCGGAGATGGCCAGCGGCATGACCGCGAGGGTGAGGTCCGCATCCGGTGCGTCCGGCCACCAGCGGATGATTCCGACGGTGGCGATTGCCAGCAGCGCGACCAGGCCCAGCACCGCGTAAAGCCTGGTCCGGCTGATGCCGCTGGCCTTTGCCGCGGGAGTGCCGACGTCGGCAATCAGCTCGTACCCCTTGCGCGGGACAGTGCGTATGTAGCGCGGGCTGGTTCGCTCGTCCCCGAAGTAGCCTCGCAGCAGAGAGATGGCGCGGGAAAGCACCTCGTCCCCGACGATGGCGTCTGACCAGACCTCCTCCAGAATCTGATCCCGCGAGACCGTATGGCCCGCGTTGGTCGCCAGCGTGACGAGCACCTGCATGACTTTGGGTTCGACGTGGTGGCTGGAATCGCCGTCGACGATCTTCTCTTCCCGGGGGAACACCTCGAAGTCGCCGACCGTGAATCCGTCGAGCAGGTTGTTGCTCGTCATTGGGTGGTGTCCGCGACGGAGGGATTCCGTGGTGAAGCGTCTGGCGAGAAGGTGCTCGGCGTCCTTGGACGGCACCGTTGCCTGACGCCGGTGGCCGGCCGAGGCGACGTCTGTTTTTCCATGCACCGAAGATACCGCCCCGGGCCTCAGCATGCATCCGCGAAGCGCCTGGAGCAGGCCTGGATGATTGAACTTATTACATGTCGCTTACACCGCGCTGTTATCACCCAAACAGGTAATTGGGTAGGGTTTACAAATCGGCCTTAATGGCAACGAAATTGCCAAATCTTGTCAGCTTTGCTGCACGTTAGCTTGGGTGACGGGCCAGATCACTCAGTGGCATGACCCTGCTGATGGTTCAAAAGTAACCACTCGATCATCCGCGTGGATTCGAGTTGGGGGGACGCAGGTTTCGGTGCTGATTGCCGCGGCGTACGGGAGGGGGCCGCGGCCGGCACCGGGTCTGCGATAGCGAGCGCTGGATGAGAAAAGACAAGGGCAATGTGACTCCGCTGTTCGGGGAAGGCCGGCATCCTCCGGAACCGCCTCGGCCTCAGGTCGTGGTGCTGGACAGCGCCGACTTTCTCGACGCGGACGAGCTCGGTCGCGAACTGGCCAGCGGTGCGGACGTCGATCGTCCGCGGCTGGTGCTGCTCGAGCGTAACGAGCTGGCAAGTCTGCGACCCCGCCTGGAAGCAGACCCGAATCTGGAATTCATTCTCAAGCCCGTGGACCAGGACACGTTGCAGGCCAGAATATTCAAGCTAGTGGCGACCTCAGAAGCGTTCAAGGATCGCCAGCAGCAATTGGACCGGGTACAGGATCACGTGGATCGGCTGGCTTACTACGACCGGATCACCGAGCTTCCGAACAACGAGTTCTTTCGCCGTCACGTGGACTTCCAGATTCGCCACGCGCGGCGGTTTGCCCGTCAGCTGGCGGTCCTTGCTGTGGATCTGCAGAGCTTCGAGCGAATCCGGCGCCGGGCGGGAGAGTCGGGAACGCAGGCCCTGATGTCGCTGTCTGCAAAGCGCATCATCGACGCTGTCCGGGATTACGACGTGGTGGGCCAGGCGCCGAAGGTGCTCCCATTTGGTGATGAGCGGACCATGGCCCGCATGGACGGCGACCGCTTCCTTCTCCTTCTGCCGGAGCTTCGCCACATCGAGGACGCCGCCAGGGTTGCCGAGCGGGTGTTGGCCGCGGTGGAAGCGCCCATCCAGATCGGCGGCGCAGATTTCATCACGCGACCGAAGATCGGGGTCAGCGTCTACCCTTCGGATGGCGACGATTGCGCGTCGCTCATTCGCTGTGCCCNNCGGCCGCACGACCGGCATGGAAGCCCTCCTGCGGCTAGTCGACCCCGAGCTCGGCGAGTTGCCTCCAGAGGAGATCGTGCCGCTCGCGGAGCAGGTAGGCCTCATCACGGAGCTCACCCGGTGGGTGCTTGCCGAGGTGTGCCAGCAAATTCGGTGCTGGCGCCAGGCCGGGTTGCCGCGCGTGCCGGTGTCCGTCAATGTCTCGGCCACGGATCTGCTGGCGTCCGACTTCGCTGACTATCTGACGGACCTGCTCCTTGACAATGGCGTTGCGCCTCAGGCGTTGGAGCTGGAGATTCCCTGCCGGGGTCTCGACGGGTCGGGAGACGCGATGAAGGCGATGGTCGCCGAGCTGCGGACCGTCGGGGTGTCGATCGCCGTCGGAGACTTCGGCGCCGATGGCTCGGCGTTGGGCTGCCTGGCCCAGCTGCCCGTGGACGCGTTGAAGATCGATCGATGCCTGGTGCGACAGATCACTCGGAGCAGGATCAGCACTGCGATCGCCGCAGGTGCCATCGCGGCTTCACGGTCTTTGAATCTCAACGTGGTGGCATCAGGCGTAGAGACAGTGGAACAGGTGCGACTGTTGCGCGAGCTCGACTGCCACGAGGTTCAGGGAGCGGCTTATTCCATGCCGGTGCCCGGAGAGCAGTTGGCCGGCTGGCTGCTTCGCACCTGCTGATCAGCGACGCCCGTCCCAGGCTTGGCGTTCCTCGCCATCGGGATCGTAGAGCAGCTCACAGTGATCGTCGAAACGCATGGTCGCTCGGGCGACCGGCTCGTATTCCTCCCAACCCGGATCTTCGCCGCGAATGAAGCGAATCCAGGCTTTGTGCATTACGTCGGCCAGTGCCTGCGGGGTTGGGCCTTCGCCCAGAAACACGTCCACGCCCGCCCGATCGAGGTTGTCGAAGGCGAAGGGAATCTCGAGCGCATGAGTGGCGCCCAGGCGGCCGCCGAAGGCTCGGGATTTCCATGAGAAGATATACATCCAGGTCGCGGCTTCGAACTCGGTCCGCGCCTCGGCCACCCGGATGGCGGGTATCCGGAACAGGAAGTCCGTGGTGAGCGCGATCATCAGCTGATCTGTCGTGGCGGCGGGGCGTCGTGCCCGCAAACATTCCAGCGGAGCGAATGCATCGTAAGCCTGCGCAACCTGCAGAAGTTTGTCCTCCGTGACGTCGCCGTAACCCCACAGCGTCGCCTCGTCGGCGTTGCTGCCGATGAGCAAGGGGACGTTGGCGCCAGAGCCGTTACGAATGGCGTCGAGGGGGCTCTCCGGCAGAACGGCGTTCCCGATGGCGGGGTAGAAGGGTCCCACGGGTTCGTGAAGCTCACCGAGAACCGCAAGCGCTCCTGAGCGATCCTCGAGCCGTTGGACGATCGTAGTCTGCGCATCGAGGATGCGCTCCACCGGCAGCGACTCCAGGGTTGCGGCATCGTCGACGCCCAGCGTTTCGAGAAATAGATCGGTGATCCGCTCGGCAGTGGCTTTCCGCAGGGTGTGGTGGGCGGCGCCACTCTGGGCAATCGCCCGGTGAAACAACCCCCGGGCGAGAGGCGATCCAAGCAGCGAGCAGACGCTGAAAGCCCCCGCGGACTCGCCGGCGATGGTCACCCTTGTGGGGTCTCCGCCGAAGTTCTGGACGTTGTCCCTCACCCACTCGAGTGCGCGGATCTGATCGAGCAGGCCGTTTACGCCGGAGGTTTCGTATTCCGGTCCGAAACGGGACAATTCGGTGAACCCCAGCGCGCCGAGCCGATAGTTGATGCTGACGACCACCATGTCGCCGTGAAGCGCGAACCGATTGCCGTTGTACCAGGGCACCGCACCCTGTCCGGTGCGGAAACTCCCGCCGTGAATCCACACCAGTACCGGTCGGGGCGGGCCGTGTAGCGCCGGCGTGCACACGTTCAGCGTCAGACAATCCTCCGCCCAGCGAACGGCTGCGCTGTCGGTAAGGCCGCCTGCGGACACCTGGGGAGCGGCTGGTCCGAACCTCACGGCGGGGCGCACGCCGGACCAGGGCGAGACGGGCTCCGCGGGCTTGAAACGAAGCGTACCCTCCGGCGCGGCGGCGTAGGGTATACCGGAGAAAAGCAGCGCGCCGTCTTTCATTCGACCTTCGACGGCGCCGGATCGGGTTCGGGCGATGTTCGGTTGGCTCATGGCGGGAGATTACCCGTCTGCTGGGAGATCGGCCAGCGGGACCGGGGTCACGTCTACAGAGACGGCCAGCTGCTGGCTCCCGCCGCCGTGAATGAACCCGCGGGTGGGGCTGACGTCGCCGTAGTCACGGCCCCAGCCCAGGGTAATGTGCTCGTCTCTTGGCCGAAGATTGTTGGTGGGGTCGAAATCGACCCAGCCGAACTCCGGGCACCACACCGAAATCCAGGCATGGGAGGCGTCGGCGCCCGTGAGTCTGGGTTGGCCGTGTGGCGGGCGGGTGAGCAGGTAGCCGCTCACGTACCGGGCCGGTAGGCCGAAGGCGCGAACGCAGGCAATGGCCAGGTGAGCAAAATCCTGGCACACGCCGGCTCTGGCCCGCAGCACGTCATGCACCGGGGTGTGGACGTCGGTGACGCCCCCTTTGTAGGTGAAGTCATCGTAGATCCGAGCCGTAATTTGCTCCACCACTCGCAGAAATGGGCTGCCGCGCGACATGCTCGGCTCGGCGTAGGCGAGGGCATCCTGCGGATCGATTTGGGGCGAGGGAAAGCAGAAGCGGGCGGCATCCCACGCGTCCACCGACACGGGATCGTTCACCACTGTGGCCACCGCCTCCCAGGCCGGGCTCAGATCAAGCAGGATGTTCTGATCCGCGCTCACGTCGAGCAGCGCGCGGCTGGTGATGTTGAGCGACTCGTGGCGGCTGCGGATCACGATGTCCGTCACCGGGTTACCGAAGTAGTCCTGGCGCGTCTCGGTCGACGTGGGGGCCGGCTCGATGAGCAGATCCGAGCTCATCACGTTCTGCTTGCCAAAGCTGCGCGGCGTGAGGTGCAGGTGCTGGTACGACGAGCTCACGGGGTGGCCGTACTCGTAGTGGGTCTTGTGGACGATCTGATAGCGCGTCATCTCACCCTGCCTTTTTTGGCCACCTCAATAACCCCCTTTTTTATAGCCATTTTTGCCCGTTTTTGGCCTGAAAATGCCGTTGTCAATGGCTTGTGATATGTCATGGGGTACACCACAGTATCCGAACGGGAAAGAACTCAGGTACACCAGATCGAACCCATTTTGCGACGTTTAGTGTACCCAGCGGTGTACCTTTTAGATGCGCACTACAACGACGAGCGTTACCACGAGTCGCTGCGCAATCTCACGCCTGCAGACGTCTACTACGGTCGTGGCGACGCCAGGTCAGCCAGGAGAGAACGGATCAAGTTGAGTACCATGGCCTTGCGGCGCAAGATGCATGCCTGGAACCGAGTGCAATCACGCGCACATACGAGCTGAAGTGTCTCTTAGCTCGGCAGGCTGCGGTTCCGAAAGGTTCTGACGACGTACAGGTGAAGGTGGTTGGTTAGCGTTTGCGTTTCCACTCCGAGATTACGGCCAGGAGGACCACCACGAAACCTAAGGCCATTAAAGCGCCGCTACCATCCAGTTCAGGAATCGGGGTGGGGGCCGAACCGGCAAGCGGAATAGTGCCGCAGTTTTGGGTGCACTGTAACGCCATAGCGGGTTGGGCAATCACCGTCGTTAAAACAGCAACGATCAAACGTTTCATAATCCGCCTCAACTTACAAAGGACNNCAATCCCACCAGGCAACTTGAGAAAGTCGTGGTCCGCCTATCGGAACAACACGAAATTTTTCAGAACAGGCGAATTTGCGGGAGGGGTGGTTAGCGTTTCCGCTCCCTGATTACCGCCACCACGAGTGCGACGAGACCCAAGGCCAACAGAGCGCCGGTACCATCCAGCTCAGGAATCGGGGACGGATTACCGAATCCAGCGCCGGCATTTTGTGCTCTTCTTCGGGCGGCGTAGGCGACGAACTCATCAGACATGGCTGACGTTCGAGACCCCCACCAGAATCTCGGAGCATCGCCTCCGCAAACTGAAACTGCCCAAGACCCCCCATGCGCCCTTCG
>JABAHO010010772.1_pt2 | contig 13258 bp, 22 predicted proteins | sample 7062071 | NCBI WGS metagenome assembly JABAHO01 (sample SAMN14534356, study PRJNA622989) | marine sediment metagenome | biome: marine biome [ENVO:00000428]; feature: marine pelagic biome [ENVO:01000023]; material: deep marine sediment [ENVO:00002113] | place: India: Gulf of Kutch | collected...
CACCTGTTTGAAGGTTGCCCGGTTGATATTTATGCGATGCCTGAAGGCAGCGTGTTCTACCATGAAGATCATAAAGGAATACGTGAACCTGTTCTGTACATAGAAGGTCTCTATGGCGAATTCTGCCTATTTGAAACTCCTCTGCTTGGGTTGCTTTGTCAAGCTTCAGGTGTGGCTACAAGGGCTGCCCGAGTCAAGAAAGTTGCGCAAGAAAAACTTGTTCTCGCCTTCGGAATCCGACGTATGCACCCAGCTTTATCGCCAATGCTCGACCGTGCAGCCTACATAGCGGGTTGCGATGGTGTTTCAAGTTTAAGCGGTGCAAAGATCACAAGCACCAATCCGATTGGAACCATGCCTCATGCATTGATTATTGCATTCGGGGGTCAAGTGAAAGCTTGGAAAGCATTCGATGAAGTTATGCCAGATGATGTGCCAAGGGTCGCATTAGTGGACACCTACTACGATGAAAAGGCCGAGGCAATATTGGCTGCAGAAGCTTTGAAAAAGCGACTTGATGGTGTACGCCTTGACACACCTAGTTCGAGAAAAGGCGATTTCGCGGAGATCGTTCGGGAGATTCGATGGGAACTCGATGTAAGAGGCTTTGACCACGTCAAGATTTTCGTTTCAGGTGGACTTAACGAAGAGACGGTTGGAATTCTAGGCAAAGCCGGGGCTGAAGCCTTCGGCGTCGGAACAGCCATAAGCAATGCTCCAACAATAGACTACGCTATGGACATTGTTGAAATGAACGGTAACCCTGTAGCTAAACGAGGGAAGTTGAGCGGCAAAAAGCAGGTATGGAGATGCCCACAATGCCTCATTGACGATGTTCAACTTTCGCATTTGCCTGCCCCTAAATGCTCAAGGTGCGGGAACAAAACTGAACCCATGTTAAAGCCCTTGATTAAGCATGGGAAAATTGTGGGGGAACTTCCCAAGCCCAGGGAAATCCGTCGATACGTCCTAGAACAGCTTGGTAAACTCACTCTAAGTATCTAGCGGTCAATTGCCTTGTCTTTCAAACGCCTTCCATATTGACGGCTCATTTCTTTCATTGTCGCTGGAAAAAAAAGAAGTGTGCGGGTTTTTGGTTCACGCTTGACTATGGAAGTCTCGCTGGCATGGCTATCGCAGTCTGTGTCTTGATGACTCCGTTGAGTGCATGAATTTTCTCCAGAAGCTCCCCTAGCTCATCGATGTTGGTGAACTCGACGAACGTGACCACATCGAATGGGCCAGTCACCGCCTGCGAAGTCTTGACACCTGCGATCCGAAGTGTTGATTCCGCGACTTCCCATGGTTTACCCGGGTCGGTGCTGATGAGAATGTAGGCTTGCATATGCTTCGCCTCTCTGCTTACTAGAGATAGCAATAAGGACAGAAAAGCTTTAAGTCCGCAAGAGCTTCAGAAGGATTCCTTTTGCAGTGTACAGTCGATTTTCGCTTTGCTCATAGATGATAGACCTTTGGCTTTCGATTATTTCACCACTGATTTCGTAGCCCCGATGCATCGGCATGTCATGCATCACTAGCGCATCAGTGTGTTTGAGCAGTTCTTCGTTGATTTGATAGGGCATCATAAGCTCAGTGCGTCTCGCCTTTTCCTCTTTGAATTTCGGTTCGAGGAAGAATTCCATGTCAATCCATGTATCTGTGTAAACTACATCTGCATCTTTCACAGCGTTATTGACGTCTAGCGTTGTCTTGTACAATCCTGTTTTCTCGGCAGCCTCTATGATTTCCTTGTCGAGGGACTGCTCATTTNNACATTGTTGTGAACTCCAATGTAAACAAGTTTCACGCCTTTGAGCTTTCCAATCTGTTCTTTGATCGTCATCAGATCGGCAATGGCTTGACATGGATGATATTTTTCGTCGCATCCGTTTATCACGGGAACTTGAGAAGCTGCTGCCACTGCACTAAGGTCCGAGCTTCTCATCAAGCGAGCCATAATACAGTCAACGTTTCTTGAAAGATAACGGGTCTCATCCTTTACATCCGCAAGCGTGAAGTTCGTGGTTCTCCAATCCAAGTAGAGCGCGTGTCCACCTAGTTGAGTCATGGCCACTTCGAAAGAAACGCGTGTCCGAGTTGACGTTTTCTGAAAGATCATGGCCAAAGACTTTTCTTCCAAGGCGGTTTTGAACTGGTTTGGGCTTCTCTTGATTTCTACGGAGTTGTCAATTACTTCTTCAATCTCAGCTGGACTCCATTCTTTCAGAGTGATCAAATGCATCGTCATCACCAATTGGCGTTGGCCTTGAATGTTAAATCAGTTGATTTAAGTTTTATGGAACCTATTTAAAGCCTGAACCCAGTAGCCTCTGATGGTCTACATGATTCTCATTATCGCTTCAACCGAAGACGTTGCGAGCATGAANNCAAAATCCAGTTTATTCCCAAACGATCTCTGAGCAAGAAGTCAAACTCATCTTCGTTACTGAAGATCTCGTTCACACACAATTTCTCACAGATTTTTTCAAGCCTGAGCTCTTCGTTTTCGTTTCCAGGCACAGCAGTGTGACCGGCATTCCTACTCTTTCAGTTCATGCACCTGGGAACTTAGGTAAGGCAGAAGTAGGTGGATTAACCCGAAAAATCTCTGTTTCTCCAGCATGTGCGATGAAAAGGGCTCTTCTAGAGCTAGCTAGGCAAAAGGAAGAGCTAGGGTTGAAATACCGAGTTTCATACGAGTGCACGCATCATGGCCCATCTTTGGATCTGCCAACAATGTTTGTCGAGTTGGGCAGTTCACCCATGCAGTGGGAAGATTCGAAGGCAGCAGAAGCAGTAGCTCAGGCAGCGATGGCTGCGATTACCAATCAGCTGAAGTATGTGGCAGTTCTAGGAGTCGGCGGTCCTCACTACAACGAGAAATTTACTAGGCTGGCTTTGAGAACGCAAACAGCGTTCGGTCATATAATCCCGAAATATTCCATACCACGAATTGATGCCAAAATGATGGTGCAATGTATCCAGAGAACAGTTGAAAAGGTCGAGTCCGCTGTTTTCGACTGGAAAGGCATCCGCGGGGCAGATAGAAAGAGGTTGATTGAGACATTGGACGAAATCGGCGTTTCCGTTGAGCGGGTCTGAGACTCTCAATCAAAGACCCAGTCAGTCCTGCGCGCGCGCAAGAGGTCAGCTACGATGTCAATAATGAAGATATTCAAGCGAACTGCGTCAGTCTTATATATCCCTCTTTGTTAAGTTATGACGAGCACAATGGCGGAAATCTGTTCTATCTGCGGACTTCCTCGTGACATATGCGTCTGCGGCGAAATCAGTAAGGAACAACAACGCATACGAGTACGCTTGGAAACAAGGAAATATCGGAGAGCAGTAACCATTATCGATGGTATCGACGACAAAGACACCGACCTAGGGCGCCTAGCTCAAAAATTGAAATCATTTTGCGCCTGTGGAGGCACAGCCAAGAACGGTCAAATAATTCTCCAAGGCGACCATAGACCGAAAGTGCACTCCTACCTTCTTCAGAGGGGTTATCCCCAGCAAAACATTGAACTCCAATGACCAGAGTTTGCTAGAAATAACCATTTAGGGGACAAGTAGGTTTGGGTTTGCTGCGGAACTTACGAGAAGTACTTGGAAAACTAAGAAGAAGCCAGCCGACGCCCAAGTTTTGCCCAAAATGTGAAAGCCCAGAAATCCACCTTTCAAGCAGATTTGATATTTGGCTTTTTCCGGAACAATATGTTTGTCCCAAATGTGGCTACAGGGGTCCAATTGCAATGGAGCTTGAAAAAGAAAAAGAGGACGCTTAGTCTGGAATCTTGAGACCCAACTCTCTCCTAAGGCTCTTGTAACGGTTTCTAACAGTAACCTCAGTTACCCCAGCAGCCTCAGCGATATCTTTTTGAGTCTTCTTCTCATTGTTCTGCAAACAAGCAATATAAAGCGCAGCTGCAGCAAGACCCATCGGATCCTTTCCTGAGGCAGCCCGTTGTCGCCTAGCCTGTCTCAAAATCTTAATGGCATATCCTTGGGTTTTGCCACTGATGCCTGTTTGTTCAGCAATCTTAGAGACGTAAGTGAGAGGATCAGCGATTGGCATTTGTATGTCGAGTTCTCTGAGCAACAACCTATAACAGCGAGCGACATCTTTCTTGTCTACAAGACTGGCTTCAGCGATTTCACGAAGCGTTCTAGGTGTGCCGGTATTACGACAAGCAGCATGAAGGGCAGCTGCTGCAATCGCTGCTATTGATCTTCCACGGACCAACCCCTTTTCCAAGGCTTTCCGGTAGACAACTGCTGCTTTTTCTTTGACTGGTCCGGGTATGTAAAGCTTGTCAGAAAGCCTATCAAGCTCAGCCATGGCTTGAGCGAGGTTTCTATCCACTGACGAGTGTACACGAGAACGAATTTGCCATTTTCTGAGCCGCCACATCTGGAGTCTTGTTGAAAGCGGAAGCTTCCGCCCAAAAGCGTCCCGGTCCACTCGGCCTATGGCCGTGGACAAGCCTTTATCATGAACAGAGTATGACGTGGGCACGCCAACGCGACTACGTGATGCTTTTTCTTCTTGGGTAAAAGCTCGCCATTCTGGTCCTTTGTCCATCATTTGTTCGTGTAAAACGAGCCCACACGTTCCACATATGGTCTCACCCGTATCATAATCGTGAATCAGATTGGGGCTGCTGCACTCCGGGCATTTTTCGGCTATGCGTCGTTTGACCTCTCCTTTTTCCACGGTTTGTGTCTCCTCGACAGAGTATTGTGGCGAGAAAACCGTCACTATCCATGGTTCTTTATGGGAACCAATAGGCTAGAAATCGTTCATCTGGCCCCGCCGCGAAGAAAGCTTTAGAAATGTTTTAATATATAAACCTTACGATTTAGGCAAACAGATTGGACGTACGTTCTCTACTGAAATATTTCTGGTCTCGTTTGAAGCTTTATCTTATAAAATTGTATTGGTGATCTATCTAATCAGTAGTTGAAAACACATATGCCACTGCGTGTCTATCCGCGCACCTGCACGAAGGCAGATCACAAACCAATGAAACGCCCGTTTGCGTAGCAGATTCGCTTCAAATCAATCTAGCTTGAAAGTACACGGGCATCTAATGTCAAGATGGACATTGCACCACATGTGTTTTCCTTGCTAGCTCAGCATTGTGCAAATGGTGGCATTCATCTGGTTCACGGCTCTTAGGTGGAAAATGATAAAAACGCGGGACGACACTCTTAAGCGAAACGTAGGTGTCCCATCATGAGTGAAAACAAACCTGAAAAGAAGGACCCTCTGAAGATTCACCGGGAAGGAACAGCGCTTTCAGACTCTGGAAAGTATGAAGAAGCCATAGACAAGTTCTTGGAAGCCTCAAAGCTATACATGGAAGTTGGAAACATCTTCGATACTTCTTATATGTTGTTCAAGGCCGCTGAATGCAGCTTCCTATTGAAAGACTATGGAGTTGCCATCGAACGTTTTCTTAAAGCCGCCGACCTCTCTTTTGAAAAGGGATATGATCGGTTCGGATTGGGCGCGTTAGAGTATGCTCGTGATTGCTATAAAGCGGCTGGTAAGAAAGGCGACAAAAAGGTTGCGGAACTCCAGAAGAAGATAGAGGAATTGAAAGAGAAGCTCTCGAAAATGTAGCTAGATGCCCTGTCAGTTCATGAACAGTAGGAATCTCTGATTCTGTGAAAATCTTGGCTTCACTTTCCGCAAAGGTTTAAATATTCTTTCTGTTACCGAAATGTCGATACCAATGCCAAAATGGGGATACTCGATAACAGAACTCGATCCGGAACGCACTGCTAGAGCGAGTGGACGAGAGGTTAGAGTGTCCCACAAAGCGGCAAGAGAAGTATGCAACGCGATAGGTGAAATGATGCTCGGTGAAGCGAAAGAGTTCCTGCAACAGATCATAGAGAAAAAAAGACCCGTTGCCTATCGTAGGTTTTCGAAGAAGGTGGGGCATCGCCACGGCTTAGAAAAGGCTTTCGCAGGTAGATATCCTGTCAAAGCAGCACGAAAAGTTCTTGAGGTGCTGGAGGGTGCTGAGGCCAACGCGGATTTCAAGGGTTTGGATATCGACAATCTTCGAGTTATCCATGCTTCAGCGTATCCCGGCATGAAGATTAAAAGGTACATTCAAAGGGCTTTCGGGAGATCTTCACCTCGTTTTGAAACCCTCTGCCATATTGAAGTCGCTCTAGAACAAGTCGCGGAGTTGGTCTGATGTCAGTGGTTAGGCATTTTATTAGCGAATCTCTCAAAAAAGCAGAAATCAGCGAGTTCTTGAGAGATGAATTTGAAAGAGCTGGATATGGCGGCGTGGACGTCACAAAAACGCCGTTGGGTACACACGTAGTTGTTTATGCCATGCGCCCGGGCATAATAATTGGTCGTGGTGGAGAAACAATAAAACGACTTGCGGAGGTTTTGGAGAAGAACTTCGATCTGCCGAATCCTCAAATTTCCGTGGCCGAAATTGAGGTTCCTGAGTTGAACGCCTTTGTAGTTGCGTCACAAGTTGCGTCGGCTCTAAAACGTGGTGTCCACTACCGCAGATCGGGTTACTGGGCGATAAACCGAGTTATGGAAGCAGGAGCATTGGGTGTAGAGGTGATTGTAAGCGGAAAACTGCGAACTGAAAGGTCACGATACGAAAAATTCCGGGCGGGATATCTTCCCAAAAGCGGGCAGCCTTCCATAAAATATCTTCGAAAAGCGGAGCTACATGTTCAATTAAAGCCTGGAATACTCGGGGTGAAAGTTCGAATAATGCCTCCAGATGCAGAGTTTCCAGATAAGATGCAAGTGAGAGAAACAGCTCAGATCCAAGAGGAGGAAGAAGTGAAACCTTCTGAAACCAAGCCTGAAGAAAAGGAGGAACCCAAGGAAACCGAGGATTCACAGGAGACTGAGAAGTAAATGCCTATCTTGAGACTAAAGGATATCAGGGACATGTCTGGCGAAGACCGAAGAAAAAGGCTAACAGAATTGCGAACTGAACTTGTCCGCTTGAGAACAATGATTAAAGCTGGCGGCGCTGTTGAAAATCCTGGGCGAGTACATGAGTTACGTAAGACTATAGCTCGTGTCGTTACAGTTGAATCTGAACTGAGATCTGCGAAAGAAACGCTGACAAAAGGAAAAAAGAAGGAGAGCAAGAAAGTATGAGAGTTCCAGTCTCCCTTCTTCAGCATGAATTTATCGGAATGGACATCAAGGTTGTAAAAAGCACTAATCCCAACTATGTGGGCATAACTGGCAGAGTCATCAACGAGACTAGGAATACATTTGTGATTCGACATGGAAACAACGACAAAGTTGTCGTCAAGAACACGGCAGTTTTTCACGTAGCTCTGGAAGACGGTACAATCATAGAGGTTGAAGGATGGGCTCTAGTCGGACGACCTGAAGACCGTCTCAAGAAGCGGACTAGGAGAAGATGGTGAATGACTACTCTATCATTGAGAAAGCCCAGGAAATCATGTGACGATCGGAACTGTCCTTTTCATGGAACCACCAAAGTCAGAGGGCGTATATTGGAGGGTACGGTTATCAGCGCTAAGATGGATAAAACAGTCATCTTGAAAAGAGAATATCAATTCTATTTGCCCAAATATAAACGGTACGAAAGACGGCACAGTCACATACCTGCTCACAACCCTCCCTGTCTTGACGTGAAGGAAGGGGAGGCTGTGAGGATAGCAGAATGCCGCCCCATAAGTAAGACCGTCTCGTTCGTCGTCGTTGAAAAAGTGGAGGAAGAGAAGAGTGGCGGCAAGAGCTAAAGGACGAGCGTTTGTAGCTAGAGGAATGCTCGGTCAGAGATCAAAGATCTCACAGGGAATCCCCGTCGGCGCTATAATAAAATGCACCGACAACACGGGTGCCAAAGCGCTTCGCGTCATTCAAGTTATCGGCTATAAAGGACGATTAAGACGTGTACCTTCTGCCGCGGTAAGCGACATGATCACTGTTTCGGTAAGAAAGGGCACTCCTGACATGCGGAAGAAAGTTTTTCAGGCAGTTATTGTTCGACAGAAAAAGCTCTACCGTCGCTCCAGCGGGCTGTGGGTCCAATTTGAAGACAACGGAGCAGTCATCATGACCCCAGAAGGAGAAATGCGAGGCTCAGAAATCCGAGGCCCCGTAGCAAAGGAGGCTGCAGAACGGTGGCCAAGAATAGCAAGTGCTGCAAACATCATCATCTAGGGGATGAAATGGGTGAAGACCATCCAGCCTAGAAAGCAAAGAAAGAGGCTATTTCAGGCTCCACCACACGTACGGTATAAACAGTTTTCAGCAACGCTTTCCCCAGAGCTGAAAGCATCACACAACACTCGCTCTCTTCCAGTGCGAGTGGGAGATACTGTGAAGATTATGAGAGGAGACCGCAAGGGATTTGAAGGCAAAATCACGCGTGTTGGCCGACAAGAGTACAGGGTCTTTGTGGAAGGAATAACCCGAGAGAAAGTAGACGGGTCTACCATTCTTATTCCAATACATCCCTCCAAGGTCATGATTACCAATCTCAACTTGGACGACAAATGGCGCAAAGAAGCCCTAAAACGCAAAGGAAGAGACAAGCTAGAAGAAAAAGTCGTAGAAGAAGAACCAGAAATGGAGAAAAAGTCCAAGACCCCGAAAAAGCGAAGAAGGCGAAAAACGGAAGCTCGCACGGCTGAGGTCAAGGTTACTACTAAGGCCAAACCAGCAGGCCAAAAAGGAGGAGCTTGAATATGGGCAGAAAAGGAGGAAAAAGGCANNGTTGTACGTGATATTCTTGGACTTGCCAAAACCAGAAGAGAAGCTAAGCGAATAATTTCTCAAGGAGAAATCTTGGTCGATGGTAAGGTCCAAAAGGAAGATTTGTTCCCAACAGGACTGATGGATGTCATATCCATACACGACATGGAGGATGCATATCGCGTTCTCCCTAGTCGAAAGGGGCTGACCCCTCATACACTCGAGAAAAAAGAAGAAGCGCGGTTCAAGCTTTGCCGAATTGAAAATAAGACGACAGTTAGAGGAGGGCACATACAACTTAACTTCCACGATGGAAGAAACGTGCTGATTCGGGTGAAAGATGCCGACCACCCAGAAGAGGATGTTTTCCAAACGCTTGACACATTGAAGATTGATCTTCCAAGCCAAGAAATCGTTGGACACTACAAACTAAGCAAAGGTGCGCCAGTCATAGTTATTGATGGAAAAAACATTGGCAAATCCGGTACGATCGTAGATATCGAGAAGCGACCTAAACAGAAACGAAGAACCACGCTCATCACAATCGAAGACAGCAATCGGAGCCGCTTCCAAACAACTATGGAATACGTCTTTGTTGTCGGAGACAAGCAGCCTCTCATATCGTTGACGGAGGTCAACTGACATGTCTATGGAAGAAACTCGCAAGAAGTGGCAAAGCAACCCTATGGTTAAACCTAGAATCGAAAAAGTGACCGTGAACATGGCGGTTGGAAAATCTGGGGAAATCCTTGAAAAAGCGACAAGGGTTCTGAAGCAGCTAGCTGGACAGCAGCCCTGCAAGCGTAACGCCAAGATGACGATACGCGACTTCGGAATTAGAAAAGGTGAGCCCATCGCCTGTATCGTAACATTACGAAAAGAGAAAGCTAAAGAGTTCCTCAAAAAGGCGTTTTACACGGTAGACAACAAAATTTCGAAAGAAAAATTCGACAATTTCGGCAACTTTTCCTTCGGTATCCGAGAGCACATTGAAATGCCTGACACCAGGTACGTGCCAGAACTAGGCATCCATGGGATGGACGTTTGCGTCACGCTTTGCCGGCCAGGGTACCGAGTGAAAAACAGACGCCGGGCAAAGTCAAAGGTAGGATCAAAACATATCTTGGCTCCAGAAGAAACCATGTTGTTCATCAAAGACGAGTTTGGAGTTGAAACCGTATAGGAAGATGGTGAAACGTCATGGGAAAGCAGAGATCCAAGAAAGAGTACAAGTTTGGCAAGGGAAGCCGACCTTGCAGACGTTGCGGTTCTTATGGTTCTGTCATTCGCAGGTATGGACTAGACCTATGTCGTCAGTGTTTCCGAGAAGTTGCCAAGCAGCTTGGCTTTGACAAGTACGAGTAGAGGGAATGGAAGTTTTGTCTGCTTTAGATACGATTTCAAACGGGCTCACCACCATCATGAACAATGAACTGCGGAACAAGCCAGGTTGCATAATAAGCCCCGCTTCAAAGCTTTTTGGTCGCGTCTTGCGAGTGCTGCAGCTAAACGGGTACATAGGTGAATTTGAGTTTATTGATGATGGACGTTCAGGCAAGTTTAAGGTGCAGCTTTTTGGTCGCGTTAACAAGTGCGGTGCCATAAGGCCCCGTTTTCCGGTTGGCACCATGGAATTTGAGGAATGGGAGCAACGGTTTCTTCCATCTCGTGATATTGGTCTCCTTGTGGTTTCAACTTCGCGTGGTGTGATGTCTCATAAGGAAGCAAAAGAGAAAAAGATTGGAGGGCGTCTTCTAGCTTTTGTCTATTAGGAGAATTGGAGATGCGAACTGCTGAAGCGGTGAAGTCGGTTGAGGTTCCAGTTGGGGTTGAGGTTCAAGTAGAAGGAAGAGTGGTTACGGTTAAAGGAGAACAAGGCACGNNTGGGTCAAAGCGAGTTGGCCTCGGAAGAGGGAAGCAGCGCTTGTCGGAACCATTAGTTCTCACATTCGAAACATGATTATTGGGGTAACAAAAGGGTTCACTCATAAATTGAAGATAGTTTTTTCTCATTTTCCAATCTCTGTCAAGGTGAAAGAAAAGACAGTGTTGATTGAGAACTTCACCGGAGAGCGAAGCTCTCGAAAGGTTAGAATAATGGGTGATGTTAGGGTTAGAGCCAAAGGTGACGATGTCGTTGTTCAGGGAATTAGTCTTGAAGAAGTAAGCCAAACAGCAGCTAACATTCAGAATGCAACCAAGGTGAAGAAGAAGGATCCAAGAGTCTTTCTCGACGGCATCTACGTCTATGAGCGCTTGGAAGGAATGGAAACCTCATGAAGTCGGACAAGGGAGAAGCCGAAAAATCGGCGACAAAGCGTGCTTTGGCTTTGCGGAGACTTCTCAAAGGCAAGAAACCGAAGTTTAGGCGGCAGGAAAGCTGGCGTTATAAACGGGTGAGTGAAGTTTGGCGAAAGCCAACCGGCATAGACAGTAAGATGCGCAGGAAAAAGAAAGGTTGGCCGAAGTCCGCTGAGGTTGGATATCGTGGTCCCAGGGCAGCACGTGGGCTTCATCCTTCTGGTTATGTTGAAGTTTTGATACGCACAGTAGACGATGTGGATCAGGTTGAACCTGAGACCCAGGCAATTCGGATTGCTCATACTGTCGGAGCGAGGAAGCGTATTGAGATCATGGCTAGGGCCAGAGAAAGCCAAGTTCACATTCTCAACCCGAGAGAAGTCGAGAAGCCGTTGGCAGAAGAGGAAGCTGAAGCAGAGGAGACGACCAACGAAACAGAGGAAGCCCAGGAGGAAAAGGAATAGATGACCCTTAAGAGCCAACGGCGATTGGCGGCCGAGATTCTTAAAGTAGGTGAAAACCGAGTTTGGATAGATCCCGAGCGTAATGATGATGTGGAAGTTGCGATTACGCGAGATGAAATTCGCAAGTTGATTCATGAAGGATTGATTAGGGCCCTTCAAAAGAAAGGTATAAGCCGTGCTCGAACTCGAGTTTTGCATGAAAAGAAGAAGAAAGGCCTAAGAAGAGGACCTGGTAGTAGAGCCGGGTCAGCTCGAGCACGGGTCTCTAAGAAGGAGGCTTGGATGAAGCGCATTCGAGCTTTGCGGAGACGTTTGCGGGAGTGGAAAGCTAAACGGGCGATCACTGAGAGCAGTTATCGGCGGCTCTATACGCTGGCTGGAAGTGGAATGTTCAGCTCTATCGCAGAGATGGAGCGCTACGCCAAGGCTCATGACTTGTGGAGGAAGCGTTAGATGGCAACCGGTCCCCGTTATAGGATTGCTTTTCGCAGGCGAAGAGAAGGGAAGACTAACTATCGTCGAAGAAAGGCTTTTGTCTTATCCGGGTTACCTCGGTTTGTTGTTCGTCGCACATTGAAACGTGTCATTGCTCAAGTGATTAAGGCTGAGATTGTTGGTGACAGAGTACTTGTGTCTGCAGATTCAACAGAACTCGCTCGGCAGTATGATTGGCTGGGCAACTGCTCTAATTTGCCCGCCTCCTATCTTACCGGACTGCTATGTGGTCTGAAAGCTCTTGCTTCTGGTGTGAAAGAGGCTGTGCTGGATATTGGCTTGCAGTCACCGACTAGGGGTGCAAGGCTCTTTGCGACACTCAAAGGTGCGTTGGATGCGGGTATTATGATTCCTCACGATGAAAATGTCTTGCCTAGCGAGAAGAGGATTCACGGGGAGCATATTGTTGCTTATGCCAAGCAGTTGGCTGCTAGTCCCGAAGTTTATCAAACTCGTTTTTCTGAGCTTTTGTCCAGAGGTCTACCGCCGGAGAATATTACTGAGCACTTCCTTTCTGTGAAGGAGAAGATTGTTTCATCCTTCAGAGAAGAGAAGGCATCAAAAGAGAAGAGAGTTAAGGTTAAGCCCAAGGCCAAGAGTCATAAGAAAATAACGCGAAAGGCTACCGCCAAACCTAAACGTCGTGTTTCTACAAGGAAGAAGAGGGAGATTGAGAAGTGAGGGGTCGTAGAAGAAGAAGAAGGGGTCCTACTCGGAGAAGAAGAGGCGTTGACGAGCACTTAGAGGCTTGGGTGCCTCGCACCAAGCTTGGGAAGATGGTTCAAGCTGGGCAGATTACTTCGATTGAGGAGATTTTCGCCGAAGGTCTAAAGATTCGAGAGTCTGAGATTGTGGATGTGCTTCTACCTGATCTTCTGGAGGAAGTCATTAACATTAACTTGGTTCAGAAGCAGACTGATGCGGGGGAGAAATCTCGTTTTAAGGCGATTGTGGCTGTTGGGAATCGTGATGGTTTTGTTGGGTTGGGCGGAGGCAAGGCCCGGCAGGTGCGGACGGCTATTGAAAAAGCAGCTGTTGATGCGCGTCTAAATGTTATTTTGGTTCGACGAGGCTGCGGAAGTTGGCAGTGTGGGTGCGGACGTCCTCACACCCTACCTTTTCAGATTCGCGGCAAATGTGGAAGTGTTGAGATTCTGCTTGTGCCAGGTCCGCGTGGACTGGGCTTGGTCGCAAGCGAGGTTGCCAAGGCTGTTCTCAACTTGGCTGGTGTTAAAGACTGCTGGACCAAAAGCTTTGGTTC
>JABAHO010005879.1_pt1 | contig 13244 bp, 15 predicted proteins | sample 7062071 | NCBI WGS metagenome assembly JABAHO01 (sample SAMN14534356, study PRJNA622989) | marine sediment metagenome | biome: marine biome [ENVO:00000428]; feature: marine pelagic biome [ENVO:01000023]; material: deep marine sediment [ENVO:00002113] | place: India: Gulf of Kutch | collected...
AACGGTGCAGGGGCTGGTGGAGATGGGGCGATACCCGCTGCTGGGCCCCTGGCGGCGTTTCGGTCGGCGGGATCGCGCGGCGGTGGCCGCGGCCCTCAGAACGATGCGCATTGAAGACATTGCCACGCGCCAGGTGGGGGCCCTGTCGGGAGGCCAGCAGCAACGCGTCCTGATTGCACGCGCACTGGCGCAGGAGGCGCATGTACTCCTNNGCGCGCCTGCTGCGCGAACTTGCCGGTACCGGGCATCTGGTGGTTGCCTCCCACCATGACCTTAAATCGGTGGGAGATATTTTTGACGAAGTGGTGCTGATCAACGGCCGGTTGATTGCAAAGGGAAAGAGTGCGGACATGCTGACCCGTGAAAACCTGACCCTTGCATTTGGTGATGCCGTATGAATTTCCTGCAGGAGATTTTATCCTACGAGTTCAATCAGCGTGCGCTGCTGGCGGCGGTGATGATCGGGTTTCTTAACGGCTATGTTGGCGGGTTTGTGGTGCTGCGGCGAGGCGCGCTGTTTGCCGGTTCGCTGTCGCATACCCTGTTCCCGGGGGTGGCGCTGGGTGCGCTGATTGCGGGACTGAATCCTTACAGTGCCTTGGTGGGGGCTTTCGCCACAGCCATGATTATCGGCCTTGGTGCGCAGGCCGTTGCGGAAAATTCACGAATTGACCGCGATGCGGCGCTGGCAGTGCTGTATACGGCGGCCAGCGCCATGGGGCTCCTGGTGCTGAAGCATATCTCCACCAACATCCGCATCGAGGAATATTTGTTCGGAAACATTCTGGGCATTGGCGACTGGGATTTGTGGTTCATGTTCGGGGCCGGGCTGGTTGTGCTCGTGAGCGTTATTCTGTTTCAACGGCCTTTGATGGTCTATGTCTTCTCGCGGGATATGGCTGCGACTCAGGGCATCCCGCCTCGTCTTGCGGAGTATGCCCTTGCGGTGGTTGTGGTGGTCACGATGGTGACCTCGCTGCAGGCCGTGGGAGCCCTGTTGGCCCTCGGGTTGCTGGTTGCTCCTGCAGCAACGCTGTACCTGTACTTTGATTCCCCGCGCGCCATTATGTGGGGCGGGGGCGTTGCCGGTATTCTGCTGGCCGTCTTTTCGGTCCTGCTTTCAAACCTGCTCGACGTGCGCACCGGTCCGCTGCTTCTGATCATTCTTGCCGTGTTCTTCCTTCTCGGGTTTGCCGCTGCGCCGCGCTACGGACTGCCCGCGGCGATTCGTGCCCGCCGGGCTCCCCGGGATCCGTAAAAGCGATCTGCCAGAATCCGGGATGAAACGGCTTCAACACCGTCTGCCTGCACGCCAAATAATTTTCCTCCGAACCGTGATTTTGCGATTGCACATTCAAAAATTACAAACGTAACATGCGCTCAACAAACAGGACGCTTCGCACCGTCGGTCTGCAAGAGTCGAGGGAAACCCTTGGACACGTGGACGAGCGTCTCACTGTTGGAGTGTTTTATTAACGGGGGTGTCCGTACTAAGCGGACGTTGGTTCTCGATACAAGCACGAACGTGGGATTGGTAAACGTGCGGGGCGGGCTCACCATTGACCCTGATCCCCTGTACATGATGCCGGTTAACGGCTTGAGCTCAGGAGTTTTGATGAGTGTGGATTCCGAAAAGAGCAGGCTCTTTCGCCTGAGCCCGTATCGCTATGTCTTATGTGAAGCCGGCGAAGAAATTTCGGCCGAGCTGCAGGATTACCAGTCTCGCAATTCCGGTGAGTTGCCTCCCTACTTTTTCCTGCCCAAGGGTCCCGTGAAGTTCCAGGTGTACAGCCGCGCCACCGTGCGCTGGACCGGCAAAGGTCCGCTGCCTGATGAGGTCATGGAATACGTACAGGAAAACGGCGTGCTTCCTGACTACACCCCCCGGGATGGCGAGGACCGCGAAGCAGAGTAGTCCGGGGACGCGGTGCTATTCGTCCGGCTCGGATTCAAAATCCTGGCGAATGCTTTTGATTCGCTCGGCGACAACTTCGGGCTCAGCAAACAGCGCAATGTGATAAAGCGCCTCGCCTTCATTGACCAAGGGTAGCGTTGACATCCCGATCAGGATGCCCGAGTGCGGAGCAGAGACTTCCGCCTCGTTTGCCCCAAACGGATCCCCAATCACACCCAGGACCTGGTCCCGGTTTATTTTTGTGCCGAGTTTGACAATATTTCTCAGGATTCCACTTTGAGGAGCGCGCACCCAGACGCTCCGGCGGCTCAGGTGCGTGCGGGAAACCGCATTTTCGGCTTTCTGTTTCGGCAGCATGCCAATCGCACGCATCGTGGCCAGTACGCCCCGAACGCCTATCCGTACGGCAAACTCGTCAAACCGGAGCGCTTCACCCCCTTCGTAGACTATGACCGTTGCATCGAGGTTTTCAGCCTCCTTGCGGANNTGCATCGAGGTTTTCAGCCTCCTTGCGGAGCGATCCCTGGGGCAGAGCCGCGTCCAGCACGACCGGAGCCCCGAAGGCCCGGGCCAGGCGTTCGGTCTCATCGTCGTCGAGTTGTGCCCTGACCTGGGGGAAGTTGGTCCTGTAGTTCGATCCGGTGTGCAGGTCTATGCCATACTGGGAGGGAACAACAATTTCTCTCAGGAAAAGGTCTGCAAGCCGGGCCGCCATGGATCCCTCCTGCCCGCCGGGAAATGACCGGTTCAGGTCCCGTCGGTCAGGCAGGTACCGGCTGCGGTTTACCAGCCCGTGCACATTCACCACCGGTATCGCAAGCAGGGTGCCGCGCAGTCCGCTCATCACCCGGCGACGGATAATTCTGCGGATGATTTCCACCCCGTTAATTTCATCGCCATGCAGCGCAGCGCAGACAAAAAGGCAGGGCCCCGGTTTACGGCCGCGAATAATGTGCACGGGCATCGTAATGTCACCATGCGTATAGAGCTTTGCAACCGGCAGCTCGACCGTGCGCCTTGTGCCGGGGGCAATAGGTGATCCGCCAATAGTCAGGGGAGTGCTCATTTTTTCTCAACCAGCTTCCGCTTGCGGCGCCGCCTGGGCCTGGCCGGCGGCAAAAGTGTTTTCAGGGTCAGCTGTTTGCCGTAACAGAGCAGAATATCGTCAGGCAGTATTTCGCTGTTCTTATTGGGAACAGGAAGTACAAGCCCTCTGCGCGTGATACTCAGTACAAGAATGTCCATCTCGCGCAGGCCGGCCTCCTGAAGCGTCTTGCCCGCCAGGGGGGATTGTCCGTGGACAGGCAACTCCGCAACCGTGTAGCCGCGGGCCAGTGTCAAACGCTGCCGGAGATCCACATCGTTAAAGTGCACCTGCCCCTCAATGAGCTCGACAATGCTGCCCGCCACATCCTCCCCTGACACCGCTTCCAGCGCCTCGAACCCCGGAGAGGAGTTGACTTCCATGACGACCGGCCCCTCACGCGTCTCCAGCATATCAACCCCGGCAACGCGCAGCCCCATGATGTGGGCCGCTTTGACTGCGGCACGTTCATAGGCCTCTTCAAGGCACACGGCTTCGGTTACGCCTCCCCGGTGCACATTGCTTCGAAATTCCTGGCCGAGGGCCCTTCGGCGCATGGCGGCCACGACGCGGTCTCCGACGACCAGCGCCCGGATATCACGGCCTTTGCTTTCCGCCACGAATTTTTGAATGAGAATGTTCTGCCGGGCATTTTGGAGGGTCTCGATGATGGCTTTTGCAATGTCGATGGATTCGGCCAGGATGACCCCGACGCCCTGCGTCCCTTCCAGCAGCTTGATAATGACGGGGGCACCCCCGACGCGTTCGATAGCGGGAAGCACGTCGTCTTTTGAACGCACAAAGGCTGAGGGGGGAATGGCAATGTCGTGCCGGCTAAGAACCTGGAGCGACCGCAGCTTGTCCCGCGATACGTTAATTGCAATGGATGAATTCAGGGAAAAGACACCCATCTGTTCGAATTGGCGTACAACAGCCGTTCCGAAAAATGTGACAGACGCACCAATCCTGGGAATGACGGCATCAAAACGGCCCAGGTTTTTTGACCGGTAGGTCAGGTCCGGCGCCTGCTCCTCGACATAGATGCCGAAACGCATGGTGTCGAGAATCTGTGCCTGGTGCCCCCGTTCCACGGCGGCCTGTTTAAGGCGGCGGGTGCTGTAAGATTTCGGTTCACGCGACAGGATTGCAATTTTCATGGTAAAGTTTCTCCAGGTGGTTGCTGCCGTCCGGGCCTTGGCCGCCTGCCCAGCCTGTAGGAAAGCGCGGGGTCGACCCGGTAGCGGCCTTTCATTGCTGTGCGGCCCAGCAGCATTCGGAACCGCATGTCATCGCGGTTTGTCAGGGTGATTTCGATCGGAAATGACTCGGTGCCAATACGTATAAGAGTGCGGATTACGTAGCGAAGCTCACTGTGCCCCCCGGAATCCGTGACCATACGTTGATCCAGTATTGCCGCAGCGCAGCGCACGGTGAAATCCGCATCCCGCTGGAACGGATGTATCGAGAATCGGACGATGCTGCCGCTCGTCTCGTCCTCAAATGGCTCAACATCGAAAGCATGCAAAGTGGATGTTCGTGCGCCTGTGTCGACCTTCGCTTTAACCAGGTCAATGCCTAATTCGGGAAGTCCAACCCATTCTCGCCAGCCAAGTGTCTGTAATGTGTCACTCATGCTCAGGATTTCTCGGCAACCTGTTCAATACAAGGCACCCCAAAAAAGATCAGGAGGCGCGAGTTACTGCAGAAATCCCATGCCCGGCAAACAGGATTCGCACAGGCAAAGCCATCCTGCGGGGATGGCCGGTAGAAGGACATACAGGTGGTCTTTTTCACGGAATTAAACGGGCGCCAACACCTTGACAAGGCTATGCATCTGAGCCAAACGGTCCTGCTGACGCCGGCCTTTCCTGCGTTCAGGGATCCAAACTCTTGCACGGACGAGCCTTCCGTGTCAAGTGAGGCGGATCCGCCGGTTAGGGCCGCAAATTTATCTCTTTTTGATGGAGCTGATTCTTGATTGTGGCAGCGGGCATGGTAATCTGCCGAACTACATAATTTGATCCTAACAACCCCCGCGGGCGGTTACCGGCCGCCCGGTGAGACTTTGCAGGCATGAATCGAACATTTTTTCTGATGTTAACCGTCGGGTTATGCGCACTTGCGGGAGGCGCTGCTTATGGGCAGGAGGGGGAGCTGGAGGGACTAAAGTCCCGATTCGACTCCTTGCGCCTGGACCTGGTCGATACCCGAAATGCCGAGGTCAAAGATTCCGAGGACCGCTATGCGCAGGCGCTGGGCGGCATGATTCAAAAGTCCCAGGCAGCCGGAGACCTGGAGACCCTGATTGTCCTCATGAAGGAGAAGCAGCGCTTTGATGTCGAAAAGCCAGTGGTTCCGGATGGCCCATCCGGCCTGGACTCCCTTGACCGGCTTCAGGAAGCCTACGAGACATCCGTTGACCAGGTAGAGTCGAATTTCTCCGAAAAGCATGCTGCGCTGGTGGAATCCTATGTCCGCAAGCTGGACGCGATGAAAAAGCAGCTTACTATTGATGGTGCTTTGCAGGAGGCCCTTGCGGTTAAAGCCGAAATTACCCGGGTTGAGGGGTTAAAGGCCCTGCCTGCCGGCGCGCAGGGCAGAAGAGCGAAGGCCGCGTGTCATGAGTGCGGAGGAGCCCGGAAAGTTTCTGATATCTGCAGTTCATGTGACGGTAAGCGGTCATGTCAGCGCTGTGGGGGCAGTGGCGTTTCTCCGACTGTAGGCCTTGGCGGAGAGAACAAAATCTGTCTCACCTGCCGCGGCAAAAAGACTTGTTCTGCCTGCGGGGGCAGTGGTGAGCAGGACGTTCCCTGTCCGGCATGTTCTCCCAGGAAGGCATCGGGCGCTGATGCCAGTAAACTGAAGACCGGGTTGCCGGCGAAGGTTCCGGATTTGCCGCCTGTGAGTCCGGCCCCGCAAACCCGCTCAGAAGAAGAAAAAGAAGATGCTCGCCGTGCCTTTCTTGAGCGACACCGCAAAATCAGGGAAAGCCGCACCGAAAACCGTTCCAGCACGAATATCGCACAGGAAATGGATGCCTACCGGGAAGTCATGCAGGCACTTGATGGTGCGTTTGATGAGGGCCGGATTAACATTGTCCAGTTCCAGGATGTGATGAAAAACCCCGATGCCTATGTAGGGCGCCTTTGCCGGGCGGATGTCAGGGTCGTGGGTGCCTACGTGCGTGGAATTATCGTTTCGGCTCCGCTGGCCGGGGCAGAAAACAGGGTGTTGATACCCCGCAACCTCGATGTCGGTACAGCTGCAGCGTCCGTTTTCGAGAAAAAGCCAAGCGGGGTGATGGCCATTGCCACCTTCGGGGTCGTAAGCGCGGATAACCTGACCCTTTACAAAATCACCCCCTTGTAGAACCGCAGGCTTCAGCCGGCTCGCATCAACGGGATAATTCGGCCTGCGTCACCACCTTCAGTCCAGCCCTCTCCAGTGCCAGCCTCGCATAACTGGGGTCCTCGCAGTGGATAACGATCAGAGTTTTATCCCTGGGGTGAACCATCAGGGAATAGGCATAGTGCAGGTTGACTTCTGCTTCAACGATCGGCCTGAGCACTTTTTCGAGATGTTCCGCGCTCTGAGTAATAGCCACCACTACAACCGGGGTTTCGGTGGCCGGAATGTTGTGACGGTGAAGCACCTCCCTGCAGTGATCAGGGTCATCGACCACAACGCGTGCTACGGCCGCATCCGCGGTATCGATGATAGAAATTCCGCAGATATGAATATTCTCGGCGCCAAGTGTCCGCGTCAGGTCAAGCAGCACGCCGACGCGGTTCTCAAGGTAAATAACAAACTGGCGTACCAGGGGTTCCCGCAAGGCAGAAGCGGCCGCCAGGTCGGTAGCGTCATCCATCATAGCAATTGAGCGCCTCCTTCGAGACTTAGTATGCGCTCTCAAGCTGGGCGATGCAAGTGTACATGTGCTGTCCTGTGATTCCCCCCTAATGTTGGACACCGGGACCGAATCAATCGAAGATGTGTGAGAGGATCAGGTCATGTACATCGGTGGCGCGAATACGGGGGGATGCAAGGGCCCTGGACCCTGAAATCATTACGGGCATGCAATCGCTGTTGTTGCCGGGGACACCATGGGACCCCCTGACACAGGCGGCATCCAGCGGGATGACATCCATCAGCGTTCGGAACCCGAGTTTTTTAAGTGCCAGCTTCAGCATCAGCCGGGCCCTGGATTTCAATTCGGGAGGCGCCAGGAAAAGCTCAACGGGGTCGTATCCGGGCTTGCGATGGATGTCGACGGTACGGGCAAAATCCGGAGCGCATGTGTCGTCCATCCAGTAGTAATAGGTGAACCATGCATCCGGTTCCGCCAGGGCCACCAGTTCCCCTGATCTTGGATGGTCAAGTCCGTGCGCTGCCTTGCCCTGTTCGTCCAGCACCTCGGCGACCCCCTGGCAGTTCTTCAGCAGCTCATGAACTTCGGGCAGGCGCTTCGGGTCGTTGACGACAATGTGCGCCACCTGGTGATCCGCAACGGCAAAAGCTGCAGAGGCGCCGGCGTCAAGCAGTTCGCGGCCCATTTCTTCCCGAACGCAGACCAGTCCGTGTTCTCTGAATAGACGGTTAAGGTGAATCGGCCGTGAAACCGGCAAAATTGCATACTCGGAAAGCAGGATGACTTCCGCGTCCCGGCCCCGGTAGTAGTCGATCAGGTCGCCGCATACGGCGTCAATTTCTGCAAGGCCCTTGACGAGGGACGGATCATCCGGGCCCAGTCGCTGAAGGCCGTAATCGAGGTGCGGAAGATAAACCAGGGACAGGGTGGGATCGAAGCGCCGGTCGCACTGCATGGCTGCATCGGCAATCCACCGGGTCGAGGCTGCGGATGCGGCCGGTCCCCAGAACTTGAACAGGGGAAAGCGGCCGAGTGTGTCCTGCAGCTCCTTTCGCAGCGAAGCCGGCCTGGTGTATATGTCCGGAATTTTACGCCCGTCTGCAGGGTACATGGGCCGCGGGGTCACGGAGATGTCCGCAGTGGAGTACATGTTGAACCACCAGAAATAGTTGGCGCAGGTAAAGTCATCGTTTCGGGCTCTGCCTGCATCCCAAATTGAGGGTGACTGCACAAGCGCGTTGGCCTGTTTCCAGAAGTGTACGTCGCAGGTATCCCTGAAATACCAGCCGTTGCCGACGATGCCGTGGTCGGAGGGAAGCTTTCCGGTCAGGTAGGTCGTCTGGGCCGAGCAGGTAACCGCCGGCAGGACCGGTTCGATCCGGGCCATGGTTCCGGCTTCAACAAATGCGCGAATCCTGGGGGTGCCGGGGCCGATCAGCCCGGGAGTCAGCCCCACAACGTTAAGGACGGCAGTTTTGCGCATGATCTACGTTCCCCGCACACGACGGTGCGCAATGAGTGTAACCACGAAGAGGGCCAGGGCTGCAAAGCCATAATCGTTTTGGCCGGCGTGAAAGATGAAGACGGCATCAAAAAGGCAAATGCCAGCGAGCAGGTGCGCGGTAGCCCGGGCCGCTCCCCCGGTATTATTTTTACGGTAGGCAAGAGACAGGCTGAACAGCGTCCATCCCAGGAGGAGCAGGGCCGCTGAAAAAGCGAATGGATCCGGAAAGGATATTACGGCCATGAATGCCATGGAAATCGCCAGGGTGCCGCCGGGAAGGGCAGGCGGCCTGTGTTCGGCATCAGCCTCCCCGGCCGCGATCCATGTGATGCAGGCAACGGTAAGCCCCAGAAGTGCCGCAGGGATCCAGGGAGAGGCGGTAATCGAAGCGGAACTTAGCACATCTGTCAGGGCCATGGAGGTTTCGGCACTGACCGCATATCCACCGACGAGATAAACACAGGAACGGCACAAACCCATCAGGAGGGGGGCTGCCGGGTTGCCCTTGTGAAAAACATCATATGCAACAATCAGCCCGCTTAGCAGAAGGACGCAGGCCATTGCTTCGGGCGTGCGGCCTGCCAGTAGAATGCCGGCCGGAAAAAGCAAGGCTGTTACGATCCAGGCGGTTTTGATGGAAACCCTTCCGGAAGGCAGCGGCCGGCCAGGCTTTTCGGCGGCATCTGTCTGCCGGTCGCAAAGATCATTAAGGATCATGCCGGCGCAGTACAGGGCGCAGAGGCCGAGACACACCGGCCCCCACTCGCCGGGGCGGGAGAGCACGGCGGGGTGCGCGAGGCTGATTCCCGCAAGGCAGTTGGTGACGATCGTCGGCAGGTTGGAAAGGCGCGCAAGCGCAACCAGCCCATTGATGTTTTGCCTGAAAGACGCTGCCGCACCTGATTTCATAGCGCCCGGTCCGGAAGCACGGATGTCAGCCATTCAAACTCACGGGTCAGGGAGGCTAGGAGGCTGCTGCGATACTCGGTTGGCATCACGTCCCACGTATAGGTTTCGATCTCAAGGTGAGTGGTAAACCGGTCCCGGCCGAGGTGCCGCAGGGTATCCAGGATGGCGCTGCGTGTGGATCCCAGGTTGCCGAACTGTTCCTGGTGAAGGGGTACATGAAAATGGATTCGCCATGTGCTGCCGGCAGGGTGCGAATTTTCGTCTGCGAGCGCCGGTTCCAGGTCATGATAGCGGAGCGTTTCTCCGCCGGGCAGCCGTGCCACGACCTGGTGCAGGTAAACCGGGTCCGCAAAAGTCCCGAGATGATCGAGTTGCCGGTTGCGGATGCCGGGGTCGCCTGCAAATTTAACGTCCAGGGCGGAGCTGATTTGTACGCGCCCGATGGCTATGCCGGCCCGGCGGTAGTTGGCGAGGCAGGATTCGATGGGTTCCCAAAGTACGGCGGCATGGCAGGTGTCGAGGCATACCGAAAGATGCCTGCGCAGCAGTGCCTCTGCCTTGTCGGTCGTGCAGCCAACCGCCTGCGCCAGGGACGCCCGCCCGGCGCAGAGAACATGCTCCTCAAAAAAGTGTACCAGCTGGCTGCTGCTTTCGAGAAGGCAGTCCGGTTCGGGTTCGATATCGAGATGCAGAAAACGGCCCGAGCGTGATTCGATCTCCGCCAATACCTTTACAACGCCGGCAAGCTGTACGGCCATGGTGTCCATGTCGCCGTTCGGATCATCAATCCATTCGTTATAGGCGAGGGGGCATGTTGATATTCCGCCGTCCATGCCGTCGGGCAGCAACCCGTCAAGGATGGCCGCGAGGCGCTTCGTGTAGGCGGCACGCTCAGGGTTGCGCCAGTCGGGCGCATAGACATCGGCCTTTACGGTCTGCTTGTGAAACGGGCCGTAGGGGAAGCCGTTAATCAGGGCAACATACAACCCATGCTGCTGAAGGTCTTCGCGAAACTGCGGCAGGGCGTCACCGGTCAACAGCTCGCAGCTTTCCCTGTTAGAGAGGCGCAACCCCACACCGAACGGATGCTGCGGGGAAAACTCAGCCTTCAGCGCGGGTGCATAGGAGAACACATTCTCCCGCACGGCCTGCCAGCCGTCAGCGGGGTGAATATTGGTGCAGTAGGTCAGGTCAACCGGGCTGTCGGGATGGATGCGCATCTGGCCGCCCGTTCAGCCCCCGGTCAGCGTATTTTCCACGCTGAATTTCGGGCATTGTCCGAGAAAGGACACGGGATTTTCATAAACAACCCTGCGTATCTCTGCATCGGCATGGCCGCGCCTGCGCATTTCCATGATAAAGTGCGGCACAGCCAGTGATGTCGACGGCCCCCAGTCGCAGGCTGAATTCACGCACAGCCGGTCGCAGCCAAAGCGTTCCACCATGTCCACGGCCCTGCCCAGGGACATTTTCGTTTTGGGATAGAGGGTGATGCCGCCCCAGAACCCGTTATCGAGAATCATTTCCAGGGTATGCTCCTCAGCGTGGTCAATCAGGACCCGGGCCGGGTTGACGCGCGAGTCGGCCTGCAGGGTTTCCACCGTATGCCGGGTCCCCTTGTATTTATCTTCGAGGTGAGGGGTGTGAATGAGAATCAACTGGTCGTGTTCCATGGCCAGCGCGATGTGCTTCTCGAACGAATCGCGTTCTTTGCGGGTCACGCGGTTAAACCCGATTTCGCCGATGCCGATCACATTCGGAGCGTCCAGGTAAGGAGGGATTAGGTCGATTACCTCCTGTGTCAGTCCGGCATCTTCTCCCTCCTTGGGATTCAGGCAAAGCCAGGCGAAGTGCCGAATGCCGAACTGGGCCGCCCGTTTCGGCTCAAAGTCGGTCAGGTGGTTGAAGTAGTCCTTGAATACATCCGCCGATACGCGGTCATACCCGGCCCAGAAGGCCGGTTCCGTTACGGCAACGCATCCGGTCAGGGCCATTTGCTCATAGTCATCGGTGGTGCGGGACACCATGTGGCAGTGTGTGTCGACGTAATCCATTACGCATCTTCCGGTGCTGCGGGTTTCTGCTGATCGGCTGCGCCGGGTGCGTGCGGTGATACGCCCTCCGCATTCTGCCTGTCCCGCTCCTCGAGAAAGTCAGTGCGGGGATCGCTAAGCATCATCTGGATCGATTCAACACGCCCCGGATTGTCCCCGGTGAGTTCCTGAAGGGCATTGCGAAAAGCGCGTAAGCGGAAATCCCCTTCAGCGTTTTTATCGCGGGACCGGTCCAGTCGGTCCAGGAATGCGGCTATTTCCAGCAACTGGTTTCGGTGGTCCATGAAGAACCGGTCCAAAAGCTCGTTCTGGTCCAGCGGGCAGGATGTCGGATCGTTACTCATGACAGAACCTTGCAGGAGGATTCATATTCGATTTCACCATACCGGAAGCTGCGCGGTTCATCAACCTCCTGCCGCGCATGTCGAACTCCGGATGCCGGTTCCGGGTAACACTGTGAGGGCGTGGCGCGGGATCATGCGGGCTGAAAGCCCTCGAGAATATGAATGCTGCGCCTGATCACGGCCGGATCCATTTCGTGAACCTCGTGGCCGCAGCCAATCGAGCGCAGAAGCATAATCGTCAGGCGCCCGCCGAGATGCTCGCGAAATTCCTCGAGTCCCTGCAGAATGCAGCGGTTGTCCCCGGGGCTATTCAGGGCTTCGACCAGCGCGGGATGGAATACAGGCAGGCCGGTTTCCGTCAGCAGGTTAATGACCCGTTCCCATTCGGGGGCGCTCAGCAGTCCAATCTGCCAGGCGTAGGTCGTGTCGAGTGCAAGCCCGACAGCCACGGCCTCCCCGTGGTGAAGTGCATAGTCGGTCAGGGCCTCAAGCTTGTGGGCTGCCCAGTGGCCGAAATCAAGCGGTCTTGATGTTCCGCGCTCCAGCGGATCGCCGCCGGTACTGATGTGTTCCAGGTGAAGTTGTGCGCAGCGGTAGACGATATGCCGCATGACATCCAGGTCCCGCTGCCGGAGTAAAAGCACATGGTCTTCCATATAGGCAAAGAAGTCCGCATCGCGCAGCAGGGCGACTTTGATGGCCTCGGAGACGCCTCCAATCCAGTGCTGCCGGGGCAGGGATACCAGTAAGCTGAAATCGCAGAAAACGCTGTGAGGCGGCGCGAAGGTTCCCATCAGGTTTTTCATGCCGCGGGAATTTACGGCATTTTTGACGGACAGGGCGGAATCGTTTTGCGACAGAACCGTTGTGGGAATGCGCACGAGGGGGATGCCGCGGTGGACCGTAGCGGCCGCATACCCCACCATGTCAATAAGCGCTCCGCCGCCCACTGCAATCACGAAGCAGTGCCGGCAAAGCCTGGCATCCACGATCCGGTCGCAAACCGCCTGGTAAATCCCGGGGTCCTGCTTGCAGAGCTCGCCGCCGGGGATCACCTGTGCAGCGGATACGAGGGTGATGTCGGGGAGGTGGTTACTGAAATAGGCCTCGATCTGGCGGGAAAGGTCAGGATGGGCTTTGTTTACCTCTGCATCGATGAAACACAGGGCCCGGCGGGAGAAACCCGGGGCATCGCTGCGGGCTTCCAGCGCCTTTGCCAGTAAGGGGTTGGCCGGATCGAAAAGCCGGTCGGTAAAATGCACGGGGTAATCGAAAGAGACCGCGATCTTCTGTTGAATCGGGGGATACGGGCCCTGTTCAAGGCTGTCGGCCCCAGAGGCTTGGTTGTGTTGTCGGGTCAGGCTCATGATGTCGCTGTTAGTAATGACGATTACCGGCCGGGGTTTCTTAGCGGCGGATGCGGTCGATGAGGGATATCCGGTCCGCGGCAACAACCGGGCATGCAGCTGTTAGCTGTCCTTGAATTCGGAAACAAGTTCCGAAACCGTTCCCTTGGCATCGCCGAAGAGCATGCGCGTGTTTTCCTTGAAGAACAGGGGGTTATCG
>JABAHO010009409.1_pt1 | contig 13196 bp, 12 predicted proteins | sample 7062071 | NCBI WGS metagenome assembly JABAHO01 (sample SAMN14534356, study PRJNA622989) | marine sediment metagenome | biome: marine biome [ENVO:00000428]; feature: marine pelagic biome [ENVO:01000023]; material: deep marine sediment [ENVO:00002113] | place: India: Gulf of Kutch | collected...
ATGAAGCGGTCGAAAAGGCCAAAACACTCTCTGAATAATCCGTAGCGACGGGTGGCGGGTTTTCCTCGGCCGGCCACAGTAAATTAGGTGCCGGATTGGGAATGCAGCTTTCCCGGACAAGGACGACACATGGATGCACTGAACATTTCGATAGTGACACCTGAAGGAAAAATCTTCGAGGGTCCTGCCACAAGCATTGTCGCCCCCGGCGTACAGGGCTCATTTGGCGTACTGCGTGATCATGCACCGATTATTTCTGCGCTTGAACCGGGAATCGTCAAAATCGAGCATGAAAAAGGCACCGATTTCTATGTGTTGAACAAGGGTTTTGTCGAAGTACGCAGCAACAGCATCAGCGTACTTGCAGATCGCGTGGAGCCGGCAACAGACTACACCGATGCACAGGCCAAACTTGCGGCACACTCCATAGGCGCCGCCTGAGCGGGCAACGGTAAGCACCGCGCAGACAGCCCCCTCCGACGCCATTAGTTGCTCCTGACGAGTTTCTATGCGGCCATGCTTTCAAAAACAAACATCTGGAATCCTGCATATATTTTGGATAGTTTCCCACCCTCGCACTTCAATTATTTCAGACCTGTATGAGGCTGCCCGAATGAACGACATTGACATCTCCTTTCGACGCAGATTGACACCCATACTCGCAGTTTGCCTGTTTGCCTGGGTAGTCACCCTAACCGTAGCTGAGCAGAGCGGGGATGCATGGAGCGAAGAGCGGAAGGCGCTCGCCGAATTAAAACAGCTCACCACCGCTCCGGCGCTCCATGATGCAGATGGCTACACGCCCCATAACGGCATTCGGGCGGTTTACTTCGACGCACTCCCCTACAAGGGAAAGCCGACACGGGCATTCGCCTGGCTTGGCATTCCGCAAAAACGTTCCGGCCGGGTGCCCGGTATTGTCCTGATACACGGCGGAGGAGGATCCGCATTCAAAAACTGGGTTGAGGAGTGGACCGCCAGGGGCTTTGCCGCCATTAGCGTGGCTGTTGAAGGGCAAACTGATCAGAAAACCACTGACGAAAACGCAGATCGCATCTCGACGGGCTGGATGCGGCATGCATGGTCCGGCCCTTCGCGCGGCGGCGTTTATCATGATTCCGGGGAACCTATGCGTGACCAATGGATGTACCATGCGGTGGCTGATACGATCCTTGCCAACTCCCTGCTGCGTTCATTGCCGGAAGTTGACAGTAGCAAGGTCGGCGTGATGGGTGTTTCCTGGGGAGGCATCATTGTGAGCACAGTGCTCGGGATCGATACCCGGTTTGCCTTTGGCATTCCCGTGTATGGATGCGGCCATCTATTCGACGCCCCCAACCACTATAGCCGCGCCCTGGCCAACAACAGGCTTTACCGTGAAATCTGGGATCCCGTTCAGCATCTGCACAAGGCAAACATGCCGATCCTCTGGCTTTCCTGGCCTAAAGACCTGCATTTTCCGATGGAATGCCTTGCCGCAAGCTACGGGGCCGCTGCCGGACTACAGCAGGTTGCGCTTGTGCCGGGCATGGGCCATGGCCAGGGAGCTCCGCAGAAACGGCCTGAACCGGCAGCCTTTGCAGCGTCGGTCCTGAATACCGGCCGGCCCTGGTGCAGGCAGATCGAGGCAAAGCGCTCCGATGCCGGGTTTCAAGTCACTTTTGAATCAGACCGTCCACTGGATAAGGCCGTGCTTATATCAACGACAGATCGCGGATTAACAGGAAAACGCACCTGGGTTGAAACCCCTGCAGGACTCAAAAAGTCCGGGGATCAATGGACCGCGTCTTCCGCGTTGCCGCCCGGGACGACGGGGTGGTTTATTAATGTTCACAGTGGAAACCTCATCTCAAGTTCGTTTTATGAAGAAACAACGGAATAGCCTCAACTGATGAAGCTTCGAACAACAGCCCGGGTTTATGCGGTAATCCTGGCATTCCTGCTTGTACCCGCGGCGGGCGCGCAAACCCGCTATGCCGACCCTCCGCCACTGCTTGACCATGTCGTCAAGACACTGGAGGGCGAGGATCGTCATCTCGCAGCCTACCATGGCTCGCCCACACTCGTCGTAAACGTTGCCAGCCGCTGCGGGCTTACCCGCCAGTACGCCGGACTCCAGTCTCTTTACGAAAAATACGGGCCGCAGGGCCTCTCCATCCTTGCCTTCCCTTGCAATGACTTCAGGGGCCAGGAACCCGGGACGCCACAGGAGATCGCGGCTTTCTGCGAGACCCATTTCGGGATCACCTTCGACCTGATGGAAAAAATCCATGTCGCGCCCGAAAACCGCCACCCGTTCTACGCCCAACTGATCAGGGAATCCGGAAACCCGGCAGACATTCGCTGGAATTTCGAAAAATTTCTGCTCAGCGCCGACGGCACGGTTGCTGCGAGATTTGCACCCAAAACCTCTCCCGATTCCCCGGCTCTCATTTCCGCTATTGAGGATGCCCTCTCCCGCCCACGCCCTGCCCCGCTCGGTTTCACTCACTACCTCGGGCGGCGCGTCGCTCACACCATGCACTGGAAAGCGGCTGACTGGTTGACGCGAACCGAGCGCGAGCGTGAAGAAGCCACCAGCGTCATGCTCAGGGAACTTCGTCTTCAACCCGGCATGGTTGTTGCCGATATCGGCTGTGGTAACGGCTACCATGCTCTGCCCATGGCCATGGCCGTGGCACCGAACGGAAAAGTCATCGGTTCTGATATTCAACCCGAAATGCTCACCATGCTGAAGGAGCGAGCCTCCACACAAAACATCACAAACATTTTCACGGTAAACGGAACATTGACCTCACCCGCGCTGGAGGACAGCACCATCGACCTCGCGCTGCTTGTGGATGCCTACCATGAATTTTCTCACCCGCCTCAGATGCTGGCCTCGATTCGTCGTGCATTGAAACCGGGAGGAGAGGTGGTCCTGGTCGAGTTCCGGGCGGAAGATAAAAATGTTCCCATCCGGGAGGACCACAAAATGTCGAAGGACCAGGTCGTGAAAGAACTGGAAACGAACGGGTTCCGCCTGGCTCGCTCTTTTGATGCACTGCCCTGGCAGCACATGCTTTTTTTTGAACGATCGGACTGATCGGCCTTAAACCATAAGGCAGGCGCGTTTTCGTCTTCCGGCTGTTCCGCTTTGTTATTCGCCCAGAACCCGGGTAGCTGCCGACAGGAAACGGTCTACATCCGCCTCCGTATGCGCGGCGGAGAGGAAGGCCACTTCGAACTGTGAAGGCGGCAGATAAAAACCGGCGCCCAGCATTCCCCTGAAAAATTTTGCATACATTTCTGTGTCGCAGGACTTGGCATCGTTCAAGTTCCTGACCGGTCCCTGCGTAAAAAACGGGGTAAACATTGCCCCCATTTGCGCGGCATGCAGTATGAGACCCCGTTCGGCAGCTATTGCGTTTAGGCCCCCCGCAAGCTTCGCAGCCAGCTGCTCAAGCCCGGCATAGGGCGGATTGGCCACCAACTGGCGAAGCATTGCGGTCCCGGCAGCCACGGCCACCGGATTCCCGCTCAGCGTCCCCGCCTGGTAGACATCCCCCAGCGGGGCCAGCGACTCCATGCACGCGCGACGGCCTCCGACCGCTCCGAGCGGCATTCCGCCACCGACAATTTTCCCCAGACATGTCAGGTCGGGTCTGACCCCGCAAAGCTCACCGTAGGTCGTCGGTCCGAGCCGAAATCCGGAAATCACCTCATCAAAAATCAGCAGTGCGCCGCTTTCATCAGCAAGTGTCCTGAGGGATTGCAAAAACCCATCCGCGGGCGGAACAAGCCCCATGTTTCCGGCCAGCGGCTCCACGATGATCGCTGCCACTTCCTTCCCGGCTTCATGCATAACGTTTTGCAGCGCGCCTGTATCGTTGTAAGGCAAAACAAGCACTTCAGCCGCCGCCGCATGTGATACACCCGCCGAGGAGGAAATCCCGCCGGTGAGGAGACCGCTGCCCGCAGAGACCAGCAGGTAGTCGGCATGCCCGTGATAACACCCGTCAAACTTAATGATTTTCTGCCGGCCCGTCACTCCGCGGGCAATCCGCAATGCGGTCATTGTGGCTTCTGTGCCTGAACTGACGAGGCGAACCATATCCATGGACGGCACGAGGTCGCACATTAACTCGGCAAATTCGACTTCCCGCGGGGTGTTGATTCCGAACGTGGTCCCCTGGCCGGCGGCTTCGCAAACTGCAGCAACAATCGCCGGGTGGGCATGCCCAAGAATGAGAGGCCCCCACGATCCGCAAAAATCCGTAAGAACATTTCCCTCCACTGTTGTGATCGAGGTACCTTTCCCGCTCTGAACATATACCGGATCGCCACCAACAGCTTTGAAAGCCCGAACAGGGCTGTTGACGCCTCCGGGTATGACATCACAGGCTCTTTTGAACAGATCCGCTGAATTCATCGAAACTCCTTCTATTGCAGGCTAACAGGTCAGGGGGAAATTGAAGATGACACAACATATCGCGCAAGGGCTTGAACGCATGACTCAACGGTGGCCTGCTCACCCATTACATTTGTCTCCAACCCTGCTTCCCGAAGGGCTCGGGCGGTGGGCGGACCGATGGCCATCAGTATTTTTGATTTGAGGCTTTCCGTTCCCCGGTGTTCCGCGAATGCACGCACGGAGGATCCGCTTGCAAAAAACACGGCATCAAACTCGGGCAACCGTGTAGCGTCCACCGGGCGCGTGGAACAGATCACAATGTCCGTAACCTGCGCACCGCTTTCCCGGAGTGCATTCGCAAGGGCGGGTCCCGCCTGGTCGGACCGGACTCGCAGTACACGTGCTCCCGCAGGCAGGGCCGAACGCAGCGCCTGAACCAGGCTCTCCGCCCCGAAATCCCGTTCGGGCACCAGGTCGGCATTCAGATGCAGACTGGCGAGGGCCCGGCGGGTTCCGGGACCGCAGGCAGCGATACGAGGCAGATTTCTCACGTCAGCCCCGACCTCCGAAAGACAAATCCCCAGGCATTCCACTGCAGAGGGGGACGTGACCACAAGCCAGTCATAGTCATCGCAGACGGCCGCACTGAAGTCTTCCGGCAGCACCGGAACGACCTCGATGGAAGGAAAGCGGAGCGGAATGCCGCCTGCATCGAGGACTTCATGACAGGCCCGGCCCTGCAATGCGTCACTGCAGGTCACCAGCACCCGAAGCCCGCGCAGTGCACCATGCCGGGCATATCCGAATGTCGTGGTATCTCCCACGAGCAGAAGGCACGGATCTCCCGGTTCACCGCCCCCCGCTGTGCAGGCAGAGCGCCGGTCCTCGCGTCCGGCTTTGAGAGCGGAACTTATACCGGCGAGGGTGGATTTCAGCACGGTTTCATGCGCAGACCCGGCGCTGAAGACCGCCGCAACCGGCATGTCATCAGGGAATCCGTCGGCCTTTAAATCGTCGACGACATGGTCGATAGAGTGCTGAACCATGAAGAATGCGATGGGCAGGCCTGCGCGCACCTCCCTGTCTACCGACCCTACCTCCCCTCCCTGCATGCGGGGTGTCATCACCGTAAATCCCCGAGAAACACCTCTACGGGTGAGCAGCATGCCGGTGCCCGTTGTAGCGGTAACCAGGCTGGTGACACCGGGCATCACATGGTATGGGAGGCTAAGTGCATCCAGGGCGGCAACCTCTTCTGCAAGCCGGCCGAAAATACCGGGGTCGCCTCCCTTGAGGCGGACAACCCGCTCACCGCGACGGCAGTGCTCTGCCAGGCGTGCGTTTATTTCATCCTGCTTGAGAGAAGGATGTCCGTACCGCTTACCAACATGAATTTGGCGGGCAGCTGGCGGCATGACTTTGAGGATGTCCGTATCCAAAAGGGAATCATAAAGGCAGACGTCCGCCCGCTGAAGGGCCTCCTGCCCGCCAAGCGTAAATGAAGACGGATCTCCCGTACCCCCTCCGATAATTTGCACGGTCTTCACAAACAGCGCACGCAGTGCCAGCATACGCATGTCATCCGCCCGAAAGGTTATCGCCAGGCATCCCTGCCCGTCCGGAACCGGAAGCTCGCTTTCCGGGATCCACTCGCTGATTCTGCCCGATAACCCAAGACGAACCAATGCACAGCCCGCCATGACCAACACGTCAAAATTACCGTTATCCAGCTGCGCAAGGCGGTCCTCTATATTTCCCCGCAGATTGGAGAGCTCTGCATCCGGGAAACGCGATCGGGCATAAACCTCCCTTCGCTCACTGCTGACACCCACGCTCCGCACCGTGTTACCCGTGCTCTGGACCTCCCGGGGAAACACCAACACATCCCTGGGATCCTCTTTCCATGGCAACCAGCACCAGTCAATTCCCTCCCGCTTTGCATCGGGGAGATCCTTGGCGCTGTGGACCGCCATATCGATCTCCCCCGCCAGAAGCGCATCGTCCAGGTCGCGAGTAAAGAAATCTGAAGGGCTTACCCGCAGATCGGTTTCCCGATCCCTGTCGCCGGGTGAGGAATAGGTCCGTGTCTCGAAATCAAACTGCGGGAACAGCAACGCGATGCGGCTTTGCACATAGTCGGCCTGCAAAACGGCCAATCGGCTTGATCGTGAACCGAGGCGAAACAGATTTGTGCTCACGACGAACCGGGTCCTTGCGCTTTGCGATTCCCGTCCGGCCCGTCGTTCTCCGAATCATCATCGGCGGGAAATCCGAACAGGCTCTGAGCAACCCGCGAATAATCATCCCATTCACCGTTCTGACTGGCTTTCTTCAACACATCGCGCGGATTGGCCAGCAATTTTCTGGCAACGCTTTTAACGAGGGCACGCACCTCGTCATGGACATCATCCGGGAGAGTAGACATTTTCTCTTTGGCGAGCGACCGCGTCAGTGCGTTTTCGGTGATAGTCTCTGCATGACGCTCAAACTCGCCGAGCAGAGAACTCAGGGCGGGCGATTCGAACACCTCGGAAAGACCGGCCATCTCTTCCTGCAGGATCGACCTGACACGCTCAACTTCTCCCTCCCGCTGCGCACGGTTTGCATCCGCAACCCGCTGCAGGTCGTCGATATGATAGAGGTACACATCCGGCAGGTCATGTGCAGAAGGATCAATGTCGCGCGGCACGGAGATGTCAATCAGCAGCATGGGCCGGCGATGCCTTTCCCGCATCGCGACAGCCAGCATCCCGCGAGAAACAATCGTGGAGGAAGCCGCGGTGGACGCAATGACAATCTCGGTACGCGGCAGGAGATCCTCAAGCAGATCCAGCTGGCATGCTTTACCGCCAAAACGTTTTGCAAGATCTTCCGCCCGGTCCAGCGACCGGTTAAGAATCAGGACTTCCCGCACGCCATGCCCAATCAGGCTGCGCAGGGTAGCTTCCGCCGTTTCGCCTGCTCCCAGGATCATGACGGTTTTGTCACCCAGATCGTCAAAAACCTTTCCGGCAAATTCAACAGCAATGGAACTGACACTGACCCGACCCCGGCCCAGATTGGTTTGGGAATGCGCGCGCTTGGCAACCCGGAATGCAAGTTGAAACAGGGCATTAGTCACCTTGCCAGTCGTGCCGAGCTCCTGCGCCAGTGCATAGGCACGTTTTACCTGCCCGAGAATTTCCACCTCCCCTACAACCATCGAATCAAGCCCCGCACACAGCGACAGCAAATGAGCGACGGCACTTCGTCCCTCATGCTCATAAAAACAGGAAGTCCANNCTCCGGGCACACAAGCTCCTGCACCAGCAAATCACGGGTGACGTGGGCATGACGTTCCGCCAGGTAGATCTCGGTACGGTTGCAGGTCGAAATCACAACCGCCTCTGAAGCGAGTGCCCGCGACCGGTCCAGCATCCTGCGCAGACCGTCCTCGTTAAGGCTTACCTTCTCACGGCGCTCAATAGGGGCAGACTTGTGATTAATGCCAAGCACATAGAGGCGATTCATTAACGGTTGCCTCCAACAGCCATGACAAGTCCATGCGGGGTTTCAGCAAGGGTCTGCGCCCCCACAAAGGTAAACAGCATGCAAACCGCGCCAATGAGGCTGATCACGGCCAGGCTTCGACCGTGCCTACCCGTGACCGCCCTGAGATGGACCAGAACGGCATAGACAGCCCAGGTGATGCAGGTCAGGATAATTTTGGGATCGGAAATCCACTCGGTGTTTTGTGTGCGGCGGATCAGGAAAACACCGATCATGATTGATACCGTGAGCAGCGAAAAAGCGGAGCCAATCTGCCACCCCATCAGCGAATCGAGTGTTTCAAGTGAAGGCAGCCTGCCGAAAAGCCCACCGAGTTTCTTGTGTTTCAGGTTATAGTCCTGCAGCAGGTAGGCGGCGGCAATAACCGCGGCGAGACTGAAAAGGGCATATCCCACAAGCGCAGATACCACGTGAATGCCCAGCCACCATCCATAGATGCCGCCCTGAAGGATTCCGGCAGCGGCAAGAAAAGGCTGGCCGACAAAAAGAACGACACATACCAGGGGAGCCAGCATTCCCGCAGGAACGCGCGTCTCACGCCGGACGGACATCAGCAGGTTGGCAAGCGTCATGCACACGGCATACAGGGTCAGTGTCTCAAACCGTCCAAAGGCATATTGCCCGCCGCCGGCTGCAATCCGAATCCCGATCACCACCAACAGGAGCAATGCACCCGCAACCATGAGCAGGCTGACCAGCCGTGCCGAGGCACGAAACGGACGCAGCAAGGCGATAACCGCGGCAACTGATGCCGCCGCATATGCAATGAGCCCCCCCACAACAAGTTGTGAATCAAGTTCCATGGTAAGTTTACACTTTTACCGGCCAGTCGGTGCCGGTTCACACGCAGAATAAACGGGTATGCTAGCCTGAAACGGGTCAGAAATTCAACCTTAGGAACGCGGATTTATTGCCGCGTCCACTCATATTGGCTCCGCATGCGGAGCCGGGTCGAGCCCGGTCGGAAAAGGCATTTCATGCAAATGTTCACATCGGCTTGACAGGCATATTTTTTCCGCGCATATTCGGTGGCTAATTTTCCGATTCAAGGAGTAAGGAGCGCGGCGCTAGCCACGATACCTTAAAGTTAACGCAGGACGGTTAAATGTCATCTTTCAGCATTTCCAAAGGGTATGATATTCGGTTGGCGGGGCGGCCGGCAGGCGAAATCGAAGACCATCTGGATACTGCCACCTGCATTGCTTATCCCCTCGAATTCGAGGGCGTGAAACAGCGCCTCCTCGTTAATGAGGGCGATCGCGTGAAACGCGGCACCCCCCTTATCGAGGACAAAAAGAATACGGCCTTTAAAATTTGCGCCCCTGCAGGCGGAACGATTCAATCCATTCTTCGTGGTGAGAGGCGGTTTGTAGACCAGATCATCATTCAGGTGGACAAGGATGAACAGGTTGAGGATTTTGGAACACTGTCCGCCAACGACATTCTCAGCACCGAGAGGTCTGCGATCCTGGACCGGCTTCAGGAAACCGGGTATTTAAGCCTTATCCGTCAGCGGCCCTTCTCCATCATGGCCGATCCCGCCACAACACCGAAAAGCATATTTATCAATGCCATGAACACCGGGCCATTCCGGGCCGATGCCAACGTGGTTGCAGATGACGACCCTGTCGCCTTCCAGGCCGGCATCAACCTGATGACCCGCCTTACCGATGGCAAGGTGCATTTATGTGCGGGGTTTGGGGCGTCCTCAACCCTTAAGAATGCTGAAAATGTTGAATTTCATGAGTTTTCCGGGCCGCATCCCTCAGGAAATACCAGCGTTCACATCAGCCGTGTAGATCCAATACGGCCGGGAGACCACATTTGGACAGTCAAGGCGGTGGACCTTGTTCTCCTGGGACGACTGTTTCTTGACGGTAAACTTCCGGCCTCCCGAGTCGTCAGCCTTGGGGGAAGCGGTGTTAAGGAAGACCGCGCCCGCCACTATCGGCTTCGGATGGGCTCGGACCTCAATTCCCTGCTCGATTCCGCATCTTCCTCTGGCGAAGCGCGCATTCTTAATGGCGACATTCTCTCCGGAACGATAATGCGGCATAAAGGCCTGGGCTTGACCCAATCAGCCATCACAGTGCTTCCGGAAGGACGTGAACGTCATTTTCTGGGATGGCTCTCACCCGGTGCCAAGCTGCTGAGCCTGAGCCGAGCCTTTTTATCGGGATGGAAAGGCGGGCCCGGAGACAATTTAGCCCTGAATACGAACCGAAACGGCGGACATCGGGCACTCGTCTTAACCGGAAATTTTGACAGGGTGATGCCCCTTGACATCATGACGGACTACCTCATCAGGGCCGTCATGGCGGGCGAAACCGATGAAGCCATCAAACTCGGCCTCCTGGAGGTTGATCCCGAGGACTTCGCACTTTGTGATTTTGTCTGCCCGTGTAAAACAGAAGTGCAGGCCATCATTCGCAAGGGTCTTGAACAGGTTATGGAGGAGGAAGGGATATAGTAGCCCGGCAGGGGCAGCCCTCTGCGCCGTAAATTCCGTTACCACCTATGAAATTTATTCTCGAACAGCACGACAAAGTTCGCCACCTCTTTGAAAAAGGCGGCAAATTCGAAAAACTGTGGCCTCTTTTTGACGCCCAGGACACGTTCATGTTCACGCCGGCAGATGTGACCCATGACGGGGCACATGTCAGGGACGCACTTGACCTCAAAAGGGTCATGATTACCGTCGTTTTTGCCCTTATTCCCTGCACCCTGTTCGGCATCTGGAATGCCGGCCATCAATACAATGCGGCCAATGTCGGCAGTGATACCGGGCTTGTAGCGGATATGCTCCGCGGGGCGCTGATCGTGCTTCCCATCATTTTCACCTCCTATGCCGTGGGGGGGCTCTGGGAAGTGTTGTTTGCCTGTTCCCGCCGTCATGAAATCAATGAAGGATTTCTTGTAACCGGCCTTCTCTTCCCTCTCACGCTGCCACCAACAGTTCCCCTATGGCAGGTGGCGGTCGGCATATCCTTTGGCGTGGTCATCGGCAAGGAAGTCTTTGGCGGAACCGGCATGAATGTTTTGAACCCCGCCCTGACAGCACGGGCGTTCTTATACTTTGCGTATCCGGCACAGCTTTCCGGTGACGTATGGACGCGCCTTGTAGACGGGGGCCAGGTCGTCGACGGCTTCTCAGGCGCCACGGCGCTTGCTGTAGCGGCAAACCTTCCTGAGGGCGTCGGTGCCGTAGACGCCCTTAACCAGGCCGGATTCACTTTTTCACGTCTCGCCGGCGGGGTAATTCCGGGCAGCATTGGCGAAACCTGTTTCTGGGCATGCCTGATTGGTGCCGCCGTGCTTATTGCTACCGGCATTGGCTCCTGGCAGATCATGGCTGCCTGCGTGATTGGTTTATTTGCCGGAACCATGCTGTTCAACGGTTTCGGCCAGTCCGGTTTCTCGCAGCTTTCAGGGCTGCATCACATGGTAATCGGCGGTTTTGCCTTCGGTGCCGTATTCATGGCCACAGACCCTGTTTCGGCGGCAGCAACCAGGACGGGCAAGTGGATTTACGGTATTTTGATTGGATTTATCACTGTCATCGTGCGAGTTGCGAATCCGGCCTATGCCGAGGGCGTGATGCTTGCAATCCTGTTCATGAACGTTTGTGCCCCCCTCATTGACAATTACGTGGTGGAGGCTCACATTCGGAAAAGGTCCCGCTGATGCTTGGAGAGAAAAAAATTATCGGATTTGCCGCCTCGGTATGCCTGGTCTGCAGCCTTACCTTGTCCGGGGTGTATTCCGCACTGAGAGACCGCCAGGAACTTAATAAGTCCAACGATTTAAAGGGTAAAGTGCTACAGGCATTCGGTATTGAAATCGCCGATGAAAAAGGACGCATGCTTCTCTCCCCCACTGATATTCAGTCTCTGTTCGCAGAGCGGGTGGAAGGTTTTGTGATCGACCGCGATGGCGCCATTGTCACTGACAAAACTGTTGATACGCTCACCAAGGAGGAAATCAACGACCGTGACGATGACGGCTACAAAAAATATTATCCCTATTTCGTCTATTCAGATCCGGAAACCGGCACCAAGCTTTATGGAATCCATGTAAGCGGCATGGGCCTGTGGTCGATTGTTAAGGGATATTTGGCTCTGAACAGCGACAAGGAAACCGTGGCCGGACTTGCTGTCTACGATCACGCCGAAACTCCCGGACTCGGGGGTGATGTTGACCAGCCGTGGTTTGTGAAACAGTTTAAGGGTAAAAAGCTGGTTTCTGATGGCCAGGTTCAGTATTTTAGGGTTCTGAAGCCCGGCGCCACTGTGGACGCATCTTCAGTTAACGGTCCATCAGGTTCAACCATGACATGCAATGGCATGACTCAGTTTATTAATTCAGACTTCAGCGTGTATCACAAGCACTTCAGCCAAATGAAAGGTATTTGAGCATGGCCTCCGCTAAAGCAATCCTCAAAGATCCTCTCGCAGACAACAACCCGATCACCTGGCAGGTTCTGGGCATCTGTTCCGCACTTGCGGTTACAACACAGGTCAAAACGGCCATGGTGATGAGTGTCGCCCTGACGGTTGTGCTCGTCGGTTCCAATGTGGTGATTTCAGCCCTCAGGGCCCGTATTCCCTCAAAAATCAGAATGATTGTAGAGTTATGTGTGATTGCGTCCCTGGTGATTATAACCGACCAGGTGCTGAAGGCTTACATGTACGATATCAGCAAGCAGTTAAGTGTTTTTGTCGGCCTGATTATCACCAACTGCATTGTTATGGGACGCGCAGAAGCATTCGCCCTTCAAAACTCGGTCAAAGATTCACTGCTGGACGGACTTGGCAACGGACTTGGATACAGCATTATCCTCGTTATGGTGGCCGCCTTTCGGGAGCTTTTCGGAAAAGGCGAACTGCTGGGCGTGAGTGTTTTTGGAGCGGGATACAACGGAAATCTGCTCATGGTGCTTCCCCCGGGAGCTTTTATTGTGATTGCGCTCATTATATGGGCTCAGCGTACCTTTATCTCCAAAGAGTGTCGCGAGGATTACTGAGTCTGGAGGCTTAAACCATGGAATATCTGAACCTTGCGATAAAAGCTATTTTTGTTGAGAACATTCTGCTGGCCTACTTCCTCGGCATGTGTTCCTACCTCGCCCAGTCAAAAAAGCTCGACGGGGCAACCGGCCTGGGATTGGCAGTTATCGTTGTCTTGACCATTTCCTGTCCCCTGAACTGGGCAATCAAGACCTTCCTGCTTCAGAAAGGCGCGCTGGCCTGGACGG
>JABAHO010001594.1_pt2 | contig 13195 bp, 13 predicted proteins | sample 7062071 | NCBI WGS metagenome assembly JABAHO01 (sample SAMN14534356, study PRJNA622989) | marine sediment metagenome | biome: marine biome [ENVO:00000428]; feature: marine pelagic biome [ENVO:01000023]; material: deep marine sediment [ENVO:00002113] | place: India: Gulf of Kutch | collected...
CCTACTGTGAACACAAATGCGAGTGGCGTTCTTCCTCCAAGTGAAAGTTGAGTTCATTTTAGATCCGCTCACCGTTTTGCACGTGCACATACCGTGTTCTGGGATTCGGGATGAAACGGTTCACGGATAATCATGTGCGCACATCAATTTTGTGACGTGACGTCTCATTTACACGACGTATAATACTGCATAAATTGTCAAACCGCTTAACATGCTGATGTACCATAGAATAAGGCTCGCAAGCCCCAATCTTCTATGTAGGTGTTTTCTTCTACCCAGTACAATAATCTCATTCTGTTTTGTCCGCCATCGGTATGCAAGAACCGCTTGAGAAACTGCTAACACGAGTACCACGATTGAAAGAACCCCATGAGGAACAACAACGCCATCATAAAGAGCAGCGAATTGTGGAGGAGGAGCTGGAACCTGTTCTCTGAGGAGCCTAGTCACCATGTAGGCGAGCACGAAAATAATATTCGTTGTCACAGCGGCCCCCATCACCACGCAGTGCTTTCCTCGCCTTCTTTCATAAAAAAATCCGATTGTGATAAGCAAGGTAGTGACTATTTGCAGAAGCAAGCTCAGATCTGAAGACAAGGAGGCTCGCGTACCCAAAATTCCCGTCAAATCTTTCCACCATCTTCCTGATACCACGTGACTACTGCCGCTCATGACTTGGCTAGATCTGTTTGCCTACGCGCGGCTGCCGTTCGAATCCGCAAGAAGAGACTGAAGAATACGACAATCTCAACAAACGCAACACCGATTAAGATCGGCAGCACATCAAGGCCGATAATCCAAAACGCTTCCGGGTCTGTCCCAAGTAGCTGGTAGATGGGATCGAGTACGCTTCCCTTCGTCGCCATGTGTCCTCCAAAGCTTCCTGTCAGAACCATGAAGAAAAATCCAGCAATTCCTATAGAAGCGAAAACCGCCGACAGTGGACGATTTTGCCACAATTTTTCTCCGTACCAGGATCTGACGGCGACGAAGATAGCCCAAAGCTCGGTGGAAAAGATTGAAAACAAAACCTTGGTCAGTCCCAGAGGAGAGTTCATAAGCGCGTCATATGGCCAAGCGTAGAAACCAATAAACGACGATACTATAAGACCGATGACTCCACCAATGGCCGCAACGTACGCAGTTGGCTCTGCGTATTGCAGGAGTCTTTCAGCCCAGGAGTCAAACACCTTGAATCCGGCGTACCATCCGCTGGTTCTCCGCAGTCGTTGGTGAATTCTGGCTAGAACAATGGCAAGGATAGAGATCGCTGCGAGAGTAAGCATTCCGCCATGCATCTCGATTGTAAGCGAATGTAACGCGGAAAGTTCAACCATTCCTTCCACCTCTCTTGAAGCGTGCAGCTGCAATTCCGACCGCGAAAAATGAAGTGAAAACAATAATGAGAGAGCCTATTACCAGCTGGGCTGTCCAAAGCATGAAGCGTTCATTCTTTGATGGGAATGTAAATGCGCGAGACTGCGTTGCGCTCTTTCCTTCATTATCAGTAACAGCCAAAGTTACCGTGTACGTACCAGATTCTGTGTACACATGAGTGGGACTTGGGTCCGTTGAGCTTGCGTCATCTCCAAAGCTCCAAAGCCAAGAAACAATGCTTCCATCAGGGTCCCAAGACCGATCTTCAAATTCTAGTGTCATACCGCGTCTGGTGTGAAGAAAGTAGGCCCTAGGCGGCAGATTTTCCGGAGACGGACCTTCGGAAATGACGTTCACTTGGAGCGGGAGCGCTGCGCCTTTTCCTCCGCTGCCTGCGGCGAAAACTTGTATCGAGTATTCTCCTGGAGCTGTGGGAGCGGTGACCTTGAATATTTCCTCCACGCTGTTTTCCGCTGGGTCATCGTCATTGGGGTCGTTGTCAACTACTGTAGAGGGTATGAAAGCAAAGGATGGGTTGTCAGCAGACGCGGACCATGTTATCGTGAGTTCCTGCGTGTCGCCTTCGGCCTGAATCGCTACGCCAAACGACCTTGAAGTTTGAACTTCTACATTGTCCGTAACATTTGATGTCAATGTGATTCCACCTTCTGAGTGGCAAGATAAACAATCGTCTCCGAATCCAGGTCGCCCATATGTTGGAGTTGATAGGATTAGGGCAAGACTAGCCGCCAACAGGATTCCAAGAGTCGTTAGTCCTTTCCAAGTCATCAATTTGACTTCTCACCATGTCTGCCAGTGAAGAATATTAAGGTGAAGAGTATGAAACCTTTACGGTTTTCCTCGTCGCACAAAGAAGACTATTGCAGCTCCAACTGCAAAGCCTAAGGCTATGCCTATTCCGCCGTACAGATATGGAACAGTTGTTGAAGCTGATTCTAAATCATCGATCTTTGCCTCTAGGGTTTCGATGTCCGATTGAAGTGTGGTTGTCTGGTCTTCTAGAGATGTGACTTGGGTTTCAAGACTTGAAACTTGGGCTTCAAGAGATGTTGTCTCGCTAGCCAAGGCATCGCTTCTGGCTTGTAGCGCCTTGGATTCTGCGTCACTTGCTAGATGTGCTGCAGTGCTTAGAATTGCGAAAGTTTGCTCCGGATCATGGAACCCTTCGCTACCATCCCTGTCAACGTCGTGAAGGTAGTCCTCCGCTGCTTCAACCATTGCTTCCGCCTCGTCAATCTCAGTTTGGTCCACTCCGCTTGTTTGATTAGCAATCGTGATGGCAGCCTTGGCATCGTCGATGGTTTCAGTGACATTGGTTACAAGCCCGGTCGTCAAATCTTGTATCACTCCAAGTTGAGAGGTAGCCCAAGATTGTGTGTGACAGGTCGAGCATACTATGGGTTCTTCTGCTTCGGTTTGGTTGTAGGGATAATACATTCCATACACTCCCCACGTGTGATTAATGGTAGCGCTCTCATGACCATGGGCAAAATGGGAACCTTGACCGTGACAGCTTGCACATTCCAACCCTGCCTTTGAGTGTGCGCTGTCTTCAAAAAGCTCAGCTTGAGAGTGACACTGACCACACAGCTCAGTTGAATTTTCGTATCTCAGTTGAGCTTCGTACGTATGACTGTGCGGATCATGACACACAGCACACGAGACACTCGCAAGGTCAGGAGTGTCTAAGGAAACATCCTGTCCCAAGGCACCTTGAGTTGACATGCAGCTCAAGCACCTATCCGCGGCGTGATCGGAGGCCAGAAGATCAGTTATACTTTGAGCGTGAGCACTTTGCCAGTGTGAATTGTCGTGAGAAGATCCGATTTGATGGCAGAGTTCACAAAGCGCTGCGGAGTAGTCGACAATCATTGATGCTTCGCCCCAAGGCTCTTCCACACCCGCTCCGTGACATACCTCACACTGAATGTTCAGGAACTTCGCTGGATCAGTAGTCCTCTCCGGCCACGACTGATTGATTTCCCCCAACGGATCAAAATTGTTTCCCCCAGTAACATGACAATCGCGGCATGAACCTCTAAACCTCGTTTCATTGTACACTCGACTGGGCGTCCCTGCCAGATTGTCTGCTGCTCCAACGCTGTAGAAGTTGCCTGATGCGTTCTGGATGAGCATAACCGCATGGGCGTGGCTTGTCTCGTTCCAACCATCATAGGCGTCAGGGTGACACGAAGCGCAGGTCTCTGCACCAACGTATGTTGGGCCGTTGGAGCTACGTGCGGTGGGCAGATTCTTTGGAAGTGAGAGCGAAATACCGACAATGACTATGAACAAAAACAGTATTAAAGGAAAATGCTTGGATCTTGCCATTCCCTTCCCTTCCTACCTAGACTTTATGTCTATCCGTGCGTTTGATATATAAATCTTACTTATGATAAAAAAGACCGTTTTCTTCGCATGAATAGACGTATCTTTCCCCTAGCAGAGTCACATCCAAACGGGAAAAGAATGACGATTTTCAGTCAACCTGCGTTTCTTTCGGGGCATATTTCACGAGTTCTGTGATTAAAGCCATCGTGATTCCAGCGCTCATTATTGCGACGCCTGTCCAAACAAGATAAATCAGGGGGCTTTTCTCTACGGTAACGTACAAGTCCTCAGGCAAAACCTGGTTGTTTGCAAGAGCTTGTATGAGCGAATCAGACATTGATTCTGTGTGAAGCATGCGAATGTAGATGTCTCCGGTCCAAGTGGTAATTATCGACGGCGGGGACACAATGCCGTAAAGGGTGTAGTAACGGATCCAAAGGGCAGTTTGATGAGTGATTCCTCCCTCCTGAATCACAATGTCCAGCTTTAACGCTGAATATTCGGGAACGCATCGTTGCCAACTCATGGAATGAACATTTCCAGTGCCATTGTAAATGGTGAAGTCCTGCAGGCTTATATCCAAGCCCAATGCGGATATGGTCGTGTTAGGAGTTGCCAATATCTCCCCGCTTACTTGTTTGGCAGCGGAGCTAGCGAAAACCCCAATCAGAGTTACCACTATCGCCAGATGAAGAAGACCTCTTCCGAATAGTCGAAAAGACCTCTTCTTTCTTAACAGAACTTGAAAAAGCCTGTAAGTCACCGCAGAAAGCGCAACAATCAAGAGCGGAATCCCAAGATTTGACAGAACGTTTGGTGTTGGCCACCCCAACTGAACTAGAATGACGCCAGTAGCCAACGAAGCTGCCACGATTGTGCCAAACTTCTTCAATCCCACTTTTTCATGCGTACTACACCCAATCAGGGCCGCAACAAACGCTAGTGCGAACGGAAAGCTCCAATTGTTGTAGAATTCTGCACTCGTACTCTGGGAAACTCCTCGCAGCAATCCAGAAACGAGGGGGAAAGCAATTCCCCAGAAGGAGACGAGTAGCAGGAAGATCAGTGACCAGAATCCAAGGAAGAGAGAAACTGAGAAGAGTGACGAACGTTCAACGTGAAAAGAGTAAAGAGGGCTCTTAATCCTGCGCTTCAAGGCAAAGAAGTAAATAACCAAGGCCAGACCAAATAGTAGAAGAATTGGACCAATCGGGGATATCCCAAATGCGTGCACCGATACCAGCAAGCCACCTCGTGTCAAAGACGTGGCAAATATAACCGTCACGAAAGCCACCAATATCATGAGTTCTCTTGCCAAGCTCTTGCGCTTTTCAACAGCTCCCAAGTGAAAGTAGGCCGTGAGTGCAAGCCATGGCAACAAGGAAGCTGTTTCTACTGGATCCCAAGCCCAATATCCTCCCCAACCTAACACCTCGTAGGCCCACAGACCACCAAGCGCGATTCCCAAAGTTGTAGTTAACCAGGCAGCTATCAGCGATATTCTGAGTAGTCGGTCATTCCCGCTTTCCTTCGTACTCATGCTTGCTAGGGACAGCGCGAACGCCAAGATGACGAAGACGTAGCCAGCGAATATCACTGGTGGATGAGCAAACATCCAAAACGTCTGAAGTAGTGGATTGAGACCTTTGCCGTCCATTGGAGCCGCGGGAAGTCTCTCAAATGGGCTGTTCATCAAAGTGACAATCAGGAAGAAAATCAGAATGAAGTCGAGAATTTTATAGGTGGCAATGTTGTAGGCGCTTCTTTTCTCAAAGGTCATAAACCGATATGCAAAGTAGAACAGGCCTGTCAGGAACGTCAAGAAAAGCATTGAACTACTCGCTCCGCCCCAAGTGGCGTAAAACTTGGAGGCCAGAGACAGTCCTGAGGCGCTATATGAGTAGACTGTCGTCAGCAAGAAATCGTCGTTCAGAAATGCCTGCACAAGCATCAGGTAGGAAGCAACAATCAATCCACAAGCCAAAGTTGTGGCGTAAAAGCTATATTCAAGCTTCCTTTTCTCACGAGGCTTTGCTTTTGATAATTGGATCAAATCAAAGAACATCATTAGACTAGCAAAAATCAAGAAGAGCTCTTCTGTCTCCATGGCAGATTCCATCAGTGATTTGGATACGACACTACTAAATCGTCTTTTTTAAAGCTTTTTATAACGACAATAATCGAAATTATTAATAGATTGATTCTTGCGTCTATTCGTGTAAGAGGGTGACAAATGGCACGTCGGGATGAGATACTTCTCTTGATCGTTATAGCTGTGAACATTGTTGCGTTCTATGCAGCTTTTGTTGCAGCTCCAACGGAGGTAACAATGGGAGACGTCTATCGAATCTTCTACATACACACACCAAGTGCTTGGGTCTGCTATCTCTCGCTGGGCGTTTCATTGCTGGCAAGTGTACTGTTCTTGGTCAAGAGAGAAATCGTGTACGACACGTTGGCCGATGTTTCGGCGGTTCTAGGTCTTGTCTATGGAGTCGTAGCGCTTGTAACAGGTTCAATGTGGGCAAATGCTGTTTGGGGAGTCTATTGGAATTGGGATCCGCGAGAGACAACTACTCTCATTCTATGGATAGCCTACATGGGCTACCTTTCACTGCGACTCTCCATCGGAAACATTGAAAAGCGAGCATTGACTGGTGCAGTCTACAACATTTTCGCTTTCTCCACTATTCCATTGAGTTATTTGTCCATTAGACTCTGGCAATCGCTTCATCCCCAAATCGTAGTCCCGGGATCAGGAATCTTCATAACTACACCGATGATTGAAACGCTGTTTCTCAACCTCGTAGCAGCGTCTCTCGTGTGTCTATATCTTCTAAAAATGCTGTATAGTGTTCGGTCTCTAGAGAAGCGCACAAACGCTCTAATTTACGAAAAGGGAGGTGCGACGCGTGGAACTTGAAGTTTTCCTCGTTTCAACCGTATACTGGATATCGATTCTGACAGTTGGGATCTGGCTTCACCGACGTCTATCCTCCCTTGAGCGAAAACTAGTAAATCTGCAGGCGGAAGGGGCGAACGATGAGAATTAAATACACCTACATCATCGTTGGTCTTCTAATTGTTGTAAGCATCGTCCTAGCGTATGATGCATTCACATCTTACGTTACGCCATACCTGAGCGTCTCGGAAGTAATTCAAAATAACGCTACCTATGTTACCGGTGGGAAGGTTCAGGTGCTAGGTTCAGTTGCCAGCAATTCCTCTGACTGGACGGAAGATGGTTCCTTCCTCTTCAATCTCACCGATGGACAGCAAGCAATTACAGTAACCTACGAAGGAAGTCCACCTCAGAACTTCAAGGAAGGCCAACAAGTCGTTGTCATTGGCGAGATCGTTTCTCGCAATCACTTGAGCGCATCAGAAATGCTGGTCAAATGCCCATCGAAATACGAAGGAGAAGAAAGCTCCCTGCTCAGCAATCCTGTCTTCCTTATTGCCGGAATAATAGGTTCTGCTGCACTGATTTATTATGTTGTTTTTATGGTTTTGAGAAAGAGCTAATCAGAAACGGATGCTTTTCCGAAGTGAGCTAGTTGACAGATGCTGTTGAAATAATCGAGCTCTCGAAGAAATATGGTTACTTCTGGGCTTTAAAATCACTCTCGCTAAGAATTCGCCGCGGCGAATCCGTAGCCGTTTTAGGTCCCAATGGTGCTGGAAAGACTACCCTGATGAAAATAGTAGCTACTCATATTCAGCCTTCGACTGGGACCGTGAAGATCTTCGGAAAGAACGCGTTCAAGAACGGGGGAAAGACAAGGCAACAAATCGGATTTGTAACTCATGAGAGCTTTCTTTACGGCGAGCTAACCATAGAAGAGAACCTGCTCTTTTATGCAAGGCTCTTCTCCATAGACCCTGAGAGCTTTCAGGACAAGATTGCATCTTTGAACCTCAGACGCTGGTACCGGACCCCAGCGAAGCGGTTGTCGTATGGTCTAAGGAAAAGAGCAGATATCATCCGAGCGTTAATCCATGATCCTGGCTTGATATTGCTTGACGAACTCTTCGCAGGATTGGACAAGGAGACTTGCGGCCTTCTTACGGACTATTTGCGAGAACAGCGTGAAAAGGCTTTACTGATTTCGTCTCACTCCATTGTTTGGGCCAGAAAGCTCTGCGACCGAGGAATTTTTCTCAACAAAGGGGAAATAGCTCAAGACACTCGATTTTAGGTGCCGCTTATGAGTTTTTTCTCATCTGCCATAAGAATAGCTGAAAAAGATCTGAAAGCGGAGTTTAGAAGGGCTCATGAAATCTTGTCGATTCTCATTTTTTCAGTGAGCTCAGTTCTGATCTGCAGTTTCGCCTGGGGCACCACTCTGACCAATCGTCCCGAAATAGCTGCTTCTGCGATTTGGATTATACTCTTCTTTGCCAGCGTGCTTACGTTTACCACGTCATTTACAAGAGAGACCGACCGAGGAACACTGGGTGGCTTGAGAACTCTGCCGTGCTCGTCATCTGCAGTTCTTCTAGGCAAAATCCTTTACGCAATTGTACTACTTTTCCTTGTTGAATGCGTTCTACTTCTGTGTTCAGGTGTATTTCTAAACCCAAGGCTCTATGAAAGATTCGCAGAATTGTTGCTCATCTTCTTTCTTGCAATAGTTGATCTCTCACTCGCCGGATCTTTTGTTTCAGGTCTTGTAATGTTTTCAGAAGGCAAAACCTTGCTTTTGTCCTTCTTGCTTTTCCCAGCTTGTATGCCTGTGCTTTTACCATCGGTTCTGGCAACAGAGAAGATCGTTAACGGTCTCTCTCTAGCGAGTCTTGTGCCGGAGTTGAGATTGCTCCTCGCTTTCCTATTATCTGTAACAGCTGTGGCTGGCTTGACTTTCAAATTTGTTCTCGAAGAATGAGCAAGCTTCGTGGAGAAGCGAAAACATAAATCGTGAATGCGGATTAGCTGACTAGGATAGGTGTATCACGGTGCGCAGTTGGCAATATGCGCTGTTTGGATTAGGGGTATCTGTGTGTTTGATACGGCCATTGGACTTGTTGATGCTTGGAGGGAGTATTTTGGGAGAGAGGACTACAGGCACCGGAATAGCGCTTTGGATAGTCGGAATGAGCATACTGGGCATCTTTGCCGCTACACTAGCGGTGGGAAAATCTAGGGAATCCGCGAAGAGAACCTAAAAAACCGGTGGCTTCTGATTTTCCAGAGAAGGATTCTGACGTCAAGAGAGATGAAGTATATCACGCAGAGAATTGTCATCCTGTTTAGAGAGAAGCGCGCGCTTTCGCAGTAACATTTAATATCCCTTGATCATCAAAATGAACGCGAAGAACGCCCTGAACGAGGGTTTGAAACTGTTGAAGGACCCTGCGAGCAAGACAGAGTCTCTTGCATGGATCAAGGAACTGAGAGCTCCCTTCTTCACAGCGGTCTTGATTCCCGTGTTCTTGGGCACCACGATGGCTTGGTTTTCATTCGGAGTTTTTGACGCGACGTATTTTATCCTGAGTTTGATAGGCGTTGTGTGCGTGAACGCTGGTACAAATCTTGCAAATGACTATTTTGACTACAAGAGCGGATGCGATGAGGCCAACCCCGATTTCAGTTCCCCATTCAGTGGCGGAAGCGGCTTGCTTCCGAAAGGCGTTTTAAATCCCAGAAAAGTCTACATCGCAGCTCTAATTTCCTTTGTCTTCGCCATTCTAATCGGAGTGTTCCTTGCTCTAACTCGTGGATGGGCTATCGTTCTTCTGGGCCTCATTGGCGTTTCCTCAGGATACTTTTACACGACCCAACTAGCCCCCCGAGGGATCGGCGAGCTCGTTGTAGGGCTCAATTGCGGACCACTTGCGGTTATCGGAAGCTACTACGTACAAACTCAAACCATCGCACTGGAACCAATTGTGGCTTCCATTCCTATAGGCATACTGATTCTCGCAGTGTTATGGATAAACGAAATCCCAGACTACTACGCAGATTCTAAAGCTGGAAAAATGACGCTGGTAACCAGAATCGGAAAAAAGAAGGCTGTAGACGTTTATGGTGTGCTTATGATTCTCACCTATGCAGTGATATTGATGGCGGTCGTTTTTTCAGTGATGCCGAGGCTCACGTTACTTTCGTTTCTGACGTTCCCTTTGGCCATGAAAGCGGTGTATGTTGCCAGAGGAAATTATGAAGATCCACGCAAGCTTATTCCGGCGAATGCAGGTACAGTTCTCGTGCATCTTCTGACAGGTCTGTTGTTGTGCCTAGCATATGTTGTTAGTGGATATTTTGCTCTCGTTTGATGAATAGGAGTCTGTGTTTGTAGGCCTTCTACAAGGAGGCGCGCGGGGACGCATCAGCCTGACTACGTGGAAGATGTTTTAGTGATATGAAATCATAGTCGAATGCCCGACAATAACGTTATTACTTTGATAACAATCATAAGTATTTTATCCCAGAACCCTGATTGTACTTCAGTTGGACATTGTTCAGGAGCTGTGGCTAGCTTAAGCGGGATTATCAAACGGCGAAGCAGGAACGAGATACTACTCAAGCGAAGTCTTCTGACAAGAGAATATCTCCTTCGTCTAAACCGAAACCTGTGTGATGGATGCGGTGTATGTATGGAGAATTGTCCTAAGGAAGCCATCAAATGGAATCTGCCGCTAGTAGTCGATGGACGTCTGGCGAGAAAACCCAGCGTCGATTTTGATGTAGATTCCTGTATCTTCTGCGGTGAATGTGCGACCATATGTCCCTTGGATGCCCTGAAAATGGAGATTGATGGCGAAGAAATAGCCACGATCGTGAAGAACGAGGCTTTTCCGGTTTTGCTGAAAGAGATCAAAGTCGCAAGAGACAAGTGCAGGCCCGAGTGCCAACTCACATGTCGAGATGAGTGCCCTACTGGGGCAATCAGTGTCCTGACCGAGGACCTAAAAGACAAAGACGGTCGAACTATCGATGTCCAGATCAACGAATCGCTTTGCATATACTGCAAGCGATGTGAGTGGACTTGCCCATTTGATGCCATAGCGGTAAAGAAACCTTTTCTGGGCACAGTTCAGCTGGATGCAGGTCTTTGCTCCGAGGGGTGTAGTGTCTGCGTGGACATATGCCCTACTCATGCCGCTCAGCGGGATGAGAATGGCAAGCTCAACGTTTCGCTTGGTTTTTGCGTTTATTGCTTTGCATGTCAGAAAGTCTGTCCTCAGAAAGCAATTAAGGTCAAAAGGGAATGGATCTTNNGGTAGAAGAAGACTTTCGCTTGTTCGCGCCCGCGAGCTTGGTGCTCGAGATGAATCTACCAAGAAGCGAGACCCGACTACGACAAACAGCTGATCCTTTAACAAAGTACTCGAGTTCACGTTTTCCGAAGATTGTCCATTAAAGGCGGGGCGATGTCGCGCGCATTCCATGCATGCATGCCTTCCAATGTGCACCCCGTTGCCAAGTCGCCCAAGGACGAGTGTCCCTGCTTCGGATAGCTCCTGAGGCGCGAGGTTCTTCAAGGTTCGGGTGCGACCCCGGCGCGGTCTTCTCCGACAAGGCAGATAAGCGCGGCTCCGTGGGGCGAGTACGACATGTCCTCCGGCGTCAATCTGCTAGGTTCGCGCCCGTGGTTTGGCGGCCAAGAATAGACCTACATGCACAACGTTTCTTTGTTCAACTTCTTTGAAGAAGCTGCTCAGTCTTCGAAGGAATTCATCATAGGTCATTTTGCTGTGTTCTGTGGCTTGATGTTCAACTCTCTCTATATAGTCTCCAATCGTCAAAGGGTCTTTGCTTTTGTGTGTCAAAACATGTGGTGCAAGTATCGCAAGCGTTCCGTTTTTCTTGCTCACTCTGTGAGATTCCTGTAGCATGGCTTGCATTCGTTCTCGTTCTGGAAGACCTACGACTAACAAGAGATCGAAGTAGTTGTCCTTCATGGGAATGTTGTCGTGGGAACCCTTTAGCAATAGAAGGCCGTCTAGATTCAAATCTACTTGCGTCGAGCTTGGTCTAACCAAGTGGATCGTTCCCTGAGGCACTCTGTTCTGGAGCTCACGAATCATTCTCTCATGCATTCCAGAGGGCTTGGGCGCTACATAGGCGATATTCGCTTGCCCTTTCAGCTTCTCTGTGAGCAAACTGCACACCCTACTCAAAGGGCTAACTTCAGAAGGAAGCCCGGTCAAGTATTTTGCATAGAAACTATGTACCGTCCCGATGGCTTCCAAGAGCATCACGTCGAGTTTCTCCTTTCCTTTACTGCCAAGTGAGTAGACTTTCTTTCTGGGCCCTACTGGGCTCTGCTCCCATCTACCGTCCAGCAGTTTCTCCTTCATCATTTCATTGAGAACCCTATAAAGGCGGCTAATCTCAATCTTCATGTTTTCAGAAGCGAGTTTCTTGTGAATCTCATATCCGTAGAACTTCTTGTGTCCGAACATTCTCAGTATGCTGTTCTTGAGATCCTCTGTTCTCATAGACTCCGAGCCTCGCTATATGCAATTCGCTACTATAGTCAATATTCCTTAATCACTTATTAGATTTGCATCGCATACTTGAGCCTAAAATTCAACAGTGAAAAAAAATGAACCCACTACCAAACAGAAAAGCGCTGGCGACAATGCTTCTCACAGGGCTATTTGTTGTTTCTGTCTTGGCAACACTCACGCACACACCGATAAAAGCTTCTCCAGCTGCAGAAATCGTTGCAAAAAAAGTGACAGAATCCATTGTGACCGACGGAATAAGCTACGAGAGCTTCTGGCAAAACATTTCATGGAGTGAGTTTCCACTAACATCCACAGGCGCTGGTGGAGGAAATGTTCCGTCAGTCAAAGTCAAGATGGCTCATAACGGCGAATATATATTCGTGCTTTTTCAATGGCCTGATCCGACAAACAGCAACGACAAGCTCTTGGGGTCTGAAGATAGACTTGCCATGATGATTTCCATTGGAATCCCTGAAATGGCTAGTCCCTGCATGCAGCCGGGGACGAATGGGGCGACTCTGGCTGGCGAGGCTGATCAATGGCATTGGAAGGCAGCACGAACAGACAGTGATGGCAAAAACTTCACATATGTCTCAAGGAAGGGTGTCACGTACGGTCCTATGCCCCATCCATATTCCTTCGCTATGGACGAATACATCAACACTACTGCGCGGTGGCGAGAAGGACTGAGCGAATACACCGAAATGAACGCGACAAAATATCCGTTCGAAGCTTCTCTTCAGCTATACGATGTTCAAGCAAAGGGAACCTGGATTGGAACAACACAGGAAGCACATTGGACGCTGGAGTTCGCAAGAAAATTCACCACCGATGATCCAGGTCGAGTTGATCACCAATTTGCGCTAGGCGAAGAATTCAGTTTCGCGCTTGCAGTTTATGACGGTGGTGAAGGCGAAGACGGGGAGATCAAGTCTATCACTTCATGGCATACAGCAGAATTGTCAAGTGAATTGTTGTCACCTGGACCTCAAGGAGAACCTGGACCTCA
>JABAHO010011972.1_pt3 | contig 13193 bp, 15 predicted proteins | sample 7062071 | NCBI WGS metagenome assembly JABAHO01 (sample SAMN14534356, study PRJNA622989) | marine sediment metagenome | biome: marine biome [ENVO:00000428]; feature: marine pelagic biome [ENVO:01000023]; material: deep marine sediment [ENVO:00002113] | place: India: Gulf of Kutch | collected...
AGAGCAATATCGCCGCACCCACGACCGAGAAAATGATCATCGTGCTGAAACCCTGCTCCGGCCGGGAGATATCGCCAAGCACGGTAATGGACGGCGAGCCGAAAAGCCCGGCACCGCAGCCATTGATGAACATGAGAGCCAGCAGCAGGGAATACGATTCCACGAGTGCCATCGCGACGAACGAAAATCCCATCAGCAAAATGCCGACGCCGCAGTAACGTCGCCAGTCGACCCGGCGAATCCAGACATATGCGCTGGCGCCGACCAGACCGAAGCCCGCGAAGTACATGGCGATGAACACGCCCAGACGCGACTCGGAAAGCTGCATGGAATCGGCGGCGGCACCGACGATGCCGGGTGATACCGCGCCGGGCATGACAGCGATGGCAAACAGGAATGCGGCGGATCCATAGACCGCAAGGCGGTCGATATCAGGGGTCCCAGCGCCGGACTGGCGCGTCTCGTCATTCATGCTTTTGTCGTCATGCGATGCGCTCGGAGACCCCGAGCGGTTGCGGGTAACTGGCTCTGCTGTGCGACAGCGCCATCGTCACAAGTGTTTCGGCCAGCTGAACGGCGGCTGCCGGACCGTCGATGACCGGGACGCCGGCACCCTCATTTTGCAGTGCCAGCGCGAGATCGGCCGTGAGACCGGACGTGAGCGTGCAGGCCGGCACGATGACATGCGCACCGTCCTCTCGGATCGCTGCCCGCGCAGCTGCAAGCAGACTCTCGAGTGCTACACCCCGGTCGTCGAACCCGTCGAGACCGCAATCGATGATCCGTACCGAGACCATGCTATCTCGCAGTCCACTGCGTTCGACCACGTTTTCGATGAAGCGGGTCTGCTCGAGTGGATAGAGGATCGAAAAACGATAGCCGAGCAGCCCCGCCAGGTGCAGCGCGGCCTGTCCGGGACCGATGACCGGAATGCGGACCAGGCGGCGGGCCTCTTCGACACCCGGGTCGTCCATGCAATCGATGACAATGGCGTCGGCCCCATCCGCCTCACAGCGACAAATGCGATCCAGGATTTCGGGTAATACGTAAGGATCGGCGGGATCGGCCTCCAGCGGGACGCGCGCATCCAGCGGAACCGCGGTCACCACGGTGCCCGGTCTGGCCAGCGACGCGTAGGCTTCCTGCCGACCGGCGACCCAATCCTCGCGCGATGACGGCAAAACGATATTCAGATTCACGGCTTTATGACCGCCTTCGCGGGTGGTAAGGGCCAAGTCCGTTTGCTGTGGGACAGCCCCATCGCATGAAGGCTCTCGGCGAGCGCCACCGCCGCGGCAATCGGATCGATCACCGGCACTTCGAATCCGGCCTCGGTCAATCGCGTACGCACCTCGGCCAGAACCCCGCTCAAGCCTGTGCAATCAACCGTGATCGCTTCGGCCCCGTCCTCGCGCAACGCAGCCAGCGCCGCCTCCGTTGTCGCCTCGACGGCGGCCTCATGATCACCGAAAAGCGACAGGACAGGGATACCAATCGGACGGACCGATGCGATCCGATCGAGAACGCCGTACACCCGGAACATGCGATCCAGATCGGGCAGGTCGCGCTCGAGAATCGCGATGACGGAAAACCGCTGCGACAGCACCGTCGCCAGCGAGAAAGCAGCCTCGGCGACGCCAACGACCGGTATCCCGGAGATTTCGCGCGCCGCATCCAGTCCCGGGTCGGAGGCGCAGTTGATGATGATTGCCTCCGAACCGTCTGTCTGGGCGGCCTCGACGTGTCGCAGGATATCCGGCAATGCCATCGCCTCGTCGTACTCGCTTTCGATCGACGCCGGCCCGCGTTCCAAAAGCACATGAGAGACATCCGTATCCGGGCGCGCGGCGAGGGCAAACTCCCGCTTCGCCTCGGGCAATAGTTCCGGTGTGGTGACCGGTGTAATGACCCGGATCCTGGTCACGACGGCGTGCTCATGACTTCAGCAATGGCATCACAGATTCGGCGAAAAGGCGCATGCCGCCCAGCCAGCGCCCCGGCCAGCCCTCGAGATTGTCAGTGTCGACCTGCATGTCGTCGCAGGCGACGAAAGAGCACATGCATTCGTTGAATCCCATGCCGAATACACGCTCGTCGATCTGCTCGGCAATTTGCTGCGGCGTCCCGAACAACATCAGGTCGGGGTCGGCGCCATCGGGCACGACGGCCTGCGTCGCAGTCTGGTGCTCGTCATCGATCGGAAATGCGGTAATTTCGCGTACGTTGCGCCGGGCCCTGGCTTCGTCGCCATCGCCGTGAAAGACGATGNNGACCCGCCGCATCCCACTCCTCGCGGAAAGCATTGACCACCGTCGAGACGGTCGGATCGTGCCCCCACATGATGGCGAGCGCATCAGCGTGCTGCGCCGCGAGTCGAGGCATCAGGCGGCGGCTCGTGTTGCACGCGATGTAGATCGGCGGATTCGGCTGTTGCACCGGCTTCGGCGACATAATCGCGTCGCGCAACCGGAAATGCTCGCCGTCGTAGTTTGCAAGATCCTCGGTCCACAGACTCTTCATGACCTCGATCGTCTCGCGAAGAATTGCGCGACGCTCCTGGATGGTCTCCGGAAAACGCTGCCCGATCATCTCGTACTGGTGCCAGTCGTCGCCGGCACCGAGACCGACATTCACGCGTCCGCCCGACATCGCATCGACCGAAGCGATGGTCTTCGCAAGCAGCGGCGCAAAGCGCCGAACTGCGGGCGTCGCCATCGATCCAACCCGGATGGTCTCGGTCGACGCGGCGATGGCCGGCAGGAAACTCCACGTGTCGAAGATCTCGATGTCGCGTGGTATGGGCGCATGACCGGTTATGTTGTCCTGCGTCCAGATGGTCTCGAATCCGAGCGACTCCGCTTCACGCGCGATCTTCTGATAGACGGGAAACGTGAATCCGTCGCCGTAACCCATGAACAGGCTGAACTTTCGGCGCCCGTTCAATTTCGCCCGTGCCCGCGTGCCAGGCTCGAAAACGACAAGCGATCGTCAGTCGTCTGCATAGATCCGACCGTTTTCCGCGAAGACCTTACCATCGAGCAGAATCTTCGGCTGCAGCACGGTCCAGTCCCAGTGCACAGCGGACTTGCTCAACGCAAAACCGACGCCGTCGCCATGGATCTTGCTCAGCATGCTGAGGTCACCCATACCACAGGTGAGTGACCCGTACACTCGTTCCCACTCCTGGCTTTGTGTCAAAAGCGCATTGGGATTGTTGCCGATGTTGAAGTGAACGGGACCGTTGCGGGCGCCATCGTCATCGAGTGTCTCGAGCCAACTCTCCAAGCGCGCGGAGAGTATCGGATCGCCACCGATTCCGACCAATCGCCCCGACTCGAACGTGAGCCTGAGCGGCGTGTCGGGATGCTCGTGATAGTCCGGATGGTAGAGCAGCGTGCCGTCGACATTGATCGACCCGTTCCCGTGACCCAGCGGCACCAATGTGCCCGGTTGCGCCGGGCGGCAGAAATGCCCAAGGGGCCTTCCACTCTTCCGTGTCCGGGTCCCATAAGAATCCGTCGCCCGCATCGCCGCCGACACCGTCGATATCGAGGTGGAATTCATCGTCGCCCGTCTGCACGACACACNNGTGAATAGCGCTGCAATGCGGTCCGCTTGACGCCGGATGGCATGGATATCCGTGTGCAACATGGTCCGGATCAACACATCGTCCATGAATGGTCCACCGATGCCATCCCCCGGACAAATGATTCTCGTGCCATTGTTGATCGCGTCGATCACGAATTCTGCATAGCCGACGGCCATGTCTACGATGAGATCGGCCTCGGTCGAGGCTGCCTCGAGCATCGACGGCCAGTGGGAGCCCGGTTGGTAGGTTGCACCGCCCTTCGGTATCTGGCACTCGACACGGACCGCCTCCGCACCGAGCGCCTGCGCCACACCCTGGAATACGGCAACAACGTAATCGGGCGTTCGCGCATCGCTGACAATGAGCACTTTGTCGCCGGGCTGCAAGTTGCACATCTCGACGTACATCGTTTGCACGACAACGATCAGGTCGGGTTTCAATCGGGACGAAACGTCAGGTGAAATGTGTCCCATCTATTCAGCGCCTCCTCGCGCGTCCAGCCGCTCGTGCATCGGTTCGAAATCGAAATCGAAACCGAAATTTCGCGGTGACACGACTTCGAGCGCCCGTGGTGACCGCAGTATTTCGGGCGCACCAATGCCGACTATCGTAACCCGCTGCCCGTATCTGAGATTTTCCTGGGTAATGGGCTGTACGGTATCGTTATCCAGCACGCAGACCAGGTCGGGCACTGATACGAGCAGGTCGCCGCCGGTGCGCACGGTCAGGAATTCGTTCTGAATGTCCATCGTGACCGATCCACCGCCCGTGCCGAAGCTCTCGACGATCGCGCGACCCACGTCGTAGCCGCCTTCGACCCGGCGATCCACATCCGTCACCCGGCCCTCGAACAGTCGCTCGGCGGCGCCGTAGCCTGCTTGCCGAAGCAAGGGCTGCAGATCGTCGAAGAAAGCCTGCAGGTCCCCGCGATGACGGCGTAGCGCGCGGCCCAGTCCGAAACTCAGGCTGATCGTGCCGTCTACTGCAACCCGCCTGGCAACGCAACCCGCCATGACGTGCTCTGCGCTGTAGCACNNCCGCCACCGAGTATCGTGAATTGCCGGATCAGGCGCTCCGCTGTGGCCGCGCTGCCCATCTCGAGGATCGCTTGGTTGCCTTCGTTGCCACACAGTGCCAACGGTGTCGCCGACACGCCATAGATACTGAACGTCTCCATCTGCATTTCGGGGAATGCGCGCCCCATCCCGTCGGCATCGACGACCGGCAGGCCGAGTTGGGANNTGAGCGAGTTGAACCCGCCTGCCTCGAATGCGATCAGGACATCAGCCTCCCGCCCGATGTGCCGCTCGAGCATCCTGAGCGCAGTGGTTGCTTCTCTCCCGCTTCCGACCTTTTCATTCATGATCGAGGGCGCGCCAACGCCGCCAACGGCAATGACGGTGGCATCGTCGTCCACGCTCTCGAGGGAGATCAACCGGCAAGGGCCGTGTGTCGCGAGTGTACGTTCCGCGATCATCTGCCCGGCGACTACGTCACCGCCACCGCCGCAGGCGAGAAACGCCCCACCGAGCGCGATGTCGCCGACGTCCTGCGGTGAGATCTGTTCGAGGCCGGACATCTATCCGATCCGCATGTCGCCGACCGCCTTTACACGCAGCCTGACGATCGGGTCCTCGAGATAGCTGATCGGCGTCTCGTCGACCTCCGTGATCTCCAGTGTGGCCTCGTCGGCACCGGCAGCTACGGCGCGCGCGGACGCAATTTGGAGCGCCTGCGAGTGCGCTTTCTCCCGACCCCGGTCATCGCGCGAATAGACAAGCTCCGCCTCCGCACCTACCCGGCCCATCGCAGCACCGATCGCGTTGGCAACACCTCCGTGTGGCGGTCTGAGTACGCAAGTGACGCCGGGGAGTTCGTCAGGCACGAGGAAGTTCGCGCCGCCGACCGCGATTAGAGGCGATGGATTAGGACCCGTCTTCATGCGCTCGATCACGTTTTCGAACGCGATGCGCACCGCGTCCGCCGCCTTTTCAGTCAGATTCGAGGGCAGATCGACGGCATCGCCGATATCGGTCGATCCGCGCGCGCGTGCTACGTCGGTTGCGGTCACAACGTTGCCGCCAAAGCAGCGCGCGCGCGACTCGAGTTCGAAGCCAACCGAAACCGGACCGACACGATGACCGTCATCCTCGACGACACTGCCGCCGCCGATCCCGATTGAGACGACATCCGGCATGCGGAAATTGGCCTTGACGCCCCCGATATCGACTTCGGTGGACGAGCGGCGCGGAAATCCGCCTTTGAGCATACCCACGTCGCTGGTCGTGCCACCCACGTCGATCACCATAGCGTCATCGAGGTCAGTCAGATGCGCTGCACCACGCATGGAATTCGTCGGGCCTGCGGACATGGTCAGGACCGGATAGCGAACTGCAAAATCAGCGCCCATCAACGTCCCGTCATTCTGGCTGATAAAGAGGTGACCAGCGAGACCTAACTCGTCGAAGGCCCGTCGATACGCGCCGATCGCCTGGCGGGCCAAGGGCATCAGCGCAGCGTTAAGCAACGTCGCGTTCTCGCGGTGATAGAGTCCGACGCCGCCGAGTTCGTGTGACAACGTCACNNCGTCCACCCCGCGGACGGCCGCCAGCTGACGCCCGATCCACTTTTCACTTTCCGGGTTGACGGACGCGAATACGCTGCAAACGGCAACGGTGCTCAGGCCAGAATCCTCGACTCGCACGCGAAACGCGTCGAACCCTGCCGTGTCGAGGGGAAGGATGGGTGAACCATCGAATTCATGGCCGCCGTCAATCATGCAGATAGCGCCGTCGATGGCCGCCCTCAAATCGTCCGGCCAGTCGCCGTATGGCGGCAATGCCGCCGTCGACTGCNNGCCAGGCCGAGACGCTGGACGACGGCATTCGTAAACTGGGTGGAACCGATGGCAATCACACCGATGCTGTCGAGCGGCACGCCGGACTGTCTAAGCGCCTCTCGGGCCGCGGCCAAAATGCCTTCAACGATGTCACCCGAAGTCGGCGCCTTGTATGCGGAGACGACGGATTCTTCGGCCATCACAACCGCGTCGGTGTGCGTGCTGCCCACGTCGATGCCGATGCGATTCACGGCGAATACGGCAGTTTCAGGATTCCGCAGCGTTGCGCCGCGCCCGCATGGCCATGGCGACCCCGGCCAGACTGATAAGCAGCCAGAAGACCTCCATCAGGAACGCCGAGAAGTTGAAATCGAACACCAGCGAGAAAATGATAAGCGCTGCACCGATCGCATTCATCAGCGCGTAGCCGAGATCGTCGCTTTCGATTCGGCGGACGGTCAGCAGAAAGTACGCCGCGACGATCAAGGCCACGCCGGCTGTTCCGATCAGGTCGAAGATGTCGAATTCCAAGGGGGCGGATTTCCTTCTCTCGCGGTATCGTGCAGCATCGCTCCTGTTGCCGGATTATATTTTTGTCTGTTGGCTTCGGGATCAGAAAGACCGAAAGCCGGTATTGGCAATTGTGAAACTTCGCACTACCGAGCCGGTCACTCGTTGTCCGACACCGCATCGAGGTCGTCGAGAAACGCTCGGGTCAAACGAAGCTGCCGAGATGACTTGCTCGTGATGAGATGAAACGAGGCAGTTCGCCGCGTTGTCTCTGGCAATACGGCTCGGACTTGCCCCTGATCGCTCCAGTGTTTCGCGTAGTGTNNCTGATCGCTCCAGTGTTTCGCGTAGTGTGTCGGCAGATACGCGACGTAAGCGCCGGACAGAACCATGATTGCGATGCCCTCGATATAAGGCGACGAGGCCATGTCACGAAACGCGAAGGGTGACTCCCACCCCGGCAAGGACTCTACATAGTCCCAGCTGACGTAGTTGGCGGTCGAGATGACATCGGGCGTCAGCTCTTTGTCGTCCAGCTCGAAAAACGGATGATCCGCGCCGCAATACAGTAGGTGATTCTCGACGAACAGTTTCGTGTAGCGGAGGCTTGGAACCCGATGGTGAAAGAGGCCGATCGCCAGATGCAATGCACCGTTGATGACCTGCTCTTCCAGTTCGATCGCGCCGCCAACGTAGACCTGCACCCGCACATCGGGTGCCCTTTCGGTAAAACGCCGGATCGCCTGTCGAATACGCGTATCGGGATGAGTCACGCTGTTGTCGATGAGGCCGATCTTCAGTTCGCCGTGCAGCGCGTCCTGGGCCTCGGCAACTTCGACCCGAAACGTATCGAGTGCCGAAAACAGCTTTTCCGAAGCATCGAAAACCGCCCGGCCGTCCTCTGTGAGTTCGAAAACGCCGTGTCCTCTTTCGCACAACCGCGTGCCGAGTCGCGTCTCGAGTTGCGACATGTGCGTGCTGATTGCCGACTGGCTCAGATTGAGCTTCGCCTGTGCCCGCGAAAANNCATCCTCCGGCCGGGTCCAGCGCACAGGTGCGTCAAGCCTCGTGTGACGTCAATATCCGGTCGCCACCGAAGCAGGGCTTGGCAATCCCTGTAAGTTGGGTTTCGAGATTTCTAATTTACATAAACCCGCGGAGCGCCGATTCTTTGGTGCGCTGTGCCCGGTGAACATTGTGGCACATGCGATGGCATTGCAGACGAAAAGGGGTGACCAACCATGAAGGTGCCGATGCGCAAGCCGATCAGTGTTGCCGTGGGTCTGGCGTTACAATCTATGGCCGTACAAGCACAGGATGCCGGGTCGGACGGCGTGCTCGAGGAAGTCGTCGTCACGGCAACTCGGCGGGCCGAATCGGTCCTGGACATTCCTTACAACATCACGGCAGTGACCGGCGATGCGCTTGACACGGCGGGCGTCAGCGACGTATCCGGCCTTATTCGCATGGTGCCTGGCCTGAGCACGTTCGACGAGGGCCCGCGGACCTCCGGCAACCGCAACAACTTCACCATTCGCGGTTTGAATGCGAGCGCGCTCGGTAACGAGGACGACAATCCACGCATCGGCCAGGCAACGGTTTCAACCTATATCGGCGAAACGCCGGTGTTCTTCCCGTTGAAACTGGTGGATCTCGACCGCGTCGAAGTGCTGCGGGGACCGCAGGGAACGCTGTATGGATCGGGCTCTGTCGGTGGCACCGTCCGTTACATTCCGCAAAAACCGGACTTCGACGAATTCGCTGTTGATATCAGTGTCGAGGCGTCGTTGACGGACGAGTCCGATGACACGGGATACGAGGGAAACGTCGTTATCAATGCGCCGATTAGCGACACAGCGGCTTTTCGCGGCTCCTTCGGGTACGAGAGCATTCCTGGGTTCATCGACGCGGTGAATCTGGCCGAGCAAACCGGCTCGCCACGTAATCCAGGCATGATGCTCCCGGCCGATCCGAACGATCCTCTGAACAGCCCCGTGGCCGTCGCGCCCCCGCAGGAGGACGTGAACGAAGGTGAAGTCACATTTGCCCGTCTGGCGCTGCGGGTCGCGCCGACGGACAAATTCGAGGTCAATCTCGCCTATCACTACCAGGAGTCGAGCGCGGAGAGCCGTTACGAAGACAACCCGGCATTTGGCACCGGGCAGGAATATGTGATCTATAAGCACAACACAGATCCGCAGGACAACGAGCTGAGTCTCGTCAGCGCGGATCTCGAGTTCGATCTCGGGTTTGCGAGGCTGACTTCCGCAACCGGCTTTGCAAACGTCGATGTTTTCGGTGTTTCCGATTCCTCGGGATTCCTTCGCACGAACATCCCGCAGTACTACTTCGGTTACCCGCGCATCATTGCGCCCATTGTCCGGAACCAGACGAACGACACGTTTACGCAGGAGATCCGTCTCGTGTCGCAGGGCGAAGGGGCAATTCGATGGGTCGGAGGCGTTTTCTATCTCAAGAACGATCTTGACTTCGACCTGCACCAGCCGATGCCGGGTATCAACGACTACACGAACGCCTATTTCGGTCTGAATCCGCCACTGGATTTCACGGATCTTCTTGCCACGGGCGGTACGGATCAGGAATTCACCGATCTCGCGCTTTTTGGCGAGGTGAGCTGGGACCTGAATGATCAGTGGCAGATTACGCTCGGGGCACGCTTTTTCTCCCAGGAATTGAAAGGCACTTCGGGAATCCCCCTGCCATTCGCTTCGCGTACGGTCGAGTGGTACTACTACGGGACCGCGACCAACGACTTCCTGCTTGGCGATNNTTACGCTCAGGGATTCAGGGCCGGCGGCGCCAACCAGCTGCCAGAGATCGATCCGTTCGGAACGGACAACTCCGCCATCCTGCGTTTCGACTCAGACACAGCGGACAACTTCGAAATCGGTGTCAAGGGCACGTTGAACAATCGTTTCAACTACAACGCGACGCTGTTTTACGTCGACTGGGAGGACTTCCAGACAACATTGTCATCTTTGTTCGGAATCGCCTACGTCGACAATATCGGTGGGGCGGAATCGACAGGTCTGGAGCTCGAATTGAATGGCAACATCAGCGACGATGTCGCCATCGGCGTGAGTTACAGCTACATCAAGGCGGAAACGACCGAGCCGTTCGAACAGGTCGCCGGCGATCCATCAACCGTGGTGCCATCCGGCACGTCCCTACCGGGTGCCGCAGAACATCACGTCTATGCGAATGTTCAGTACGAGCGACCGCTCGCGGGTGGCTCGAGTCTCGTATTTTTCGCCGATGTCGCCTACAGGAGCGACACGACGAGCGCATACCGGGATCAGCCCGCTATGGCATCGGAAAACTTTGCCCTCATCGACAGCTATACTGTCTGGAATGCGTCGGTCAGCTGGGTCAAGGACAACTACACCGTGACACTGTTCGGCGAGAATATCACCGGGGAGCGCGCTACCTCGATCGTATCCACGGCAGACTTCTTCGGCGCCCAGGACGCAGGTTTTGGCGTGATTCGCCCGGCAACATACGGGCTCCGTTTCAAGTGGTCCTATTGACGATTTGAGACAACAACTCGACGCGGCCAACCGCCTGCTTCAGAAGGGCAGGAGTCGTCGCGCCGGTACCGCAGCAACGAAGCTCAAGGAGAGCTATCCGGACGAGCCTGATGTGTGGGCGCTCGCGAGTGAGATTGCCCTGCGCGAGGGAAACCTGGCGGTCGCGCACGACGAAATGCGTCAGGCTGTTCGGCTCAACCCAAAGAATGCTCGCCGGCAAGCTCTCCTCGCGCGCTGCGCCGTGCTGTGCGGCGTTGTGCCGGAGGCGCTCGAATCCGCCGGGCTGGCCATCGAGAATGGGTTATCCACTCCCGACGATCTTCTCATGCTGGCTGCCGTACTCGTGCGTTGCGACGACCATGAAGGAGCGCTCGAGCTCTATCAGCGCGTGGAACGAGTTCAACCCGATCGCAACGAGTTGCAGCGCGGAATAGCAACGGTCAGTCGGTTTCTGGGCAGGATCGACGAAGCCGAAACCGCCTGTGACCGGGCAATTGCTGCCGATCCGCACGACTATGAAATGCTGAATCTGCGCTCGTCCCTCCGCAGGCAGACGACGGATTCAAATCACGTCGATGCACTCGAGTCCCTGATCGAGACGGGTTGCCGGGACTGGCGCGGCGCCGTGCAGGTCCATTACGCGCTCGCGAAGGAATACGAAGATCTCGAGAACTACGACGCGGCCTTTTCCGCGCTGACCGAAGGCGGCTCGCTGCGCCGGCGCAATGCGAAGTACGACGTCAACGACGATGTGAAAATCTTCGACGCCATTGGCGAGGCATTTACAGAGGACTCGATGCAGGCTGCGCGCGGTCGCGGCTACCCTTCCGCGGCGCCAATCTTTGTCCTCGGTCTGCCGCGTACCGGGTCGACACTCGTCGAGCGCATTATTTCGTCGCACAGTTCGGTCGTGACTGCGGGCGAACTGAATGACTTCGCCATCGAGATGATGCGTCTCGTCGTCGCCGCGAACGACGGACGACAGCCCGACAGATTGGCCCTGCCGTCCGCGACGCTAGACATCGACTTGCGCGAACTCGGCCGGCAATACCTCGACGCGGCGTCGGCTCGGGTCGACGGCGCAAAAAGGTTTATCGACAAACTGCCACTCAACAGTCTATACGTAGGACTCATCTTCCTCGCGTTACCGAATGCCAAGGTCGTGCACGTCAGGCGTCATCCGGTCGACACCTGTTTTGCGATGTACAAGTATCTCTTCAAGAATGCCTACCCATTCTCGTACGACCTCGATGACCTGGCCACGTACTACATCGCGCATCACCGATTGATGACCCACTGGCGGCGCCTCCTGCCGGCCGGCTGGATGTACGAGCTGGACTACGAAGCACTGGTCGCGAACCAGCGCCAAACCACGGAGGCGTTGCTCCAGCAGCTCGGTCTGCCGTGGGAGGACGCGTGCCTCGAGTTCCATCGAAACACACAGGCTTCTACGACTGGTAGCGCGAGCCAGGTTCGCGAGGCGCTGTATTCGTCGTCCGTCGGGCGCTGGCGGAAGTTCGAACGGCATCTCGCGCCGTTGGTCGAGCGGCTGCGCGATGCAGACATCTGTCTGGAGGACACATGATCGACCTGACCTGGGTTGAGAAATACGCCACGTACGAACAATCGACGGATGGCGAGTTGACGGTGACCGATCACCATTTCCTCGCCGAGGTCTGCTACCGAGAACTCGACCAGGTCGAAAATCTCCAGGCCACGCTTGTCGTAGCGGGCANNAAAATCTCCAAGCCACGCTTGTCGTAGCGGGCACCAACGAAGTCCTATCAACGTACGATACCCACGATCCACGTACATTCAGCAACGGCACCTACTACACACGCAAGTCCAAGTCCTACGACGATCTGGCCGCGCTCGATGCCGCACGTCCTCCCGACGAAGCCTACGAGTGGTGCCTGAAGTCGCTGGGCACGGACCTGCGCCTCGCACCGATACGCATCGGCGGCGCATCGGCGACGACACAGATTCCGACGCCGTGCGCGATCAGGCTTCAGCAGGATGGTTCGGATATCGACGATGTCCTGGCGTTGCGTGCAGAGGCGCCGCTCACCATCGAATGGGATCCATTCGAATCCGGCGAATTGCACGAAGGCACCGAATGGGACGATCTGATCTTCGTCCTCGTCAGCGATGCGAGAGGCGAGATCGTCTACGAAAGCGGCGCGCCAACCTTCGACAGCGGGTTTCTGGATTGCGAGAGGACCTCGGTTGAATTGCCCGGCGGGTTATTGCGGCCCGGGACGGACTACGTCGTATTCATGTCGCAGGTGAAATACGTGGACAACAACATGTCCAACGGCGTCCAGCAGCTCGCGTGCAACTCGTTCGCCGTCGAGCTTCCGGTGCGCACGGCGGGCGTTGGAGGGGACTCGCCCGGACCGCTCAGAAAAGCAGCATACCTCTGGGGCGGCAAAACGCCTCGCGCCAAGGGCATGGTGCCCTGGCCCGCGTTCCCGGACACCTAGGCGGCCAACTCGATCGTATAGGAGATACTAAATCGCTCGACGCCGTCTTTTCGCAATGGATCGACCGAATGCGGCAAATATTGTGGGAACATCACGAGCAGAGATGCTCGCGGAACGATCGACTTTCGAGCCTCATAGTAGCGCGATCCGGTCGGCTTGATTATCTGTCTTTTGATTGCGTACGCGGGATCGTAGATGACGAGGTCCCCACCGACGCCGGTCTC
>JABAHO010004495.1_pt1 | contig 13177 bp, 9 predicted proteins | sample 7062071 | NCBI WGS metagenome assembly JABAHO01 (sample SAMN14534356, study PRJNA622989) | marine sediment metagenome | biome: marine biome [ENVO:00000428]; feature: marine pelagic biome [ENVO:01000023]; material: deep marine sediment [ENVO:00002113] | place: India: Gulf of Kutch | collected...
GCGGCGGTCGATGCCGAGCCGGCGAGCGGTTTCTTCGTAGCTCCCCACGCGTGCGTAGACGTGTGTGCAGTAGCGGCGCAGCAGGTCGTCCGCGCTGAGGCTGCCCGAGCGGAAGATCGCGCTCCACTCGTCGCTCCCGGTCGCGGCGTCCGCCGGCGGGCGATAGTGCCCGCGCACCAGCACGCTGCGCACGCACTGCTCGAGCTCGCGCACGTTGCCGGGCCAGCGGTAGTCGACGCCCAATTCCGCTTCGATGAACGCGACGGCTTCATCGCAGAGCTGCTCGGCCTCCTCGGCACCGACGAGGCGCTCGGCCAACACCGCCGTGAGCCCCCGGAGCTCATCGGGACGCTCGGCGAGCTGCTCGCGCAGGGTCGGCGTCTGGATCACGTCGGCGCAGAGCCGGTAGTAGAAATCCTCGCGGAAGCGGCCCGCGCGCATCTCGGCGGCGAGGTCGCGGTTGGTGGCGGCGATGATCTTGCCCTCGAAGCGCCGGCTCCCCGTCTCGCCGATGCGCTGGAAGCTGCGGCTCTGCAGCACGCGGAGCAGCTTCACCTGGATGGCCGGGTCGAGCTCGCCGATCTCGTCGAGGAAGACGCTCCCCTCGCGCGGGCAGCTCTCGAGCCAGCCCTCGCGGTCGTCGACAGCGCCCGTGAAGGCGCCGCGGCGGTGCCCGAAGAGCTCCGACTCGATCAGGGTCGGGGAGAGCGCGGAGAGGTTGAGCGCCACCAGAGATTCGCGGTAGTCGCTCGTGAAGCGGTGGCTCTCTTCGTCGAAGGGGATGTAGCGGGCGTAGGCGATGGCGCTCGCGACCAACTCCTTCCCCGTTCCCGACTCGCCGGTGATCAAGGTGGGGACGTCGGAGAGCCGGTTGTAGAGGGCGCGGCGGTAACGCGCGCTGTCATGGGTGAAGATCGCCTCCCACACCGCGGCGCGCAGAGCGGCGGCCGGGGCGGAGGCGCCATAGATCTGCCGGAAGATGTGATGGAACGCGCGCCGGATCTGATAGCCCAGGGCGAAGAGATGCGGGGCGCGCGTCGATTCTGGAAAGGCGTGCCCCTCCATTCCGAAGAAGGACTCGACGTCTTCGCGAAAGCGGCGGTACGCCGGGACCCGGCCCGTAGTGCCCCGCCCTTTGGCACCGGTCGCGATGAGGCTTTGCCACGCGCCCTCGTGGCGCTGATAGAGCCAATAGAACACGAGCTGTTGATAGAGGCGCAGCTCCTCCGGGCCCGCCGCCTCTCCCGCCGCCAACCGCTCGCGAAGCGCGGGGACGGTGGATTCGAGGAGCTGGTGCAGCCGGGTCGCATTGGGGCTCGGCGATCCCGGGGTCTCCGCGTGCCATACGGCGGCGCCGGTCGAGACGAAGGCATCGCCGAGGGCCTGGCGCTCGGCGACCAGGCGTTCTTCCAGGAAGGGGTTGCCGTTCGCCAAGGCGGCGACCGAGCGGCCGATTTCTTGTTCCGAAGCGCGAAACAGTCCCATCCAAGACCCCTGCGATGGCCCAGACCCCGTGCGCGCGGGGCAGATTCGCGTGGACGAGAATCCGCGTTGCGAATTCGGTCCTGCGCGCCTGTATCGGCTTGAATTGCCGATCACCGGAGGCCTGGTCGCTTTGATTGGTACCTTCATTTTGGATAAAACTGGATCTTTACGGTCCAAATTGGATCTACCATGATTTCGGTGTGCTCGATCTCCCCTTCCGTCCTGACCCCGGCAGCGCCGAGCCGCTCTACGACCAACTCGCGGCGTGTCTCCGCGATCTGATCGCTTCGGGCCGCCTGGCGCGAGGCGAGCGCCTCCCACCCACCCGCGACCTGGCCCGCTCCCTCGGCCTTTCGCGGAACACGGTGAACCGCGCCTACGAGACCCTCGGCGCCGTCGGGCTCCTCGACGCCCAGGTGGGGCGAGGAACCTTCGTCCGCGGGCCCGCTGCCGAACCCGGTCCGACCGAAGCGCCGCCGGCGCCCGTCGCGGCGATGGCCTGGCCCGCACTGCTCTCGCGCCGCTCGCGGCACTACAGCGTTCCGGCGCTTCCGCCCGTAGCGAACCCGATCCGGATCGACCTGCGTCCGGGCCGCATCGATTCCTCCGCCTTGCCGCTCCCGGAACTCGAACGCGCCTATCAGCGCGCGCTCCGCAAACTCCCGCGCCACGCCAACGATCTCGACCTGCTCGGCTGGGCGCCGCTGCGCGAGGCGCTCGCCCGGCGCCTGGTCGGGCGCGGGATCGCCTGCGAGCCGAACGAACTCCTCCTCGTCTCCGGAGCCCAGCAGGCGCTCGATCTTGTCGCGCGGGTCCTGATCGACAGCGGGGACAGCGTCGCGATGGAGGACCCCGGCTACTTCGGTGCCCTTCTCGCGTTTCGTTCCGCCGGCGCCCAGCTCGTGGGAATCCCGGTAGACGGGGAGGGGATGCGGGTCGAGGACCTCGTCCGCGTCCAGCAGCGCCGGCGCCTCGCGTGCGTGTACACCACGCCCGCCGTCCAGAACCCGACGACGGTGGCGCTCTCGGCGGAGCGCCGCGCGAGCCTTCTCGGGTTCGCCGCCCGGGAGCAGGTTCCGATCGTCGAAGACGACTACGACGCGGAGCTCCGCGGCGAGACGGCGGCCCCCGCTGCCCTGAAGGAGCGTGACCCGGGAGATCTGGTGCTCTACCTCGGGACCTTCTCGAAGTCGCTCTTCCCCGGTCTTCGTCTCGGCTATCTCCTCGCCCCCGCCGCGCTCCGCGGCGCCTTCGCCAGTGCGCGCGTCACCGCTTCCATGCAGCCCTCGCTGCTGGATCAGATGGCGCTCGCCGAGCTCATGGCGACCGACGCACTCGACCGGCACGTCGGGCGGATGCGGCGCCACTACGGGCGCAAGCGCCGAGCCCTGCTCGATGCGATCGCTGCGCAGATGCCCCCCGACGTCGTCGCCGTGGAACCGGCAGGCGGCAACGGGGTGTGGATTCCCCTTCCGCCTCGCGCGGAGGGAGCGCCGGCGGTGGACGCGGCGGCGGCTCTCGCGCGCGCCGCGGAGGACGGGGTGAGCGCGAGTTTTGGCGCGACCTTCTGTGTCGAGGGCGCCCCCGTGTCGGCGCTCCATCTCTCCTGCGCGGTCGCGAGTCCGGAGGAGATGAGGGAAGGGGTGTCGGTACTGGCTCGCGCAATCGAACACCAACGGGGGGCGTGATGGATCGACTGGTCAATCCGTTGTTGTGGATGCTGGCGGCGGTGACCGCCGCGAACGCGCTCTGGATGCTCGCCGGACCCGCCGGGTGGTGGGTCGGCATCCCGGCTGCCGTTCCCGATTTCGGTCCCTACAACGAGCACTTCGTGCGCGACATCGGCTGCGCCTTCCTCACCGTCGCGGTGGCACTCGCGTGGGCGGCGCGACGTCCTGCGGTTCGCTTCCCGCTCCTCACGGTGGCGGCGCTCTTTCTCGGCGCGCACGCCCTGCTCCACGTCTTCGATACCGGGCGCGGGGCGGTCGAGCCGGCGCACTGGTGGATCGATTTCCCGGGCGTCTACCTCCCGGCCGCGCTCGCCATCACGCTCGCGCTCCACGCGCGCCCGTCCCAAGACCCCAACCCCTAGGAGAAACCCCATGTCCGCCTCTCCCGTAACACCCCGATCTTCCGGCTCCGCACTTCGCCTCGAACCGGTCGACCGTCCGCCGACCCTGCAAGCGCGCCTGGCGGCCTTCATGATGCGCCGCGAGCTCGGCAAAGTGATGATGCCGGCCCGGATCCTCTACAACCGCGTGCCCAGCTGGTACCGGGTTGCCTACGCCCTGGTGGGTTTTCTCCAGAAGGGTCTCGAGCTCGATGCCAGTACGAGGCTTCTGGTGCAGACCTGGGTGGCGATGCGGAACGACTGCGGATTCTGCATCGATATCGCCAAGGCTCAGGCGGTCCAGAGTGGGCTCGGTCTGGAGAAATTTCTCGCGCTTCCCGATTGGCGCAGTGATCCGCTCTTCGACGCGCGCGAACGCGCCGCCCTGGCCTATGTCGAGGAGGCCAACGACACCCGACGCGTGAGCGACGACACCTTCGCGGCGGCCCGCGAACACTTCGACGAGCGCGGAATCGTGGAGCTCACGATCCTGTGCGCCGTCGAGAATCTGTTCAACTACATGAATCTGCCGATGGGAATCGAGAACGACGGGCTGTGCGCGATCGCGCAAGGTCGGGCGGCCTAACGACGGCACTCTTGGGTCGGGAGCGGCTCGTTCACGACGGCGCTCTGGCAGGCGGAGACGTACACTCGGGCGAGCCGTCCCAAAACCCTTGGAGGAGCGCCAGCATGTACCGAGACATTCTCTACGAAGTGGCCGACCCGGTTGCGACCATCTCGCTGAATCGACCCGACCGTCTGAATGCCTGGACCGGGCGGATGGGAGATGAACTCCGTCATGCGGTGGGACAGGCGGAGCAGGATTCGAGTGTGGTGGCGATCGTGCTCACCGGCTCGGGTCGCGGCTTCTGCGCCGGGGCGGATATGGAGTCGCTCAAGAATCTCTCCGAAGGCGGCGGGCGGCCCGAGGAAGAAGAGGTGGATCTCAGCGCCAACCCGGGCGACCCCGGGCTCGACGAGTACCGTGGACTCCACAGTTATCTCTTCTCGGTTCGCAAGCCCGTGATCGCGGCGATCAACGGGCCCTGCGCCGGGATGGGCATGCCGCTGGCGCTCTCCTGCGACATGCGCTTCGCCTCGGACAAGGCCATTTTCACGACGGCCTTCGCGCGCCGCGGGTTGATCGCGGAATGGGGGCTCTCCTGGCTCCTGCCCCTGGTGGTCGGACCCTCGCACGCCTTCGACCTGATCCTCTCGGCGCGCCGTTTCGAAGCCGATGAGGCGCTCGATCTCGGTATGGTGAACCGGGTCTTCCCACACGACGAGCTGATGCTCGAAACCCGCGCGTATGTCGAAGATCTCGCGACGAACTGCTCGCCCACGTCGCTCAAGATCATGAAGCGGCAGATCTACGAAGATCTCACCCTCTCGCTCGACGTCGCGGAGAAGAAGACGATCAAGCTGATGAACGAGAGCTTNNCTTCCTCGAGAAGCGCCCGCCGAAGTTCGAGCGGATCTAGCCCGCGTTGCAGGCCCGGCTGTCACGCGGAGGGAGAGCGACGGATCGGCCGCGTCCATCACTTCCTCGGCGAAGACTTTGATGACGGCGGCGACCGGCACAGCGACGAGCAGGCCGAGCAGCCCGAAGAGATCGCCACCGATGAGCAACGCCACGATCACCGCGGCCGGGTGGAGGCCCNNCACCCGCGGCGTGATCACCAGACCCTCGAGGGGCTGGACCGCTGCGTACCACCCCGCCACGTACACGAGGTGGGCGTCTACACCGAACTTGAGAAAGGCCAGGATCAGCCCCGCGATCAGCGCGAAGGCGCTCCCCACGTAGGGAATAATCGAGAGCGCATCGGCGACGAGACCGATGACCACTGCGAGATCGATCCCGATCACGGTGAAGCCCACCGAGTACAGCAATCCCAGGACCAGTGCGATCAGGAGCTGGCCGCGCAAGAAGCTGGAGACGAGGCCGTCGAGGGTGCGCGCTTTGTCGTAGACATAGTCCCGGTGGCGCGGCGGCACCCAGCTGCCGATTCGCGCGAGGATGTGGTCGTATTCGAAGACGGCGTAGAAGGCCAGGATCGGGATCACCACGAGACCGACCAAGGAGGACGCGGTACCCGAGAGGTAGGACAGCGCGCCCCGCAACACGCCCGCCAGTGATTCAAAGGGGAGCGGGATGTCGCCGCTGCGGATGCGTTCGACCACTTCCGTGACGCTCTCGGGAAACGTGACCCCAAGACGCGCCTCGAGCTTTGGGACGACGGTCTGCGAGAAGGACTCGAGATACCCGGGGAAGGATTGCGCGAGCGCCGCGGCCTCCTGCGCCATCCGGGGAAGGATCACGAGCAGGAGCGTGGCGAGCCCGGCGCCGAAGAGGACGACCAGCCCCAGAATCGCGGCACTCCGACGCAACCCGCGACTCTCGAATCGGTCGATCACCGGGTCGAGCAGCTACGCGAGCACAAAGGCCGCCGCGAGCGGGGTGAGGGCGGCGCGGAGGAGCCGCATCAGCACCAGCACCACGACGGCGACCGCCACTCCCGTGAGGATCCAACGGATCGCCCGGGCGATGAAGTCGCGGTCGATGTCGTCGCCGCTCTGGGGGGCGCTCACCCGAGCGGCTGCCGCAGCGCCGCCAGTGCGTCGATCCGCGCGCGCGCGGCCGCCGCGTCGTTGTAGCGACCCACCTGGATGAAGCCGTCGACACCGAGCTCGCGGTGGGCGGCGAGGGTCGCGGCGGCTGCCGCGGCGTCCTCTTCGACCGGGAGTGCGCCCATCGCGATCACCTCGGGGCGGGCCACCCCCGCTTCATCCGCGAGTTCGCGGAGGGCGGCGATCGGCTCGCGCNNCTCGCGCAGCGCGTCGGGATCGCTCGCCATGGGCATCCAGCCTTCTCCGAAGCGCACCGCGCGCTCGAGGGCGTGCGGGGCCGCACCGCCGACATAAATGGGTGGGCGTTTCGGCCGCGGGCGAAACAGAAAGGATTGTCCGTGGGCCTCGACGACGTCGTGCTCGAAGCAACGGCGGAGAAATTCGAGGGTCGCGTCGGTGTCCGCTCCGCGTCGGTTGCGGGGGACACCGAGGGCCTGGAACTCCGATTTCATCCAACCCGCGCCGACCCCCAGCCGGAGGCGCCCTCCCGAGAGCTCCTGGAGGGTGGCGATCCACTTGGCGGTCGGGAGGGGCGGGCGATAGGGCAGGATCAGCACAGAGGTGCCGAGGCCGATGCGAGAGGTGCGGGCGGCGAGAAAGGCGAGAGTCGGGAGGGGATCGAGGTAGCGCCCCTCGGAGCCCTCCGCCTCGTCCGGCGGGATCGCGACGTGGTCCACCACCCAGAGGTCGTCGAGGGCCGCGGCTTCGGCGGCGTTCGCGATTTCGACCAGTGTCTCGGTGTTCGCTTCGGGCCCCATATTGCGGGCGAGGAACCCGAGCCTCATCCGAGCGCCTCTTTGGCGGCTTCGCTGCAGCGGTCGAGCTCCCGAACCGCTCGGCACAGGTTGTCGTCGAGAATGCGCGCTCGTTTGAGAATCCGCGCGCTGCCCCGTTCGATGGTCTCGGCGGCGCTGCGGATCTCGTCGAGGCCTTCGATCTGCTTTTCGACATGGCGCACGGCCTTGTCGAGGGCGCCCAGATCGAAGCTTTCGCTGTCGCGGCTGCGCGCCCGCACACAGGAGGCGCGCGCCAGGGCCAACGCGGCGTCGACATACACGTCCTGCTGGGCGTCTTCGGCGTCCCACACCACCATGACGCCTCCGCCCAGCGGGTAGAAGCGCGGCCCGTCTTCGGGGGCTACCCGCGACGAGAGCACGAGGATCCCGAACTCGGCGTCGCGATTCTGCCGGGCGACGTCGAGCTCGGCCTGGGCTTGCGCGGCGTTGTAGCCCGCCTTCTCTTTCGCCTCGATCACGATGCGGGCGCCCGCGGCGCGGTGCTGGGCGCCCAGTTCGATCACCGCGTCACCGACTTTGCAATTCCGGATGAGCCCCGGTCGCGTTCCGGTCTCCGAGAGCAGATCCCCCGCACCCTGCGCCCCGGCTTCGAGGTACTGGAGCAGCGCGCTTTCGAAGTGCTGTCCGTGGGTGGTGCTCTTGGCCTCCGCGTCGCGTTTGGCGCTGAGCGCCGCCATCTCGGTGGCGACGCGCTGCTCGAGCGCGTTGATCTTTTCGCTCTGCTTCTCGGCGATGTGGGTGAGCTCGCGACGCATACGCGCCAGCGCAGAGGTGTCCGAGTCGAGGGTGAACTCGTCGGTGATCTGCTGCTGGGCGCGCTCCACCCGGTGGACGAGCCGTGAGAGCGCCGAATCGCCGTCGTCCAATGAGAACTCTCGCACCACGTCGTCGATGCGTTGCTCGAGCGCCTCGGTGAGCTTGCCGTGGTGTTCGCCCAACTCGCCGACCAGGCGTGTCAGCGCCCCCTCGCGGTTGTCGAGCGAGAACTCCCGCAGGATCCGCTCGCGTTGTCCGCGGAGGGCTTCGTCCATCATTCCCTCCACGCGGGGCAGCAGGCCGTCGCTGTGGTCCGGGTCGAGGCTGCGCATCATCGGGCTCTCGGGGCCCAGATGGGCGCCGAGGGTCTGGGCGAGGACCGAATCGTTCCCCTCGACCTGGCTCCGAATCACCCGTGTGAGCTCTCCATCGTCCCGCACCAGGGCCTCGACGCGCTCGGCGAAGCGTCCACTCTTGGGATCGAAGTATTCGCGAAGCGAAGTTCCGAGGGTGAGTTGCAGCGTGTCGCGGTGCTGCACCAGGTGTTTCTCGAGGGTGTGGAGCATGCGTTCGACTTCGCCGCGCACCGCCTGGGCGTCGACCTGGCCGCGCGCCGTGCGCAGCGACAACACACCGAGGCGCAGCGCCGAGAGGGCGTAGGCATCGCGCTCGCGCGCCGAGGCAAAGGTGGCGAGCTCTTCGAGGACTTCCGGATCGCGAACCCGCAGGGTGAGCTCGATCGCGGCGCCTTCGGAAACCGGTTCGGGTTCCGGATCCAGACCGGCAAGCGCGCCGTCGTCTGCGGGGGTGTTTGCGCCCAGGCCGGCCAGGCTGGACTGAAGGGGGGGCGCTTCGTAGACGGGTTCCATCGGGACCTCCGGGCTCGATCGTCCGTGCGTCGGCGTGTGACCCTCGCAGGAGGTTGTGACGGGACCGGTCACAGCTCTCTGCGCGAACACGCGCTCGACAGGCGTCTCGGCGCGCCCGGCCCTTCGATGGGGTTCGATGGGTTCGACGGGTCGGTCGGGCCGCGGAGGAATCCACCTCGAAAGTAACGCGCGCTCCGTGTGTCACCAAGCGACGCGCGACACGCGAGCCGCGAGCCCGCCGGCACCGATGCCGCGATCAATTCGTAGTCTTTTAGACCCAATTAGTGGGATACACACTGCGCGCCCCGGCCGTCTGACGGGTCTCGAGAGACACCCGGAGGTGCCGGTTCGGGCGTCGGCGCGTCCCTCACGAACTGGCTCAACTTCCCGTTTTTGCGTGCCGATTCAGAACTCGGTGGGTCTCCGGGCCCACGCAGCGGTGGGGCACTGGCTCGTCGAGACGGGGACTCCATGGATTTTGAGAACGACCGGTCTTCGTACCGCGATTGGATCGGCCGAAGCGGCGCTCTCTTGATCGCCCTCCCCGGTGCGGGCTTGCTGCTCAAAGCGGCGCTCGCAGGTGAGTTCCCCTCTGCGCTCGTTCTCTCGGTGGTCATCCTCGACCTCGTTCTCGGCGCCTCTCTCGCCTCGCTGCGCTGGAGCGAGCTGCCGGAGCGCGCCACGCTGTGGATTCCCGCCGGCGCCATCCCGAACCTCGCGGTGGTGGCCACCATCGCCGCCGGAACGGCTTGCGCGGTACCGATCTGGGAACTGGTGTTCTGGTGTTTCGCCAGCGCGATCTGGGTGGGCCTCGTCCATCCCGCCGGTGTTGCCGCGGGTCTCGCGCCTCTCGGCCTCGCGAGCTTCGTACTCGCCGCGCTGCCCCAGGGCGGGTGGCGGGCCGCGGCGATCGGCGCGCTGGTGGTGGGGGTCGGGACGGCGCTGGCAGAAACGATCTCGTGGCACGTGGCCTCGCACCGCCGCGCCTTCCTCCAGGTGCACGAGCAAGCGCGGGTCTATCGATCGATCGCCCGCACCGCAAAGGAAGCGGGCAGTCGCCCCTTCGGCGAGGTCTATGACTCCTTTGCCGATCTCGCCCTCGAGATCGGTTGCAAAGGGGCGGGGATCGCCCGGGTGAGTGTCGACGGGCGCTCACTCGAATGGTGCGCCCTGCGCGGCCCGGACATCTGGAGCTCCGACCGCGCCGCGGTGTCGCGCGCGGTCGTCGATGCGTTTCGGCGCGACGAGGTCATCGCGGTCGCCGAGGGTCCGCATCACGCGCTCTCCTACGCCGTCGTGCCCATGACGCGGGATGGAGAGGTGGCGTATGCGTTGATCGTCTCGATGGACAGCGAAATCGACATCCTGGCGGAGGAGTATCGCGGCGCGCTCACGCTCCTCGCGACGGAGGCCGGCACCCGGATCGAGATGCTGCGGATGGCGTACTACGACCGTCTGACGCGGCTTCCCAATCGCACGCTCTTCGAGGAGCGGCTGAACGAGGCCTTTGGGGCGTATCGCGGCAGTCTCGAGGCGGGGGAGGAGAGCGCCGCAAACACGCTCTTCGCGGTGATCTTCCTCGACATCGACCGCTTCAAATTCGTCAACGACGCCCACGGGCACCGGGTGGGCGACCAGGTGCTGGAAGAGTGCGCCGAGCGCCTGCGCACGAACCTCCGCAAACTCGACTGGGTCGCGCGTCTGCGCAGCTCCACCGCCGCGCGGGTCGGGGGGGACGAGTTCGCCATCCTACTCCAGGGCGTGCGTTCGGAGCGCGACGCCATGCACGTGGCCCGCCGCGTGGTGGAACGACTTCACGAGCCCCAGACCCTGCTCGGACGCGAAGTCCGCACCGGTGCCAGCGCCGGCGTCGTGATCAGCCACCCCCGCTATGACAAACCCGCAGATCTCCTGCGCGACGCGGATATCGCGATGTACAGCGCCAAACGCAGCGCCGACCTTCACGTGGCGCTCTTCGACCAGGCGATGCGTCGCACCGTCGCGCGCCGCGCCCGTCTCCAGGAAGACCTGCGTCGCGCCCTCGGGACGGGAGAGGTGCGGCTGGCCTATCAACCCATCGTCGACACCCGCGTGGGGGTCGTCGCCGGCTTCGAGGCCCTCGCGCGCTGGCACCACCCCGAAGAAGGCACCATCGCGCCCTCGGAATTCATCCAACTGGCGGAGGACATGGGCCTCGTCATCGAGTTCNNCGACTGGTCACTGCGCTGGCAGCAAGACCCGCCGCTCTATGTCACGGTGAATCTGTCGAGGCGCCACCTGCGCGACCCCTTGCTCCTGCCTCGGGTGCGCGACTGGATCCGAGACAACCGGCTGGAGCGGAGCCAATTGCACCTCGAGGTGACCGAGACGGTGGTGATGGAGGATCTCGACACCTGTCGTCAGACCCTCCAGGCCCTCCACGACTTCGGCATCCGCCTTTCGCTCGACGACTTCGGGACCGGCCACTCCTCGCTGGCCTGCCTCCACCAGTTGCCCGTCGACGTCGTGAAGCTCGACCGCGAATTCGTCACCGAGCTCACCAAGGACCCGCGCCAGGAGACTCTGGTGCGGGCCATCACGAGCCTCGCTCACGAGCTTTCGATGCACGTCGTCGCCGAAGGCGTTGAAACCGAGGAGCAGCGCGCACTCCTGGCCGACGCCGGGGTCGACTATCTGCAGGGCTTTCTGCTCTCCGCCGCTCTCGAGCCCGACGAGGTGCTCCCGTGGCTCGAGGCGCGCCTGCGGAACGTCGACGGCTCCTAGCCAGCGCACTCGGCGCGATGGCTCGCCGGCGCGACGTGCCGCGGGCCGAAGCGGGCGCCGCCGACCGATCCGGTGCGAAGGCTCTGGGGGGGCTAGACGCCGAAGGGCGTCTCGAGCTTGGGCCAGACGTGTGACATGAAGAGCTCGAGCTCCTCGATGACGTCTTCCTTGGGCACCTGCGCGAAATGCCAGATCAGCGTGATGTATTCGGCGGGCACCTGCTCGTAGATCTGCTGCCACTGATCGATCGAGTCCTGGATGGTGCCCCCGATGAAGATTCCCGAGCTCTTCATGTTCTCGAGGAAGTCGGTATCGGGCTCCTGGGGAAACTGGGGGAAGAAGGGGCCGTAGAAGTTCTTGTAGATGTCGAGGTCGTAGTCGCGGAGCCGCCGGTCGTACTCGGCCTCGTCTTTGCACACGTGGGGCCAGCGCACGATGTTCTGGCGTTCACCCAGCTCGAAGTTGCGACCGAGCGCAGCCGACTCCTCCACATAGATCTTGGCGTTCTTCACGATGCCCTCGAGGTTCATGAAGTACACCGGGATGAAGCCGTGCTTGGCGCAGAAGCGGATCGAGTCGACGCTCTTGCTCGCCGCGACCATGACCGGCGGATGCGGGTCCTGATAGGGCTTGGGGACGACGCTGATGCGGCGCACCGCGCCGTGTTCGTCGATCTCGCCCTCGGTCCCGGCCTCGGACGCGATCTTCGCGGCGGGATAGTCGGCGACACCGGTCTCCAGGGGGTACGGCGCCTCGTAGTACTTCCCGCTGAGTTCGAGGCTGTCCTCGGTCCAGCAGCGCAGCATCATCTCCGTGCGTTCTTCGAAGACGTCGCGGTTCTTTTCGTCGGCGTCACTGCCGTCGGACACCGTGGCCGGGGTGTCGACGAACTGGCCCAGGATGTTGGCCCAGCGCGACTGATAGCCGCGCGCCAGCCCGACCCAGAATTTTCCGTTGGTGATGTGGTCGAGGATCGCCGTCTCTTCGGCGACCCGGATCGGATCCTGGGTGGCCATCACATAGCCGAGCGCACCCACGTGCATGTTCTTCACCTGGCCCGCCCACCAGGCGTTCAGCACGCCCGGGTTGGGACCGACCTCGTAGCCCTCCGAATGGAGGTGGTGCTCGATCGTGGAGAAGCCCCACACGCCCATCTCGTCGGCGGCGTGGGCGATGTCCATCCAGTCNNTGGATGACGACTTTGGGCCTGGGCAACGGGATTTCCTCCGCAAGGCGCCGGGGTGGGACCGGGCCGGCCGAGCATATCGCGTCGCCTAGCGTTTTCGCAGATTGGCCGGAAGGATCTTTTTGCGCAGACGCAGCGCCGCGGGGGTGACTTCGAGCAGCTCGTCGTCCTCGATCCACTCGAGGGCCGCTTCGATCGAGAGGTCGCGCGGGGGGGTGAGAATCTCCGCCTCGTCGCGCCCGGCGGCGCGGATGTTGGTGAGCTTCTTCGCGCGGCAGACGTTGACGTTGAGGTCGCCCGCGCGGCGGTTCTCCCCGACCACCTGTCCCTCGTACACCTCGCTCCCGGGCCCGATGAAGAGGTTGGTGCGCTCCTGGATCTTGAAGATGGCGTGACCGGTCGCGGAGCCGGGGTCCGTCGCGACCACGGCACCCACCCCGCGCCGCGGGAGATCGCCGGCAAAGGGCTCGTAGCCCTGCACCGTGCGATGCAGGATGCCTTCGCCGCGGGTGTCGCCAAGGAATTCCGAGCGGTAGCCGAAGAGTCCGCGGCTCGGCACCACGAATTCAAGGCGGGTGTGCCC
>JABAHO010008401.1_pt1 | contig 13174 bp, 8 predicted proteins | sample 7062071 | NCBI WGS metagenome assembly JABAHO01 (sample SAMN14534356, study PRJNA622989) | marine sediment metagenome | biome: marine biome [ENVO:00000428]; feature: marine pelagic biome [ENVO:01000023]; material: deep marine sediment [ENVO:00002113] | place: India: Gulf of Kutch | collected...
GGGCGAGTTCACGCCCCGGGGGTGTCAGGGAGGCCCCGCGGGTCGAACGGGCGACGAGGCGTCGGCCCAATTGCTGCTCGAGCCGGCGAACACTCTTCGACACCGTCGAGGGCTGGATGCCGCGAAACTTCGCGACTTCGTTCATCGAACCGAAGTGATCGACGTCGAGCAGGATCTCGAGATCGACCAGGCGCAGATCTTCAAGGCCCATCGCCCGGTTAACGTCGCCACGGACTCGATCGGATTGCCCGCGGAGACTGGCCCCTATGTCGAAGGCGGAACCGCGAAGCGAGAACGACGTGTGGCGGCCGAGGTGTCGGGGGTGGATCGGAGGCGCTTCGAGCCCCCTCCAACTCGGACGGACTCAGTCGAGGAGAGCGAGCAGCTCGGCGGCTTCGAGGCCCGGTGCCCCACCGCCCAGGCCGGGGTCACCGCCCCGGAGCGCACTCTCGGCGGCCGCGAGCTTGCGCTCTTTGAGGGCGAGCATCCGCTCCTCGACGGTGTCGACGGCGACCAGGCGGTACACGATGACCGGCCGCTCCTGGCCGATGCGGTGGGCGCGGTCGGCGGCCTGGTCCTCGACCGCGGGGTTCCACCACGGATCGAGCAGGAAGACGTGGTCGGCGGCGGTGAGGTTGAGCCCGANNGCGGCTTGCTCCTCGACGGCCGGGTTCCACCAGGGATCCACCAGGAAGACATGGTCCGCCGCCGTGAGGTTGAGTCCGGTTCCGCCGGCGCGCAGGGAAATCAAGAAGACCGGCGGTCCACTCGCGTCCTGGAAGCGCGACACGACCTCTGCGCGATCGCGGGTCGAGCCGTCGAGGCGGAGGAAGTCGAGGCCCGCCTCTCGCAGGGGCGTTTCGATGCGGTCGAGCAGACCCGTCCATTGCGAGAAGACCAGCGACTTGTGCCCCTCGGCCGACACGGTCTCGAGCTGCTCGAGTAGCGCGTCGACCTTGGACGAGCGCAGGGCCTCCTGCCCGGGAACGAGGTCGCGGTGACAGGCCACCTGACGCAGCCGGAGGAGGGACTCGAGCACGCTCAGGAGGGACGCACCCGCGTCCAGCCGCTCGCGCACGTCTCGTCGCAACGAGAGCCGCAGCGCGTCGTAGACGGCCCGCTCGTCTTCGTCGAGTTCGATGCGGAGCACCAGATCGCTGCGCGGCGGGAGCTCCCGTGCAACTTCGCTCTTGCGGCGGCGCAGCACGACGGGCTGGATGCGCGCGCGGAGCTCGGCGGCGGCGGGCTCGTCGCCATTCTCGACGGGGCGCGCAAAGCGCCTGCGGAACCCGGCCAGCGAACCCAGGTGCCCCGGGTTCAGGAAATGCAACTGACTCCACAATTCTTCGAGTCGGTTCTCGACGGGTGTTCCGGTAAGGCTCACCCGCCAGTGCGCCGAGAGCGCCCGCGCGGAGCGCGCCGCCTGGCTTTCGCTGTTCTTGATGGCCTGGGCTTCATCGAGGACGACCGTCTCCCAGGTCACGCCGCACAAACGCTCCCGGTCGCGTCGTAGAATCGCGTAGCTCGTGAGCGTGAGGTCCGCGTCGGGGTCGAGTGCGCGACCGCTTCCGTGGTAGAGACAGACGCGAAGTGCGGGTCGAAAGCGCTCGGCCTCGGCGCGCCAGTTGCCGAGGACGCTGGTCGGCGCCACCACCAGCGTGCGACCCTCGAGCGCGCAGAGCGCCTGGAGCGTCTTGCCCAGGCCCATGTCGTCGGCCAGCAGCGCGCCCAGCCCGGCCTCCCGCAGACGCGCGAGCCAGGCGACGCCGCGCTGCTGATAGTCGCGGAGGTCTGCGCGTAGATCACTCGGAAGGGGTGGTGTCTCTGGGGGCGCCGCGGCGAGGTTCCGCAGGCGCTCGCGCAGGTGTACGACGTCGGCCGGCGGCGCCTCACCGGCGCTCTCACACAGACGCGCCCAATCTGCCGCGGCGAAGACCGAGGGCGGTGAAGCGCCCGCGCCCGGCTCGCGGCTTTCGAGGAAGGAGGCGAGGATGCGACCGTGTTGCTCCAGCCAGTCGAGCGGGAGCGGGGCGACGCCGCCGGTGTCCAGCAAGAGGGACGGCTCGCCGCGCTCCCACGCGCTCACCACCGCGTCGGCGGATACACCCTCGTCGCCGCTCTCGAAGCGCGGGCCGTAGGCCGCGACTTCGCCCAGGGCGAAGTGGAGCGGCGGGCGCTCGAAGAACTCGAGGTGGGCGCGGCCGTGGATGCGTTCGCCGCACTCGCGGAGTCGCGCGGCGAGACGCAGCGCCTCCGCGTCTCGGACTGCGACCGTCGCGCCGACGGGCAGGCCGTAGTCGCGCCCCAGGATTCGGACGAGACGCGTTTCGGCTTCGGTGTCTCGCAGGGGCAACGCGCCCCCGAGCGAGACGAGCGCCGGGGGGGAACCCTCGAGACGGGCGCGGGGCGGATCTCCGTAGACGATGTCGGCCCGGACGCGAAGCGCGGAACCCTCTCTCTCGCTCGTGAACACGATCGTCGGGGCCTCGCGTGTCGCTCCGGCGGGGAGTCGCTCGCTGCGTCGTTCGAGGCGAATTCGGCCCTCGAGATCGGGCAGGGTTTCGCCGACCAGAATCTGGGCGTGGTCGTTCGGCACGAAGACACCGCGGCCGTAGCGCTCGCGCTCGCGCCCATCGAGGGAACCCTCGTCGGTCGCATGGAGGGTGTCGTCCCGCAGCACGAGCCCCGGTGCGATGCGCGTCGCGCCCCGCGCGGCCGGACGCAGGATCAGGCGGAATCCGCCCGGCGCATCCTCGATCCGCAGGGCGGCGCGCAGAGGGTCCGACGCGACTTCGACGGGTCGGTTCTCGTAGCGGAGCGTCCGGGTCCGGAGCGCCCGGACCAGCGCGGGGACCACGCCGCGCGGAATCGGCTCGCTGTGACGGTCTCCGAGCAGGTCGTCGATCTCCCAGTCCGCGTCTTCCGCCGTGAAATCCGGTCCCTGGACACGCCCGCGCGCGATGGCGCGCAGGGTGCTCCGGATGGGGACCGAGGCCCCGTCGTCGCCCTGCGCGTAGCGGAGCAATCGCAGCTCACTCCCGCGCCCCTCGAGTGCGTAGACCACAGGCGCTGCGGCGGTCGAGGGTGCCTCGAGCGCCAATCCCTCGCGCCCCGCGCGCCGCCACGCGATGGCCGCCGCCGCCACGTGCTCGCAGGGGTCGTCCGGGTCGTCGCAGTCGCAATCCCACGCCGCGTCGTCGAAGTAGAGGGTGACCTCGGGCGAGCGCGACCCGCTCTCCCCCCGGACCCGCAGACGTGCCCGCTCGGGCAATGCGTCGATGAGCTCGATCCGATTCGCCCGGGCGAGCTCGACGCCCCGCGACCACAGCGCGCGTTCGGCGCCCTCTCGGATTTCGCGAAACCACTCGTCCATAGCGTCCATCAATCGTTCAGTCGTCCAGCCCGACCGTCTGGCAGTCCAATCGTCCAGCGGTCCAATCGTGCGATCGCGCACCGCCCGCCCGCCGACACAGTCGGTGGCGGCCCCGGCGCGGGCGGGGCGCGGAGTCTACCGCTCGAGGTCCAACGCGCCGCGGCGGCACTCGAGCGGATCGGGGGTCCACCGCACTGCTAGGCTGCCGCCAAGAGAACGCCCGCGGAACGGTTCGCGACCTCTTTCTGGAGGCCGGCACGACGCGCGGTGCCGAGGGTCGGGTGGACACGGAACACGGGACATCGCTCGAGGACGAGGGGGGGAGCGCCTCGCCACCGCGCTTGCAAGAACGGGCGGGCACCGCGCCGGAACGCAGCTTCGACGTCTTTCTCGAGTGGGTGCAGGCCTCNNTCACCGGGGACGCCTCGATCAACTTCGCGGCACCCGTGATCTGTTGCACCGCCGAGGTGCTCGCGAACATGAGCACCCGCCAGGGCGAATTTTGCGACGCGCCCTACGTCATCATGGACGAGTTTCACTTCTACGGGGATTCGGCGCGGGGGGTCGCGTGGCAGCTCCCGCTGCTCCTGCTCGAAGACACGCAGTTTCTCTTGATGTCGGCCACGTTGGGAAACACGGCGGCCATCGAGGAGCGCCTGCGGGCGTTCAGCGGGCGAAGCGTCTCCCACGTGCACTCCGAAGATCGACCGGTGCCCCTCGACTTCGAGTACCGCGAGACCCCCATTCACGAGAGTGTCGAGGCGCTCCTCGAAGAAGGGCGTGCGCCGATCTATGTCGTCCACTTCACACAGCGACAAGCCGCCGAACAGGCCGGGGCGCTGACCAGTGCGAGGATCAGCAGCAGTGAAGCCCGGAAGGAGATCGCCGCGGCGCTCGGGGAAGTCCGTTTCGATTCGCCCTACGGCAAAGAGATGAACCGCCTCCTGCGGCACGGGGTGGGTCTGCACCACGCCGGCCTTCTGCCCCGCTATCGCCTCCTCGTCGAGCAACTGGCGCAACGCGGGTTGCTCCGCGTGGTGTGCGGAACCGACACCCTGGGCGTCGGGGTCAACATCCCCATCCGCACCGTGCTCTTCTCGGCGCTGTCCAAGTTCGACGGCGAGAAGGTGGCCCTGCTGCGCGTGCGCGAGTTCAAGCAGATCGCGGGCCGCGCAGGGCGACGCGGCTTCGACGAAGAGGGGAGTGTGATCTGCCAGGCCCCGGAGCACGTCATCGAGTCGCGCAAACGCGCCAGAAAGGGCGGGAAGGGCAAGCGGGGCGCAAAGAAGAAGCCGCCCCCGGGGTTTGTGTCGTGGAATGCGGACACCTTCAAGCGCCTGGTCCACCAACCCCCCGAGACTCTCGCGTCGCGCTTTCGGGTGCACCACGGCATGGTGATCGACTGTCTGGCGTACGCGGAGGCACACCCCTGCCCCGGCGGTGGCTACGGCCGCCTCGCGGCGTTGATCGGACGTTCGCACGAAAGTCGCTCCCGCAAGCGCGCACTGCTGCGCGAGGCGGCGCTGCTCTTTCGCTCCCTCCGCCGCGCCGGTGTGGTCGACGTCGCGCGCGGGGAGGTGCGTGTCGCCGAAGATCTCCAACGCGAGTTCTCGCTTCACCAGGCCCTCGCGCTCTATCTGGTGGACGCGGTGTATCTGCTCGACCCGGACGACGAGGAATACGCTCTCGATGTGCTCTCCTTTGTCGAGGCGATTCTGGAGGATCCGAGGGCGCTCCTGCTCCGCCAGCGCGACGCGGAGAAGCGGGAGCTCCTGGCCGAACTCAAAGCCCAGCGCGTGCCCTACGAGGATCGCATCGAGCGCCTCGAGGAGGTCGAACATCCAAAACCCAACGCGGCGATGATCTACGAGAGTTTTCGTCTCTTCGCCGAGCGACACCCCTGGGTGGAAGAAAGCGCGGTCCGCCCCAAGTCGATCGCCCGCGAGATGTGGGTGCGCTACGAGGATTTTCCGGATTTTGTGCGCCGTTACGCTGCCGAGCGCAGCGAGGGACTCTTGCTCCGCTACCTGGGCCAGGTGCACAACACGCTCGTGCAATCGGTGCCCGAGTTCTCGCGGGACGACGAGATCGTCGACGCGATCGGCTTCTTTCGCGCCATGATCGCGCGGGTGGACTCGAGTCTGTTCGAAGCGTGGGAGGGGATGCAGACGGGGTCGGTGTCTGCCAAGACGCGCGACCCCGCCCGCCCGCCGCCGCCCCGCCGCGTCGATCTGGCGCGGGATCCCCGACGGCTGGCGGCGCGGGTTCGGGCCGAGATGCACCAGGTGGTGCGCGCGCTCAGTGTTCGCGACTACGAGGCCGCGGCCGCCGCTCTCCGTCCGGGCGACGCGGCGCTCACCGCCGCGGACGTCGAGGGGCTCCTCGCGCCCTTCTACGAGGTCTGCGAGGGAATTCGCTTCGACGCCGAAGCGCGCCGGTCGGACCGCACCGTGATCCGCGACCTCGGCGAGCGGCGCTTTCTGATCGTCCAGAGCTTGCTCGACGATCGCGACACGCACGATTTTGCGCTGGAGGCGCTGGTCGACCTTCGGGCGGAGGGGGACCCGGTCGATCCGCTCCTTCGTCTCGAAGCGCTGCGCGGGTAGTCGCGCCCCCGCCGCCGGACGGGCCCGGAGACGAGGGGCACCGCCCGAGCCCGACTATTCCGGCTGCACGAGCTCGCGACCCAGGAGGGCGCGGCTGCGGCCAGTCTGGTCGAGGAAGAGACAGATGCCCCCCATGAAGAAGGGCCACCCCGCGCCGAGAATCATGCAGGTGTCGATGTCGCGGGCATCGGCGACGACGCCCTCCTCGAGCAGGCGGTGGCACTCGTCGGCGATCGCCGAGAGCGATTCCTCGCGGATGCGCTCCGCGTCCCAGGGTGTCGGGTGTGTGGGCTGGAATAGCGCGGCGGCCTCTTCGATCACCCCGCCGCCCCAGTCGTACACCCCCGCGTGTCCGGCCTCCGCGAATTCCGCAAAGCGCGGGTGCAGGGCAAAGCGGTCGGGAAATGCGGCGTGCAGGGTTTCCGCGGTGTGCTGCGCCACTCTCGGCCCCACCAACCCGACGAGTTTGAAGGGCCCCATCGGGAGACCCAGCGCCTCGATCGCGGCGTCGACATCCTGGAATCGGGTGCCCGCCTCGGNNGAGCAGCCGGTTGACGACAAAGGCCGGCGCGTCGGAACACGCGACTGCGGATTTCCCGAGCCCCGCCGCCAGGTCGAAGGCGGTGGAGTAGGTGGTGTCGTCGGTCTGGCGGCCGCGCACGAGTTCCACCAGCGGGAGGATCCGGACCGGGTTGAAGAAGTGAACGCCCACCACGCGCTCGGGGTGCGCGAGGCCCTCGGCCATTTCGCTGACCGAGAGCGAGGAGGTGTTGGTGGCGAAGACACAGGTGTCGGAGACATGCGCTTCGAGCCCGGAAAAGATCGCGCGCTTGACGTCGACGCGCTCGATGACGGCTTCGAGGACCAGGTCGGAGCCCGCCGACACGCCGTCGTCGGTCGAGTAGCGGACGATCGACTTGAGAAAGTCGCCTTTGCCGGCCTTCAGACGCCCCCGTTCCACGCGGGCTTCGATCGCACCCTCGATGTGCTCCCGGGCGGACGCGAGCGCCGCGTCGTCGAGGTCTTTCATGACGAGCGGGATCTCGAGCTTTTCGAGGAGCAGGGCGCCGAGCTGCGCGCCCATCAGGCCCGCGCCCACCACCGTCGCCTGGCGAATCGGCCGACCCGCGACTTCGGGTTTCCCGGGTTGGCGGCCCACTCGTTGTTGGGTGAGCCCAAAACTGTAGACCGAAGCCTGCGCCTGGCGGGCCGGCAGGAGCTCGGCGAGGGCCTCCTCCTCGCGCCGGAGACCGTCTTCGAGATCGCCGCCCCGCGCGGCGAATTCGACGAGGTCGATGGCGCTGGCCGGTGCGCCGGTCGCGCCGTGGACACGTCCGTCGCTGACCGCCCGCGCCCGCGCGAGGGCGTCGTCCAGGTTTTCCCCGTCGTCCTCGGGCGGGGCGACATAGCCGGGAAGCGTCGTGGCGAAGTCGCCCGCTACGAGACGCTCGAGGATCCCGAGCGACCGCTCGACAAAATCGACCGGTTCGAAGAGCCAGTTGGCGAGGCCCATCTCGAGCGCTTGCTGGGGACGCAGGGTGCGATTCTGGTTGAGCGGATTGTGCACGATGAGCTCGAGCGCCCGCGCGGCGCCGACCACGCGCGGCGCCAGCTGGGTCCCGCCCCAGGCGGGAATGATGGAGAGGAAGACTTCGGGGAAGGCGAGCGCCCGCGCGCCCGTCGACAGCGTTCGATGATCACAGTGGAGGGCGATCTCCAACCCGCCGCCCATGCACACCCCGTTGATGGCGGCGAGCGTCGGGACCGGAAGCGCGCGCAAGCGTCCGAAGAGATCGTGACCGCGGCGGCCGCCCCGGCGCGAGAACTCCGCGTCGACCCCGACGAACTCTTCGAGGTTGGCGCCCGCCGCGAAGATGAAGGGCTTGCCGGTGAGGAGGAGCCCCTGCGCCGCGCCCGCCTCGACCGTATCCAGGCAGCGCTCGAGGGAATCGAGCGCCGCGGCACCGAAGGTCGTGGGTTGGGTGTAGTCGGCGCCGTTGTCGATCGTCACGAGGGCCAAGCGGCCCGCCGTCGCCGACTCCACCCACTGCACTTTGAATTCAGTGATCGGTGCGCTCATACCCGCTCCCACAACACGGCGGCGCCCATCCCGAGGCCCACACACATGGCGGTCAGCCCGAGCGCGGCGTTCGGCTTGCGGGCGAATCCCTCGGCGAGTTGCATCGCGAGGCGCGCGCCGGACATCGCGAGGGGGTGCCCCAGGGCGATTGCCCCGCCGTAGGGGTTCACCTTTTCCGTGTCTTCGGGGAGTCCGAAATGGTCGAGAAAGGCCAGACACTGGACGGCGAAGGCCTCGTTCAGTTCGATCAGGTCGACATCGTCGATCGAGAGCCCGTTGCGTTCGAGGAGCGCGTCGCAGGCGGGGATCGGCCCGTACCCCATGGTCTCGGGTGCGACCCCCGCGAAGGCGAAATCGCGAAAACGCATCTTGGGTGCGACGCCCGCGCGCTCCGCCAATGCGGTGCTTCCGAGCAGCACGCACGCCGCGCCGTCGTTCAGCCCGGCGGCGTTCCCGGCCGTGACGCGGCCCCCGGCGCGGAAGGGCGAGCGCAATCCCGCCAGTTCTTCCGCGTTGCTCTCCGGGCGCGGATGCTCGTCGCGCTCCACTACACGCCAGCCCTCGTCGCTCCACACGGTCATCCGCACGACGTGCCCGTCGAAGAAGCCCTCGGACTGGGCCTGGGCGGTGCGGGCTTGCGAGAGCGCCGCATAGCGGTCGGCGCGCTCCCGCGTGAGGGCGGGATGATCGTCGTGGATGTTCTCGGCCGTCGAGCCCATCACCAGGGCGGAGGGATCGACCAGGCCCTCGGCGAGAAAGCGCGGGTTCGGATCGACTTCGGCGGCCATCGGGTGACGCCCCATGTGTTCGACACCGCCCGCCAGGACCGCGTTCTGGGCACCCACGCGAATCGCGTTGGCGCCATTGACGAGGGCGGTCAGCGCGCCAGCGCACATGCGGTCGACGGCGTATCCGGGTACCGATTGGGGCAGACCGGCCAGCACCCCGATCGATCGGCCCAGGGTCAGACCCTGGTCGCCCACCTGCGCCGTGGCAGCGAACACGACGTCGTCGATCGCGGAGGCGTCGAGACCGGGGTTTCGTTCCAGGAGCGCCCGCACCGTGTGGACACCCATGTCGTCGGCCCGCGTCCCCGCGAACAAACCGTCCTCTCGAGCGCGGCCGATGGGGAGCCGAACTCCATCGAGATAGAGAGCGTCGGCGATTTCGGACACCTGGGTTCCTCCGGAAGCTTCCGCGACCCGCGACCCGCGCCCCGGCCCCGTCTGGTTCAAGGGCGACGAAGGTCGGGGGGACGTATCGGATTGGCGGCGTGGCAATCGAGGCGAATCTAGGGTCGCCGCTCGAGAACCGGAAGCGGAGGCGCATTTCGCTCTCTCTCCGCCCCCCGAGAATCCCCCTGGGGAGAAAAGCGTTCCACTTTCCACCTCCGCTCCCGCGTCGAAGACGACTACAATAGAGAGGAGGGGCTGACGCGACCGCGCCACCGGTCAACCGCCGAAGCTGGTTGTTATTCCCCTCATCCAATCCCCCCGGAAGCGCCCACGGGGTTTGGAATCAAACGCCGTCTCCCACTCCCGAGAGTTCCCCGGGAGTGTCGACCGGCGCGGCGCTTCCCCGCCGAGGGTCGGGGCGAGGAGAATCCAACGAGTGGGTGAGATCGCGGACGCCCTGCGTCGCGCCGGAAGAAGTTCGGAGGACCCGGGTGAAGGCGAACGCCCGGTCCCCGCTCGCCCCGCACCGGAGCGGAGCGCGCCGGCCGGGTCGACCCGGCGCCGGGTCGAAGCGCCCTCGCACTCGGCGGTTATCCCGTCCGACCGACAAGAGGGCTGGCAACCGCGCGCGGTCGCCGTCCAGCAGGAGGGCCCGGTGGCGGAGTCGTTCCGGCACCTCGCCCTGCGTCTGCAGCGCGATCTTCCGCCGCGCGCGCGAAGCCTGGCCGTGGTGAGCGCAATGCGCAACGAAGGCAAGACCACCGTCGCGACCAACCTCGCGTTGGCGCTGTCCTCGCTCAGCAGCGATCGCGACGTCGCCCTCGTCGATCTCGATCTCCGCCGCCCGAGCATTCGCGAGGCGCTCGGGCTCCACCCGGAGGTGGGAATCGACGACGTGCTCGCTTCGGGCGCCGAGCTGCGGAGCGCCTGCTACTCGATCGACAAGCCGCGCCTCGACGTCTACCCGGTGCGCGTTGCCCGCGAACGGGCGCACGAGATTCTGCTCGGCGCGCCCCTCAAGAACCTGCTGCGCGAGATCGAGCAACGCTATCGACTCGTCATCATCGACACCCCACCGGTGGTCCTCGTCCCCGACACCCAGATCGTCGCCCAGTACGTGGGGGGGTGCCTCGCGGTGGCGCGCTATCGCCAGTCCCGACTCAATGCCTTCTCCACCATGTTGGGACACCTGCCCAAGGGCAAGGTCGTCGGAGCGATCTGGAACGAGGGCAAACTCGTATCCGGTTCCGAGGGGTACTACTACTACGAAACGCCCGAGGCCGAGTCCGCGCAGACGGAGTTGGCGAGCTAGCGCGGCCTCGTGCGCCGACCCGAGCAGATCCCCCAATGAGCGAATTCGACCAAGAACAAGAAGGGCTCCCGGAATTCATCAAAGACCCGCTCGGCGTCGTCCAGCGCCGCTGGCGGGCGATGGCGCTGACCTTTGGCGCCGGCCTGATCGCGACGGTACTCGCGGTCTGGCTACACGTTCCGCTCTTCGAGGCGGAGGCGACAGTCCTGGTGGCCGAGCAGCAGATCTCNNCCGACCACCGTCGAGCAGAATCCGATCGACCGCATCAACACTCTGCTCGGCGAAGTCTTTACGCAGACCAACCTGTTGAGTCTGGTGGACAAGCACGGGCTTTACCCGAAGCTCCAAACCGCGGGCGATCCGGACAAGCTGGTGTCTACGGTGCGCAAACACATCGGTGTGGAGAGCGCCGAGGGGTTCGAGACGGCGACGCGCAACAAGGCGGCCGTCATCCTCGCGATTCAGTTCGAATCGAAAGACGCGGTTCAGGCGGCCGCCGTCGCCAACGACATCGCGCAGCTCTTCATCGATGCCGACCTCAACATCCACAGCCTCCAGGCCCGGCTGACGACCGAGTTCTTGAAGCGCGAACTGGTCAAAGCCGAACGCGACCTCGAGGAGCACGCCAAGGAGCTCACCACCTTCCGCCAGGAACATCGCGGCGAGCTGCCCTCGGAGCTCGCCGCGAACCAGGCCCGCTACGACCGGCTGCAGGAACGCCGCGCGGCGTTGGTGTCACAGGTGGCGGAGGCGGAGCGCCGGGTTCGCACCATGAACGCCGGTGTGTTCCCCGCTGATGACTCTCCCGGCGCGCAGATGCAGCGTTTGCGCGCCGAGCTCTCCCGCGAACTCGCTGTTCACACCGAGCAGCACCCGGACGTGATCCGCTTGCGCGAAGAGATGGCGCTTCTCGAAGGCGAACTCGGTGGCGGCGAGGGCGGCGCGGTCGACGAGAGTCTCTATCAACTCTCGGTCCGCGAAGGGCGGGCCCAGATCGCCTACCTCAACAATCAGATCGCCGAGCTCGACGCGGCGCTCATCGACCTCGACGGCCGTATCGAACGCACCCACCAGTGGGCCGAGGCCCTGGCCGGGATGGAGCAGAAGGCGGCGATCTACACCGACGCCTTTGACCAGCTCCTGCGCAAGGTGGAAGGTGCGGAGCGCGCCGAAGATCTCTACCGGGCGCAGCAGGGCGCCAAGGTCAAGATCCTCGACAACGCACGGCCCCCCCTCGAAGCGACCAGTCGCCGCATCCAGATCGGTCTCGCCGGCTTGATCGGCGCGCTGCTGGCCGGGGTGGGGGTGGGCTTCCTGCTCGAGTGGCGCGACCCGGTGATCTCTACCCTACCCTCGAAGGCGTCGAGGGCGCCGCGGGGGTTCCGGTGTTCGGGACGATTCCCCGCATCAACTAAACCCCGCGGCCATCGGACCAATTGAGTTGAGACACAGCTGCGTGATCGACCCCCCGCGTTCCGATTGAGAGCGGAATTACGCGGTCGACGGGCGCAGCAGCGCGCGGACGCGTTGGGCGCGCGGTAAGCGCTCGGTCTCCGTCTCCGCCGAGCGCTCGGCCGAGCGCAGCAACCCGGCGGTCATCGCGAGAGCAATCATCAAAAAGACCTGAATCTGGCCGAAGTAGGACACGCCGAAGAAATTCACGCAGTGCACGAACAGCCCCGCGCCGACCGCCCAGCACAACATCTCGGCGGCGCGCCGCCCCGCTCGTCCGGGCTGGCTTGGTTGGCTCCGCAGCAAGCGCATCGCCTGGCCTAGGTACCGGAAGCCCAGGACGAGCACGACGATCATCGCGATCAAACTGCCCGCGCCCCCGCGCACGCCCTCGAGGATGAACTGATTGGTGATGTCGGAGAGTCCCCACCCCCAGTGGGCGGTGGACTGCGTGCCGAGCAGCGCCCAGTTCGGGAATTCCCGCACCGCCGCGTCGATGAGGCGCACGCGGTGGTGCCCCGTCGAGCCCCCGACGACATTCATGTAGCTGATGAGGTGCCAGACGGGCCGGTTCATGACGACGGAGAGCGAGAGGATGACGCCCACCACACCCCAGCGTACGAGGTAGAGCCAGGGCCGAATCAGCCAGAGTCCGCAGGCGCCGAGACCGGCGGCCCATCCGAGGAGCGGCCCGCTGGAAGAGGAGAACACCACCATCGCCGTCGCGCCGAGAAAACCGAAGGNNGAGGCAGAGCGGTGCCAAGGCCGCCCCAGCCGACCCGGCCATGATGGGGTGGGGAAAGGTGGCCTGGCAGCGTAGACGTCCGTCGCGAATGCTCGTGAAATCCGGGACGCTGCCAAAGACGGAAAAGAGGTTGCGACCGGTGGTGAACTCGAGCGCCATGAAGCCCGACACCGCGATGGCGCACGCCGCGCAAGCTGCGACGGCGGCTCGCACCGCCGCGAAGTCGCGCACCCAGCAGCGGAACAGGACGAAGAGCCCGACCATGCTGTAGACGGCGCCGACGCGTTGGATGGCCGCGTCCAGATTGAGCCGGGCCAGCACCCACACGACGGTGCCGATCCCGACCCAGGCAAAAAACGCGGTGTCGAGAGGGCCCCATCGATAGCCGCGCAAATCTCCCCGGACCACGATCCGGACCGCGCCGAAAAGGA
>JABAHO010019409.1_pt1 | contig 13166 bp, 13 predicted proteins | sample 7062071 | NCBI WGS metagenome assembly JABAHO01 (sample SAMN14534356, study PRJNA622989) | marine sediment metagenome | biome: marine biome [ENVO:00000428]; feature: marine pelagic biome [ENVO:01000023]; material: deep marine sediment [ENVO:00002113] | place: India: Gulf of Kutch | collected...
TCCCGGCGCCCTGCCGATTTGGCAGACCCGCCGCCCGAGGACGCGATTGTCTCCTGCTCGTCACCCATGGCGCCATCGAAGTCGCCCAGGGACTCGTTCAGGATCCTTTCGAGTTCTTCCGATCCCCCGGCACCCGACGAGCCTGTCGGGATATTCGGGCCACCGTCCATCTGACCTTCGTATCCGGGGCGACCGGAACTGCCGCTGGCGCCTGCTGCGCCCTGTGAACCGCTACGGCCACTCTGTGACCCTGAGGCGCCGCTCGAACCGGACTGACTGCCTTCCGTGCCCGGCATGCCGCCACTCTGACCACCCGGCATCGACATGCCGCCGGATGACGACGAAGAACCGGAAGAGCCGCCCGGCGGCTGCGGCATGCCGNNCTCCGCCACCTGAGGGACTTCCCGAGGAGCCGCTCGACGAACGGCTGCCACTCTGAGACATCGACGAAGACGAACACGCCGCGACAAATACGACGGCGAGCGGGATGGCGACGAAACCGTTGATACGACGCATGTATTTCACGTTACCCTCCCGGCAACACTAACGCTGAATTATAACCTCAGAGGGTGCTCACTCTCCTTTTGATTGCGCAAAGCAGCACAAGTTCCGGTCAACTGTCATCAGACTCCGGTTCGGCACCGGGCAATTTGCGGTAGAGGTTTTCGGCGGCTGTCCCCACCATCTCGGTGAATGTCACAGGCTGCTCGCGACTGGTGTCATGCGACAGCACCAGCTCCTCCGAACCCTCCCAGGCCACCTCGCCGGTTTCGGCGTCCCAGACCTGCAGGAATACGCGCAGATTCGCGCGACGGGTTTCTACGATACGCAGCCCGATGATGCTGAATCGGCCCCGGCTTTCCTGAGCGAACTGAGCGAGGTTGAGCTGCGCGAGATAGCGGACACCGCTGGCCTGACCGATACGCTGCAACATCGAACGTTCGAGGATGCCGGTCTCGAGGTAGTCCCGATAGATCTGCTTGTAGGCATCGGAAAGATCGTTCCGATTGACGGCACTCAGGATATCCGGCAGCGGGACGACTCTCACGTCCGGCCTCGTATCGCGCAGGGTTTCCGCGAATCCGAGCGCGAGCCCCTGCTTGTCCGCCTCCAGGCCGGTGGGCGCAGCCGGAGTCAGAAAACCGATCCCGCCGGAAGCAAGCGCATCCTCGGTCAATCCGAGCGGTCGATAGTGAGCATCGGAATAGAGCTGATCGTTGACGGTGCATGCAGTCGCGCCCAGAAGGCTGATGACGAAGATGCCGGCCACCACGGGCCATCGATAACTCTGTTTGCCGAATCTCGTCATCATGTCCATCGACATTCTGCCAGATCAGCCGTCCGGCGACGCAATCTGGCCCGATTCGCGAAGATCGGACAACAAACCACGCACGATGCCGGCGCCAGGTCCGCGAAGACCCTGCTCGAGCGAAACCGCCGTCGCGGCCAGACACAGATTGCTCGTGATGACCGGGGGTCCATTGTCCGGCCATCCCGCCGCCGCGAGCGATGGCAGTCCGGTCCCGCTGACGACGATCGCGTCGAAATCCTCGGTCGCCACGCGATCCAGCATCGCCGCTGCTGCGGACGCGTCCAGCTCGTAGATGCCGCGCGTATCGCCTTCGACGTGCCCCTCGAACGACAGGTGTCGCATCGCAAACCCCCGCGCCCGCCAGTACTCGAGCCCGACTTCCGCCAGCCAGTCGGGGTAAGGCGCCAGCAAACCGATTCGATCGCTGCCAGCGGCTTCGAGACAGCCGGCGATGGCATCGGTCGCGAAGATCGCCGGCGCGCCGCATGCCTCGGTCACCCTCTGGCGCAATTCGGCCTCGACATCGAGCCCGAGCACGTACGATGAACCCGTGCATGCCACGACGAGAGCGTCCAGATGCATCTTGTCGAATTGCGTGACCACTGCCGACGGCAGCGTCTCGAAATAGTCGCGCAGTCTCTGGCTGGAGTCGGCCGACGGGCTCGTCATACGCATGACGGCGGCAGCGATCCCGTCTGGCAACAGCATGTGGATTTCGGTTTCGGCATTCAGATTGGCCTGAGGCACGGCGACGCCCACGACGAATCGGGTACCGTATCCGCGGAATCGCGCGAGCCTGCCGAATCCGTCGCTCTTCATGCGTCCAAGCCATCGCAATAGGGCATTCGAGCATACCGCAAATCCGCGGCGTCCACGGGNNGTACACTGGTGACGACGCCGGATCGCCGCCCTGTCGATCGCGCGAACAGCACGAAAGGAGACGCTATGGGACTCGCTGAGGCACTTTCGGAACTGGGGCCAAAGGTCGGCTCCGAGATTCACGTCAGTGACTGGGAAACCGTTGACCAGGACACCATCGCGCGATTCGCTGCCGCGACGAAGGACTATCAGTGGATACATATGGATGCCGAGCGCGCGGCAGCCTCGCCGTACGGCTCGACGATCGCCCACGGCTATTTCNNATGTATCCTTACCTGCGCGGTCTCGTCGATGAGACGAAGCCGATATTTCCGGGTGTGCGCAATGTCATCAATTACGGGATCAACAAGCTCAGATTCACAGCGCCCGTACCCGTCGACAGTCGCATCCGCGCGCGCTGTGAACTCGTCTCTGCGACCGACTTCAAAGGTGCCCTGCAGCTCGTCGAGACGTACAAGGTCGAGGTAGAGGACCAGCCTCGTCCGGCGTGCATCGCCGAAGTCATCATGCTGCTGTATTTCTGATCGCCCGCCCAGAAATGGATTCGCCGCGGATCATCTCAGACCGTCAGGACCGGATACTGACACTGACGATCAACCGGCCGGAGAAACGGAACGCGCTGAGCCTCGCGTTGCTCGACGATCTGGCCTCTTGCATCAATGCTCACCGCGAGGACCCGGCGATCGCCTGTGTGGTGATTACCGGCGCGGGTGACCGGTGCTTCGCAGCGGGCGGGGACCTCGTCGAACTCGATGCGGTACGTGAAGAATCCCAGGCTCACGCGATGGGCATGCGCGCACGCACCGCCCTAGATGCCGTCCGTTATTTCCCGTCGCCCGTGGTGGCATCACTGAACGGCTATGCGCTCGGTGGTGGCGCCGAGCTCGCTGCTGCCTGCGACCTGAGAGTCGCCGCAAGTCATGCGCGGATCGGGTTCATTCAGTCGACACTCAACGTCTCTACAGCCTGGGGCGCCGCTGCCGATCTGATCGCGATGCTCGGGCCGCAGCAGACGCTGAAACTTCTGATCGAAGGCAGGATACTCGAGCCCGAAGAGGCTGAACGTATGGGCCTCGTCGACTATGTGTGTGCGCCCCAGGAGACCCTGAGCGAAGGTCTTGGATCACTGACCGACAGGATCCTCAGCCGCGGTACTGCAGCACTCAGGGCATTCAAGGCTGTCGCGGCGGAGGGCCGGCGTGTGTGGCACGACAGGATCGATAGCGTCGAACAGGACGGGATGGTCACTGCGTGGGTACACGAAGATCACTGGGCCGCCGCCAGTGCGATCCTCGGGGACAAGAAAGATGGCTGAAGGATCGGCGCCTTTCCGATGGCCTGGAGACGCGAGTCTCGCGCTCTCTGTCGTCGTGAACGTCGAGGAAGGTGCCGAGGCCAGTCCGGTCGACGGCGACAGCCGCCCGGAAGCCGTCGACGAACTGGGGTTTGCTTTGCGTGAACCGGTCAGAAACCTGGCAAACGAGTCCAATTACCGTTACGGGATCGAGGCCGCGGCACCCCGGGTTCTCGCGCTGCTGGACGATCTGGGTGTCGACGCCACGGTTACCGCCTCAGCGCTTGCGCTCGAGCGAGCGCCGGAACTCGCCGAACGGCTTGCCGACAGTCGTCACGAGGTCGCAGCGCACGGCTTCAGGTGGGCATTCCAGCATCGCATGGACGAAACACAAGAAAGGGAGTTCATATCGCGCGCGACCGAGAGCATCGAGCGCACGGTCGGCCGGCGGCCTGTCGGATGGTTGTCCCGATATCTGACGACGGAACGCACCCGCCAATTGCTCGCCGAGCACGACTACATCTATACGATGGACGATTACAGTGCCGACCTGCCCTACTGGGACCGCTCAACCAGGCCGGCGCTGCTCGTCGTACCGTATGCACTCGACACCAACGACATCAAGTTCTGGAATGCGCCGTCGCTGTCGACAGAGCAGTGGCTCAGTTACGCGCGTAACACGCTGGAATGGCTTGTCGAGGAAGGCCGATCAGAAGCGAGACTCATGTCGCTGGGCGTGCATCTGCGCATCATCGGACGCCCGGGCCGCATCGGCGCGTTGAAGGCCTTCCTGGAGTATGCATCGGGACGTCCGGGCGTCTGGATCGCTACCCGCGAAGCGATCGCTGAGCACTATGCTGAAGCGCAGCCGGCGCCTTCTGGCTGAACGGCTCGCGGCGGCGCCCACTTATTCGGAGACGCGCTTCGCGACCTCCTCGAAGTCCGGCTCGCTTTCAGGATCCAGCGTATCGAGTTCCTGCTGGATGATCCTGAAAAGCCGCGCGAGATACTCCTGGTGCCACTGACCGCGAAATGCCATGGCCGCTTCATCGGGCTCATAGGCGTCTATGTCCGACCGCTTCAACAGTCCGTTCTGATCGAGCAGCCGCTCGAGCGTGTCGATGCGCTCCCGCGCAACCGCGAGTTCGGTAGCGACCGCCATCGTGATGGACAGGACCTTCTCCACCGCCGGATCCTCGAGGAACCAGGGCCGCTTGCCCCTGCTCTTCGCCCCGGCGAGCTTGACCAGATCGAGTTCGCTCATGCGGCTTTTGCTCCTGACTGGCCAGCGTCGGGCTTCCGCGCGCCGTACGTGTGCCAGATCGCCCCACGCCCGAAATCCTCCCGCTTGCCGGCCGCCTGGGGGAAATCGTCGTCGACCACCGCGACGATGGTCGTCGAAAAGCAGTCATCCTGACCGAAACCCGCCCTGGCCATAACGGCCTCCATGTCCAGCGTATGAATCCGGGTCCAGAACGGTTCGTTGTTGTAATAGGCATCCCAGTCGCGGAGGAACTGCTCGAATTCGCTCATGCCGTGATATGGCGGCTGCTCAGCATGGATCGTCACACCACCGGGCCTTAGCAGTCGATGCACCTCCGCCATGATGTTGTGCAAGGCCTTCCACGATGTCTCGTGCAGGAATATGGTCGTGTAGACGAAGTCGAAAGACGCATCCTCGAAGCAGGACAGGTCCTCGCCGTTTTTCTGCATGAACGTCAGATTGCCGGCGCCCATCGACTGCGCTCGCGCATGCCCGTAGCGCAACATCGGCGCTGCGACGTCGACGCCGATCACCTCCGCATCGGGAAATGCGAGTGCGACCGGTACCGTGTTGTGGCCGATCCCGCAACCGATGTCGAGTATCCGCCGTATGCCACCCTCCGGCGCGTTTTCCTTTAGCCACTCCGCTACGCCCCGACCAGCGCCGTCGGAGAATTTGCCGAATAACCCTTGCGCGGTTATGAAGAGCCCGGCGTCATAGTTGGCCGCCGGCGTGACATCGCCCGGAACGAGCTCGGTGTAGTAGCTGCCGGGCATGCAGTGATTATCGACTGCTCTGACGTAAGGCGGGATCTCGAGTTCCGGATCGAGAACAAGCGTATCCGCGCCCGCATTGAAGTGTTCGGCACGCTCGGCGAGCGCGTCGGCCTGTCGAAGCGTCGTGAATCGCCCGGCCTGCTGCCGCATCTCCATCGTGTTGCGCCTTAGCGCACTCCACATCTGATAGTGAGGATCGGACTGCATGGCCCGGCGCACTTCACCGCGATTGGCCGGGGCGCGTCCATGCGTGGCCTGCCATTCCGGCCGGGCGCGATGCTTGTAGGCAATCGCATTGCCGCTCGTGAGGTCACCGGACACGTATTTCACGAGATTGGCGAGAAAGTTGAAGCGCGCGGCATCGTCGTGAGGCACGTCAGGGAATATGTCGTGACGACCGATCCGCGTCCAGTTGGGCGCGGGACCAGTCGGAGGCTTGGGTTCGTTCATGTTGCTGTCCGGCTGTGCGGGAAGCGCGAGGGTTTAGCCCCGCATCCCATGTATAGTGTATCCCCCTGCCCCCCGTAAACTGCTGTCGCCGATGTCCGCCACTNNTCCTCGAAACCCGCTACGAAGACATACCCGAGCCTGCGCGCGATGCAGCGTGCAAGTTCCTGCTCGATGCCGCCGGCACCGGCCTGTCGGGCACGCGACAACCCACATCCGGCAGGGTCTTCGATGCTGTTCGCGACTGGGGGGCGGGTTCCTGCCCGGTTATCGGCGCTCCACATCGCCTTTCGCCGCAGGCAGCTGCAGTCATAAACGGATTCCTCGTGCATAACCAGGAATTCGACGCCGTGCACGAGGCGGCGATCGTTCATCCTATGGCCGTGATACTGCCCGCACTGATCGCGGAATCTGCGGCGAGGCCGCCACTGACCGGGGAGGCGGCTTTACTGGCGACGGTCGTCGCACTGGACGTTGCGGTCAACATCGGGATGTCCGCCACGGCGCCGGTATCGTTCTACCGGCAGGGCATGTGCGCGGCGATGGGCGCGACCGTCGGCATCGGTCTCACAAGAGGCTACGATGCCGATCGTGTACGCGCGGCATTGGGTCACTGCTATTCGCAACTGAGCGGCACGATGCAGGCGCACTCTGAAGGCAGCGCGGCCCTCCCGCTGCAGATGGGTTTCAACGCACGCGCCGCGCTCGGCGCCCTTGACCTCGCCGAATCAGGCGTCCCTGCACCTTACGATATGCTCGAGGGGCGATTCGGCTACTTCGCCCTCATGGAGGAATCGTGGTCACCGGAACGATTCGACAGTCACGCGGACACGCGCTGGCGCATCGAGGAACTCAGTCACAAGCCATGGCCGACCGGTCGCGCAACGCATGCCACGTTGAGCGTTTTGCTGGATCTAGTCACGTCCCGATCCATAGATGCACAGACCATCGCTTCGATCGACGTCGTCGTCCCCGAACTGGTTGCTCGCCTCGTGGACCGACCAGCCCAGGCGGCAATGTCACCCAACTACGCGCGACTTTGCCTGCCGTACGTGTCGGCCTGCGTGCTCATGGACGGTGACGTACGTGTCGAACATTTCGATCGGGAGGCACTCGACAACGATGCCCGTCTGCGCTGCTCGGAGCGAGTGCGGGTCAGCTTGGATCCCGACGCCCCGGCACATGCGCTAAGCCCGCAAACGATCACCGTGACACTCACGGACGGCTCGCGCCTTCAGAGCACAACCGGAGCATTGCCTGGCCATCCGGAGCGTCCGTTGTCCAGACAGCAATGGCTGGAGAAGTTCAGGCGATGCTGCGACTCCGCTCTACCCGCTGTGCCGGAAGAACGCATCGTCGCACTGATCGATGTGTTCGATGCGTTACCTCATGTCGGCGACATGCGTTCCGTGGCCGAACTGATGACAGTGTCCGGCGAGCCGGGATGACGAGCGCGACGTATTTCGACCGGGCCGATGCGGCCAGCCTGATATCGGCGTACCCGCTCGATGACCGGTTTCTCGACAAATACGGGGATATCGAAAGATCCGCACTCGAGGAAATCCAGCAGCGACGATTCCTGCGTTGCGTCGCGCGCGCCTGGCAGATCCCGTTCTATCAACGCCTATGGGGCGATGCGGGAATCGAACCCGGCGATATCGGCGGGCTCGAAGACCTGCCGGCATTGCCGACGTTTTCCAAGTCGGACCTCATGGCTTCAGTCGAGAGCCACCCCCCATTCGGCGATTATCACGGGGCGGAGGTCGCTGGCACGGGCGTGCCGCTCGGCGTCGTGTTTCAGACGACGAGCGGAACGACGGGTCAACCTCAGCCTCTGTTCTGCGGTCCGCGGTCACGAGAGTTGCAGGCGTTGCTGCTGGCGCGCGCCTACCGATTGCAGGGCATCAGCGGCGGCGACGTGGTCCATTCGGTCTACGGGCACGGAACGATCAATGGCGGACACTACATCCGCGAAGCGTTCCTGCATTTCACCAATGCGCTGCTGATCCCGGCCGGCACCGGACTCGAAACCAGATCCAAACGTCAGGTCGCCCTGATGCGCCAGTTCGGCGTGACGGTACTGGTCGGATTCCCGGACTATCTGCGCAAACTGGGTGAAGTGGCATCTGATCTCGGACTCGAGCCGGGTCCCGATATCCCGGTCCGCCTCCTCTGCGGTCACTTCGGTCAGGTAGATCGCGAGTCCCTTTCCCGGCTCTGGGGTGGTGCGTCGACCCATGACTGGTACGGCGTCGGGGACACCGGACTCATCGCGGCGGAGATCGATGGATCAGGCGGCCTGGTCGTCATGGAGGACGCGCAGCTTTTGGAGATCTGCGATCCCATGAGCGGACAGGCGGTCTCAGCAGGGCAACCCGGCAATATGGTCGTGACCTGCCTCTACAAGGACGACGTCTACCCGATCATCAGGTTCAACACCATGGATATGTCAGCGTGGTGCGAAACAGCGATGCCATCCCGCGGTCTGAGGCGCATACAGGGATTCCTGGGTCGCAGCGACAACATGGCGAANNCGCGGTCGACGGCTATGCCGGAGAGTTCGTGCTAATCAGGAGCCGGGTGCGCAACGGATCCGAGGACTACATGCTCAAAGTCGAGATCGCCGGAGAGACGGGTGCGTCGGTACATGCCGCCGCGGTGGCAGCGGTCGAGGCTGGGACCGGGGTGAGGCTGAGGGTAGAAGTCGTCGCCCCGGGTACACTGGTGGAACTCACGGGGATCGAATCGCGGCAGAAACCGAGGCGTCTCGTCGACGAATGACGCCTGGTCTTCAGTGCACCTCACGACTCGCGATGATGCGCCCCGAATCGAGTAGCAACTCGTTCGGACACCGATCAGACAGCGCGTCATGCACGTGCGTGGCGAGGACGATAGTCGTGCCGCGATCGATCAGGTCGTCTACGGCCGCGATCACCGTCCGCGCTACCTCGTCATCCAGTCCGGCGAGTGCTTCGTCGAGCAACAGCACTCTCGGTTCGACAACGATCGCGCGGGCCAGGAGCGCGAGTCTGAACTGTCCGTAAGACAACGACCGTACGTCACGGCTCGCGATCGCTTCGAGTCCGCATGCGTCGATCACTTCGTCAAGCCGCCGCGCCTTTGCCGATGACAATTCGGGAACGACACCGATCGATGCGTTGAATCCAGTCGCGATACAGTCGCGAACCGTAACGGCATCCCGGTACTCCGCCTGCAGATCGGAAGACACCAGTGCAACAACGCTTCTGATCGCTGCCAGGCCGTCCGCATCACCGATGCCCGCCCAGCTCACGTGTCCCCCGAGCGCGGGCCTCAGGGCGCCATAGCAGAGCAAGAGGAATGTGGATTTTCCGGCGCCGTTGTGACCCCGGATCTGCCAGTTCGACCCGACACGCAAGCGCCATTCGATGTCACGGAGAACATAAACTTCATCGCGGAAGACCTGCGCATGCTCGATGTGTATCAGCACGTCAGCGCCACCGCTCTCCGGTCGTCGCTCTTTCGGATCGCGGGCCGGCGCTGCGACCTGTCGGTCAAGACTGACTTCGCATGCCCGACCTCTGTCGATACGAAGCGACCTCGAAAGTTGTTGCGGGCGCGACTCTGGCCGGTGAGTCGAATAGACGACATTGCACGCGCTGTTTTCGGCGATGTCGTCGATCATTTCGATTACTCGGGCCGCGGATGCCTGGTCCAGGCCGTCGCAGATCTCATCCAGCAACAATACCCGGGGACGAGCGATCATCGCGCGCGCGATGAGAGTGCGGCTTTGTTGTCCGCGGGACAATCGCACGAACGAAATGTCAGCCACATCGGTGAGGGTCGCATCGGCGACAAACCTTGCCGTTCTGGCGAGCGCCTCCGGATCGGGCGTGACCCTGAGGATCGGGCTCCCGTACAAACCGGTCGCGACGATGTCGCGGACCGTCAGATTCCAGCCCATCCGCAGATAGCGATCTCGGGTTTCGGGTCCGACGAGCGCGATCGCTTGGCGCGCTCGAACGGCATCATGCTGCGGCCCGTCCCCGAAATCGTAAATGCGCTGGCTGCCGGCCGGCGGGGCCGGCCAGACGTCACCGGCGAGTAGCCGCAGGAACGTCGTCTTCCCGGCACCGTTGGGACCCGTAACCAGCCAGTGATCGTCCGCATCGATTTGCCAGTCGACGTCGCGAAGAACACGGTCGCCCCCGAGTAAGACGGACGCTCGCGTAAGGCGAATGATCGGATGAGGCACTTGCGATGACGTCAACGAAGCTCGCGCCGCAGAATCTTGCCGACGTTGGTCTTGGGCAACTCGTCGCGGAATTCCACCTCGCGAGGCACCTTGTACGCAGCGAGATGCTTTCGGCAATAGGCACGTACCGATTCAACGTCGATGTCTGCCCCTTCGCGCGCGACCACGAAAAGGCGCACCGCTTCCCCTGTCCGATCGTCGGGGACGCCGACACAGGCAGCCTCCACAATGTCCGGGTGTTGCGTGACGACGTCCTCGACCTCGTTCGGATAGACGTTGAACCCCGAAACGACCACCATGTCCTTGATCCGATCGACGATGCGGATGTGCCCCCTCTCGTCCATCGTCGCGACGTCACCGGTCTTCAGGAAACCATCCTCGGTGAATACCTGGGCATCGAGTTCGTCCCGATTCCAGTAACCCGACATCACCTGCGGTCCCGCCACGCAGAGTTCGCCTGGCCTGCCGTCGGTGATCGGGTTGCCGTCGGTATCGCGAATCGACACGTCCGTGCCGGGCAGGGGCATGCCAACGGTGCCCGTGAAACTTTCGATATCGACCGGGTTGCTGCAGACGACCGGTGAGGTCTCCGAGAGACCATAGCCCTCGAGCAACGGCCGGCCGGTCAGTTCGAGCCATTCCGCCGCGGTCGTCGACTGCACCGCCATGCCGCCCGCCGAACTGTACTTCAGGCTGGAAAAATCGAGCTTGCGGAACCCTCCGTGATTTACGAGCGCCTGGTAGAGGGTGTTGACCCCGGTGATGGCGGTAAACTTGTGACGGGCGACTTCGTCGACGAACCTGTCGAGATCGCGCGGGTTGGGGATCAGGATATTCGCGCCACCGTGATCGATATAGCAAAGACAATTACAGGTCAGCGCATACACATGATAAAGTGGCAACGCCGTCACGATGAGCTCTTGTCCTGGTTCGATATTGGTACCGAACCAGGCACCGACCTGGCGGATATTCGCAACAAGGTTTCCGTGAGTCAGTTTCGCACCCTTTGAAGGGCCCGTCGTGCCGCCTGTGTATTGAAGGACCGCGAGGTCACTCGCCGAGATCGGCGCCTGCTGCCTGAAGTCGGATCCCGTCCTCGAGATGATCTCTCGAAAGGTCGTCGTCGGATTAAGGGAATGCCTCGAGACACCCATGACGCGTGCCGCAAGGTGCATGAAAGTCCGCCTCAGAGGCGGCTGCAGGTCGGCGATGCCCGTCAATACGATGGCCTCGACGAGGTCGTCGCTGCCATCGATCGCCGTCCTGATTTCCGCGGCGCTGACGTCCGACGCAATCAGCGCACGAGCACCGGAATCCTCGATCAGGTGCCGTAACTCCCTCGCTGTGTATAGCGGATTGACGTTCACACACACGAGCCCGGCCCGCAGTATGCCGAGCAGCACGACAGGGTACTGGGGCAGATTGGGCAGCATCACCGCGACGCGGTCGCCGGACTCGAAGCCAGACTCGACAAGCCAGTTCGCGACCCTGCCTGACAGATCGTCCAGTTCGCCGTACGTCATGCGACAATCGCCCGCAATGACTGCCGGGCGTTCCGCGAACCGACCGAACGATGCTTCCGCCACGCTAACCAGCGTCTCGTTGGGATCCAGGTCGAGCGTAGCGGGCACGCTCTCGGGATAATTTGCGAGCCACGGGCGATGCATCGTGTCAGCCGGTCGGATACCCCGTATATTCGCCGGATTCGGCGCCGGGATTCGTATAGTAGATCAGCATGTGCCGGATCTGCCCGTCCTCGAGATCAAAGAAATTGCAGTTCTTCAGAACCGTGGACGGATGGGACTCGGGCATCCGCGTCGTCAGACGAACCGTGAATCGGCTGGCGATCCTGTTCTGCTCCTCGTCGACGTAGTGCTCGAAGTCACCGAACCAAGGATCGTACTGCTGGGTCAGGTGCCGAAGGAATCCCTCGAGAGCTTTCTGATCAGCGCCGTGCCGAAATATGCGCGGCTCCAGGTCACCGTGCCGAATAGTCACCTCGGCGCCGTCGCTGAAGCATGCCAGCGCCGCCTCTATGCGCGCCGCGGCCACGTTGCCGAAATAGTCGTGCTCGACGAGCCGGATCATCGCGTCCCTGTCCATCATAGTCCTCCGTAGCGCGCCGAATACCATGTTCGGCCGGTTTCAGTCTTCACCCGATATTCTGACACCCGTTGCGCGCGTGTGCAGCAGACCCGACAATGCCCCCAGCCAGTGCCAAGGAGCCGATCGTGGATCGCTCGAGAATACCGCGCTTTTACAGGATGACGACCGACGAACGGCTGCAGGCCGTTTATGACCGGGGACTGATCTCGGAGGGCGATCTCGCGCTCCTCGAATCCGGCCGCCACACGCTCGATCTCGGGGCGGCCGACAAGATGATCGAGAACGTCATCGGGGTCATGGGCATGCCAATCGGCCTTGGGCTCAACTTCCTGATCAANNGCGCTGCCAAACTGGCACGGGGCACCGGGGGCTTCGAGACGGGGTCGACGGATCCGATCCTCACAGGACAGATCCAGGTCGTGGATGTGCCTGACATCGACGAAGCCGTGGCTGCGGTCGAGGCTCACAGGGAAGAGATCCTCGATCTCGCCAATGCATTGCATCCGCGGATGGTCGCTCGCGGCGGTGGCGCACTCGAGCTCGATGTGCGCAGGATCCGGCTCGACGCACTGGACCAGGACACGCTGGTTTTGCATCTGCACGTGGATACGCGCGATGCGATGGGCGCCAACCTGGTCAACGGCATGTGCGAAGCCGTCGCATCGCTGATCGAGTCAGTGACAGAAGGCACCGTTTTTCTCCGGATCCTCTCCAATCTGACCGACCGCGCGCTGGCTCGCGCGGAAGTCAGATTCGAGACCGAGGACCTCGCGGGCCGCGGATTCAGTGGAGAACGCGTGCGGGACGGTATCGTCGTGGCTGCCGAGTTCGCGGACACAGACCCTTACCGTGCC
>JABAHO010005786.1_pt1 | contig 13162 bp, 14 predicted proteins | sample 7062071 | NCBI WGS metagenome assembly JABAHO01 (sample SAMN14534356, study PRJNA622989) | marine sediment metagenome | biome: marine biome [ENVO:00000428]; feature: marine pelagic biome [ENVO:01000023]; material: deep marine sediment [ENVO:00002113] | place: India: Gulf of Kutch | collected...
TTGACGCTCTAAACTATGGTGCAGATGCATACGTTATAAAACCCCTTAACCCCGAAAACCTTCTCGGGCTCATAGAGAAGAAGCTAGTGGAACAAAGTCAAGCTGGGAAGATGACCCAAGAGAACGTAACAGAATGGATCAGAACGCGAGTACGCCAAATAGAAGATGCTCGCGCTCGCAGTTCAGATTTATCGATTCAAAAACAAAGAAGCAAAAGAAAAACTAAACCTGATCTCTTTTACCACATATAAGAAAGGGGAATTGCGGGAGATATCTCCACTGTCGGGAGCGTTCAAATCCCATCTCCAATTTCTATGATAACGCGAGCGAGATCTTGAGCAAACACTATTTTTTCCCAATAAAGAACAGATGCGAAGCCTCAGCAGAACCGAACTTCTTTATTCTTTCTTTTAGTTTTTCTCCTTCTTCCTTCAAACAATTTTGCATTTTCAGATCTGGATGTTCTTTTAGACGGCAAAGATTATCGTCGATCTCTTCAATACACTGGTTGACTACGTTTTCGTTTTTCGGGTCTTCGCATTCAAACTTGTCATCGCAGAATAGGCATTTGACGTAGTGTGTGGATTCGAAGACCTCAACCTCTTCTAGTTTCAAATTGTTAACAACGTCTCTAATTTTCTGTTTGGTGAATGTTTTATTGTGAGTGACACCTAGCAAAGAATCAATTTTCGCATCCCAATGATGCTGAAGTATATCCGTTTTCTGTGCTTCAGTCTGTTCTCCGTCGCAAAATGGCTCTTGGACAATAAAGTAACCACCAGATTTCAATACTCGTTTCATTTCAGCCAACACTTTGTCTGTTTCACTGAGATGATGCAATGAAAAAGAAATACAGACCGTGTCAAAAGAACCATGTTCAAATTCCAGAGCTTCAGCATTCATTTCCATTATTTTTACAGGTTGTCTTTCAAACCGCTTCCTCGCAGATTCCACTTCTTTTTCGGAATAGTCGATTCCTACAAAAGAATCGTAGTTCTTCAGAGCTTTCATCAACGTATTGATGAATCCCCCGTCGCCTGTAGCGACATCCAATACTCTCCCGGCTGAAATCGTTCTCAATCTTTCCGCAATTCTTGTCGCATCGGATGTCGCCAATCTCTTTGGCAAGTCTTCCATTTTCCACTTCTCCAGATCTATGGAATGCCTTGAAATAAGAAAGATGGAATTGGTGGGATATATCTCCACTGTGGGAAGGTGGAGAGACTACAGATCCACCTCCATGCATGCATACTGAGCGCGCGCAGGCTCGAGAATGGAGAAGCGGGAGCATGGATATTTCTAGTCATTGAGGTGAAGGTCAAAGTGCCCTGTGTTGTACATGCGTTTCTAGGTATACCTGTATCCCTCGTCTACTTTTTTCAGCATCTTCTTGGCATACCCTTCTATGCCGTCTTGTCTAATGCTTTGAAGTGCTGTGGCAAGTCCGTAGCCTTCGCGATAGGGAGCCAGAGTTTCACATGCTTCGGCTTCACTGCACTCAGCACAGGTTCGATAACCCTTTTGTTTTGTACATGACCTTACCTTGCAGTTTGGGTCTCCCCCGCCTTGAAGACATCCCGGGCAGCTGCCAAACATTTTGACCAAACCGTCCATTACCTGATAGAATTCGTTGTAGTGTCGGAAGCTTGGTTCCCACTTAGCGAGTTCTGGCATGAGTTTGTCGAAGCCATAAACAGCAATAATGTCACGAAGATTGCCGACTGCAGTTTTTATTTTTCCTTGACGGATTCCACAAGCGTTACAGTAGAGACCGCAGTAACTAACAAGGTTGGTTGGATCTGTTTCTGCCATAACGTCACCACTTTTTGAAATGAAAAGTAACCTAAGAGCTGCTTAATAAGTAATACGAAAACTGGGCGAACCTATCTAGCACAGTTGTTATCCAATTGTGCTGGACCTTATGGTTCCAGTGCGCGCGCATGCGTGCTCAACGCGGTGAAGCAAATGCCGATTCGGAGTTCTGTGGGCACAATGAAAGGAAGGCCGTTGAAGCCACCGGACAGAGAATTACTGAAAGTCCCATCCAAGTAACGCTAGATCAAAATCTGTGACTAATCCCACAAGCTTGTTTTTCTTGTCTACAATTGGTATCCGCCGTAAATGCTTGTTTTTCATGATTTTTACAACATCAAGTACAGTAGAGTTGAGACTACAAGTCACCAAGCTTTTGGACATAATCTTTTCAACCTTCGATTCCCTTATCCTTGCGGATGGATAGACAACTTTCATCACAATGTCTCTAAAGGTAACCAAGCCCAGCAAAACGCCTTCGGCATCAACTACTGGAACACATTCCACATCAAAATCTACCATCTTCTCCACAACTTCTTCCACTGTACTGTCAATGGAGACGGTAATCACATCCTTAGTCATGACTCTGCTGATTTTCATACTAGCAGACGTCAACTTTGTCATCATAAACCCTAAGAGCCCAGAAAAAGACACAAACATATTTAAACCTATTTTGCGCGCGCGAATGAGCACAGTAGCAAGGGTTTTCGCGTATGAAGCAAGAGATTTTATTACAGTTTTGTTCTACAATTGTTTTAATTGAAAGTTTCATTACGGGTGTGTTGGCGGATTAAAAGGGATTCTTATGGATCCAATTTCGCATATCGCTTTCGTATATATCCTAGGATTGAGGAACATAAGTGTCTTGTCTATTTTGGGAGCCGTGGCCCCGGACATAGACAAAATCGTCACCTACGCGCGCAGAAAATTCAGAGGCCATGAGTCAAGGACGATTGTGCATGAATTGCCATTGGCCGCTCTTCTTGTTAGTATTTCGATTCTAATAAACAATGGGCTCTGTTTGGGCCTAATATCCCATTATTTTTTGGATTTCATTCTTGGTGAAAGCAAACCGTTCTATCCATTCTTCGGGAATATTGTGGACTTCAACTTGGAATTGAAATACAAGATTGGAATAGGTGTAGCATTGTGGTTGACTGGAGGACTTATCGCCATTCTATTATAGATTCTATCCTGAAGCCGTTTGCAAAAATTGGCATTTCCCCGAATTCAATTTCAGGGTTTTCCCTCTTCGTGTCTGTATTTGTTTCCTTACTGTTTAGATCAAATTTACTTTTGTCTGGAATCGTAGCGTTGTTTGTGGTTATTTTCTTAGATGCGGTAGACGGTTTTTTGGCTAGGAAAAAACATTTGGAAAGTTTCGATGGGCTCACGGTTGACGTTTCGTGTGATAGATTATCCGAATTCATAATTTTTTATCCAAGTTTTCTGTGGCTTGCTTTAGCAGCAGCGAATTGTTATGTTACAGTTTGGAGACTCAAAAATGAAAAAATTCCAATTCTTCCCTTGAGACAGTTGTTTCTAGTAGTCGCTATTCTTGTTTTCCTCAAACTAATCTGAGCGGGAGATGTACACTTATGCGCGCACATTTTAAAAACACCTTTATGAACTAAGAACCTAGAATCAACAAGCTTTTTTGGGTGGTGAGAAAGTGAGTGAAAGAAGTTGGAGTCCTCCCAGATGGATGTATAGAGACAAACGACCTCAGAATGACGACGCTTATTTTGAAAACATGAGTAGAGTCATCTTTTTGGCAGGGTTAAGTTGGAAAATGATTGAGGATAAATGGCCCAATTTCAAGAGGGCTTTTGTGAACTTTGCTGTAGGCAAGGTTGCAGCATTCGGCGAAAAAGATATACAGCGACTTATAAGCGATACAAGCATAGTGAGAAATCGAGCAAAGATTATTGCCACAGTCAACAATGCAAAACAATTTCGAAACATAAAAAACGAATACGGATCCTTCCAGCAGTATCTTGACAGCTTGAACAAAGCCAACAACTACGCCTCAGCTATCAAGGAACTCGGCAAGAAATTCAATCGGATAGGCCCTTCTTCAGCACGCATCTTCTTGTACAGTGTCGGAGAAGACATAAGGCACTCGATGGAATAAGGACAAGCGTACCCTCTATTTTCCATAGAAAAAATTGCTAGGCTGCCCTATCGAATTCAGTCCATGTGCGCGTGGGTTGAACGTATTCTCTAGAAGATTTTTCCTGAAAGCTTATTGCCTAAAAATGCGAAAGGTTAAACTGGTTGAGGAGGCGTGTGCTGAAAAGAGAAAAGGATCTTTCTGGTTTTTAGCTCGTAAATCAGCTTCCTCTTCAACCATAGACGCTTCATCATCAAAGACATACGTGTTTCTGCACCCGCGCGCGATCTTAAACTCAAGTTTGAAGAAGCATTTCACATGAATGATCCTGAGCCATTGCTGAAATTTTTGTGCCTCTAATTTTCAATACCCCCTTTCCCCTACCCTTCTTTCAACAATCCGCCAACCGTATGATCCAAATATTCACTTCGTAAAGGAAAAGGCGCAGTCCATATTTGAGGTCGATTATTGCGTTGCGTGCCTGCGCGCATTTAGACTTCCCTTTGTCTATGGATCTTCGTGGAGTGTGGATCGATGCCGTACCATTCTATCTTGTAGCCTAAAGCAGTTAAGATGTTGGTGGGTCTCCTTCCACCTGCATCTTCAACTATTCTTGAGGCTTCCGGGAGGCTGAGGCTTCCTCGGTTGAGTTGATTTTCAAGCCTACCTTGGATTTCTTTGAGCTTTGTTTCTTTTATGAGCATGTCTCCTAGGCGCATGTATCCTTGAAACACTTTTTCTTTGAGAACTTCTTTAACAGCATCCTCGAGGACCCCTAGCTTCTCGGCGAGCTCGCTGGCTTCTATGACCGCTGCTTGAAGTTGAAGAGGTTCAGCTAGCAACCTTTTAGTCTGTTTCTTCACCAAGCGTTCTTCTACAGCTTTGAGGTGGTCCAGGACCGGTCTTAGAGGGATTCTTCGCTGGTAGTAGATTAGGTTGAGTTTCTCCCCCATCTTGTCCAATTTCTGGCAGGCTAGGTCCTTGTTTGCCGCCACGATCATATCCACGTCGTCCAACAGCTTGAGCTTCTCGACCTTTTCTTCGAGATATCGAGGAGTCCAGAACCCGGCTATTTCCAAGTAAACCATCAATCCGCCCTTGCTGAATCCGAAGTCTGGAATCATAACTCGTTTGGCTACCGGGAGAGGCTCTGGCTCCCTAATCAGCGTCCAGCCTGTGGCTAATGCTTTGAAGCGTCTCGCGAAATCTTGCTCGACCTGGCTATCGTAAACTTCCGTTTGCTGTGGCATTCCAAGGGTTCCCATGATTTCACCGTGTTTTGCGGAGTCCAGCTCCAAGGTTAGAAGGCGGTTATCCCCCTTGTAACGCAGAATCTTGGCCTTTACGTGCCACTCCATGTTTCGGATGATTGTGGGCAAAAGCTTAGCCAGGCTTGTTCCGTACCTACGGTTTAGCTTGAATAGTGAAGCTGGGCCGTCAACCTTCACCTCGTATCCTCCATTGCTTCTCCATATGGAGTAGATCAGGCCCAGCCATTTGATCTGTCTGAAGACGCGCTGCCAGTTCCCAATCGTGATGAAACTGAGTTCTGTGGAGTAGAAAAGAAGAGTTTGGGTTAGACTTAGGTTGTACTGTCTCACTAAAGCTTTGGGATGCACAGGTTCAAAATTCTTCACGATGAGTTCGTCCTCTAGATCTCCATAAAAGATTTCCTCCAGCTCCTCAACCGTGACCTTCAGTTCTCTAGCTGCTTGATTAAGGACAACTCGCCTCGCATCAGATGTTGTAGGAAAACCTGTTATGTGGCTTGCCTTGAAAATCCGTCTTCTAGCCTCTATCGGGTCGAATGTTGCTTTGGGTTCCAGTTGACATCTTCGATCCAGGAGGCTTGAGAGGCCCCTGACGTAGCGGTAGTCATAGCCCAGATCCTCCATCCCATTGACCGTTTCGTTTAGTTCACCTTTCCTCTTTCCCACATAGTCTGCGTAGGTTTGGATAAGCAACCCTGCAATCTCGAGGTTTCCTCGGTTCAGTTCAGCATAGACCGGCCTTATTGCGTCTCGCCGCCGTCTAGTGATCAGCAGACTGCTAGGCAACAAACCGGCTCCTCCTATCTGTGTCTCCTCTGGCTTATTCTGGTCTCCACGGTTTCTCGAGCTACGAGCTCGATGAGTTTGGCTTGTTTTCCATACTTCTTCCTTAGGATCCTTCCCAAACGTTGGATGTACTCTCTACTGCTTCCCGTTCCTCCAAGGATAAAGCCTACAGAGGCGTCTGGAACGTCGACGCCTTCGTCCAAGACTTGGCTGGTTACGATGGCTCTATACTCTCCAGCTTTGAATTTCTCCAGAATTTCTTTTCTCTCCTCTCTAGGGGTCTGATGCGTTATTGCGGGAATTAGAAAGATGCGGCTTATGCGATAAACCAGCTGGTTGAATCGGGTGAATATGAGGATCTTCTCTTTGCCGTAGACGTTTAAAAATTCTCCTAAGGCTTTGATTTTGGCCTCAGAGTTGAGGGCTGTCTTCAACGCTCTGTTTCTGGCCAACAGGGCTTCCCTAGCCTCTGGGTCGCTCCCGGTTCTCATGATAAACCTTTGGAAGTCATATGGGCTTCTTAACCTCACCCTTTTCCGCCTCAAGTAGTTGGTGAAGACGTCGTACTCCTTCCGATAGAGAGCCTGCTCATCAGGCGTTAGATCTACAAGGATCTTTTCGTGAGTGTAAGGAGAAAGGTGTTTCCCGGCCAGCGCGTCCACACCAAGCTGATAGACGAGACCGCCCACCAATCGGGGCAGATCGTAATGGCCGCCGTCCTCCCTCTCATAGGTGGCTGTGAGGCCCATCCTGTGGGGCGCAATGTACATTTCAGCTATCTGGCTGTAGCTTGGAGCCGGAAGGTGATGGACCTCATCGAAGATTATGAACATGAACTTGTCTCCCAACTGCTCAGCGCGGATATAGGCCGAGTCGTAGGTTGAGACGGTTAAAGGCTCAAGTGTGTCATCTCCTCCTCCGTAGGCTCCAACCTCCATCCCGAATTCCTGGCTAAGAATTTTCCGCCACTGATCCAAGAGATCTAAGGTGGGAACCACCACCAACGTTGTTACATTCAATTTTTCAATGGCCTTCAGGGCCACGAAGGTTTTTCCAGCAGCAGTAGGTAAAACGATGACGCCTCTCCCACCAGCGTCAAACCAAGCATCCAGAGCAGCTTTCTGGTAAGTCCGTAGTCTCACCTGTGAGGAGAGAGTTGGTATGGGAAGGGGATTAGTCGCTTCGTCACGGTACGGTATTCGACTCCTCTCTAGATACGCTAAAACCTCAGGGTAGTAGATGGCCATAGCTCTGAAAGCGTTTATTCGAGGGTCCCATTGACCGTATGGGGTTCCAACCTCTCCATGGATGAGGAGGCTTCCCCTGTCGTACTTCAGGAGGATCATCTCATCCAGCCCACAACAATTAAGCGTCTCCAAATTTATCTAATTATTCGTTCCGCGTAACATTCAAAATGAACCCGCACGAGGTTGCGAGGCTCAAAGAAATATCTATGAAGTAACTTCACAAAGCAACTATCCGAAATGCTGAAGTCCTTCATTTACTCCAACCCGCGTGCATGTTCAACAACACGTGTAGTGGAGGTCGATTGAGTTGAGGGTCGGGTTTCACGTCTCAATTATGGGTTCCATCGATAAGGCGGTGGACAGAGCAGTCGAGCTAGGCTGTAATACCTTCCAGATTTTCACGAGCAATCCACGACAATGGAATCCTAAGGAGCTCACCTCGGAGGACACTAAGGCCTTCATCGAGAAGGTAAATAGTAAAGATGTGAAACCAGTCTTCGCCCACATGCCCTACCTCCCAAATTTGGCATCGCCGAGGGATACTGTCTATGCCAAATCATGCGGGACCCTCGCGTCTGAGTTGAAGAGATGTGAGAGTTTAGAGATCCCGTATCTCGTAACCCATCTAGGTAGCCATCTTGGAGTTGGGATGCAAATGGGCTTTAAGAGGATCATCAGAGCTATTAACAAGGTCTTCAAGATTGCAGGCGAAGGCGTTATGCTTCTCCTCGAGAACACAGCGGGAACCACAAATAGTATGGGTGGATCGTTTGAGGATATTCAGCATATAGTTGAACGACTCTCATATCCTGAACGCGTTGGAATCTGCTTCGACACCTCCCACGCCTTCGCGGCGGGTTACGATCTTAGATCTCACAAGTCTGTGGATGAAACTGTTAGGAAGTTCGATGCAACAATTGGATTGGAAAAGCTTAGACTTGTGCATCTGAACGATTCGATCGGCGATTTGAATTCACGTATCGATCGTCATGAACACATTGGAATAGGCAAGATCGGGGAAGAAGGATTTCGTCACATACTAAGAAGCAGGTTGGGCAGCTTGCCTCTAATATTAGAGACACCTGTGGACGTTAGGCGAAGCGACTTTGAAAACCTTGGGAAAGTCAGAGAATTAGCTGACAAACTGGGCTGAGGATATGTATGATTGAATCGCAAACATATTATAGAATCCGAAGATCGAAATGCAAATCTATGCACACAAATTACAATCCTAGGACAGTAGCCCATGGGCCAAAGTTCCCAGCTTGCCATCCTTAACCTGTAATTTAAAATGTCAAATGTGAAACATAACATACGAAAGGAGAATACATGCCATGGATGCGGTTGTTGTTGATATTGATGACACAATAGTTGACACCGAGCGCAGAAGACATGCAGCATGGTGTCGAGTTCTGGATAGAGAGATCCCTCTGCAAGAGGTAGAGTCTCAGGGTTCACTTGAGATTCTCAGAAAATACGGCTTTTCGGACCGCAAGATTTGGAGGAGGTTTTGGATGCTGACTCTCTGTGTAGAAGAAGGTGGAGCCGATCTACTGGACCTTGATAAACCGATTCCCTATGCTTCTAGAGTCCTTCAGAAATGGAACGAAAACTACAGGTTGACCTACCTCACCGGACGAACAAAAAACATGAGGCAACTCACATTAGACGAATTAAGAAGGTTCGGCTTTCCAACAAGGGGAACAGAACTGGAAATGTTCACCGTCAAAGACTGGATGAACTACTTTTCTTCAAGATCTTCGGTATTGAAGACCAGATCTAGAATCTTCTCTAGGATATTGAAGCGACACAAAGTTGTTCGAGTAGTCGACGACTATCCTGGTTTCTTCACTGCCTACAGAAAACATCCCGTTCCCGACAAAATAGGACTGCTAAGAAAGAAACGCTTTTCACGCCAAGACTATTTAACCAACGGCGCCACCAGAGTCGTCAAAAACTGGAAAGAACTGTTGGACGAATGAATGCTCTCGCTTACAGAGGATCTTTCGCTTATACCTTCGCAACGATGTCACAGCACCCAAAAATCAGCTCAACCTTAAGTACTCAGGTATTCCAGCAATTTTTTCTTTTTATGGTTTCCCTTTCTTTATAACTGCCTTTACAAAAACACTGGCCTGCCTTTCTTCTTTTCTCAAAGGCATTTCCAATTCTCCGTTCTCAACGATATGATGAAATAGCTCGTGGAGAACATTCCGTTTATTCAGTCCCCTCTTCGTGAACAAGGCTATGCATTCAAAGTATTCAGCCTCGTATCCGTTAGCCACTCTCCTTCCGTTCAGCACTATCTTCATCCTTGGTACGCAATAGTAACTAGTCAAGACGTTGACTCCTCTCTGCGCTCCCTCCAGCTCGTAGGTTATGTAAAATTCTTTACAGACCTTCTTGGAAGGAATACGAATTCTCATTGAAACCCTCAAGGAATGGCGATTCTAAGAAGAACAGTAGCTTCGCCACTGAGGCTACTGTTTCTCCATGAATGTTGTATCTACCTAGGAAAGAACTTCGTAGCTCCTAAAAGGAAAGCTTCGTGCGCAAAAATAATTGGCGGTCTAGAATATGTAGAAGACGGATATGTCGTGATTTGTACAGATAGAAAGTGAAAGCTGCTGCACACTCTGACGTTGTAGAGTTAGAAAACGTGACATGAAAGGGTGCAACGTTGGCGATATCGCCAGCGTTCATGCACGTGAGCACCTAGGAATAATCGGTAAGGTGATATGGGATGGATGCTTTGCATCGTGGTAGATTGTTTGAGTGGCCTTAATTGTTTCAGCGTCCATGCCAAACTCGTGGCCTGTATTCGGGTTTCGGTCAAACCTGTTGAAGTTGCTGCTGGAGATCTCCACCCCAATCTTATGGCCTTTCTTAACCACGAAGCTGGTCGCCCATAAATCAATACTATATTCGTAGACTTTGCCCGGCTCGATTAGTGATGGGTTACGATCAGAGTTTCGATACCTCGCCCGCACTATGCCCTCCTGTATCATGTGGGCATACCCATCAGGAAAGACATCAACCAAAGTCGCGGTGAAATCCGTATCTCTCGCAGAAGATGCAGCGTGCAACGTCACCGTGATGGGCCCTGTTATCTCAATGTCCTCCTTCAACTCTGGTGTAGTGTAAACGAGCACATCCGCTCTCTTCTCGACTTCTGTTCTATCCTGTAGGGATCTCGCGAGTTCCCAAACATCCGTTTCCAACGATATAGTAATTGGATCGTTCGGATCGTACACATAACTGTCGCTGGGCTCATCGCCGGGCTTTTTCGTATCCAACCAGCCATCTCCGTTTAAGGTGTTTGCGGAGCCGTTGCTGTGAAAATAGTACTTGGTGTATTTCGTTCTGGCCAGAGGCCACTCGTTTTCATATCTCCAATCGTTGTCGCCCAGAACAAATATTTTGACCCTCGGCGTCTCGGAAAAACCGTTATCGATTCCTTTCAACCAGTAGTCGAAAAATTGCTGGTGCAAATCCCATATCCAATTGCAGCCTTTTTCAGAGAGATCCATCTTGCCGATCCGTCGAGTAGACTCGGTGGTCCACTCGTGATCTATTGGTCCAATCACCAGCCACTGGTTCTTTCTAGCTGTGGCATTCGCGCTATTCTTCTTTACTCCTAACCAGTCATCTATGGTGAACTTCACAAAATTGTCGTACCAGCCGCCCCAATGCAAGACGGGTATCTTGATTTGACTATACTTTTCATTTATGTTGATGCGATCCCAGTAAGAATCTCGGAACGGGTGTTTAATCACATCCTTGTAGTAGTCGCAGGTGACTCCAGCCTCATCGTCCATGGTTATCAACGGTAGATGCCAATAGTTCAGTCTGAAGTGGTTATTCGATGTCTTGGAGTTCATTTCATATGCCCAGCCCGCATAGGCTTGCATGCGAAAGGCACCATTGGTGTAGATCCATTCATACATGTCCGTGGCTATTGTGCCAGGAGCTATGCATTTGAGATTGGGATGATTTAATGAAGCAACTGCCCACTGAGTATATCCAAAATAAGATACTCCAAACATTCCAATTTTCCCGTCACACCAAGGCTGTTTGGCAATCCAGTCCAACGTGTCATATCCGTCGGCAGTTTCATTTACAAAGGGGTCCCACTCGCCTTCAGAGTTCCATTTTCCTCTAGCATCCTGAACAACACATATGTACCCTTTTTTTGCCCAATGTCTTCCAATAGCCGGCATGAAGCAGTAATACTCGTCTTTGCCATATGGCAACCGTGTCAATATGACTGGAAACTTGCCCTCAGCCTTGGGTTTGTAGATGTTGGCGCAGAGCTTAACTCCGTCACGCATGGGGATCAGAATGTCTTTCTCAACCTCAACAGTCATATAAACATCAGGCGTCTTGGTTGGTATAGACAACAACGGCAAGTAGAGGAACTTTAGGAGCGTTTCGTGAATCCTCTTTATCGCCCACCGAAAATCTGATAGTGCAAACTTTCCACTGTGCTTCTGCCAACTCATCTCATCGTCTCCTGTTCATTCATCCGTCTTCTCTTAGAGAAAAGCCTCCTCACCAACCTCCTCCTCAAGCATCTCAGCTAAGTTTTCTCTGCTGTATGGTGGTTTCACATCGTTAGGAAAGCTTGTCTCGTACCGTTTGAACATAGCCTTCCAAAGGTCAAGGTAAAACTCTTTGAACTCGACCAAAGTAAACATCGCATCACACTGTATCGCAATTCCAGTTTCACATTCCTTCCACGGAACAAAACGGATACGCCACTTCTCCTTAGTTATGAACTCGGTGAAATCAGCCATTTTATAGGATCACCTGGGACTTCACTCTTCCGAGTCTTGTCTTTATTAGGTTTTTCACCCATGCGCGCGCGAAGATTGGTCTTTTTTGAAAGTGGGAAAAAATATTAACTGTTAAGACAAAATACTTAATATACTATTACCCCATAGAATACGCGGCAAGTGAAGACAATGGATGCATCGGCATTTCTGCCAAGCCTAGCTGCTCTATTCGCTATTGGTGTTCTCACTGTAGTTATCGTTCGTCGAAGGAGGAATCACTCCAGCAATATCAGAGGGTATTTCGTTGGATCTGTTCTTGCGGTCACGGCGTTGATTCTGTCGGACCTGTTTCTTCGCTTGATACCATCTAAAGCTACAGCTCTTTACGTGGGTAGAGTCGAGGCTTCAGCTTGTTTGATCGCTTCTGTGGCAACTAGCTTGTCGGCACTGGCTGTGAAAAAGAAGTTCAGGTTCGGTTTTCAGCGGGATCTTTGGAAACTCGAACTCTTTCGAGTGCCTCTTGTCCTGGTCGACACAAGCTTTTTGTTTGTTATTTTGGTGTTGACGTGGGTTCCAGACTCGTTCCAAGCAAAATTGCTGACCAGTTTTGTTTTGGGAGAAATGATTTATGTGCCGGTTTTCGTACCGTGGTATGGAATTTCTCTATTTGTCTTCTTCGGTTTTCTCCTTGCATATCCTTGTTACAGGCTACTTTCGTTGATTCGGTCGGGTGGAGCGAAGGAAACAGCGGCTGAAACCTTGAGGGGACTCGAAGTTTGTCTGACGGGATTGGGATTATTCGGGTTCGTTGTTGGTGCGTTTATGCGGTCGATTGGTAATGTGGTTGAGCTCGGCGAAGTCGGGTACTTGATTTCTGCATTTCTTTTCATGGCTCTCGTGTACTCATACAGAGAAACAGTCATCCCCAAGAGTCTACCTCAGACATACTCTGCTGTTCATTTGGAAGAAGGCGAGATCGCGGTTATGTTGTACACCTCAGCAGTAGACAAGATGAGAGCCTTCTCAGCGTTTATTCGAGAGGGCCTCGAAAATGGTGACAAAGTTGACTATACCTACTCCGATGACGAAAGTGAAACCGTCAGGACCAAGCTTGAGCAATACGGAATCAACGTTGAAAAATATGAGAGAAACGGTGCC
>JABAHO010006482.1_pt1 | contig 13151 bp, 10 predicted proteins | sample 7062071 | NCBI WGS metagenome assembly JABAHO01 (sample SAMN14534356, study PRJNA622989) | marine sediment metagenome | biome: marine biome [ENVO:00000428]; feature: marine pelagic biome [ENVO:01000023]; material: deep marine sediment [ENVO:00002113] | place: India: Gulf of Kutch | collected...
TCCTGCTCCGCTTTATTATGTTCTAAGCACCGGGCAATCCCCGGCTGCAGGGCCGGAATTATATATGGAATGTGACGCCCGTGGGTCCGTCGGGTCCTTATGGTTGTTAGTCTGGCTCCCAACCAACCATCATAGTCCGGCCCGGGCCCCGGGCTTCCGCGAATCCGCGAGGGGAATGCATGCGCTACAGGGCACTGATGCTCACGCTATTGTTGCTGCCGGTTCAGCTTCTGGCTGACGAAGACGGCTTTGGTCCTGGCGCGCGCTATTCGTCTGACACGTATGCATACCAGGTCGATCCGCCGGCTGGGACCTGGGTTCCGTGGTCGGCGCTCGAGGACGATTATGCGCATGCGGACGCCGGCTACCTCGGGATCAGCGGCTACGGCGCGGTCGTCATGCCGGTCTGCTGGCAGGGCGAAGGACCTTCCCGGCTTGCGCTCCTCGAGGTGTTCCTGTCGCGTTTCGGGGAAGATTATCCGACACCGTTTGTTGACTCAGAATCGGAGCTCGAAAAGGACGGCGCCAATGGCACCTATCTCGTAGGCAACGAATCCGTCGACGGCGAAGATTACACCTATCACTTCTGGATCGTAGCCAACGACCGGTGTGCCTACACGCTCGCGGCGTGGGGACCGGCGGACGATCCCGGAACCGTCCGGGACCTGCAGGCGCTCTGGGATGGACTGCATCTGAAAGCCTCGCCCACCGTCCTGGACAACGGTGGCTCGGACAAGGAAAAAGCCGCAAACGCCTATTTCCTGAACCAGCTCGGCATGCACTATTTCGAGGCCCGCAGCTATCGCGATGCGTTCCGGTTTCTGTCGCAGGCAGCCGATCTCGATCTGGAGGAACCGGCGTACGTCAAGAATGCGCTGCGCGTGCTGGTCGAAATCGATGCGTACCAGGAGGCCTACGATTGGCTGCAGCCGCGGCTCACGCGCTACGGAGACGATCTCGTTGTGCGCAGCTGGGACGCCTGGCTCGCCTACCAGACCGACGATACCGACAAGGCCCTGCGCATCTACGAGGAACTGTTCAACGAAGGCTATCGCGAGGACGACGAGTTCGCGCTGTACGCCGGCCTGCTCGCCGACCGCGAGGACTGGGACAAAATCGAATCCGAATTAGCCGAGTATACGTCCGGCGGCACGTCCGAGACGCTGCGTAAATTGCAGGCAGACCTGCACAGCCGCCGCGGAAATTACGAACAAGCGCTCGCGATACTCGACAGCATGACGGAGGGTCGACCCTTCAGTGCGGACCTCGCCTACGCGAAGATCGAGGTGCTCGACCGGATGGACAGGCCCGCCGAAGTGCTGCAGCTTGCAGAACTTCTGATCGAAAAGAACTACCGTTCGCTGGAGAGTTACTTCTACAAAGGGTACGCGGAGTACCAGCTCAAGTCGTATCTGAAAGCGCGCGACTCGTTCAAGGCGGCATTGAAGTATTCGCCGACCAGTTCCGTCGTCCGGGATTACCTGGCGAACATCAACAGCATTCTCGGTGAGGGAGAGAACGCGAGTATCAGCGAAGTTCTGCCTGCCGTTCCGCTGCCGCCAGAACTGCAGTCACTGGTCGATAGTGCTGCCTTCGACCGGGTTGCCGACGGTTACGGCGCATGGTTCCTGAACCGCATCACCGGTTACGCGTTCGACGGCGGTGAGAGCCTGTCGAAAACGCTGGTGCAGCAGATCAAGGTGCAGGACGCACAGGGCGTTGCGAATTTCAGCACACTCGAGTTCGACTTCGATCCCGCGTTCGAGCAGCTCCATGTCAACAGCCTCGTCGTGCGCAATGCGTCAGGCGAGAAAGTCGCGGAGGGAGACCCCAGCGCCTATTACGTCACCAGTACTGTCGACGGCTACGAGGCGAGCACGGAAAAGACCGCTCACCTGCCGGTGCCGAGCCTGGCGCCGGGTATGGTGATCGAGGTGGTTGTGACCAAGCGTATCAACGTCGAGGAGGACGAGTTCCCCCTGGAAATCCACTATCTGTCCAGCAGCCGCCCGATCGGCTACAGCGCGGTATTCGTCACGGGATCCCACGACAAACTTCGATTCCGGTCGTTCGGTATTGACTCGCCGGTCGTCCGTAACGGATCGCTCGTCTGGGAAACGGCGAATCCCGTCGTCTACCGCTGGGAGCCGATGCAGCCCTGGTACGATCGAATGCTTCCGTGGGTAACGATCGGCACGACGAGCGCGAGCTGGCGCCAGGCGGGCAGTGATTACCTCGCAATCATCGATGAAAAGCTGGATGCAGATCGTGTGGCGGACATGGCGGCACGCCTCGTCGTGGGTGTCGACGACACGCAGCGCAAGATCGACATCGTCAGTCACTACGTACAGAAAGAGCTGCACTACGAAGCCATCGAATTCGGGCGCCGCGCCTACGTACCGAAAACGGCGCGCGAGACACTGCGCGATCGCTACGGTGACTGCAAGGACCACGCCGTCCTGCTGGTTTCGATGCTGGAATCCGTGGGCGTGCCTGCGCAACTGGCACTCGTCAACATCAATCAGCGCGTCCTGCCCGAGTTGCCCAACATCGACCAGTTCGACCACATGATCGTGTCGGTGCCTGTCGCCGGTGGCCGTGTGTACATCGATTCCACCGACAAGGACCTCAGGCTCGGCACGACACCGCCTCGCTACATGGCCGGCAACCATGCGCTGGTGCTGGGGACAACGCCGGAGCTGCTGGCCATCCCCGATTTCACCATCGGGGATTCCGGGCTGCAGGTCGAGCGCGATATCGAGCGTATTGAAGACAATCAGCTCCGCGTGACCGAGATCGGCGTTTTCTCCGGCTACCAGGCGGCCGATATGCGCGGTCAGCTGCGCGAGATCGAGGCATCTGAAATGCTCGGAACCATGCAGCGATGGGTTGCCGACCGCTACGCAGACGCGATCGTCGACGACGCCTTTGTCGACAACGTGTTCGATGCCAGCGCCGAACTCGTCGTCGAATTGCAATACCGTCTGCCCATCGACGCCGAGTCATTCAAGCTACCGGGGTTCTTCGAGACAACGTTTCTCGACTACGAGCGATTGCCGGAGCGGCGCTTCGGCTTCGAGATTCCCGTGCCGCTCACCGTGTCCACGGTGACGACGGTGCGGCAGTCGACGGATTCCAAGCTCAGGCCTGCCGCGAAGAAGCCGGATGCAGACGAGTCGCGGTTCGGCAGCTGGCGACGCAAGATCGATAGCAACGAGGAAGGCTGGATACTCAAGCTCGAGTACACGAGCGGCCACGACGAGTACAAGCCTGACGAGTACCGTGCATTCACGGACTTCCACCGCAAGCTCGTCGGCGCCATCGAGCAGCCGATGGTGATCGAGTGAGCTGGCAGCGGTTTTCTACGTATTCCAATTCCCGTGAACCATCTTCTACACTCCTGAGCTGTAGGAGTGCGCCTCGGCGCGCGACGGTCGCGGTTCAGGAACCGCTCCTACAATCGTGACAGCAGGAGAGGAACATGAGCGAATTCGACGACCTGGTAGATGACCTCAAACAGAAGCGCGACGAACTGCGGCTGAAGATTCACCTGGCGTCAAAAGAAGCGCAGGAAGAATGGGAGGAGCTCGAGGAAAAAATGCAGGAATTTTCGTCGCGCGCGGAGCTCGGCAAGACCACCGAAGGTATTGGCGATGCTCTCGGCAAGGTGGGCCAGGAACTGAAGCTCGGCTATAAAAGAATCCGCGACGCCATCAAGGAAGACTGAGCTCCCGCAGCACGCTTCGTCCCGGGTTCTGCCCGTTTCACCGCAGCGACACGCACTTTTCGGCTCACGCGCGTCAAACTCCGCGAATATGAACACGACGGGGAGTGCATCATGAAATCCATCATCAGCCTTGTGCTGGCGGGCGTTCTTGCGTCCAGCCTGGTATGTGCCGCCAACTTCACAGAGACGAATGTCACAAAGGCGAACGCGGTCATCGATGCGGCCGTAGAGGCGCACGGTCCCGGCGGGAAACTCGCAGACCTGCGTACGATGATCGTCGAATTCGATCGGGTGGTTTACTCGTTCGGCCAGAGCCGGGGCACGGAACCGCCGTGGGACACGAGCGAATCCAAAGGGGTCAGCGCGATCGATCTCGAACATTCGGTGTTCGCGACCCACGGGACCAACGCCGCCGGGGGCTTCGAGGCCCACAATGGCACGATCATAGGTTCTGAGAAAAGCTACCAGCTTGATTACCGCGCAGGCACGGCGGCGGAGATTGCGGAACCGGATTTCGACACGACGTCGGGACCCTTCGTTCGCGTCAGTCCGCCGCTGCTCATAAAGACCCTGAATGAGCGACGGGCAAACGCATACTACCTGGGAGAAGTGCGCGTGGACGGCAAGGACCACGAGGTTGTCGGGTTCTCGATGACGGTCGGGCCGGCGATCAGCCTGTACTTCGACAAGGAAAGCCACCTGCTTCGCCGCAGCGAACGTATGTTCCCGGGCATCGGCCTCGTGGAGTACGAGTTTCTCGATTACGAGATGATTAACGGCATCGCCGTCAACGGGGCCTTCAACCTGTTCGTCGAAGGTGACGCCAACATCGAGCAGCGCAACGTGGTTGCCAGGGTCAACGAGCCACTGGCAGACCTGCTGAAGGTGGACGCACGCCTGGAAGCGGTTCCCGAGGTCCAGCCGGATCCATTTTCCCGCCAGGAAATCGCCGACGGGGTCTGGTTGATTGGTGGAAGCGGCACGTATGCGATGTTCGTCGACATGGGCGACTACGTCTTCGCCGCAGGCGGTACGGCCGGGTTGCCGGAACGCATCGACTCTTTGCGGGAAGTCGTCGGAGATAAGCCGCTGCGCTACGGCATGCTGACGCATCATCATTTCGACCACGTCGTGGGTGTCGGCGCCTACGAGGCAGAGGGCACCACGCTCATCGCGGCAGCGGCCCACGAGAAGGTCGTTCGGGAAGCTGCACAAGATGCCGAAGCCCTGAAGCTCGAGACGGTCGCGGACAGGATGACGCTCGAAGGCGAGACGCGGACGGTCGAGATTATCGATATCGGTCCTACGGCACACACGGAACATCTGCTCGTCGCCTACCTGCCCGAAGAACAGATCCTGTTCGAGGCTGATCACTTTGCGCTGCCGCTGCAGGGACCGATTCCTCCTGCGGTCACTTCGACGAGGACGTTCGCCGAAGCTCTCGGCCGCGAGGAATTGAACGTGAAGCAGATTCTATCGTCGCATAGCCCGCGGGCGGGAACGATGGACGACTTGCGAGCCGCGTTGACGAAGGAGGTCTTTCAGGCCAGTCGCTGATGTAACGCTCGCAGCGAAAAAGTGTGCTGCGGGCACGGTTTACCCTCGTGCGGCGGGTGCTATAGTAGCGGCGAATTCGCTTATCGAGGGCTAAGCAACATGTTTTTACACAGAGCACGCGGCGCGATGCTGCGACTGGTTTCGATGTCGATTATTTGCCTGGGATTCGCCCAGGCAGCGCCTGCAGGCATGATCGGCACCGGGTACATGCTGGATGAGGAGTCGCGAGCGGCCAGCCTGTCTCGCATCGAAGTCATGTTTGCGCGCGAGGATGTCGCCAGACAACTCGAAGCACTGGGCGTCGACAAGGCCATGGTCGTCGAGCGCCTCAACGGACTCAGCAGTGCCGAGCTGCTGGAACTCGAAGGCCAGCTCGACGCGCAGGTCGCCGGCGGCGACATTCTTGCGCTGATCGGCGCCGTATTCGTGGTACTGCTGATCCTCGAACTGGTGGGCGTGACGAACATTTTCCAGAGCTTTTAGCCCAGGCAGCATGTTCGGGCCGAAAAATGTTCTCGAAAAGAGCCGGCTAGTGCCGGCTCTTTTTGTTTTGACGGCCGGCTGCGCATCGATCCCGCCTTCGGTCAGCGAGTTGCCCGAACCCGGCCGCGCAATAGAACTCGAAGCGACCCCGTTCTACCCGCAGGAGCGATACCAGTGCGGGCCGGCCGCGCTGACCACGGTGCTGGCCAAGAGCGGCGCCGGCGTGTCGCTGGATGAAATCGTGGACAAGGTCTACCTGCCCGGCAGGCAGGGCAGCCTGCAGGTCGAGCTCATGGCGGCGGCACGAACCGAGGGGCGCGTGCCCTACCGGGTGGACGGCACGCTGGCAGCGATCTGGACGGAGCTCGANNCGATCCGAACATTCCTGCATACGTGGCGGCGCGGCGATTACTGGGGCCTGATCGTACTGGCACCCGACGAGTTGCCGGCCGCCCCCGAGCGCTCGCGCTACTTCGAGGCGATCGCGGCACTGGAGCAGGCCGGCCGTGTCGAGGACGCAGCCGTTGCCTGGCAGACCGCTCTCGATAACTGGCCGGGCGACATCGTTGCGCTTTTCGGCCTCGCCAATTCGCGCTTCGCGATGCAGGACTATGAGGCGGCTGAGCGAGCTTACCGCGACCTGGTCGAACGCGACGGCAGCCTGGTCGCGGCCCGCAACAACCTGGCGCTGGCGCTGGCCGAGCAGGGAGAGTTCGACGCTGCCCTGCATGAGATCAGCGTCGCGTTGTCCGGGAATGGCGATGCGGCCGTGGACAAGGAGCTCCGCGATACGGAGGCGACGATCCGGCGCCGCAAGGCCAGTGCTGACTAGTGCTCGCGTCTAGTCGGCCGCCTGCTCGGCGTCATGCTTCAGCCGCATGCTCCGGCCGCGACTGACGTGCAGCAGGTCGCTGATCTTCCTGACGAGGGCATCTTCATACTTGTCGAGCCGTCCGTCCGCATAAGCAACCTGCCACAGCAGGCCGACGATCCGGGCCTTTTCGCTTTCCTGCAGGTTGTTGTGAAGCAGCTGCGTGAATTCGTGCAGCGACACCAGATTCTCCGCCTTGTCGTCGGCGGCATTCACGAGCTCTGCGGCATCCTCCGGGGACATGCCGAAGTGCTTCTCTACCAGGCCCAGCACCCGCTCGAACTCGCTTTCCTCGAAAACATGATCGGCGCGGGCGACATCCAGCATCAGCACAGCGGTTGCCGAGCGTAACGCCGCCTCCCGGCTTTCGCTGTCCGCCTCGTCTGTCTGCGGCGCCGAGATTGCGTCAACCACCTGATTTATCAACTTCTTGATCATGTTTCGGGAGGCATCCTTACTGTCGTGTCCGAATAATATCGAGGACAGCAGCCCGCTTTTCAACTGCCGGGAATCATGCGGCAACTATCCGTGAACCCCGTCTTTGACCCCGCTGTTGCCTTGGGTTCATTATTGATCGATGTCCGAAACCCACTACAGCATCGTCCGACTGGCGAGTCGCGCGCTGGCCGGGCTGCTGCTGGTGCAGATGTCATCGTGCGCAAGCGTCGAGCCCCTGGAGCGGCCGTACCCGGTTGCACTGCCAATGCCGCCGGGAGTGGCGCAGCGATTCGACTACGAGGCGGATGCGCTCCAGGCGCAACTCACCCCGGCCAGGGAAAATGCGATCTACCGTGTCTTCGATGGCGAATTTGCGCCGGGCATCGTCGGCAGCGACGACGACTCTGCCATTACTTTCGAATACTACGAGCAGATCGAAGGCGAGCGGGCGCCGGTCGTCCTGGTTCTGCCGATACTGAACGGCCAGAAGAACGTAGTGCGGCCCTTCGCGAGCCACTTTGCGCACAACGGATACAACGTCGTGATCGTGGACACGGTGCAGCGCAAGACATTGCTCGAAGACATGCTGGACCCCGAAGCCGCGATCCGGCGCACGGCTATCCGTCATCGCCGTGTGCTCGACTGGGTCGAGACCGCGCCGAGAATCGACAAGGACAGAATCGCGGTATTCGGCGCGAGCCTGGGGGGCTTCAATGCGCTGTTCCTGACCGCGACCGATGCGCGCGTGAGGGCATCCGCTCTCGCGCTCGTCGCCGGTGACCTGCCGTACGTGCTGACTTACTCCTCGGAGGGGAGGATTATCGACGCAGCGGAAGGCGCGATGGAGACCCTGCAAACGGACAGCGAGGGACTGCGGCAGTATCTGCAGGACCATATTCTCTCGGACCCACTGAGTCTCGCGCGCCACATCGACCCGGAGCGGGTTCTCCTGGTGCTGGCAAAGTTCGACGACGCCGTTCACTACGAGAAACAGCTCGAGCTGCAGGAAGCGATGGGCCAACCCGAGTCGATTACGCTGCCGACGGGGCACGTAACGACCGCCGCTTACCTGTTCTACCTTCGCAGCCGGGTGCTGGAATTTTTCGATCGCCAGTTCAGCGGCGCGGAGCGGCAACAGGCAAGCATCGAGTCGAGAACCGATCCCGGCAACGGGAGGCCGGTCAGCAGGCCGTGATAGCCAGCCGCATATCAGTGTTCGCGATATCGTTGCTGGGAGCCGCCTGTGCGACGTCGCCCGACAAGGATGCACCGTCCGATGCAGACGAGCAGGCCGTCGATGCGCCCGTACCTGTTTCCGTCACCGAGCACCCACTACCGGAGGACTGGGTCGAGGAGGTCCCTGTAACGGCCCAGGATGAGCCGCTCCTCGACCTCACCCAGCGGACCGTTGAAGACGTCGTCCTCGGTACAGCCCAAACGGTCGATAATATCTTCGGTTCTGCCGAGGTCGAGGAGGAGGCCACGGTGACGCGCGGACGTCTTTCCGTCGGCGCTCAATGGGACCAGCGGGACGGACTGCGCGAGCGCATCCGGCTGAAGGCGCGGTTCGGGCTCCCGGCGGTGAACAAGCGCACCAGCCTGTTGCTTGGTCGAGGCGACGTCAACGACTTCGTCGACGGTTCGGCCGACGACAACATCGATACGCTGCCAGACCGCTTTAACGATTTCCAGGACGAGGACTGGTTGCTCGGCATAGGCTACAGCCGCGACGCGACGCTGCGGCGTGGCTGGTCGTTCGGCGCGGGCGTGCGCATGGCGACGCCTCTCGAGCCGTTCATCAGGGCGACGTATCGATGGCACAAATCGTACGGCGACGACTGGCTGTGGCGGGTAGAGCCGCGAATCTTCGTGCAGAATCAACGAGGTGCCGGCATCTCGATCCAGAACACGCTCGACCACATATTGAATGAGGACTGGATGCTGCGGTCCTGGTCGATCGTAGTCGCCGAGGAAGAGGTCGAAGGGATTTCCTGGACGACCAAGCTCATCGCCTACCAGAACCTGTCGGCAAAACACGCGATTTCCTATGCGGTCTACGGCAGCGGCGAGACCGACTACGAGGTGCCAATCCGGGACTACGGTTTCGAAATTCGGTATCGGCGACAGATCTCCCGCGAATGGTTCTTTATAGAATTGCTGACTTACATGAACTGGCCGCGTGATTTCCTGATAGAAGAGCGCGAGCGCAATATCGGCGTTGGCATCGAGTTCGAGATGCAGTTCGGCGACTGGCCCGGACGGTTGCCGCAAAAGAAATGACAGGCCGGACGGATTCATGAACATCACCTACGCAGCACCGCGCGCACTCGCGTTTCTCTGTTTGCTGGCCGCTCTTGCCTGTACGCAGGACGCCGGCCGGCCGGGCTCCTCCGCAGACCCGGAGCTGATGCGGCTGGAGGAACGGGCCGCGCGTGTGGAAATCATCCGCGACGACTTCGGCGTGCCGCATATATACGGCAAGACGGACGCCGACGCAGTATTCGGCATGCTGTATGCGCAGGCGGAGGATGACTTCCCGCGCATCGAGCGCAACTACGTCTGGGCGACCGGCCGGCTGGCGGAGGTCGAGGGCGAGGGAGCGATCTTCAGTGACCTGCGCGCGCGCCTCTACATGACCATCGACGAGGCGAAGGCCGCGTACGCGTCCGCGCCCGGCTGGCTCAAAGCGCTGTGCGATGCCTGGGCCGACGGCCTCAACTACTACCTCCTGACGCATCCCGAGGTGCAGCCGAAGCTCCTGACCCGCTTCGAGCCCTGGATGCCGATGTTCTTCAGCGAGGGTTCGATCGGCGGCGACATAGAGCAGATCCCGCTCGAGCGGATCGCGCGCTTCTATGGCGGAGACGATGCCGGGCAGGCGACAGCGGCGGCCGTAAATATCGAGGCGGAATTCGCGCCGCCGGGCGGTTCCAACGGCTTCGCAATAGCGGGTGAGCGCACCCGATCCGGCAACGCGATGCTGCTGATCAATCCGCACACGTCGTTCTATTTCCGCGGCGAGGTGCACGTGGTCAGCGAGGAAGGACTGAACGCCTACGGCGCCGTGACCTGGGGGCAGTTCTTCATCTACCAGGGCTTCAACGAGAAGACCGGCTGGATGCACACGTCGACCTACGTCGACTTCATCGACGAGTTCGTCGAAGACGTGAGCGATGTCGACGGAAAGCTCGTATATCGCTACGGGGAAGAGGCGAGGCCCGTCGAAATATCCGAGGCTACTCTGAAATATAAAGACGGCGATGGGACGGGCGAGCGCACCTTTACGATGTACCACACGCACCACGGCCCGGTGACGCACGAGATCGACGGCAGGTGGGCCGTGACGAAGATCAACTGGGATCCGGTCAATGCCCTGATCCAGTCGTTTACCCGCACGAAGCTTGGCAACTACGACGAATTCCGCGAAATGATGAACATCCGCACCAACTCGTCGAACAACACGGTGTTCGCCGACGCCGAAGGCAATATCGCCTACTTCCACGGCAACTTCATCCCGAGGCGCGATGCGCGCTTCGACTATTCGAAGCCGGTAGACGGCAGCGACCCGGCGACGGACTGGCAGGGCCTGCACACCGTAAACGAGGCGATCACGATCCTGAATCCGCCGAACGGCTGGATCCAGAACGCGAACTCGACGCCCTTTACCGCGGCCGCCGAATTCAGTCCGAAGCGCGAGGACTACCCGGCCTACATGGCGCCCGACGACGAGAACTTCCGTGGCGTGCATGCCGTGCGCGTACTCTCGGGTGTCGACGACCTCACGCTCGATAGTTTGATCGAACTCGCCCACGATCCGTATCTGCCCGGGTTCGAGAAACTGATCGGCGGCCTGCTCGAGGCATGGGCGCAGGCTGATGAGCGCGATGCGGCACTCGCCGAGCCGATCGACGTACTGCGCCGATGGGACCTGAAAACCGGCGAGGACTCGGTCGCCATGTCGCTCGCGCACTTCTACGGCATGAACTACCTCGAGCGCGCGACGTTTCCCGCAGGCCTGAGCGAGATGGAGCGGATCACGATGCTGGGCACTGCGACGCCTCCGTCGGAGCGCCTCGAAGTCTTCGCCGAGACGGTCGCGATGCTCGAGAGCGATTTTGGTGACTGGCGCACGCCGTGGGGCGAGATAAACCGCTTCCAGCGACTCTCGGGCGCCATCCAGCTCACCTACGATGACAACCAGCCGAGCCTCGCGGTCGGCATGGCCAACAGCCGCTGGGGCGCGCTCGCCGATTTCGGCGCGAAGCGACGCGAGGGCGCGAAGCGTCTGTACGGCGACAACGGCAACAGCTTCGTCGCCGTCGTGGAGTTCGGCGACACGGTCAGCGCGAAATCCATCCTCGTGGGCGGGCAGAGCAACGATCCGAACTCACCGCATTTCGACGACCAGGCGCCCCTGTATGCGGAGCATGAATTCAAGGACGTGGCGTATTACCGGGAAGACGTCGAGCGCCGCGCGCAGCAGCGTTACCGACCGGGGGCGCGCGGGACGGCGCCCTGAGATGCAGGAATCGACCAGCGAGTATCACGAGGTAGTCATCATCGGTGCCGGCCTGTCGGGCATNNGGAACCTGGGACCTGTTTCGCTACCCGGGCATTCGCTCGGACAGCGACATGCACACGCTCGGCTACCGCTTCAAACCCTGGAAAGATGCAAAAGCAGTCGCGGACGGTCCTTCGATCCTCCGGTACATCCGGGAAACGGCCACCGAGTACGACATCGAAAAACGAATTCGCTTCCGGCACCGCTTGATCAGTGCGGAGTGGTCGACTGAAGACAGCGCATGGACGCTCGACCTCGAGGCCGGTGAAGGAAGAGAGGCGCGGCAGGTACGCTGCGGCTTCCTGCTGATGTGCGCGGGTTACTACAGCTACGAGCACGGCCACACGCCGGTATTCCCGGGTCGCGAGCGCTTCGCGGGACGCATCGTGCATCCGCAGGAGTGGCCCGAAGACCTCGACTACGACGGCAAACGCGTGGTGATCATCGGTTCCGGCGCGACCGCGGTCACTTTGGTGCCGGAGCTCGCGAAACGGGCAGAGCACGTGGTCATGCTGCAGCGCTCTCCGACGTACATGATCGCGTTCCCGGAGGAAGACATCATCGCCAATGTGCTCGGCCGGATTCTGCCGGAGAAGCTCGCTTATCGAATCACGCGCTGGAAGAACATTCGCTTGCAGGCCTTCATTTTCCGGGTCGCACGCAGGCGACCCCGGTTTGCACGATGGTTCCTGGTCGGGCATGCGCGCAGAACGCTGGGCCGGGACTACGACGTCGACAAGCACTTCAATCCGCATTACGAACCGTGGGAAGAACGGCTCTGCCTGATACCGAACGATGACCTGTTCAAGACGATCCGCTCAGGTCGAGCCTCCGTGGCCACGGACCGGATCCGTTCGTTCACCGGGTCGGGCATCCTGCTCGAGTCCGGCGAGAAGCTCGAAGCGGACATCATCGTGACGGCGACGGGTCTCGATATCGTCCTGCTCGGGGGTATCGATTTCCACGTCGACGGCAGGCGCGCCGACCTTGCCAACGCGTTTACCTACAAAGGTGTCATGATCGAAGGGGTCCCGAATATGATTTCAACCTTCGGTTACATCAACGCGTCGTGGACGCTTCGCGCCGATCTCATTGCACGGTTTACGTGTCGGGTGCTCTCGCATATGCGCGACCGCGGTTATCGGCAGTGTGTGCCGGTCTTGCGTCGCGAAGACGAGGGTATGGAGCCTCGGCCGTGGATTACCGGCTTCTCATCAGGCTACCTTCAGCGTGTCATGGCGCAGCTGCCGAAGCAGGGCGATCGCGAACCCTGGCTCAATTCGCAGAACTATTTCGACGACCGCCGAAAGTTCCTGGAAGATGGGCTGGACGACGGCGCGCTGCGCTTCGGGGTGGAAGCTCGAGAGGATGTGGACACGGCAGCCTGATCCCCATGGTGCCGGCGCCGCTGCGATCCGTTACAATCTGCCGCCCGGATACAGCGCCCGTAGCTCAGCTGGATAGAGTACTGCCCTCCGAAGGCAGGGGTCACAGGTTCGAATCCTGTCGGGCGC
>JABAHO010006680.1_pt1 | contig 13130 bp, 15 predicted proteins | sample 7062071 | NCBI WGS metagenome assembly JABAHO01 (sample SAMN14534356, study PRJNA622989) | marine sediment metagenome | biome: marine biome [ENVO:00000428]; feature: marine pelagic biome [ENVO:01000023]; material: deep marine sediment [ENVO:00002113] | place: India: Gulf of Kutch | collected...
GCCTCAGGCTCCCGGGTCCACAGCGAATACTCAGATTGCAACGCGCTAATGGGATGCGTGGCGTGGGCGCGTCGCAACACATCCGCGGACACTTCCGAGAGTCCGATGCCACGGATCTTGCCTGCCTCGACGAGCTGCGCCATCGCCCCGATCGTGTCCTCAATGGGGATTTTCGGGTCCGCACGGTGGATGTAGTAGATGTCGATACGATCCGTGCCGAGGCGCTGCAGGGATTCCTCGCAGCAGCGCCGCATATACTCGGGTGAATTGTCTACGTCTCGATCGTAGGTGCTGCCTTCGGGCCCGTCGGGATCCCGCGCGATGCCAAACTTGCTGCTGACGACAAGCTGGTCCCGCTTGTTATTAACAAAGCGGCCCACGAGGCGCTCGTTGTGACCGCGCCCGTACACGTTTGACGTGTCGAAATGGGTCACGCCCAGTTCGAAAGCGCGTTCGAGTGTTCGAATGGACTCGTCGTCGTCGTGTGGGCCGTAAAACTCCGACATGCCCATGCAACCGAGCCCTTGTGCAGAGCTTGCGAGTCGTGATGGTCCGATATGGATGGTTCGCACGATGTAACCTGCTAATTGTGGGACAGCTTGTCCCATGTGGTTTCGGTGACGCCTCGTTCACGCAGCACCTTCTTTCTGACCTTCTCGGTGGCCGTTTGGGGCAACTCCGAGATGAAGTCGATATAGCGAGGGACCATGAAGGCGGGCAGTTGGTTACTCGCCCATGTCCAGATCGCCTCGGCATCTGCGGACTCGCCCGAGTTTAGCACCACGAACGCCATCACCTCGTCTTCGCCCGCGCTTTCGTCCGCGCGCGCGGCAACAACCGCGCAGTCGGCCACGGCGGGGTGCGAGCGCACCCCCGCTTCTACCTCGAAGGACGAAATGTTCTCGCCCCGCCGGCGCAGCGCATCCTTCACCCGATCGACGAAGTAGTACCAACCCCCTGCGTCGCGCTTCAAGCAGTCGCCGGTGTGAAACCACAAGTCGCGCGTGGCCTCGACGGTTTTCTCGGGCATGCCGAGATACTCGGCACAGATGATGCCGGGCGCCTTGGGCCGCACGAGCAGCTCTCCGGACTCGCCTTCAGGCACGTCTAGCCCGGTATCGGGGTCCGCCAAGCGAATCTCGAACCACTGGTCGACGAGCACGCCGGACGCGCCATCTGGCCGTTCGGCCCCGTAGGGGGTCATGAAGACGTTGGAGATCTCCGTTTGGCCGAAGCCGTCGACGAAGTCCATGGCGCCAAAGCGTTCGGTAAATTGTTGGCCTAGGTCGGGCGCGAGCGGTGCAGCGTAAATGGTGCGCACTCGGTGCGCGCCGTCATGCGCGCTCGGTGGCTGCGCCAGAATGAACGCCATGGTCGCGCCGAGTAGGTTGGTCACGGTGGCACCGGACAGGTGTGCCCGCTCGGCCCACTGCGAGGCGCTGAATTTCGGGTACAGGACCACTTTTGCACCGCTGATGAGCGCGGGGTAAACGGTGAGGAACTGGGCGTTGCCGTGAAACAGGGGAAAGCCGGTCATGTAAACGTCGTCGGCGGTGAGCCGCGTGAGGTGCACGTCTTCCTGCGCGAAGAAGTAGAATTGGGAAGACAGCATGACCACACCCTTGCTGGCACCGGTGGTGCCCGAGGTCATCAACACCGCGGCGGGGTCTTCCGGCCGAACCGTCACGTCGGGCGCGTCAGCAGATCCGGTAGTGAGCGTTGCCCAATCCAGAACCGCCAGGCGTTCGAATGTGGGTAGGGCTGCGCCGGTGTCGTCAACGATCAGGAGCTTTTCGAGGTGCGGCAGATCGGCCTCGATCTCCACCAGTCGTTCCGCGAGCTCAGGGGAGGTGACCAAGATACGGGTTTGGCTCAGGTTGAGCGGGTGCGCCAAGAACGAACCCTTGTAGGCGTCGCTGATGGCAACCTCCACGGCGCCCAGCTTCGTCAACGCAAACCAGGTGAAGATGAACTCCGGGCAGTTCGGTAGCAGGATGCCGACATAGTCACCCTTGGCGACGCCGAGCTGTGAGAGTCCGTTCGCCACTCTGTTCGTAAGCGTGTCTACTTCACCAAACGTCCAGCTTGGACCGTGGTGCCCCCAGCAAAGGTACTCTTTGTCGCCGCGTTCGCGTACTTGGTACGCCAGCACGGCCGGCAGGGTCCACTGCTCCCGCGGAAACTGTGGCTCGAAATGCGGATATGTCAGAAATTCTGTGATGGGAACCTCCGCTATGGTGCGTTTCGGTGTACGAGTAGTCGCGCGGCTTCTTGGGCGGTCATGCCCACTTCCACGCCGGCCGCCCGCGCCAGCTGATTGGCGGCGCTGATCACGCCGTCATAGTAGGACGACAAGCCGTCACCCATTTTGGCGGTGCGCGCGCTGACCGTGGCGCCCGCCAGACCGGACGCGTTCACCGCTTCCATGCCCGCCATGCCAGAGTCCTCGCGGCCGCCGCCACCGTCTGAGCAAATGAAACCATGGGGCTGCACCTTGAGCAGGTACGGGACGGCGCTGCGCCCGGTGTGGCCGGCGGTAACCAGCACGTTGTTGACGTCTTCGGGCAAGCCAAACGCAATGGAGTCCGAGCAAACCACTTTGCGCCCCGCAGGGCCCTCGTCTACTACGGTGCGATGGGTCACGTCTTCTGCATCTGGGTCTGCTGGGTCGTTGTCCAGTAGCAGTCGGGCAGCCTCTGCCACCGACATGCCGGCCTCCACGCCGCAGTCCTGCGCGGGGCGGTTGAGGAAGCTAATGACGCCTTGGTCGTGCAGATCGTCGCCGTTGCCGAGAATAATGGTCATGACATCGGCCACCGCCGCGGGTTGGTTGAGGGCCTCAAGGTACCAAAGTCCGGCGATCGAAGCGCCTGCGGGTCCCACGCCGCAGTCGACGCCGATGGCGCCGCGCGGGGCGTGTCGGCCAATGAAACGCGCGGGTAGCACGCCACAATAGGACGCGTTGACCACCACGTCGCGCGCCTTGTTCCACTCGCGCACGTCATATGCAGAGTCCATGGTGGTAATGCGTCCACGCTCTGACTCCACGCGGATGTGTTGCAGATCGGGGTCGAAATCGTCGCTCATGAATCCTCCCAGATTGTCGGCGCGAAACTTTATTGGTGTTTTATCAGCGCATAGTAATGTACTACAGTGCTGCTGAAAATTTTGACGGAGCCGCCATGACCGGCAAACGAGAGACCGGCATACGAGACAAAACGGCCATCGTCGGTATTGGCGCGACCCCGTATTACAAGCGTGGACGCTCCGAGCCGCAGACGTTGGACGAGTTGGTGTGCAAATCGATCTTGGCGGCGCTCGCGGATGCGGGGCTGAAGCCCGCAGACGTGGATGGGTTCGCCTACTTCGCGGGTGGTTTCGACACCGGCTTGATCATGGAGACGCTCGGCATCCCGGAAGTTCGCTTCTCCGCTTCGCTGACCGGATCGGGTGGCGGTTCGGCCGGGTGCATTGGCCTTGCTTCTGCGGCGGTCGTTGCGGGCATGGCCAAAACGGTGGTGTGCGTTGGTGCCAATCAACAGGGTGCACAACGTTTTGGCGCCATAACGGCTTCGTACCCGGCGACGCCCGAGAATGTGTTCTTCGCCACGGCCGGATTGGTAGGCCCCGGGCATCTGTTTGCGCTGCTGGCTCGGCGACATATGCACCTGTTCGGCACCACCCGGGATCATTTTGCGGAGATTGCCCTTTCCGCGCGCGCCAATGCGGTTAACAACCCAGGTGCCGTGATGCGCGCACCCATGACGCGCGAGGACTACTTCGACGCGCCCATGATTGCTGACCCCCATTGCCGTTACGACTTTTGCCTGGAAACCGACGGTGCGATTGCCGCCGTGGTCACGAGTGCGGAGCGGGCGCAGGACCTGCGCCAGCCGCCGGCCTACGTGATGGCAAGCACCCATGGCGGCGAGCAAGATTGGGGTCGCTCGATCTACTGGATGAACATGCCCGATGCGTACTTCGCGTCTTCCGGTCACCAATCCGTGGCCCGCGATCTCTATGCAACGGCGGGGGTGTCCCCACAGGACGTCGACTGCGCACAGTTTTACGACCACTTCACGTCGCAGGTCATCATGCAGCTTGAAGACTACGGCTTCTGTCCCCGCGGCGAAGGTGGGTCGTTCGTGGCTGATGGCAATATTCGTATAGATGGCTCGTTACCTATCAATACGGATGGTGGTCAGCTCTCGGCTGGCTACGTGTGGGGCATGACCCATGTGTTCGAGGCGGTGCAGCAGGTGCGAGGCGAGGCTGTGAATCAAGTGAATGGTGCCGAGATCGCGTTGGCGACAGGCGGTCCGTCCAATCTGCCCATAAGCGGATTGTTGGTGAGGCGCTAACCATGAACGATTCCATTGCCAAATACCCACCCTTGCTGATCGAGAGCATCGACACCAATGCTTGGACGGCACCGTTTTGGGAGGCCGCCGGTCGCCACGAGTTAGCGATTTCGCGATGCGCCGATTGCGGCAAATTCCGCATGCCTCCCACGCCTTTCTGCCCCGCCTGCCAGTCGCAGGAGGTTGAGTGGACAACAATCGATGGCCAGGGCGTCGTATACAGCTTTACGCTGGTGACCCGGTCCATCATCCCAGGCATGGAAGACTCAGTGCCCTATGTGCCCGCCGTCATCGAGTTGCCTGAAGCAGATGGCGTGCGGCTGATCACCAACGTGGTTGATGCACCCCTCGATGCGATAACCGTCGGTGCTGCGTGCGATGTGGTTTGGCACGACACCGCCAACGGCTACACGCTCCCGCTATTTCGCTTGAGTTCCTGACGCGTCGGCAACGACCATTCTTGTGCGCCTTACAGTCACTCGCTGATGTACCCAGCCCCTCCGCGCTACTCGTACGACATGCCGTCGTTGTCCATGAAGTGAGCTACCCAGCGGTGATAGTTCTGTATCGCCGGCTCGTTGCGTCCGATTAGGAACTCGCTCTCGCGAATGACCGAAAGGTTGTTTTGGATGGTCCGGCCCACGACGTAGTCTTCGCCGTCGACCGCGGAGTGAGCCATCTCTTTGAATGCCTGCGACTTCTGCAGGGCTGCGTCGTCTTCCGGCTTCTTGGCGGACAGGACGGTTTGTATGGTCACCGTGGTGTCCCAAGTTTTTCCGGGGAGGATCTGGCTGACGAGGCAGTGGTCCCCCAGAATTCCTGAGAGCGAAAAGTTGGGAAAAATCGAGTGAATGAGCCGCAGGTGCTCTCCAGGGTTCCATTGGTCGTCATCGACATCGGCGAGGTCTAGCAACGACTTACGTCCCAAGGTGAGGCGCTGATGGGGACCGAAGGTGTCTAACACCAACAGATTACCCAGGGTGTGCTGCGAGAGCGTATCTCGGTGCACCACGCTGTGGTGGTAAGTCTCGAGGTACCCATCCATGGTGACCTTCCAGCCCGGTCCGGGAATTTCGCACTGGCTAAACAAGTGCCATTCATTCAGTTCCAGCGTGTCGAGTTCCGGGGCAAAATCTCCAAGCCACGCGTCGATGTCCATGTCGAGATCTGGTGTGAGGCACACCCAAACCACTCCACAGCGTTCCTCGGTTGGCAGGGGAACCAGCCCATTGATGTCGAGATCAATAGGACCAAACGAGGCTTGTCCGTAGGCTCCCGTCAGCGTTCCACTGCGGTCGTAAACCCAGGCGTGGTACGGGCATGCGAATACGCGTTGGTTGCCTTTGCCTTCGGGGCAGACCCTTGCACCGCGATGGCGACAGACGTTCAAAAACGCGCGCGCCTCACCGTCGTTTCCACGGATCACCAGCACCGGCGTGTCGAGCATGTCCCGAGCCACAAAGTCGCCCGGGTCGGGGAGCTCGACAGACAGACACAGGGCCAGGGGCAGTTGCTTGAAGATGCGCGCGCGCTCTTCAGCATGGCGGTTTTGGTCGAAATAGGTGCCCACCGGCAGCTTGAGCACGCTGGGTGCTTGGTCCGTGGTGCCCGCCTGCGCATGTGCCAACGCACGGCGCGCCAGATTCATCATCGTCTCTCGATCTTCCATGGTGTTGCCCCTCAATTGAACTATGGCGAGTGGCCGATGCTGCTCATCACGTTGCAGCGCTCATCTTGAACGCCCGCAAAAAAGCCTCCTGAGTGACGTCATCCACATCCGCAGGGGTGGATACCATCTTCGAGACGAAGGCTCGCAGCGCGGTTTGATGGGCCAAAAAAGCCTTACTTACCGCAGTTTCGCGCTGTTTGGACGTCTTATTCGTCATCGGCCCACCCATTTGCTTGCCGGGTCGATCCCCTCAATCGATCGTGGGCAGACTATCTCGCGCCTCGTGGTTTGCCGCAATAGCCGAATTGACGCGTACTTTGGTTCGACCGCAGCCTGGTTTTGCAGCCGACTGCTCTCGCCGGAAGCCACCATTCCAGGCCATGGTCGATGAATCCTGCTGCCGACCCAAATCAGACCTACGGCCGCCGATCGGACGCTNNAAGCGATGGCGCGAGTAAGTCAGGTGGGAGGAGACGTGGACAGCTGGATCGGCGTCTATGCGAACTGCCCCAACCTCTTGAGGGGGTTAATGTTCAACAACGGCCTGCTCTGGTCCCACAGCAAGCTCGATCCCGTTCTTAAGGATCTGATTCGCCTCAAGTCCTCCAACCTGAACGGCTGCCAGTACTGAATTCCTGTTAGATCTGCTGCGGCGCAGCAGAACGGCATGACGGAAGAGATGGTCCTGCAGATGCTCGACCATCGAGACTCCGACCTGGATGACCGCATCAAGATCGCCCTGGATCTGACCGAGGACTACGTTCTCAACCACGGGCGGGGTGTCGACGACGCGTTCATGGACCGCTTGAAGAAGTACTTCAGCGAGGAACAGATCGTCGAACTCGTGATCTTCATGGGCCTCATGGAGGGGGTTCACAAGTTCAACACCATTTTTGACGTGGATCCACCGGAGCAGCTCACCGATGGAAAACACATCGTAGGCTTGCCCGACGTTCCGGAGGATATGCGTCAGTTCGTCGTGGACTCCGAAGCTGCCGACTGAACACCGCGCTGAGTTCGAAGACCAAGTAGCAATGACGGATGATGTGAAGAACCGGGTTGAAGCCTATCTCGACGAGTTTGGGGCCTGAGCGTTCAATCGAGAATGGCCGCTTCTGCACGGTTCCAACCGCACCACACCTTCCGTGGTGGTGCGGATGCGCGCGTCCGGCGTAAAGATTTCGTGATACAAGGCTAGTCCAGCGGCAGTATCGACCTCGGTATTGAGCCCTAGCAGATCGGTGGCCTTGGCGTATTTGCGTCGCAGATACTCGATGTCCAACCGCGCCAGCGCGATCTCCCCGGGGGGTCGCGGGGCGGGCGCCACCGCCGCTGCTGCAGATTCCGCCATGCCCTACTCCAATCCGCTCTTGCCTGCTTCCCGGATCATGGGTTGATATTCGTCAAAGGCGGGCGGGTTGGGTGTCGCCCCGGTCGTGATGCCCGCATCCGTCGTCAGCGTGTGGCCGTTGGTGTAGCCGGACTCGTCGCTGGCCAGCCACAGTGCGGCGTTCGCGACGTCCTCCGCCAGCCCTGGCCGGTTCAGCAGCGGCGAGGTTTCAGCGAGAATCTTCTTGGTCTCTTCGATGGCGGTGGGATCACCCGTCAACACGTCGGCGCCCATAGCCGTGGCCATGCCGGCCGGCGCGATCGCGTTCACCCGGATGCCGAATCGGCACAACTCAGCACCCGCGCTCTTGGTCAGGCCGACGACCGCGTGTTTGGCCGCGCAGTAGGTGTGTGGCCCAAGCCCGCCCATAATCCCAGCAGTGCTCGCCATGCTGACGATGGCGCCGGATTGCTGAGGTTTCATGACCCGCGCCGCATGCTTCATGCCGTAGAAGACGCCATTGAGCAGAATGTCCATCGTGACCTTCCATTCCTCCGTGGGCGTCGTGTCGATCGGCCCAACCGCGCCCACGATGCCGGCATTGTTGTACATGATGTCTAGCTTGCCGAACTGCTCCACGGCCCGGTCCACCATGTTGGCGATGTCTTCTTCGGAGGTGACGTTGCAATGCACGTACACGGCGCCATCGCCGAGCTCCTGGGCCAGCGCGTTGCCCGGGCCGTCCTGAATGTCACCGAGCACCACCTGGCAGCCTTCGCTTGCAAACAGCCGTGCTGCGCATTCGCCAAAGCCACTGGCCGCGCCCGTGATCGCCGCCACCTTGCCCTCGAGTCTCGAGCCCATCTTTGCCTCCCGGTCATTCTTCTAAGTATTGGCGGTCCATGCTATGAGGCCACCAACAGCGGGGAAAGCCCAACATATGCGGCTTCTGCTGTTCTAGCTAGCGGATTTGGCGTCTGCGGCGATTACTTCGCGGAGCCGGTACTTCTGGGTTAGCGTCCCGCTGCTGTACGTCGTCAGAACCTTTCGGAACTTTAGCCTGCTGAGCTAAGAGACACTTCAGCTCATCTGTGCGAGTGATTGCACTCGGTTACGTAGATGCATCTTGCGACGCATGGCCATCGTATTCAACTTGATCTGGTTCCTCCTTGCCAGGATGGATTCGCCACGACCGTAGTACACGTCGGCCGGCGTTAAGTTGTTGAGCGACTCGTGGTAGCGCTCGTTGTTGTAGTGATCCACGAAGCGTTTGATCGCCGCCTCCAGCTCCGACGGGAAGTAGTAGTGCTCGAGCAGGATCTGGTTCTTCAGCGACCGATGCCAGCGCTCGATCTTGCCCTGGGTCTGTGGGTGATACGGGCGCCCCCGCGTGTGAGCCATGCCGTTCCTGTCGAGATACTTCGCCAGATCTGACGCGATGTAGGACGGCCCGTTGTCAGACAGCAGTCGTGGCCTGTGCTTCACCTTGACCGTATCCAGGCCCGTGAAGGCCAGCGCTTCATCCAGCGTAATCTGGACATNNGTGGCCTGTGTTTCACCTTGACCGTATCCACGGATAGGAATTATAAAAGGGATACTCGGTCTGCCGATGCGATACGCGGCTCGTTTCGTATCGCTTCAACACCAAGGTGGCTGAGCACCAGTTTTGCCGCAACTGTGGAATCCACAGCTTCAGCCGCCCCCGCTCGCATCCGTCGGACTACGACGTAAACGGTCGCTGCTTGGATGCGGGCATCGACATGTTCGAAATCACGCCATTCGACGGCCAGCATTGGGAACAAAATGTCGACGCCATTAGATGGGACATGGCAAACGTAACTTACTGCGCCGACGAAACTGCCGCCTACGATGACGATGAGAATTGGCATCCCTAGGGACGTCACCACACATTCAAAGGAGAGCACGCCGCCTTAGGATAAATCTAGCTCGCCCACTCCAAGCGCAGTGTCTTTTTCTCGGCAGCACAATCCCGAAGATACAAATTGATCAGACTCTGATACGGGATTCCACTTTCCTCAGAAAGTGAACGAAAGTAGTCAATCGTATCTTCGTCCAGTCGATCCTCGCGGTGGCAATGCACGACCACCAGCAGCCGAAGTTTAGGGCGAGAAACAAGTACATCGGCGGAACCCCGTCGCGTCGGTGCAGGACAGGTCCACCCCATGGGCGGTTTCACCCTGCACAGGCCGCGCGGGCTGCCGTGAAAGTCCTGGCGCAGTTCAATTGCGGCTCACCCCTCAGGCGGGAACGGGCCGGGCCAGGGACCATCTTTGGCGTCAGTAATCATCCGCTGCGGCCACAGAAATTGAAGGGTGCTGCGTTTGATTTTCCATTCCCCATTCACTTTCACATAGTCCTCGTCATACAGACCGAGCCAGATGATGGGATTGGTGCGCGGGTCCGGTTCGTGCACAGTGTCTATCAGATAGGTGCGACTGACCGCTGTATCTGGTCCGGTCAGCTCCACCCACTGGTTGGTGGTGACGTGAAATCCTCCGTAGAGAACCGCATCGCTACCCTCACGACCCGCGTTGAACACAGCTTTGTAGTTCGCGCGAATTTCCTCTTTTCCATTCCAGACCCCGTAGTTCGGGCCAAACTCGCAGACAGCGTCTTCGGCAAATATCTCTGCCAGCCCGTCAATGTCTCCGCTGTCCATAAGCTGGGAGTAAAGCAGCTTGGTCTTCTTAATCTTCTCAACTTCGAGCAACGTGCGTAGCTCTTTGAGCTCTTCTGATGTGAACGCGTCCGACATTCGACTCTCCCCTAGATGACGAGGTAGAAGCCTAGCCTTTCATAGGCCCATCGGGAAAGCGGAAATGTGGCTTCATGAGCCCGGCTAACCCAACCAGCACGCTCGGTATTCAGGTTGGTCTAAACGTCACGGGAAAAGAGCGAGGGGCGCGTACAAAGTTACCCTCTTGTTTGGGCGTAATCCCGTCAGCGAACGCAATGTCATCCATCGAATCCAAAAGTTGGTTGGCCGCTGCTAGGAGCAAAGTAACCGTTTCTCCGGCTCGCACTGTTTTGTTATGGAAATCCGTGTCCTCACTCGCTTGACGCATAATCATCAGCACAGCGGGCGTGTGTCGCAATGTCTCCGCGAACGCTGCAGGAATTAAGGATCGATCCTGTCGAACTGCTGCGAGCTGTTCGGGGTGCTCAAGCAAACGAAGCCACATATTGGCCATTTGGAGATCGGTAGTTTCGCTTCCGGCCACGAGCAAGAAACTAACGAATGATTTAATTTCGATATCGCTAAGACGCTCCCCGTCTATCTCCGCGTGCACTATCTTGCTAATTAAGTCCTCGCCAGGATTATCCTTTCGTTCAGCTATCAACGGCAGCATATATGCCTGTAATTCTTCTTTAACCCTCAATCCCGCTTGGCGAACTGCTTCATCACCAGCTATGTTCGTAAAATAATCATGTATCGCGTTATACCAAACATGAAAAGTGGGTTTCATATTGTGTTCCAACCCGAGGACATCGAGGAGGATCCCGGCGTCATCACCACCATCCTCAAGCACATTCGAACACGCGAAGCAGCCGAATCCTCTCAACCGCGAGCACCACCCCTGCGCACCGAGCAACCCGTAACACGACCGAACCAGGACAGGCTCCTCTAGAAACGACCGCCTGACGATTGCCTGCGACCGAATCGCAGACAACCTCTCGGCAAGCCCCTCGACTCCCCTTCTCTTGTGCTTTTTTTCGCCATCTCCAATCGACCGCCACCAACGCACCGTCTCAACCCACGCAAAATCATCGCTGAATCAAAATCGCACTACTTCTCGACGTGGTGTTGATCGACACTGAATTGGGCGCGTCGAAGGCCCATTCGAGTCGCAGCCCTGCCATGCTGTCGCGGGTGACTTATGTGAGTGGGCTAAAGCGCCGCTCGGTGTGGTCCAGCCCGTAGCTGGACCAATCCTGGTTGGCCGAGTCCGGTGGCGCAGCGAGGACCGTGAGCTTCATCCCCAGACTTGCCGCTAAGGTCCTGATTTTCCACATTTGTCTCGTCCCTTGATGCGTGGTACGGGTGCGCGTGGGGTAGCCTAGGGTTGTGCTCGGCCTCTGAGTAGGCTGCGGGCAATGATGACCTTTTGCACTTCCGATGCGCCTTCATAGATTCGCATGGGTCTGGCTTCGCGATACAGCTTTTCGATGAGGCTGCCGCGCGTCACCCCAGCGCCGCCAAAGATCTGGACAGCTTTATCGACCACGCGCCCGGCGGCCTCGGCAGCGACAAGTTTTGCCATCGAGGACGGGTAGGCATCTCGCTCGCCTCGCTCGTCCCGCGCCCACGCGGCGCGGTACACGGCAAGGGCGGCGGTATCGATGTCGGCGGCCATGTCGGCAAGCGTCATCTGAATTGATTGCATGTTGCCCATCGGTTCGCCAAACAACTCGCGGTTTCTGACACGCGTGAGCACCTCTTCGAGGGCCCGACGGGCCAAGCCCACTGCCGCCGCTCCAACCGACGGCCGGAAAATATCGAACGCACCCATGGCGACCTTAAATCCCTGTCCAGATTCACCGATCAGCGCATCTGCTGGTACGCGGCAGTCGCGAAATGCCACGCTGGCGGCGGGGTGCTCGGCAATAAAGTCGATGGGCTCGCCGCAGGTCAATCCCGGAGTCTCGGCGTCGACAATGAAGGCGGAAAGGCCGCGTGCGCCCGCAGCTTCGCCAGTGCGGGCGATGACGATGTAGTGATCGGCAAAGCCGGCGTTTGAGATCAGCGTCTTGTCCCCGTTTAGGACATACTCATCCCCATCGCGCGTGGCAGACGTGGCGGTGGCAGCGGCATCCGAACCCGAATCGGGCTCAGTGAGCGCAAACGCGGCAACGGATTCACCGCGTCGGCACGGGTCGAGATAGCGGGCTTGCTGTGCCGGTGTGCCATGTTGTTGGAGCGCAAGCGTGCCGATCCCCTGCATGGTGAACATGGCGTCGGTGAGTGGTGAGTCGTAGGTCAGCGCTTCGCGGATCACGCACAGGGCGCGAACGTCGAAAGCCTCCGGGGATGCGGGCACGACGTAGTCGAGCAATTGCGCCTCACCCAACGACTGCACGATGGCGCGGCATTGGTCCGCAAACTCTGGGTGGTTCGTCGCACCCTCCGCTTCTTTTTGCCAAGTGAGTACGCGGTCAGCCAGCGTGTGGTGACTGTCGTCGAAGAAGGGCCACTGCCACAGCGACCAGTCGGAGTCAGGATCGTAAAATGCGGTCATGATAGGGCGTCCGGATTGCCTTTAAAGTCTGCCTCATAGCGCGTGCCGGCGGCTCCGCCGACGGGCAAGATGGAGTCTAGTTGCTCGATGTCGGCAGCGTCGAGGGACACGTCGCAGGCGCCGATGTTCTCTTCGAGGTTCTTGATTCGGCGCGTGCCGGGGATGGGTACGATGGCCTGCTCACGGTCCATGATCCAAGCGATCGCGATTTGTCCTGGCGTGCAGCCTTTGGCCGCCGCCAGCGCCCGGACCTGTTCCACCAGCAGCTTGTTGCGGTCGAAATTCTCACCCTGGAAGCGCGGCGAGGTAAGTCGGAAATCATCTTTGGCCAGTTCGTCGGCGTTGGCGATGGCGCCGGTTAGAAAGCCGCGCCCGAGCGGGCTGTAGGCGATGAAGGTAACGCCGAGCTCCGCGCAGGTAGGGAGCACGTCGGCCTCAGGCTCCCGGGTCCACAGCGAATACTCAGATTGCAACGCGCTAATGGGATGTGTGGCGTGGGCGCGTCGCAACAC
>JABAHO010017352.1_pt1 | contig 13128 bp, 11 predicted proteins | sample 7062071 | NCBI WGS metagenome assembly JABAHO01 (sample SAMN14534356, study PRJNA622989) | marine sediment metagenome | biome: marine biome [ENVO:00000428]; feature: marine pelagic biome [ENVO:01000023]; material: deep marine sediment [ENVO:00002113] | place: India: Gulf of Kutch | collected...
GGAGAGCAGGTCGAGAGGCCTCACCGAAGGTGCAAGCCGCTTCGGCGGCGAATCTCTCAGGTAGGACGACAGAGGGGGAGCGGTCGACGAAACGACGCGCGTCCTAGGAGAGCAATGAGGCGAAATGTTAGGCGAAACCTAAACGACCTCGAGCAGCATGACGGCTTCACAGCACGCCACATCGGACCCNNGTTCCGAAGGCGATTCGCTCCCACGACCGCCTCGAGCTGCCCGGGCCCATGACCGAAACTCAGGCTCTTTCCAAACTGCGGGACCTCGCCTCGGCGAACCGGACTCTCACGTCGATGATTGGCATGGGCTATTACGGAACTATCACTCCGCCCGTGATTCTGAGAAACGTCCTCGAGGACCCGTCCTGGTACACGGCATACACGCCTTATCAGCCAGAGATCTCCCAAGGCCGTTTGGAAGCGCTGCTCAATTTCCAGACGATGGTGGCAGATCTCACCGGCATGGAAATAGCGAATGCATCGCTGCTTGACGAAGCTACCGCCGCCGCCGAAGCGATGACCATGTGCCGGCGGGTCACCGATGCGGCGTCGACTTCTTTCTTTGTAGACATCGACTGCCACCCGCAAACCAAGGCGGTGCTGGCCACGCGGGCAGCACCGCTCGGGATTGGCCTGGTTTACGGTGCTGCCTCCGACGCAGCCGACCACGACGTGTTTGGGGCGCTGCTTCAGTTTCCCGGCTCCAGCGGGGCCATTCCCGACTTGGAGCCAATTATCGAAGCCGCCCACAACGACGGGGTTCTGGTGGCCGTTGCGGCCGACTTGCTGTCGCTGGTCCTGCTGGAGAGCCCCGGAGCGTCGGGCGCCGACGTGGTAGTTGGTTCTGCCCAACGATTCGGCGTTCCCCTGGGGTTTGGCGGCCCCCATGCGGCCTACCTCGCCACCCGGGAAGCACACACCCGCTCAATGCCGGGGCGTCTCGTCGGCGTATCCGTCGATGTCGACGGCAACCCCGCCTACCGACTGACTCTCCAGACCCGGGAGCAACATATCCGCCGCCAGAAGGCCACCAGCAATATCTGCACTGCGCAGGTCTTGTTGGCGGTGATGTCCGGGTTGTACGCTGCCTACCACGGCCCTCAGGGCTTGACCACGATTGCCGAACGAGTCCATCGCCTCACCTCGATCGTCGCGGCCGGACTCAGCGACGGCGGCAAGGAAGTCAGCAACAGCACGTTCTTCGACACCCTGACCGTTTCCGTGCCGGACCAGGCCGGTCGGGTCATCGAAGCAGCCATGGAGCAGGGAATCAACCTCCGAATGGTCGACGAAGACACGGTGGGGATCTCACTCGACGAAGCGACCACTCGTCACGACATTGACGGCCTGGCCAAGGCATTCGGAGTCACCATCGACGTCGAGGGGTTGGATGAGTCAGCGCGTTCCGGAATACCCGACCACCAGCGGCGCAAGACTGAGTTTCTGACGCACGACGTTTTCCACAGCTACCACAGCGAGACCGAAATGCTTCGCTACCTCCGGCGACTGGCCGATCGTGACATCGCCCTGGACAGGTCGATGATTCCCCTCGGCTCCTGCACCATGAAGCTCAACGCCACGAGCGAGATGATCCCCGTCACCTGGTCGGAGTTCTCAGACATTCATCCTTTTGCACCGCTCGATCAGGCGACGGGATACCTGGAGTTGTTCTCAGATCTCGAAGCCTGGTTGGCCGAGCTCACGGGCTACGACGCCGTCTCGCTCCAGCCCAATGCCGGTTCGCAAGGTGAGTTCGCGGGGCTGCTGGCGATTGCCGGCTATCACCAGAGCCGCGGCGAGGGCCAACGCAACGTCTGTCTGATCCCCGCCTCGGCACACGGCACCAACCCGGCCAGCGCCATGATGGCCGGCATGCAGGTTGTGGTAGTCGGCACCGACGAGCAAGGCAACGTCGACATGGAGGATCTCGCCCTCAAGGCGGCTGAGCATTCGGGGGAATTGGCGGCCCTCATGGTCACCTATCCCTCAACCCACGGGGTGTTCGAGTCGGAGATTCGAGATATTTGTGCACTGGTCCACGAGCACGGTGGCCAGGTCTACCTCGACGGAGCCAACCTCAATGCGATGCTGGGAGTCGCCAAACCGGGCGAGTTCGGGGCAGACGTCTCTCACCTGAACCTTCACAAGACCTTCTGCATCCCGCACGGTGGGGGCGGTCCGGGAGTAGGCCCGATAGGTGTGAAGTCCCATCTGGAGCCTTTCCTGCCCGGTCATCCGCTCGAAGAGGCTGGCGACGGGGTCGGAGCCATCTCAGCCGCCCCGTGGGGATCGGCCGGAATCCTACCGATCTCTTGGGCATTCATCGCAATGATGGGCCCCGATGGTCTTCGACAGGCAACGGACGTGGCGATACTGAGCGCCAACTACATCGCCCGCCGCCTCGAAGAGCATTTCCCGGTTCTCTACACGGGTAGCAGCGGCTTGGTGGCTCACGAGTGCATCATCGACGTTCGACCGTTGCACAGCTCGACCGGGGTCACGGTCGACGACGTCGCCAAGCGGCTGATGGACTTCGGCTTCCACGCGCCGACGATGTCCTTTCCCGTGGCCGGCACGTTGATGATCGAGCCCACCGAGTCCGAGAGCAAGGATGAGCTCGACAGGTTCTGCGACGCCATGATCGCAATTCGACGTGAGATCCAGCAGGTCGAGGATGGGGCGATATCGATGGATGACAGCCCACTACGCCATGCCCCGCACACCGCGGTCCATGTTGCNNTACTGGCCGCCGGTGGGACGTATCGACCACATCTACGGTGATCGCAACATCGTTTGCTCGTGCCCCCCGATCGAGGCCTATCAGTGAGAGTCCTGGTCATCACTCATGGGGAGGAGATCCAGCCCGGATGGTTGTCGGATGCGCTCGACGAGGTAGGGGCCGAGACGACCCTGGTCGACATCGCGCAGGGAGATCATCTTCCGCCGCCGGATTTCGAAAGAGTTGTCGTCCTGGGCGGGCATATGGGAGCGTATGAGGAACAGCGCTATCCATGGCTGGTTGAGGAGAAGGTCTTTATCCAACAGGCCTTGGCCGAGGAGACGCCGGTGTTGGGGGTCTGTCTCGGCTCCCAGCTGATTGCCGACGTGATCGGCGGTCGGACATTTAAGGCCCCCCAGGTTGAGGTGGGTTTGGTGTCGTTGGACTTCACCGAAGCAGGCGCGGCCGACCCGAGCATGCAGGAAATCGGCGGAACCGTGGCCGCCTGGCATGGCGACACGTTCACCCTACCCTCCGACGCGCACCTGCTCGCCCGAACCGAGGATCATCCGCATGCTTTCCGATATGGCTCGGCGCTCGGCGTGCAGTTTCATCCCGAGGTGACCCCGGAAATGTGGCGAACCTGGACGGACAAAGTCGGAACTGGCGACTTGAGCGGGGCGGGACTCGACCCGGAAGCGTTCCAGCAGGGACTCGCTGAGGAGCAGGAGCGACTTCGCAAGCAGGCGGTTGCCTTCTTCCGGTCGTGGCTGCTCGAGCCGGTTTAGGAGTGGAACGAAACCCTCGACGATGACGTTGTAAGAGCTGGACAAAAGGAGAAGTAATGGAGAGAGCAACATTCGGAGCCGGCTGTTTCTGGGGAGTCGAAGCCGACTTTCGCAAGATACCAGGCGTTACCTCAACCCAGGTCGGCTTCACCGGAGGAGATGTCCCGGAGCCGACCTACAAGGACGTTTGCCGGGGAGACACCGGCCACGCTGAAGTGGTCGAAGTCGAGTATGACCCAGCACAGGTCGACTACCAGCAGTTGCTCGATGTTTTCTGGGCTTCGCACGACCCAACCCAGCTGAATCGCCAGGGCCCCGATGTTGGGACCCAATACCGGTCGGCGATCTTTTTTCACAACGAGGAGCAGGAGGCTGCTGCCAAGGAGTCGATTGTGGCCCAGGAGGGGCGCTTCTCCCGTCCGATTGTGACTGAGGTCGTCCCGGTCGGCGAGTTCTATCGGGCAGAAGAGTATCACCAGCGGTACTTCGAAAAGATGGGCATAAGCCACTAAGAATCACTGGTCCTAGACGACGCTTGCGTCGGACCATTGGAGCAGTGGCAATCAGTGTGGGTATCGCCTTGTTGGCCCTTTCAGGCTGATTGCCCCAGATCATTGAGTATCTGTCTGGCTGCCAGCCTTCCCGGGGCCCCCATGACACACCCCCCGGGATGAGTGCCGGACCCACACTGGTAGTACCCACGGATAGGAGTGCGGTATTGGTTCCATCCCGGAGCAGGCCGGAACAGATACATCTGCGGGGTCAGGAACTCACCGGCAAAGATGTTCCCTTCGCTGAGGCCCACCGTGCGCTCAATATCGAGCGGTGTCACGACGTCCCGAAACAGCACTGCGTCCCCGAACCCGGGAAAGAAGGTCTCGAGCGTCTCCTGGACCGCGTCCCCTAGGTTCTCCCGTTCGTCATCCCAGTGGCTATTCGTCAGCTGATAAGGCGCGTATTGGATGAAGCACGACATCATATGCTGCCCGGGGGGTGCCATGTCTGGATCGAGGATCGAAAGCACGCCGGCATCCAGATAGGGTCGCCGGCTGAATGTCCCCTGTTCGGCGTCGGCAAACGCCCGCTCCAGATAATCCATCGACGGGGCGATGTTGATCAAGCCGCGATACATATCTGTGCGCCCGGCGAGAGCTGGGTAGCTGGGTGGTGAATCGAGCGCAAAGTTGACCTTGGCCGACGTTCCCTGGAACTTGTAATCCTCGATGGCGCGGACCAAGTCAGCAGGTAGCTCGCGGGGGTTCACAAACTGCAAAAAAGTACGACGGGGATCGAGAGCGCTGACGACGGTCGGTGCAAGAATCTCCTCGCCGCTTTCGAGCGCCACACCAAGCGCAGCTCCGGTGCGCGTGATTACGTTGCTCACGCCGGCATCGAGGCGGATGTCTGCTCCAAACGCCTGGGCGGCCCGGCCAACGGCCTGGGTGAATCCACCGTTCCCCCCTTTGTGAAAGCCCCAGTTACCGAACTGACCGTCGATCTCACCCATCGTGTGATAAAGCAGCACCAGTCCCGATCCGTGTGACCGGGGACCGACTCGCGATCCAATGATTCCGCTCGAAGAAAGCAGGCCCTTGATGATGTCCGATTCGAAATAGTCGTCCAGGATCTCGGCGGCTGATCCGCCAACCAGTCGCACCAGCATCTCGAGGACTTCGGAATCAAGATCACGCAAGTAGTTGCCCACTTTCGCCAGGTGAGCGAGCTCTTCCGGATCCTCACTGAGGACGTTGGGAGGAATCTCGTCCAACAGCGGCTTGACGGCCTGGGCCACCCGGGCCATGAGGTTCTGATAATCGCCGTAAGCCTCGGCGTCCTTGCGGGAGTGGCGGGCGATTTCATGAAAGTTTTGCTGATCATCGGGGCCGAGAAAGAGGTAGTCACCATCCTCTGTCGGCGCGAAAGAAGTGGTCATCGGGATAACCATCATTCCGTGTTTCACTAGCTCGAGATCGTGAACAATTTCCGGACGGAGCAGGCTGATGGCGTACGAAAATGTGGTGAAGTGGAAACCGGGGTACAGCTCCTCGGTTATCGCGGCGCCGCCGACGAGGTTTCGTTTCTCGAGGACCAGCGTCTTGAGCCCAGCCTTGGCGAGATAGGCGGCGTTTACCAAACCGTTGTGGCCACCACCGATCACAATGGCGTCGTAGTCGCTGGCAGCGCTCATCTCGTTCCGACGATCGGTGACGCCGTCTTGCGCTCGGGACGGAAAAACGGCGTTTCAACAACTTGCGCCGGCAAGTATTGAGGGCGGTTGGCGACCATGAGCTCTACGAATACCTCCGAGCCGGGTTGCGACTTGGCCGACGGGACCTTGGCCAGGCCGNNAGAGAACATGAGGCTTGTCAAGTACCCGACGTAGCCAGCCGCCGGGTCACGGTTGAAGTCGCCATCGTACAGACTGTGCACCTGGTCGACGTAAACCCCCTCCTTGGGAGCGACCACACCTACCGCGTTGTAGATGGATTCGTAGGCAGCCGGGTCAAGCTGCACTCCGACCGTGCGCCACCGAGACGTCTGGTCGGCTAGCTCACGAGCGATTGCTTCCTGGCCGACGAAGGGTCGGTCGGCTGCTTGGTCGAGCATCCAGTCCAGGCCCAGCTCAAAAGGAGTCTCCCGCTGATCATCCGTCCAGGAGTGCCGGGCCGACAAGAAGTCCACCCCGATCAGAAGCAGTCCGGCGTCGAGCCGAGCCATCTGCAGCGCGCGGGACCCGACCGGAAGCAGGCCGTAAGAGGCGCCAGCATCCGCGAGATCATCCCACACGCTCAACGCGTCCTGGCGGCGAACCCACAGCTCGTAGCCGAGGTCACCGGTAAAGCCGGTGCGGGAGACCGTGAGTTCCCGGTCGAACGACGCTGTGGTCATGACCCCGAAATAAGAAAGCTCTTCGCAGCCCGGCGCTACTGATGAGACGACCTCGGGTGAACGGGGGCCTTGAATCGCCAGGAGACCGTAGTCATCGGATAAGTCGACAATCTCGATCTCTTCGCCGTCAGTCAGTCGGGAAAGGTAGGAAAGGTTCGGTTGCGCTGCCGTGAGCCAGTATTCATCCGTGGCGGTGTGCAGCAGGATGCCATCCTCCAGAACAAAGCCAGATTCATCACACCAGATCGTGTATTGCGCGCGACCGATCGGGCATGTGCCTGGATCTCTGGTCATCACCCGCGCAAGAAAACTTGTGGCATCGGGACCGGAAATTCGATATTTGAATAGGGGAGAGGTGTCGAAAGCCGCCACCGAGGTGCGGATGGCGAAATACTCGGCCGTTGCTGAATGCTGGTAACGCTCGGCCGCCAGGTAGCCCGCCCAGTGGTCCCAGCGGTGGGTCGCATTGAGTGGCGCTAGGCGCTCATGAAAAGGGCTGAATCTCATAGGCATCGACAGTAGCCAATATTTGAGAGCCTCTACCTTTGCTTGCGGGGTTGGCGGACCTGGACTTACTCTTGCATGATGCCGAACCGCCCGCAGCGTTCAGTCCATCTTGTCGGAAGTATCCCTGTTGCTTCGACCAAAGAAGCCTTGACGCTCCTCGAAGAGGAACTGGGGGATCGTCTGGCGCCGACAGTCCCTGAGCCCGACGGCCAATGGGTCCGAATCTGTCGAGTCGTCGAATCCTTGCGCGAGCACCCCCAGCTGGAACTGGTTCGTGATGGCGCCTGGACCGATTACAGCGACCTTCCCACCTTCCGGGTGAGAAGGGGGCGGAGGCTGCAATGGATAGAGCTCGGGTATCTCGAAGCTTTCGAAAGAAGTCAGATGGAAGCAAAAGGATTCACCATCGCGAGAGGTAGGGCCAGCCAGATTGGAATTCCCAGCCCCGCCAGTCTGGCCTACGTCGCGTTCGGACGAAGCCCGGCCAAAGCCGCCCGGCGCGTCGCTCCGTTTCGTGATGCAACCATCCGCGAGATTGCCGCGATCCATACCCAAGCCGATGGTGAGGTGGTCTTTCAACTCGACCTTGCCGCTGAGTTGGCGATGGTTACCCGGCTCCCCTTGGCAGGGCGTGAGCTGGCAGCGGAGCGCTTGGCCGCGGAGGTCCTCCGGCTCGTCAACGCTGCGCCCCGTGGAGGCCGATTCGGCCTCCACCTGTGCCTGGGAGACCTGGCGTCCAATGCGTTGGTAGATCCGCCAACCGCCGGCCCTGCGGTTCTGTTGGCCAACGCCATCATGGCGAGCTGGCCTCAAGCGAGAAGCCTCGAATACGTTCATGTCGGGCTGGCACCGGCTGCGAAGGCGCCGAGGCTCGATCCTGACTACTACGCGCCTCTGCAGACTCTCTGGATCCCGCCAGAGGTGCGCTTCATAGGTGGATTCGTGCACGAAAAGCGCTCTCGCGATGAGTTAGTGATGATCCGCGACGAGCTGGAGCATCTTCTCAGCAGAAAGATCGACGTCGCGGCCGCCTGCGGCCTGGGCTCTCGCGACCTGGAATTGGCGCGGACCAATATCCAACTTGCATTAGCGGTCGCCAGCGCCGAGTCGGTCCCCAGAGAAAAACCCTGATCCCGGATACAATGTGAGCCTGCGTGAAGGAGTTTCTATGACGCTGACCAGGACTCGACCCGAACCGACGACGGCGCCGACCGCAACGCCCGCGCGAACGTTGAATGATGTGATTCCCGTCGGGGTAGCGCTGGCCGTCGGCATCCTCTGGGTGGCAATGCTGGGTTTCGTTTTCAGCATCACACCAGCGCCCGAGGGAGAGCCTTCGGCGTTTGCGGTCACCGTCTCAGTTATCTTCGAGCTGGCGCTGATCGCCACCCTGGCTGGTTTAGTCGCTCTGCGGCGCTGGGGCCTTCTTGCCTCGGTTGGTGCTGCCGGGATCATGCTCGGCATGGCGGCCTTGTGCTCACTGGGTGGGCACACCGGAGGGTGGCTGGTCGCCCAGTACGTCGCATCTGGAACCCTGTTGGTGGCGGGCCGGGCGGCTTACCTCCAGGCCTAGCTGAGCCCATCGAGGGCGTTGAGCGTCTCGTCGACCTCCGCCTCGGTGTTGTAGTGAACGAAACCGACTCGGACTAACCCGCCGCGGTCGTCTCGGCCCAGGCTCCTCATGACCTCGAGGGCGTAGTAGTCGCCGTCGGTTACGAAGATCCCCTGCTCGGCCAATTCGATCGCCAGGTCACGTGGCTTGCGGCCGGGGAACTCCAGAGCAAAGGTAGGTGTTCGTCGGCCCTGTCGCAGACCGTGCAAAATCACACCCTCGATCTCGGCGAGACCCGACAGGAACCGCTCGGTCATCCGACCCTCGTGTTCCGCAATTGCCGCATAGGCGTTCGAAAGTTGTTGGCGCCGGTCAGCGCCGGTACCGAGGGAGGCGAGGTAGCCGACGGTGGCGGCCACCCCGGAGATGCTCTCAAAGCTCTGAGTGCCGGTCTCCCATTTGCCGGGGCCCTGATCGGGTGCCGGCCGTACCTTGTACGCGGGCAAGTTCTGCAGATGCTCGCGCTTGCCGTAGAGGATCCCGGTGTGAGGCCCATAGAACTTGTACGAGGAGCAGACGAAAAAATCGGCATCGAATGCGGCCACATCGATCAGCTCGTGAGGAGCGTAATGCACTCCATCGACGTAGACCACGGCGCCGACTTCATGCGCCCGGCGGGACACGTCCGCTACGTCCACCACCGTACCGAGAGCGTTGGAGGCGGCCGTGACGGCAACCAATCGGGTACGGGGGCTGAGAGTGGCGTCGAGCTCGTCGAGGTTCAGCTGGAAATCCCTGAGCCCTACCCATTTCACATCGACGCCCTTTTCTTCGGCGGCTCTCAGCCACGGGGCCACGTTGGCGTCGTGATCCAGTCGCGTGAGAACGATCTCGTCTCCTGCATCCCAAGTGGTAGCGATCGCGCGGCTGACGGCGAAGGTAATGCTGGTCATGTTTTGACCGAAAGCCACCTCGTCGGCGTCAGCGTTCAGTAGGTCGGCGACTGCCTGCCGGGCATCGGACAACACCCGGTTGCTCTCTTCGCTGGAGGAGAATGGGCCGCCGAGGTTGCTCTGCCCACCCACCAGCGGTTTCTGCATGGCCGCTATGACCACATTCGGAACTTGCGTCCCTGCGGGGCCGTCGAGATGAATGACAGGCTTCCCTGCTTGGGTTCGCTTGAGAGCGGGAAACTCGGCTCGAATTCGCTCGATATGCATGGCCGAGACCCTAGCCACGGCATTAAGAATCTCGACGGGGCAGAATTGCCGGGTGGACTATCTGGCTGGGTCGCTGTTGGTCGCGATGCCCGACCTTGCCGACCCCAATTTCGCACGTAGTGTCGTCCTCCTTCTCGAGCACGATGCAGAGGGAGCTGTGGGAGTCGTGCTCAATCGACCCACTGAAATCAATCCCTCTGAGGAACTTCCCGAATGGCTGCCGTTGCTGGCGACGCCGGACGTTGTGTTCCTTGGCGGTCCCGTCGATCCAGACGCTGCGGTAGGGCTTTCCGCGACGCGAGCGGACGATGAGGTCAGCGGAGTCCAGCTGGTCGACCTAACTGCGGGACCTGGTGAGTTGACCGGCCCGATACGAGTTTTCGCCGGCTATGCAGGTTGGGGGCCGCAGCAACTCGAGATGGAATTAGCCCAGGGGGGTTGGATCGTGGCAGGTGCGGAGCGCGACGACGTCTTTACAGATGATCCCAGCGATCTGTGGCGTCGAGTCATCTCGCGACAGCCGGGTCGAGTCCCCATGTACGCCAACTTCCCGCTCGACCCGAGGGCCAACTAGCTCTCGCTTGTAAACTCCCCGGATGCCTCGGGAGCTGGAGAACACCGCGCTCATTGTGGTAGATGTACAGAAAGGGTTTGATGACCCGTCCTGGGGAAAACGCAACAACCCCGGCAGCGAAGCCAACATTGCCCGCCTGATAGAAGCGTGGCGCCGAGAGAGCCGTCCGCTGGTTTTCGTGAGGCACGACTCTGTTCTCGAGTCCTCTCCACTCCGACCCGGCCAGCCCGGCAATGAATTCAAGACCGAAGTGGCCGGCGAGCCCGACCTCCTGGTAACCAAGAACGTGAACTCAGCCTTCTTCGGCAGTCCCGATCTGCATGGCTGGCTTCAGGATCGAGCAATCACGAGTGTCGCCATCTGCGGTATTCAGACCAACTATTGCTGCGAGACCACCGCTCGCATGGCCGGCAACCTCGGGTACGAAACACTGTTCGTACTCGACGCCACTCACACCTACGACATGACGGACCTCCATGGTCGCGAGCTAACAGCCCATGAGCTGGCACGAGTGACTGCCGCCAACCTGCAGGACGAATTCGCGGAAGTCGTCACGACCGCCGAGCTGACCTAGATCACCCGTAGCTCTGGCCGGGGACTGCCGTCGACGAACCGGTCGGCCGACAAGGCACTCAAGTCCATGAACGGGACCGCATCGGTCGCCAGCGCAGCCAGGTACTCACCGACCACCGGCCCCTGCATGAAACCGTGCCCGGAAAACCCTGTGGCGTAAATCAATCCGCCGGGCTCGCCGGCCCTGCCAATAACGGCATTGTGGTCTGGCGTGACTGCATAGAATCCCGACCAGCCCGGCTTCACCCCGGTTTCAGCGAGGAACGGCAGGCGATGCATGGCGGCCGGGGCCAGGTCCTCCATCGTCGTCTCGCGGCCGGCAATCACCAGGCCATCGCCTTCCCGATGAAAATAGAAGCCGGTTGCAAAATCCACCGTGAGCGGCAGTTCGTAGGGGAGAGGGTCTCCCGGCTCCGAAAGGAAAACGAAGCGTTGCTCTGGGATGACGGGGAGCTTGACTCCCAAAGGCTCCAGGAGGTCGTTGGTCCAGATCCCACCCGCGCAAATGACTCGATCGGTCGCTACCGACCCGAGTTTGCTCCGTACGCTGGAGACCCGACCCCCCAACGTCTCGATCTCCAGTACCTCGCAGCCTTCGACGATTGTTGCTCCCAGGCGACGAGCTGCGGTTGCATAGCCTTGCACGGCCGCGGCCGGAGTGGCGTAGCCATCGGTCGGACTGAATGTGCCTCCGGCAATGTCCTCGACATTGAGACCGGGAACAATCTCGTGCGCTTCGGCGGCCGAGATCATTCGCACGTCAACTCCCAGGCTCTGCTGGAGGATTGCCGACTCCTGGAACGAATCCAGCTCTTCTTCCATCAGCAAGAACAGATAGCCCCACTGTTTGAGATCAATATCGGCGCCCGGCTCCTCCTCAAACCGCTCGAAGCGCCGAATCGCTTCAACCATGATCTCGACGTTGAGCTGGTCGGAGAATTGGGCACGAAATCCACCAGCCGCCTTCGAGGTAGAGCCAGAACTGAGCAGGTCTCTCTCCATGAGCAAGGCCGGAACCCCGGCCCGCGCCAGGTAGTAAAGAGCGCTGGTGCCGGTCATTCCGCCACCAACGATGACGACGTCAGCCGATGTCGGGAGATCAGCCACGAGTTAATTCTGGCGGTTTAGTTCCTCAGAGCGGCGGCAAAGATGCCGGGAAGGTGACGGGCGCTGGGATCGGCTGCAAACCTCGTGAGCCGTTCGCCGGCCTTGTCAGCCCGCCGGTGGGTTATGAACCAGGGCGGCTTGGGTGAAAGGTGCAGCTGGCCCTTGACCAACGTGCGCGGAAATGGGAAGAACGGAGCGCGCACGACCGTCTTCTCAGGCTTGTCAAGCATGAGCGCATTGTGCACGGCTCCCTGGCCACTTCCCACATCGTGCAAAGGATGCNNCCGCTTCCCACATCGTGCAAAGGATGCCCGGGAAATGCTCCCCACGCCGCTGTCGGCAGCAAATAAGCTGCTCCCGTCCAGGCGTTGACACCGACGCTCCCGTACTCCAGTTCGGAGATCGCATCTTCGAGTGCCGGGCCGAGCTCGCGAGCTGTCAGTGGGTGAACCAGTAGCTGGGCACCCAGCGTTCCGGTGAGACGGCGGTTGGCGAATTCGACCGCGTTTCTCAAGAAGGTAGGGGCGTCGGCTGCCGGCAGCTTGGTCGTCGCGTACACATTGCCAAAGAACTCAGTGGTGAAGCAGTAGTCGTCATCACCGGTTGCATCAACGTCGGTGATCAGCGTCCTTGGCACCGGACCATCGTCAAAGACCTCTGCCCCCGGATGCTTGACCACAGCGTCGGCCTGCCGTTGTCCGGCACCCGGGTAGTAGGCAACTCGGTTGGGACGTGAGCGGATGGTCTTGCGCAGCGCCTCGACCAGCTTGTCGGAGCCCTCCCAGCCTGCGGGCAGCACCAGCACCTGGGAGGCGATGCAGTTGAAGCCGGCGTTGTGGAACTTCTGAGTCGCCAGGTGTTCGGCTTGATAGGCGAAGTCGCGGTCAGACCACGGCCCGGGTACCACAATCGTCGGGCTCACACCTCCTAATTCACTGGTGATTGCCTTCTCCAGGATCGGTTCGTTGCGGGCCTTGCGGTCGGCTCCCACTTCTCCGGGCCCGAAGACGATCTCATCGTGGGTTTTGGCCGTTCCAGTCACGTGTACTGCATCGACCAGGTCGTGGGCGGTCAGGTAGCGGCCGACGTCGATTCCTCCATACACAAAGCGGGCGAATCCGTCCTTGATCAGCTCCGAGGCGATCTCCTCGAAAACGGCCCCCAGATAATCGTTGACCGGGTTCATTT
>JABAHO010006925.1_pt1 | contig 13074 bp, 16 predicted proteins | sample 7062071 | NCBI WGS metagenome assembly JABAHO01 (sample SAMN14534356, study PRJNA622989) | marine sediment metagenome | biome: marine biome [ENVO:00000428]; feature: marine pelagic biome [ENVO:01000023]; material: deep marine sediment [ENVO:00002113] | place: India: Gulf of Kutch | collected...
ATTCGGGACATACGTCTATTTCGCGGCGGCGAAAAGACCGGCTACCGGGCCAAACTGGGAAGGAAGGTCGCAATCTCCGGGAAGGCGATGATGATGCCGGCGGCCAGTAATTGGATCAGGACGAACGGCAGGGTGTGCCTAATCACTTCCAGGTAGGGGCGGCGGAAAATAAGCTGGGCGGTAAAAATGTCACACCCGAAAGGCGGCGTGGCTGATCCCATGGCCGCTTGAAGAACCACGAGTACACCGAGAAAGAGCGGGTCGATTCCGTGGGATAAGACGTAGGGTTGGAAAATAGGGCTCAGGATGTAGATGGCGACGATGGGATCGACGAACATACAGGCGACGAAGTAGCCGAATACAACCGCCAGGATGATAGTCATTCGGCTTGGGTCTTCACCGATCAGGACGGGCATGATGGTTTCAGGGATTTGCAGGAAGCCGATCAACCAGGACACGGCTTGGCCCGCACCGACCAGGATAAACACCACGGCGGTAATCACACTGGCATCCAACAGGGCCTTGCGCAGTTTCCCACGAGTCAGTGTGCGATAGACCAGCCCTTCGAGTACCAGCGCATACAGTACACCGGCGGCAGCGGATTCCGTAGGGCTGAAAATCCCGGAGTAGATGCCCCCGATAATGATGACCGGGAACCCCAGGACCAGCACGCCTTCTCGAAGCGCCTTCCGACGTTCGGCCCAGCTCGCGCGCGGCAAAACGCCCACGCTGTGTTTGCGTGAATAGAAGATGGAGTAAATCGAGAAAAGAACAAATATCAAGAGTCCCGGCAGGATTCCCGCAAGAAACAAACCTCCTATAGAGGTCTGGGTGACGACGCCATATACAATAAATCCAATACTCGGGGGAATAAGCAGCGCAATGTCACTGGAATTGATGATCAGCCCAAGGGAAAACGAGCTTTTGTAGCCGGCGTCCATGAGCATCGGACGCATGGTTTGCCCCACCGCAGCCACCGTCGCCTGGGTGGAGCCGGATACTGCGCCAAAGAGGGTGCAACTGGCATTGGTGGTAATGGGCAATCCACCGGGGATATGCCCCGTGAAGACGCGCATCATGTTCACCAGGCGGGGCGCGGCATCACCCGCGGTAATCAGATTGGCGCCCAGAATAAACAAGGGAACACAGATCAGGGACGGCGGGGTGATCCCGGTCAGTACCTGCTGCACCAGGACGTCACCGCTCAGGTGCGGCATCGCGAAGTGGGCGTAGATGAGAAGCGAACCCAGAATGACCACCATGAACGGCAGTCCGGTAAGCATCAATGAGAGCAGCAGGCCTCCCAGCAGCTTCATGCGTCTTCTCCGCCTTCGATCAGATCTTCATACTCGCTCTGCTGCTCGGAAGACAGCCAGACGTCCTTTTCCTGCACATTCTTGATGACGGTACGCACGTACTGGATGCCTGCGGCCGCAAAGCCTATGGGCACTATGATGAGAAAAGTCCAATACGGCACGCGCAGCGCCGAGGTGGTCTGCCCCATATCCCGAACGTGCTGGAGATATTGGAGCCCGTGATACGCCATCACAAACATGACGGCAGCGGAAAAGGTGGCGATAAAGAAGATGAGGGCCTTCACGATTGGAGTGGGCAGCAGGTCGAGAAACGCCCCCATGCGAATGTGCCGGGCTTTTCGTGCGGCATAGCTCAGGCCAACGAAGGTGATCAGGATGATCAGAAACTCGGATATCTCTTCCACGAAATAGATACTTTGCCAAAAGAGCCGCGCAAACACGTTGGCAATTACCGTGATGGCCAGCAGGGACAAGGCCAGGCAGAGTACGGTCGTTTCAAATCGGTCGACCGCCCGACCGACCGCTGCCCATGTACCCCGTCGTTTAGGGGATGTTTCCGGCGGGCTCATTCCTCCGCCGGCGCGGGCGTTATGGCCTGCTTAGCCGATTCAATATCTTTCAGCAGCGCCTGTAGAAGGATTTCCGCCCGGGCCCCCGTTAACTCGGGATAGGTCGTATTTCGGATCGTCATGGCCTGTTCCCGCGCCTTGGCCATGTCAGAATCACTCCACTCGGTCCAGGTCACATCGGGTCGTGCTGACTCGATCTTTTTTCGATCGGCGGCGTTACGTTCATTGATCCACTCACCGGAGCTTACAATATTGGAACGGAAGTAGCGTTTCATCTCCTCCTGGACTTCCGAGTCCAGGGAATCAAAGAACTTCGCGTTGACGGCGGGAATGCCCAGAAAGGGTTCGGCCCACATCTGGGTAAAGTGGTCCGTGACTTCGTAGAATTTCATGCTGTAATTCGCGAACAGGGGATTTACCTGGGCATCGATCAGCCCGGTCTGGAGAGCGCTGTACACCTCCCCGTAACTCATCGGCGTGGGACTCATGCCGTAGGTGCGGTATTGCTCTACCAGGATTTTCGACCCCATGAGGCGGGTCTTAATCCCTCTGATCGCCTCCATATCGTTGGCAGGGCTCTTGGAGGTGATCCACTGCCACCCCTCGAACATGATGGCCAGGGGAACGAGGTTTTTCTCGCGGAAGGCCTCCTCCAGCATGGGCATAAAGGCGCCGTGGTTCACGACCCAGTCCAGCACCTCTGCGGTTTGCTGCCGCGGCCAGACATAGTGAAGAGCCAGCACCTGGGCTTCCGGAACAAAGGAGCTGATCCAGGCGAAATCGGAAAAGACGAATTCCACCACACCGAGTTGGGCCAACTCGTTAATGTCGCGGGTGTCTCCCAGGGACCCGTAGGGGTACACGGTGATATCCACGTTGCCTTGCGTTTGCTCGCTCATGTGATCAGCAAAGCGCTTCCCCCACACCGTCATGTAATCCCCCTCGATCTCCTCGGAGGCAAAGCGGGCTTTCACAACGCCCTGTTTGTCAGCTTGGCCGGTGGTGGAGTCGCCACAGCCAACAAAAAAGGAAAGCACACCCGCCAGTGCGGCCGGGGCCAAGGCGCACATCCATCGATCAATCAAATTCCGTTTCATTGGACGCCTTCCTTTTTTTGTGACTCCGGTTCTTCCACAATGACATCGTCGAAATAGTCGCTTTCATCGGGAATGTCGTGGGTAGAACACACTTTACGAATGGAGTCTTCAATAATCGATAATCCGTGCAGCAGGTTCTCTTCGCTGATAATTAAGGGGCAGAGCAATTTGATGACGTGGTCATCGGCTCCGCTGGTTTCAATAATCATGCCCCGGTGGTACGCTTCCCGTGTGATCTTGCTGGCTATGTCGCCGTTCACACAGTTAATGCCCTGAAACATGCCGCGGCCATGCACGTTGAAATTTCCATCCCCATATTTCTCGACAATGGCATCCAGGTGCCCGGAGATGATCTTTCCTTTGCAGCGGATTTCCTTTTCAAACGCATCATCGGACCAATAGGTGTCAATCGTGGCTTTCGCGGTCACGAATGCATGGTTGTTTCCCCGGAAGGTCCCATTGTGTTCCCCGGGTTTCCATCGGTCCAGTTCGGGCCGCATCAGGACCATGGAAAACGGAAGTCCGTATCCGCTAAGGGATTTGGACTGGGTAACAATGTCGGGCTGAAAACCGGCCGGTTCAAAACTGAAAAAATGGCCGGTACGTCCGCATCCGGCCTGGATATCATCAATGATCAACAGCGAATCATGCTTTTTGCACACGTCCTGGAGCCGCTTGAGCCACTCCATACTGCAGGCATTGATTCCGCCTTCACCCTGTACCGTCTCTACAATGACCGCAGCGGGAATATCTACGCCACTGCTGCTGTCACAGAGCACCTTGTCCAGGTATTCCGTGGTATNNCCCAGGTATCCGTCATAGGGCATGCGGGTCGCTCCGGGAAGCGCGACTCCGGCCCCTCCCCGGTGGTGCGAATTTCCTGTCACCGCGAGGGAGCCAAGGGTTTGCCCATGCCAGCCGTTGGTGAAGGATATGACGGTATCCCGGCCGGTGATTTTCCGCGCCAGCTTAAGTGAAGCTTCCACCGCGTTGGTACCCGTGGGGCCCGTGAACATGACGGTGCATTCGTAGCCTCGGGGTTTGAGTATCTTCTCCTGGAAGGTCTCCAGGAATTCCCGTTTGGCCGCCGTATATAGATCCAGGCTATGGGTAATACCATTGCGCTCAATATATTCCAACAACGCCTGTTTCATGGCCGGGTTGTTATGCCCGTAGTTCAGCGCGCCGGCCCCCGACAGGAAATCGATGTACTTGTTTCCCTCGGTATCAAAAACCCATTCGCCCTCGGCCCGGTCCAGCACCCGCGGAAAATTTCTCGCGTAGCTTTGTACTTCAGATTCAATCTCGTCGAAAATTTTCATGTCGGTTCCAGGTTAGATGTTGCAGTGCTGATGTAGGGGGCACTCATGGTTGTTCAATGGGTTGGATGGGAGCAGCATTGATTCGATGCCCAAGGTGTTCGGGCCGGGCCGCTTGGCCGGAAAATGGGTTGACCAGGGCATTGGATACCGCATTAAACACAAAGAATGCATTACTGCGCGGATAAGGGGACAAATTTCCAGCCGATCCATGCATGGTGTTACACTCGAAGAACGTCACGCTTCCCGCCGGTCCCTTGGGGGCCTGGATCCCATGGGTATCCACCCACCGGGTCATATTCTCATCATCGGGAACGCCGACTTCCTGCCGTTTCAGTGAACTCTTGAAGTTCCCATCAGGGGTCTTTCCCACACATGAAACGAAGTCCATGTGCGAACCGGGAATCAGCATGAGCGGCCCGTTGAATTCATTGTTCTCGGTTAGGGCGACCGAGGCGCTGATGCAACGCATGCGCGGCATGCCGTCTTCCACGTGCCAGGTCTCAAAATCGGAATGCCAATAGAATTCCTTGCCGCGAAAACCGGGTTTGAAGTTGACCCGGGACTGGTGAATGTACACGTCATCGGCCAGCAAATACCTCACGACATTCTGCAGCCGGAAATCCGCTGCCAACCGGGCAAAGATGTCGCTCACCAGGTGAATGCAGAAGATGGATCGCACATCCCCGCTTTCCGGCTCCGTGATCGCCGTATCGGAGTGCCTGATTTCGGGCAGAGAGGCCAATCGGTCGAGCTCGGCTTGATACGCGGCAACTTCCGATTCCGAAAACAGATCGGGAAACGTCAGGAAGCCATCTCGCTCATACTGGCTGACAAGTTCAACGGTGAGCGGGGCTTTTAACTCACCGCCCTCGAACACCACGGGGTCTTTACGCGGAAACCTAGAGGGTTTCCCTTCAACGCGTGATGGATATAGATCTTCATTGGCGGTCGTCATCGTCATCGGAGACTCCTTTTTTATCGACTGAGAAGGTTCATTGTGCGGGCGATTGCGAAATGGTTCTGAGCTCATTGACCGGAGCAGCTTCTGCCGGGTAGACGCCGTTTTCGTCATGCGTTTCGGTTCCATGAAGCGGGGGGTTGAACACGCAGGCCATCTGCATCTCGGTATTTGCCCGGAGCAGGTGGCGGTCGTGTTTATTCAACATATAGACGGTACCCGGGCTGATGGGATAGACCTTGCCGTCATCCACCGTTTCCACTTCGCCTTCTCCCGAAATGCAGTACACCGTCTCCAAATGGTTGCGGTACCAGATCGGCGTCTCCGTCCCGGCGTAAATGGTGGTGATGTGAAACGAAAAGCCCATGCCGTCGTCCCGCAAACTCAACCGGGTACTTTCCCAGTTTTTAGCGGTTATGCGGCGAGGCCCCGCTTCGGCTTCCTGCAAGGTGCGAACAATCATGGTTGATTCCTTTCTGATGAGATCAATGGCTGGAAGGGCCCAATGGACAGGAGGACTTCCGGCTCATGCGCGGTCGAGAGGGCCGAGGGAAAATCGCTTGCCTCCAGGTAGGTTGACTCACGGACCGGCACCCCCTGCGCCTCAGCCCAACGGGTAAACAGGCGTCGACTCGCCGCGTTTGACGGTCCAACCGTTGCTTCCAGATGGGTAATGTCCGTGCAACTTGTCACGGCGGCTTCCAGCAAACGGCTCCCTAAACCCGTTCCTCGAGCGGAAGGATGAGTGGCAATCTGCCAGACGAATAGAGTGTCGGGTTGCTCTGGAGGCCGATAAGCAGCGACAACGCCCAATAGAACCCCGTCAGCCTCGGCAACGCGTGACGTTTCCCGGAAGTGATCGCAGATCAGCACATAGGCGTACGGCGAGTTCAGGTCGAGGGGGGGGCATTGCTTGACTAGGGACCATACGGCCGCCCCGTCCTCGCGACGGGGCTTTCGTATCAGAGGGTCCTCAAGCACTGGCGGGGACTCATCTTGCCCCGCCGTACCAGCCGCCTTGTCGGAGGGTTGCATCACGAAGACTCCCCGGGTTCCGACGGCCCGGCGGAAGCAGTATTTTCCGGTGAAATCGCGTCAGTCAGTGAACGCCTGACGTCGGGCCTCGGAACAATATCCGTACCGACTTCCAGAAGAGGAGCCGCATCCACGGAGTCGATATCCATCATACTGGTGATCTGCTGCAGTGCGTCCACCAGTCGTTCCTGCTCATGGCGAGGAAGTTCGACGAATTTCTCGGCCAGGGAGGATTGCAGGAGCGAGGGCGCAGTGGAATACATCTCCCTTCCCGCATCGGTTGGGACAAGGCATACCCTGCGACGGTCCTTCACGTCACGCGAGCGATGGATATACCCCTTGGATTCCAGACGGTCCAGGATGCCGACACAGGTACTTTGGCTTAAATGCACTGTCTTGGCCAACTGGCCCGGGGTCTGGCCAGGGGTTTCCACAACGGACTCAAGGCAAACGAGTTGCGGGACGGTGATGCCGTATTCGACCGTAACATGCCGGGAATGCATGTCTGTTGCACGCATGATCCGGCGGATCGACCGGAGAAGATCTCGAACATTTTTTTGCGTTGCTGTCGGCATATTAGTTGCATAACAGGCCTGCATATCATTCGCAATCAAATATTTTGAATTCGAAATATTAGAGATGAAAAATGTATCCTTATCAGTCCAAGCGCTGCATTTTGATTTGCAATAGAGGACCTATGATGTCGAGGAATTCAGCAGCCAGCACGGCAACGGCTTCAGGATTGCCTGCCAATCTGAGATTCATCTCACGACTTTTCCCTGTCCCACCGACCGGTCAATAGTTCGGAGGTATTCAGTTCGACCTCAATTCCACTGTCCGAACTTTTGGAGGTCCGTACAAACGAAACCCTCTACATAAGTGACTTGGTAGAGGGCCTTTCCGTAACCAGTGGGGTAAGTTCGGATTTGGAAGCGACCGGGCAGCTCAGGCGTTGTGGCGCTTGGACAGATGTTTTAGATTATCGATGTTCCCCTCGATCAAGGCCAGCTTCTTGGCATGCGTCCACTTTTTAATCTGGGCTTCGCGCTTAGCGGCCCTCGGTCGATCAGGATGCTCTTCCACATAGAGAACCTTGCCGGCCTTGAAAATCCTAGACGTTCGACATGCGTGACCACGAAGATGTTCCTGATGACGGCGCAGGGGTTCACTGGTATGGCCTACGTAAAGCCGCCCATCCTTGAGTTCCATGATGTAGACGTAGAATGCGTCGGTCATACGAAAGCCCTTCGATGCACTCCCTTCGGTCGTTTACTCAGGGCATTCGACTCGGTTCGCTATCGCTTTTATGCAAAATGGCTTGCCATGAGCGAGGTGAGTGATAGCGAACCGAGTCGAATGGCTCCGCGCATAGTGCCCAAAACCGAACTTCCTTCTCCATTGAGGCCTATCTTGCCATCCCATTTGCTCGCTGGGGAGCAAAACCACACATTGTCCACCCGGTGGCTTTTCCGGAGGCTCTGGTAGCCGAATCTGCGGTTGAAAGGGCCATGCCAAAGGCCCCTGTCCATCCTCTCAAGAAGGCTCTTGAATGGCAGGCCATGCTCTCGGCTAATCCCGACCTGAATCGGGCCGATATCGCTAGAATCAACGGGATTTCCAGGGCTAGGGTCACCCAGGTCATGAAGCTGCTGGAGCTTGATTCGACCATTCTTGAGTACGTTAAGAACCTCTCAGAGCCCCGGGAGATGCGCTTTTTCTCTGTTCGGAGGCTTCGCTCTGTTGTGGAACAACCGAGCTTGGATTGCCAGAGGAACATCTTCATGGGGTTGATACAGGACTTCCAGACTACGGAGTGAAAAGCATTCCTTTTGGGACACTCGATATGGCCCGATCGGAAATTCTGGGCCTGTGTCGGTTGATATTTGGCCTGCATGATTACGGACATTTCGGACACTTTCCGTCCTATGCTAGGCGATATCGAGCTGATCGCGTAGCTCCTGATCGAACCAAAAAGCCGTTCTCCTCTAATTCCTTGAGCTTGCGATAGGCCGTTTTGGGGTGGACGTCTATATGCTTCTGAATGTCGCGTGGGGCTGCGGAGCCTATCTGTCGGAGGAATTTAAGTATAGCCTGGCTGGTTTCATCCAAGGAAATTTCAAGCTCTGCGTCCACCGGAATCGTTTCTGGTTCGCTTTGGCATTCTCTGGTGTGCTGCAGAGACACTGCCTTGGCGAGGAGTTCCCCGATTCTTTGGGTTCGTTCGGTTCTCGTCATGTGGGCGACATGGCTCATTTGCAGCCTAATTCCTTACATGCTGCCACCAGCGCCGGAGGAGGACCTTAAGGTTCTGAAGTACTTCTCTCCACCCGCGTAGGTCCTGCCCATTCCGTATGAGGTCGAGGTGGCTCAGGGAAATGAGAAGGCCCGTAAGGATCGGGAGCGGATTACCCCAAGCAAGAAGGCACAGGAATCCGGCGAAGGACCAGAAGGCAAAGGCCCCTTCGTGAATCGAATAGCCCTTTCCGCAGGAGAGCAAGAATGGGTAAACCCCTCGCTCAAAACAGCTCGAAAGAACGAGTGCACCGACAATACCCAGCAGCAAGCATAACATCAGAACATCCTCCGCAGAAAGTTTATGATCGCGGAGAGAACCACGCTGAGGATCAGGCAGGTCATCAGAGGAACGTGCATCGTCCACCGTTTACCGTGTATCTCGAGATCGCCCGGGAGTCGTCCCAAGCTGTCAGGTCTCAGCAAGACCAAAATAGCCACCATCAGCAGAATGCCGATGCCAATATGTCGCAAGTCCATGAAGTCGTCCTCCTGATGATAGTCTGCCCAATACGATCAATGTTCATAGGAGGACAAAGGAGTCTGGGGAGAGTCTGATTAGCCGGGTTCGGTTTGTGCTACTCGTCCCAACCACAATCGTCATCTGAAGAGTCATCGTCGACAAGGCCAGACTGAGTGATACGGTGTTCGACTTCGTGGATAGGTATTTCAAAATAGCTGTCAGGATTTGGCTTGAGCGGCGCGACTACCGTACGTGCCCAATGCTCTGCGGATAGCGACATCCATTCCTCGTGCTCCGCCGTTTCATAGAATCGAAAGGTCGGATCGTCCTGGATGCGACGTGGTCCATGAGAAAAAGCCCGTTTCCAAAGCGCACATTTCGATTGCCGACTTGCCGCACAATCCATTTCACATCCATTTCCAGTAACCCATCGAGGATCTCCCGTCGGTCTCCTCCCCGATCATAGACGAAGACTCCCCTACCATCTGAGGCCGTTGCGATCGTACGCATCAAGGAGAGTACTTGGTGGTTTTCGCTGATGAAATCAGGAGCCTTGGAAGACCAAAGTTTGAACTGAAGCGGCACCATTCTTCGCGCTCCAGGCTCACATGCGACCGCGACACAGCCGGAGTATCCGGTTCCCAACTCACCCCGACTTCCATCACGCACCTTGGCCAAATACGGCATCTTCTCCGCATAGGGCTTAATAAAATCTGTGGGATCCACAATGACGAGAGTGTCACGCTTGATCCGACTGGCCGCTTCCTCAGCAACAACTTCGTTGAGCTTCTCTCCAAGCTCCTTCGTCCCTAAATGCCGGGAAAGTCTTTCTTCGGTTTTCTTCAGCGAAATGGGTTCTTCAAGACGTCGGGAGATTTGGCTGAGCTTCACGTCCTTTGCAGCGAGAATCCCGAAAAGCATCTGTTGGAGGAACTTACAACGAGGTTTTGAAAAATGGGGTGAGACTATCCCCATAAATCCTTCGATCGAGTCTCGCACTTTGATGGCGGTAGCTGTACGGTTCATTCTGGCCTTCTTGGGTTGCCGATGTGGTAGTTGACAACCCGTTTATAAGAAGGCCATTTCACTTTCCCAGATCTAATTCATCCCGCAAACATTGGGCAAAGCCGATCTGTTCCATCAAAAATTGGGGAATGTCCTGCCTGAAAATTGGGATGGAAGCAATGACAGAACCTGCTAATCTCGGCGTCTTGTAAGCATGCAATTGTGCGGAATCGCACAAGTAATTTGCATGGCAACACATTGAGAAAGCGCACAATGATCAGCCATAGAACGCTCGTCCTACTCCTACCCTTTATCACCTCGCTCTGCTGTGCTCAAAGTGTTGACGGAGCCCAGCCCCCCGCGCAGTCGTTGTTTTATAAAGCCCAACACGAAGAAACCGGCAACATGTGGGACGTATGGCTCTACTATCATGAGGGAACCTACTTCCTGTACTACCTCGCCAATGCCGGTGTCAGAGTGGGCAGAGGTCAGCCCTGGAACAATATTTCGTTGGCCACATCGCCTGACGGGGTCCATTGGACGGAGCAGGGCCCGATCTTGAAAAAGTCTGAAGGAGCCACCTGGATGGGTACCGGTTCAACCTGGAAGTCATCCACCTTTGAGGAGGACGGTACATTCTATATGAATTTCTCGGAAGAAATCGGCGAGCGTCAAAACATCTACTTTGCTGAATCTACCGACCTTCGTAATTGGACGAGGTTAAAAGGAAAAGAGCATCAGTTTGTACAGGATGAACGATGGTACAAGAAGAACGGTCGCTGGGACTGCATCTGGACCATAGCCAAACCCGGCGGTGGACTTTACGGATACTGGACAGCCAGTCCGCTTTCTAAAGAAAGCAAATTTGGTTTCGGAGAATCGAAAGACGGCCTGCACTGGAAAGCACTTGAGCCACCGGAAGTATCAGGTGTGAAACGCAGACATGCTGAGGTGGGAGCAGTCGAGAAGATAGGGGACAACTACTACATGTTGATGGGCAATTACCCTCCCTTTATGGTGACGCTGGTTGCCGATCAACCCGAAGGCCCGTTCCGCGCTGCAAAGAAGAACTTCAATGTATTGACAGGACACACGTACTTTTGTCGCTTTTTTGCTCACCCCACCGATGGCATGCTCGTTTGCCATTTCACCAGGGCCCGGGACAATCAGGTCTCTTTTGCCCCTCTAAAAGACGTGCGAATCGACAACGAGGGAACCCTGCGCCTCGGATGGTGGAAGGGCAACGAGAAGATGAAGCACCATCCCATCAAGGTAGAGAAACCTGACGATACGAGTAAGACGATTGCGATGCTGGGCAATTCCTTTGACGTAAAAGGGGGAACGATTCTTGAAGGTACCTTGAGGCTGCCGAAGGATGAAGAGGCCCCGCGCAGCGGGTTGTTTATTGAGTGTGTGAACAATCAGGGAGCCGGCGTGCTGGTGGATCACGAGGGCGTGGCCGAGCTCAGCTCCATGTCGGCAGACGGAACCGTTTTGAAAATTGAGGAGCCCAAAAAGAGCAAGCATCCGGATCTTAAACACGTCGACCGGGAAATGACTTTCACAAACCCAGCTCGCTTTCGCTTACTCCTCAAAGGTTCTCTGATGGAATTCTACCTTGATGACATCCTGATCGAAAGCTACGCATTGCCTGTGCAGGCCAGCGGCCGGATTGGAGTCATTCATTCAAAGGATACTGTGGGAACCCTGAAAGCATGGAAATAATGAAAGCATACAAAACACTAGTCGTCCTCGCCCTGCTCACCTCCGTGTGCCTGGGGCAGGAATCCAAGACACCGAAGGGAACTTACAGTATTCCGCCGGAACTTGTTAACTTCAAGAAGACGCAATCGAGGTTGCAAGTGGTCAACGCCAAGGAATTTGGCTTTGACGAACGAAGATGGCAGTCGGATCCATCCCGCATTATCTATCATGGTGGTCAATATCATGTGTGGATGATCGACGGGTTTGTAAGCGGTGTGGCAGGCACCTCTCCCGCTAAATGGAAGCGGCGCGTAAATCTGAAAAGATCCTGGATTCTATATATGACGTCGAAGGACACAGTCCACTGGACGGCTGAGCACTATCTTCCGTTGGGCCCAAAAGGTTCAGCATATGATCTTACGATAGAGCAGGCAAACGTTCTGTATCACGATGATAAGTTCTATCTGTTCGCCGAGGGTTGGACGTCAAATATTGAGAAATATGGTCAGATGAATGCCGGAATCATCTGTCTGACGGCCGACTCCCCTGCAGGCCCCTGGAAACAGGAGGGAGACGTATTGGTCAAGCCAGCGGTTGACAGGAAAGCTTGGGATTGCGGGATGACTCTTAATCCGCGACTCGTCCGCATTCATGGCAAATGGCACATGTATTATAAGGGACTGGGCTGGAAAAAGAGTCAGCGACAAACAGAAAACGGTTTGGCGATTGCTGATTCGCTCACGGGTCCTTACACCAAATACAAGGGCAACCCGCTGCTTAAGGGGCACGGCCACTTCTGCTGGCGTTACAAGCACGGAATGCTCATGCTGCCTTTCTGGACCGAAACCATTCTCTGGTCGCAAGACGGTATCCACTTTAGCGAGCCCTTGGCGGCGAGGGGCAATGAGTTGTTTCTGTTCGGATCGCTTTATCTTCCCGATGACCCGCTTTGCGGCGAACCGATAACCGATAAGCCCGTCACAAAATACTGGGGGCTTGAATCCAAGAAAGTGGAGGGAAGAAGCTGGGATGTCGTGCGCATAGAATGGCAATTCGGAGCACAAGAGGAGAATGAGTGAATGGCGCATCGGCTCTCCGAAAAAATTGCTGCACACTACTGCCTGATCGCTCTTTACCCGAAAGCCGAATTTAGCTCATGGTCTTAAAATTATGAAAACCTATAAAGCCCTACTACTCCTTACCCTGCTCACCTCCGTGTGCAGCGCGCAGGAGCCGAAAGCGGGTGCCACTGTCCCGGGCGTAGAGGGTAGCAAACCGAACATCGTCATCATTTTCACCGATGACCAGGGATA
>JABAHO010007861.1_pt1 | contig 13071 bp, 8 predicted proteins | sample 7062071 | NCBI WGS metagenome assembly JABAHO01 (sample SAMN14534356, study PRJNA622989) | marine sediment metagenome | biome: marine biome [ENVO:00000428]; feature: marine pelagic biome [ENVO:01000023]; material: deep marine sediment [ENVO:00002113] | place: India: Gulf of Kutch | collected...
GCCGGTTCAGCGGCGCGTGCAGCTCCCAGCCGAGCTCGCCGGCGTAGGAGACCCGGAGTGCACGCACGGGAACGCCGGCGACCTGAATCTCCTGAGCCGTGAGCCAGCGGAAAGCGTCGTTGGAAAGATCCGCGTCGGTGAGGGGCGAGAGCGTGTCCCGGGCTCTCGGGCCGACCACCACCAGGTTTCCATAGTCGTCGGTGACGTCACGTATCTCGACCCGTTCGTCGGCGTGGCGCGAATGTGCCAACCAGTCGAAGTCGCGAATCTGCCAAGCTGCTCCCGAGAGCAGGTAAAAACGATCGTCGGCGAGGCGCGTTACGGTTGCCTCGCTCTGAATGCGCCCCCGCTCGCTCAGCAGGTGGGCCAGCACGATGCCACCCGTCTTTCGCGGCATACGATTGGCGCACACGCGATTGAGGAAGATCTCCGCATCATGACCAGACACATCGAACTTTGCAAAGCTCGACAGGTCCATGATGCCAACGCGCTCGCGTACCGCGCGGCATTCCTCGCCGATGATGTCGAAGACGTTGCTGCGTCGGAAACTGTGATGCTCGGCGATGCCGTCGCGGGCGAACCATTCAGGGCGTTCCCATCCGAACGCCTCGGTATGCACGCAGCCCTTGGCGGCGAGCTTTTCGTACAGCGGTGTTGTGCGAGCGCAGCGGCCCGCCGGCCGCTGCTCGCCTGGGAGGACTGTGGCGTACATGTCGCCGTATTCCTGGTAGGCTTTCGCGCGCACGTAAGTCGGGTCGGCATAGTGGCCGAAGCGGCGCGGATCGAGACCGGCCATATTGATCTCGCTGTCGCCGTGAATCATCCACTGCGCAAGATACTTTCCGCAGCCTGCTCCCTGGACGATGCCGATGGCCGAACCACAGCACTGCCAGAAGTTGCGAAGGCCACCGGCTGGTCCGAGCAAAGGATTGTCGTCCGGGGTGTGCGGGATGGCGCCGTTCACCACCCGGCGAATGCCGAGCTCGGAGAGGATCGGCATCCGTTCGAACACGATGCCGAGGCAGTCTCCAATGCGATCGAAATCCGCATCGAAGAGCTCGTTCTCGCTGTCCCACTCGGGGAAACCGCCGCTAGACGCCCAAGCCTCCTGACCTCGCGGCTCGTAAATGCCGATGAGGCCCGACTTCTGCTCCTGACGGTAGTACGAAGACGGCCACGGATCGCGCATGACCGGGATTTCCTCGTCGCGCTCGACGAATTCCGGCACCGGCTCGGTCACGACGTAGTGGTGCTCCATGTTGGCGATGGGTGTCTCGATACCAACCCACTTGCCGATTTCGCGGGCATAACAGCCACCGGCGTTGACCACGTGTTCGCAGGTGATCTCGCCCTGCTCGGTGAACACGCGCCACTCACCGCTCGGCATGGGCTTTATGTCGAGCGCGCGATTGCGGGTGACGATGGTGGCGCCGAGATCCCGCGCTGCCTTGGCGAGCGCGTTGCACACTCCGGCCGGATCCACGTGCCCATCGTTGGGTGTCCAGGCGCCCATCTGCACGCCGTCGAGGGTTATGAACGGATTGATCTGCTTGATCTTCTCTTTGTCGATGAGCTCCATGGGAAAGTCGAGGCCGGCGGACATGGCTTTGACGTGCTTGAACCAGTCGATCTGATCCTGATTCACAGCGAGACGAATGGAACCGGATCCGTGCCAACTCACGTACTGGCCGGTCTTCTGTTCCAGCGTCGGATAAAGCTCGACTGCATATCTGTGAATCTTCGCCATGTTGTAGTCGGCGATGAAATGCGTGCAAAGGCCGGCGGCATGCCAGGTCGAGCCCGAGGTCAGCTCGCCTTTCTCTACCAAGATTACGTCGGTCCATCCCTCGGCAGCCAGATGATAGAGGATGCCAACCCCCATCATGCCGCCGCCGACGACTACGACACGTGCGTGGTCCCGCATGGAATTTTCCTCGCGCCAGGAAACCTCGGGCGGCGCCCTGGTCGTTTTACCAGCGCATGTTGATGTTTTTTATGCGTGTATAGCTGAGGAGTTCCTCGAAGCATTCCTCGCGACTGATACCGCTCTGCTTCTATCCGTGATATGGAGCGCCGAGGTAGCGGCCACCGGCATAAATCCATACGTAGCCCGCCTCCACAGGTTCGGCGGTCTCCATCGCTTTGTCGAGATCGTTCGTAATCACGGCAGCGGTGAGACCGTAGACCAGACCGTTTGCCTTGGTCAACATTTCCTCGTAATCGCGCCATGTCAAAACTGACATCACCGGGCCGTCAAATACTGTCGGAGAGATTAAAAAACCGTTGGCCAGCGCCGGAGCTGAGGGTGACCGCTCTGCAGAGCGGATTCGCGGCGACAAGATAACATTCGGCCATGCAGCCTTAAAAGCTACACATGTTACTTATTTGCTGTTTAAATCACGGTCGGAACGTTTCCTGCCCATACCCGCCCCGCACACGGATCTGCGCCCGTCGCGAGGGCCCGGGTACTCGCGGGCGACTCTTGCTACCATGCCCCACGGGGTTCCGAGATAAACCGCGGCACTTGGCAGACACCGGTCATGCGCATCATCAGCTGGAATGTCAATGGCCTGCGTGCTTGTGCAAAGAAAGGCTTTGCCGGTTTTCTGCGCAAGTGCACGGCGGACGTCGTGGCCGTGCAGGAGGTGCGCGCTTTTCCCGATCAGCTTCCCGATGATGTGCGTGCTCCGGCCGGGTGGCATGCCTATTTCTCGCCCGCGGAGCGGCCCGGCTACAGCGGCGTCGGTCTTTTCGCGCGTGAGCCCTTGAAGCGCGTCGAGACGTCGCTGAGCAAGCGGCGATTCGACACCGAGGGACGCCTGCAAATCGCTCGCATCCAAAGGCTGACCATCGTCAACGCCTATTTCCCCAAAGGCAGCGGAAAGGACCGTGACAACAGCCGCGTGCCTTACAAGCTCGCCTTCTATCGCGCCGTTTTCGACCGGATTCAGAAACTTCGCCGACGCGGCCCCGTGCTGGTGGTCGGTGATTACAATACCGCGCACCGGGAGATCGATCTCGCGCGGCCCAAGGATAACGTCAAGAACAGCGGGTTCCTGCCCGAGGAACGCGCCGAAGTGGATCGTTGGATCGAGGCAGGCTGGGTAGACGCCTTTCGCGCGCTGCATCCCGAAGCGGAGGGCCAGTACACCTGGTGGCGACAGTGGGGCGGCGCCCGCGAGAAGAATGTGGGCTGGCGTATCGATTACATCATGGCGTCGCCGTCGGCGATGAGGCGCATCCGCGACGCTTTCATCTGGCCGAAAGTGACGGGCTCCGACCACTGTCCCGTAGGCGTGGACCTGGATCTCGGCTAGTCGCGACGCATTTCGCCCCGACCTGCACGCTCGTCACGGATCCCCTGTGCGTGCTAAATCGGTGCAAGAACGTCTTCGCCGCGCACTTTTTCGAGCAGATCTAGTTTGGAGCAATCGGGTTTGCCGCGAGCCAATCCAGGACATTCAGCACGTTCTCGTCGGGCGGGAACACCGGGTAGAAAACCTTCTCGATGACGCCGTCGCGCACAATCAGCGTAATCCTCTTGACGTACTTCTCGCCCGCGAGCTCGAAAGTGGGCAGGCGTAGCGCCTGCACGAACAGGAATTGTTCATCGCTCAAAAGCTCGAAGGGGAGATGCAGCCGTTCGGCCGCTTCGCGCTGATATTCGCTGTCCTGGGTGCTCAGTCCGAAAATCCCAACCCCGAGCTCTTCGAGCTCTGCCCGGTGATCGCGAAAGCCGCAAGACTGGGGCGTGCAACCCCGCGCACCCGGGAAGGCGTTCCAGCCCTCCGGCAGCTCCTGGTCCGGGCGGCCGGTGCGCGGGTAGATGTAGACGACGGTTCTGCCCGGCAGCGCCTGCAGATCGATGTCGCGCCCGGCGGTGGAAGCAAGCCTCATTGAAGGGAGGCGCAATCCCGTAAGGTGCGCGCAGGCGCCNNTAAGGTGCGCGCAGGCGCCATCGTCCTGAGGCACGGGAAGTCCCTCGGGCAGTACGTAGATATCATCCGAACGCGTTGTCACGCTGACGTCTCCGTGGAGGTTTTACGACGGGTAACTGTACCATCGCGCGGCCCGTCCGGCTCTCTGGCTGAAGAACCGGGTTCTTCGGATAGGACCAGGCTTCCCAAACCGTGCGACCGCAAATCTGATAGTTACGGGCATTTCATGCTGAACCCGCTTAACTAAAGGTTACAAATGCATTAAAAGTCGGCGTGCCTGCCGAGCGCTTGTTCCGGGACTGGCTATACTTTTTCGAAAACGCCTCGGCGACGGAAGCCCGATCACATCGGTTCCCGCCAGCCGGTCCCAGCAGGGATACCGCCGCCTGCAACTCCCTGGAAGCCGATGTTTACAATCCGCCATTTACTTTTGCGTTTCGGCATCCCTGGCCGTAGGGTCATGCTGCTCGCCGTGGCGGTTGCGCTCTTGGGTGTACAGAGCGCGTTCGCGACAGAGTCCCGCTTCGGAAGAACCGTGCGGCCATCTGTCGAAACGCGCAATGTTCTCGTGCTGCACTCGTCGCACCGAGGCTACGGCTGGACCGACTCCATCATGCAGGGCGTCGAAGCGGTGATGCGATCCGCGCCTGAGGAGGTCGAGCTGTGGGTCGAGTATCTGGATGCGAGCCGTCTTCGCAGCGTTTCGTTCGCGCAACAGCTGCGCACGCTCTACCAGAGAAAATACGAGAAGATTCGATTCGACGTCGTTGTGACATCCGATCGCAAGGCACTCGAATTCCTACTCGATAATCGCCAGGCGATAGCGCNNGTGGTTTTCTCCATTGTCAGCAATCTCGGTACCAATCCCGCTGACGGCCAAGCGAAGGTGACCGGAATATCGGAGTCGGCCGAGTTTGCTGCCACGCTCGACCTCGCTTTCTCCCTCCATCCGAATCTGCGCAGAATGGTTTTCATTACTCCCGGTCTGCGCAGTCGTCATCTGATTGAATCACTGGTGGCTGATTACCGGTCCGAGCTGGAGCTTTCAATCTGGCACTACGAGTCTCTTCCCGAGATCGAGCGCGCTCTCAGCACTCTACCCGATGACGCCGTGCTTGTGCCGGTAGGAGAGCCGGTCACGGTAGGTGGCGTGGCGATGCCCATGAACAAGTTCGTGGCATGGATATCCGAACGCACCAACGTGCCTATCTACTCGGTGTGGGAGTTTTCTCTCGGCCATGGAATCGTGGGCGGGTACCTGATCAGTGGGTTCACCCAGGGAACGACTATCGCGCAGTCTGCGCTCAGAATACTGCGCGGCGAATCACCGGACGGTGTTGCTGTGAATACGCCTGCACCCAGCCGGTTAATGTTCGATTATCGTATGCTCGAGCGTTTCGAAGTCGATCAGAAATTACTGGCTGCTGACAGCATCGTGATCAACGAGCCGACGACGTTGTACGCAGAGCACAAGAAGGTGGTTTGGTTGGCGTTTGCCATATTCGCGGTGCTTATCGTGGTAATACTGGTTCTCGGAAGGAGTATCCGGCGCCGCAAACGGGCCGAGCGCAGGCTGATGGCTAACCAGGATCGGTTTCGCGACTTTGCCGAATCTGCTGCGGACTGGTTCTGGGAGACCGATTCGAACATGCGCTTCACATATGTCTCGGAGCGCTCACAGGATGTTCTGGGCGTCTCCAGAGAAGAGCTGATCGGGTCGAGAATCGACGAGCTGTTCGCAAGCGCCGAAGGTCAGGTCGGGCAATCAAAGGATCATGCATCGGTCGGAGATGAGCGTCAGCCTTTCAGCATGCAGAGTTTCTGGCGCCGCCCGGACGGAGCCCGGCGCGTCATCAGCACATCCGGAAAACCCATCCTCGGCTTTGACGGCGTGTTTCAGGGTTACAGAGGGACGAGCCGTGACATCAGCGACTCTTTCAGCCTGACCGAGGAGCTCGGTTACCAGGCGAGCCATGATACGCTGACCAATTTGCTCAACCGACGGGCATTCGAGCAACGCCTGCAGACACTGTTGTCGCGTCTCGAGGAGTCGCCGGGTGAGCACGCGCTCTGCTACCTGGATCTGGACCGTTTCAAGGTCGTCAACGACACCTGTGGTCACATTGCGGGTGACGAGCTGCTCAGGCAACTGGCTGAGCGGCTGCAGGGTCAAGTGCGAAAACGGGATACGTTTGCCAGGTTGGGAGGGGACGAGTTCGGTGTCTTGCTCGAAGACTGCCCATACGAGAGAGCGCTGGAGCTCGTTTCGGAATTGCACAAAACGATCAACGAGTACCAGTTCTTCTGGAACGACCAGTCATTTCGAGTCGGTGCCAGCATCGGGCTGGTTGTGATCAATTCGCCGAAGAGCACGCTCGACGATCTTCTCGCTTCGGCCGATCGGGCCTGCTACGTCGCCAAGGACGAAGGGCGAAACCGGATTCACGTTTATCGCACTGGCGATGAGGAGATCGCGAATCATCAGGGTGAGATACGATGGGTGAGCCGAATTCAGCGCGCCCTCGAAGAGGATCGGTTGGTGATCTGCTTGCAGGCTATTCGACCCTTGGGATCGAATCATAAAGCCGGTGAACACTATGAGCTGCTCGCGCGATTAATCGACGAGAAGGGTGCTCTGGTGAGCCCTGATACTTTCATGCCGGTCCCTGCGCGTTACAGCGAGAGTGTCGCACTGGATCGACGCGTCCTCGATGAAGGATTGCGCTATTTTGCCGCCGACAAAAAGAGGCTCGATGCGCTCTCTCTCGCCTTCATCAACCTTTCCGCGCACACATTTGGAAGCGCGTCTTTCCTCGAATACATTTACGAGCGCACCCGCTTTTACAATTTCCCTGCGGAAAAGCTCTGCTTCGAGATCTCAGAGCGCACAGCTGTCACACGTCTCGAAGACGCGAAGGAGTTCGTCGACGCTCTGCGCCAGATGGGGTGCCGGTTCGCGCTCGACAATTTTGGCCGAGGTAGCTACTCGTTCAGGTATCTGAAAGAGCTGCCGGTCGATTTCGTGAAGATCGACGGATCCCTGGTGCAGAATATTTTGAAGGATCCCACGGACCTTGTCATGGTTCGCTCCATCAGCGAGGTTGCGCGGCTCAGTAACACGGTAACCATCGCCGAACATGTCGAGGATGCCGACATCCTGAGGAAAATCGGTGAGATCGGCGTCGATTTTGCCCAGGGCTTTGCGGTCGGCAGACTGGCGCCTATCGGCAGGAAAGCCGCCTAGCCGCCAGCGTCGCGCTCGCCCAGGAACTGCAGAAGCAAGCGGCTCACTGCTTCAGGCTGCTCCTGCTGCACCCAGTGCCCCGCGCCCTCGATCAGGTGGCAGGCGAGCATGTTCGTGCAGGCAGTGCTCTGCATTGCCTCGAAGTCGCCCGGACGCTGATAGGTTCCCCAGTCGCTTTTGCCTGAAACGAACATGGAGGGTACGTCAATGGCGCGGCCGGAGAAAATTTCGCGCTCCGCGACGTAATCGCCGCTCGTCTGGCATCGGTACCACTGAAGCCCGCCCTGGAATCCGTTTCTTTCGTACTCCGTGCTGTAAACGCGCAGCTCCGCGTCGGTGAGCCAGGTGCACTCGTCGATCTGGCTCGGCGACGGACGCTCCCGGGCCACGGTCTGCGCCATTCCCTTATCGAGCTCCATGATGTAATAGGTTGGCAGCTTCGCGAGCTCGCTCGCAGACCACGACGCCAGTGCATAGGGCCGATTGCGCTCCCAGTCGGCGCTTTTGTGGTGGTAGTAATCGCGCAGGAAGGCGTGGATTCCCTGCGGGCAGTTTTTCATCTCGTCATCGGCGTCGCGCGAGGAGTAATACCATTGGTAGTGCTTGCGCGGCGGATCCAGCGCCGCCAGGTCGTCGTGAATGGTGTCGGCCGGCGGTGGCTTCGAGGGCCCGAGTGGGATCGACGGTGGGCCCGCGAAGGGGGCGCTCATCAGCACGACGGATCGAAAGACGTCCGGTCTGATGAGCGCGCACCAGGCGGCCACGGGCGAGCCGAAATCGTGGCCGACGACGCACGCCACCGAGCGGCGGCCGAGGCCTGCGACCAGTCCCAGGGTGTCCCTGACCAGGTTGAGGATGCGGAAGGTTCCGACGTCGCCGTCGTAGTCGCCGTCCCAGCCGGTGGTGCGCCCGTAGCCCCTTTGATCCGGCGCGACCACGTGGAAGCCGGCCGCGGCCAGGGACGGCATCACCTTTCGCCAGCTGTAGGCGAGCTCCGGGAAGCCATGAAGGAGGAGAATGCATGGGCGGTTGTTGTCCTCGAACCCGGCTTCAAGGACGTGCATCGTGAGACCGTTCACGTTTTCCAGAAAGCGGGATCGAATGCCGGCGCCCAGCGTGTCCTCGGCGTATGCTACGCGGGTCATTTTTCTAGCGATCCTGTAGGGCAAGCTCGGCCCAGTATTTCATCGCGTAGAAGCCGAGCCCGTGTCTGCTGAGATGACCGTCAGGCCGGAATACCATCCGATGATAGGTTTTTCCCCATTCGATCTGGCCCTCGTTGGCACCGCACTGGACGGTGTCGCCTTGCGACGGGGCCGGTAGGTTTGCCCGATCTACGACGACGTCGAGTCGCGCCCAGATGCGCCCGACATCGTTGTTGAATTTTGCCCACCACAGATTTTCCGAGATAGCCATCAGCGTGGAGAAACCGTATGGCGGCACACCGGCATCGCACGGCTGGGTCGGCGTCAGACGGTACCATCCACGTTGTCCCGATACGTAGTTCACGAACTGCGGTACGCTCTCGAGGTCGCCGGCAGCCGGTTCCGCTGCGCATCCATCGACGCGTCCATGGTGGCAGGGATGCCAGTGAACGGCGTAGGCGAACTGGCTTGCGACCCCCTTGAGCATCTCATTGTCCACCCAGTCGGCCTCCAGCGAATCCTGCACGTCGTTCAGAGTCTGAAACAGCCACGTGAGTCGGCGGTAGTGACCGCTGTCGAGGCCAACGTTCTCGGCACGCGATTCTTCGGCGCCGGCGTATACGACTCTCGGTGTCGCGCCGCTTGCATCGACAATGGTGGAGAACGGTCGCGGACCATCGTTGACGGCGCTGAATCGACGGTACTCGTGGCCATCCCAGAGCTTCGCATCGAACTGCAGTCCCTGCGCCTCGTTGCCGCGAAAATCTCGAAGCCGCGTGCGCTCGCCGCGTTGCTTCAAGACTTCCGCACCGAGGGTCACCAGCGATCGAAGCGCCGCACGCTGCCGGTCAGTTAGCGCCACCGCCCGCGGGTCATCCTTGCCTGCGAGTAAGCTGTCCACGCTGAGAAGATTTGCAGCAACCGCCATCCACCAGCCGTCGGTGGCGAATCGGAACCTCGGGATGTTGGTCGCGGGCGCCACGAAAGAATCTCGAAGCTGCTGGAGGCGTCCCCCCGCCGCTGGCTGGGTGCGCACGTGCTGGGTGAGGGAGTTGCGAAGCCCCGTGCCTTCGAGCAGGGCGTGATCCCAGAGCAGGACGTCGAACCACCGTACCAGAGCGGGATCGAGTCGAGCGGCCGGCAGTGGGCAGGCCGCCCCCCGTGCACGACACTCGGCGAGCAGGCGCAGACCTTCCGCAGCCAGGTACGCCACTGCCGCCCGGTGAGTCGGAACGGCCAGGTACGACCCGTCGGCGGCGGTGCACCAGGTGCGCACACCGGGAAGGTTTTGGCAGCCGCGCAGACCCGGACGCATCAGCTCCAGGAGCCTGAAAATGCTGTCGAGCCCGGCCTCCACGAACGCCTTGTCGGCCGTCGGGTCGCGCAGGCCTTCGCGCAGCATGACTACCACCGGCATGGTGTAGCGCATCAAGTAGTACCCGGCGTAAGCACCCGTGGGGCTGCGCTCGCGGCAAGCTCGGTGATCGGGTTTCGCGGTGCAGAACGCATCGAGTGCGAGTGAGCACATGGTCGTGTCGGGCGTTGGTGAGATTTCTGTGTCTGTGTCGAACCCAAGGGCGGAGAGCCGGTTCCAGACCGGCGCAGGACACACGAGCGCCTCCATAAGTCGTGCCCGCTCGCCCACATCGAGTTTCGAAAGCGCCGACGGCCGAGGATCTCCCGCCCAGGCGCTCACCGAGAGTATCAGCAGGACGGCGATTCGCGTGAGCACGCTCATTGCATCGAGGTCAGCCGATTCGCGTAATCGGAGAACGTCATCACCGGTACCGCCAGTGCCTTCGCCTGCTCGAGCAAGGTGCGTCTGAACTCGAAGAAGTGTTCGTCGTGAACGGGTTTGCCCACGTACTTTACGGGATGCAGCAGCAGGACGAGCGCCAGACCACGCTCCCTAGCGACCCGCCAGTGTCTGTCGATGTCCTCGCGCATGCGCGCATACATTTCCTGGACGTCTTCCGGATCCGAAGAATTGCTGCGGTAGTGATCGCGCCAGGATGTCGGCACGACGAGAATCGATCGGCTGGAACGCCATCCCGTGCGAACCCGCACCCAACGGCTCGGCTGCTCGCTCGTCACCTCCCGATCGAATGCATTGAATCTTCGTGGATCCATTCTCGCCGGATCGGGACCGATACTGAATACCTGGCTGGTGACGCTGACCCAGCGAAAACCCGCACGGGCGGCGGCAGCACCGATGATGCGGTAGTTCGTGTCGTCGTCCCAGGGTAGGCGGTTGGTCGTGCTGTGCAATGAGAGTCCTTCGGGATAGAAGCCGTTGAACTCGAATATGTCGATCTCGGGTAACAGATTCTGGAAATAGGCGGCGAGCACCTGATCGCGATCGATATAATCGTACTGGTAAGGCGTCGGATCGCCTCCTGGAGAAAACGCATCGGTGAGTCCCCAGGGCATCGGTCTGGCATGCAGTTGCACTTCGCCCGCACGCTGCGAGTACTCGAACAGAACGTTCCGGTTGAGTCGGAAATCTTGTGTGAGTGGAAATGCACTCGCGCGAAGCCCAAGCTGCTCGTCCTGCTCGACGAGGCGCTCGAGCTGCTGGCGGCTGGTGAGCTCCGTGTCGTAGCGGAAAATGAGCGCGTGGAAGGGGGGTGCCGGTTCGACTGCGACCGCATTGAGCGTATGTTCCGGCCGATGGAGAGACAAATAGGCACCCGCCAGCGCTGCGACGAGAATCAGTAGGCAGGCGAGAGCAACGGATCGCTTCATAGTGGCCCGTGGCTGGTGGGTGTCATACGGAGCATCACGATCAACCGGCTTCGGCAGCTTCATTCCAGGCAACGGCGCCCGGGCGTGCCTCGAGCGAGCGCCGGTCACGGCCGATGCTGCAGATCGACACCATGTCCTCCGGAGCTTCGGCGTGGCAAAGAACCTGCAGCACCGATTCGCGTCCGTCGAAGCCCGGCACCAGCGGCATCGTACGACTGCAGTGATGAGACCACATGCTCAAAGTGTAGGCGCCCACGTCGCAAACGACGACGTAGTCGCCGCTCATGGCCGGGATCTCCTCCGCCGTGTGGCGAAGCGTTCGCAGAATCCGGGTGTTGTTCCGATGCATGGGTTCGGTCCTGGCGGCGACCTTAGCCCGGGTAACCTGTGCGCCCGGGCCGTGGGCGTTGCCACCAATGCGCAAGCTTGCTTCTGTCGCGAATCCGGGTGCTCCATAGAGGTTTTCGGACGCGCGCCGGGCGGGTTGAGCCCCGCCTGATGCACGGCTTGCAAACCTGTGATCGGATCGTGGTTACGTCGACGCTCGGGGAAGCATCGCCGCGTCGATAGGGGGTGGCCAGGGCGGCAGGGGCCTCGCGCGACGCTCGGTGCAAGGTCAGTCGTTCCCGGCAGGGGACATCCGGTTGGCGGGATCCCGCAGCGCGTCCTTGACGACCTTACCGCTCGCCGAACGCTGAATTTCGCGCAGCGCAACGAATTCGCTCGGTATATGGGATCGAGGCAGCTTCGATGAAAGATAACGGCGGATGGCTCTTTGGTCGAAGTCGCTGCCGGGCCTGGAAACGTAATAGATACAGGGAACCTTGCCGAGGAAATGATCCTCCATGGCGAGCACGACGACGTCTTCCATGCAGTCGTGAAAAAGCTCACTGTCCCGCAGAGTTTCCTCGATCAGTCGGCAGCTCACCTTCTCACCGCCGGATTTGAACACGGCATCGTTGCGCCCGGTGAGAAACAGATCGCCGTCCTCGTCGACGTAGCCGAGATCTCCGGTCTTGAAGCCCTTCTCGGTCATGCTCTCGGCTGTGACCTCCGGCGCCCGAAAATACTCCTTCATCAGGCAGGCGCTGCGAACATAGACCTCACCGATTTCGCCCGTGCGTGCCGGCGCGCCGTTCTCGTCGATGATCTCTATTTCAGTGGAAGGCAGAGGACGACCCACCGAGCCCATTTTCTCGGTGACCTTGTCGGGAGGCAGACAGCAGACGCGGGGTGCGCATTCCGAGATCCCGTAAACGCAGTAAAACTCTGCTGAAGGAAAAGCCTTGAGAAGAGTTTTCAGAACGTTTATGGGTAGATGGTCGCCGGAATTCATCAGGAAGCGAAGTTCGGGGGCAATGGCGCCCTCTTCCAACGCGTCTGCAACGCGCACGTAGTGGGCTGGCACGCCGCCGAACCCTGTTGCTTTGAACGCGGCGACTTTCTTCAGGAGAGCGTCACCGAATAGGAAGCCAAAAGTCGCGCAGATGCAGCTTCCCTTGAAGAGGCTCATCAAGAGATGAGAAATCGAGTTCGAATAGTAAAAGGGAATATTCAGAAACAGGCGGTCCGTCGGCGAAAGGCCCAGGAAATCGCTCATCTCGACCGCGTTGAGTGCAAGCGCATGATGCGAATGAAGCACTCCTTTGGGAACGCCGGTCGTGCCAGAGGTGTAGAGGATCATCGCGTCATCGTCGGAGGCAATATCTGGAACTCTGATCTGCGCCGTTTTACATGCGGAGGCGCCCTCGACTNNTATGCCGCCCGCGAGCCAGATTCCTATGAGAGCGCAAAGAGCGTCGCTGCCATCTTCCAGGAACAATGCGACACGGTCGTTCGAGCAGATACCCGACGATACCAGGTGGCCGGCAACATTCTGCGCGAGCTGCCACACCTCCCCGAATGTCAGGGACGTCTCGTCGTCTTCATAAGCCGGTCGCTGACGATGAGCTTCGACGGATTTTCGAATGATCTCGAGCGCGTTCACGTATCTAAAACC
>JABAHO010002519.1_pt2 | contig 13069 bp, 8 predicted proteins | sample 7062071 | NCBI WGS metagenome assembly JABAHO01 (sample SAMN14534356, study PRJNA622989) | marine sediment metagenome | biome: marine biome [ENVO:00000428]; feature: marine pelagic biome [ENVO:01000023]; material: deep marine sediment [ENVO:00002113] | place: India: Gulf of Kutch | collected...
CTGATCACCAACGCGTACCTCATTCCCGGTGAGCGCGGCATCGAGTTTCTGCGAATACTCAATGACCGCGGCGTGGACGTCCGCATACTCACGAACTCTCTCGCGTCTCACGACGTCCCGGCGGTCAACAGCCATTACGAACCCTGGCGGGCCGATATTCTCGGAACGGGCACGAAACTCTACGAAACTCGTGCTGACGCAGAGTTCCAGTCGATCGTGGACGTGCCGCCGGTCTCCGCGAAGTTCGTCGGTCTGCACACGAAGGCGTCAGTTTCGGATGGCCGGCTCGCATTCATCGGCTCGATGAACCTCGATCCACGATCCGGAGCGATCAACACCGAAATGGGTGCAGTCATTGAAAGCCCGGGCCTCGGCCAGGAACTGCGGGAACTCATGCTGAGGGACATGAGCCCCGAAAATGCCTGGGAAGTATCTCTGACCGAGGAAGGTCGCTTGCAGTGGAGCAACAGCGACGAGACTGTCAGCCGTCAACCGACCCGAGGCTTCCTGCAGCACGTCATGAACGTGATCTTCAAGGTGATTCCGAAAGAGCAGTTCTGATGGCCGGGCTAGGTCCGGTCATGTTTCGATGACAGTACGAGATAGACGGCGGGTACCACGAACAACGTAAACACCGTCCCAATAGCAAGCCCGGTCGCGATAACAAGGCCGATATTGAAGCGGCCCACTGCGCCGGGTCCTGTTGCCAGCAGCAGCGGAGCCATAGCCATAATCATCGCGACAGTGGTCATCAGGATAGGCCGTAACCGTATCGCTGCAGCTTTTTCGATCGCGTGTCGCCGCTCGAGACCGTCGCGTTCCCGCAACTGGTTGGCGAATTCGACAATCAGGATGCCGTTCTTGGAAATGAGGCCAATCAGTGTGATGAGGCCGACCTGTGTGTAGATGTTGACCGTTGCAAGTCCCAGCGTCATGAAAATCAAGGCGCCCGCGATCGACATCGGAACGGACACGAGAATGATCAACGGATCCCGCCAGCTCTCGAACTGCGCCGCGAGCACGAGGTAAATGACGATCAAGGCCAGGAAGAACGTAATAAGCAGTGCGGTGCCCTGCTCCGCATACTGCCGTGACTCGCCGCCATAATCGATAGAGTAGCCGTAAGGCAGAATTTCCGCTGCCGCGCTATTGAGAAAGGCTATGCCGGCGCCCAGTGACGAGCCCGCCGCCATCGTTCCCTCCACGGTGACCGCGTTTAGCTGCTGAAATTGCGTGCGCTGACTCGGTTCTACTGACCGCTCGATCCTGATCAACGCCGACAGCGGTACCTGCTCGCCGGCCGCACCCGAGACATAATAGTCGTTCAGCATCTCGGTCGTGAGACGGAAGTTCCTCTCGAGCTGCGGAATCACCTTGTAGCTGCGACCCTCGAGGTTGAAGCGATTGACGTATCCCTCGCCCAACATCACCGACAGCGTGCGGCCGATGTCCGACATTGCAATGCCGAGATCGCCGGCACGATCCCGATCGATCACGAGTGTGGTCCGCGGGCGCGAGAACTCGATGCTTTTTCGCAGGAACCCGAACAGCCCGCTCTCCATGCCCGCGCCGATGATTTGATCGGCGTACGCGTCGATATCACGAAACCCGCCGTCGGACTGGATGACGAACTGCACCGGGAGCCCACCGCGATTTCCCGGCAGGCTGGGTCGTGGAAAAACACCGACCTGCATACCGGCTATCGTATTGACGGCGGACTGAAGATCGGGGAGTACCTCGAGTATGAAACGGTCACGCTGCGACGGCGGCTCCATCTTGAAACCGCCGAACATGGTATTCGTTCCGCCCCTGCCCATGAAAAGGAAACTCGTGTGCTCCTCCGGCATGGTGTTGAACCGCTCGATCACCTGGCGGGTATAGACCTCGTTGTATTCGATAGTCGCGGTCTGCGGGGTACGGCCCTGCACGAACAGAATGCTCTGGTCCTCGACCGGTGCCAGCTCGCTCGGCGTCGTAACGAACATGAAGTAAATGCTGACCAGCACGATCGCCGCGAATGTTATCGTTACCGGTATGTAATCGAGCGTCTGACTCAGGCGCTTCCGGTAAGCCTCCGCGAGACGTTCGAAGAATCGCTCGACGACCGCTTCGAAGCGGCCGGGTTCGCCCTGGCGGCTTAGTACCTTCGCCGACAGCACGGGTGACAACGTGAGAGCAACCACGCCGGATACGACCACCGCCCCGGCAAGCGCGAAAGCAAATTCCGTAAAAAGCGTGCCGACGAGTCCTGACATGAAGCCTATCGGTGCATAGACTGCGACAAGAGTCGTAGTCATCGCGATGACCGGCATGCCGATCTCACGGGCCGCATCGATGGCTGCGTCGAACCGCGACTTGCCCATCTCGATGTGCCGGTGCACATTTTCGACGACGATGATTGCGTCGTCGACGACAAGGCCGATTGCCAGCACCATGGCCAGCAAGGTCAGCAAATTCACGGAAAAACCCATCAGCAGCATGAGGAATCCACCACCGATCAGGGACAACGGCACAGCCAGCCCCGGCACGATGGCCGCACGTATTGATCCGAGAGACAGGTAGATCACCAGCAAGACGATGATCAGCGCCTCGGCGAGCGTATTGAACACTTCCCGGATTGAGTCCTCGATGTACTGGCTGGCGTCATAGCCCACCCGCGCCGTCATAACGGCGGGAATCTGCCGCTGGATTTCCCGCATCGTCTTCCGGACACGGCCGGCGACCGACAACGGGTTAGCGCCGGGCGCCGGTTCGACCGCAATTACGGTACCCGGTGAGCCGTTGAACCAGGTCACCGAATCGTAGCTTTCCGAGCCGAGTTCGATGCGCGCGACGTCTTCGAGCCTGACGAGCGTGCGGTTATCCCGACGCACTACGAGCCGGCGAAAATCCTCCACGGTGGCGGCGTCTGTGGTGGCCGACAGATCAGTCAGCACATACGTACCCTTGATCTGCCCCGCCGCCGAAAGAAAATTATTGGTATTCAATACAGCGGCGACCTCCGCCGCTGAAACATCCAGTGCCGCCATCCGTTTTGGATCGAGCCACACACGCATCGCGAACGTGCGGCCGCCGAAGAGTTCTGCTCTCGCGACACCGCTAACCGCCTGGATTTTCGGCTGTACGACTCGCAGCAGGTAATCCGTCGTTTCTGATGCACTCATCTGGTCGCTGTAGAAGACGATGTACATCAACGCAGTCTGGTCACCCGTCGTCGAGTCGATGACCGGGTCCTCGGATTCGGCCGGGAGTTCGCCGCGCCGGCTCGCGACCTTGGCCTGGATTTCCGCAACCGCGGCATTCGGATCGTAGTTGAGCTCCATATAGGCCTGGATGACGGACCTTCCCTGTGTGCTTCGGGACACGAGGAAATCGATGCCGCCGGCTTCGGCAATTGCCTGCTGCAATGGCGTCGTGATGAAGCCCTGAATGAGTTCACTGCTGGCGCCGGGGTAGGCTGTCGAAACGGTTACGACCGTGTTGCTTATCTCCGGGAATTCACGCACGTCCAGTGCGGCCAGGGACCGCAGGCCGATCACGAGAATCAACAGGCTGATGACGCTCGCAAGCACCGGGCGCTGAATGAAATAGTCGGTGAATTTCATTGGCGCGGAATCAATGCATCCGGGTCCACGGTGTTATCGACAGATATCGCCTGGCCATTGCGCAACTTGTTGTGGCCATCACTAACGACTTCGGCACCTTCGTCGAGGCCGCTAAGTATCTCGACGCGGCCACTGCGGACCTGGCCGGTCTTTATCTGCGTCAGCGCAACAGTCTTCATGCCGTCTGCATCGTTGACGACGAAGACCGATTCTCCATACGGGTTATAGGTGACCGCACGCTCCGGTAATGTCAGCACCCTGTCCCTCTCGTCAAGCAAGGTGTCAACCTCCGCAAACATACCAGGCCGCAGCCGCATGCTCGGGTTGTCGATCAGCGCCCGAACTCGCACGCTGCGCGACGCGGTCTGGATACTGGGACTTATCGCGTAAATACTGCCTTCGAAAACCGTATCGGGATATGCCTGCACGCTGACACGGACTGGCTGGCCGACATGGAGCTCGGACAGGAACCGCTCCGGGAGCGAATACTCGGCGTAGATCGGGTCGAGCCCGACCAGCTGTGCAATCTCGTCGCCGGGCGCCAGGTACTGCCCGGGATTGATCATGCGGATACCCAGTTCGCCGGCGAAAGGTGTGCGTATCGATTTCTTGCGAATCATCGCCTGTTTCGCGGCTATCTCTGCTTCGGTGCGATCGAGAATCGCCTGCGCTTCGTCCAGCTCCGATCGCGGGCCGAGATTGTCGCTGACGATCTGCGAGACGCGATCACGCGTAATTTCGGCAAGGCGCCGATCGGCCTGCAATGCGTCCAGCTCGGCCTGGTCCACCTCGACGTCCAGCTCAACCAGGAGTTCTCCCTTATCGACATGCTGGCCGGAGTCGAAATAGATCTTGCGAATGATCCCCGGTACTTCGGCCGAAACCACCACCCCGCGCGTCGGCGTGATGGAACCGACCGACTCCAGCGCAGGCTGCCAGCGCTCGCTCGTGACACNNTGCAGGTACTTCCATCCGAACACGCCGCCGAAAACGAGTGCGAGAAATACCAGGACTACAGCCAGTCTTTTGATCAAGGAGTCTTCGCCAGGTTGATTGACATCGTGGGAGCACCGGTTGCACTCGCAAAGGTGCCGTCATTGTAACTGACCATGGCGGGCCGACGACTATTGTGTTGGCCTCGCTTTCTGCGCTTTTCTGCGAGCGCTTCTTTACAGGGTGGTCTTACAGGGAATAACGATATCTGCCGGCAGGCTCGCGGCTCCTGGACGACCACGCTATACTTCTGCGTAAAGAGGTTTTATTAATTTAAACAATAGCGTGCACTACTTTTCCAGAAAATACTGCAGGAAAAGAGCAAACCGGGCCATCGCTGTGCTTGTCGTCCCCGCGATCCCGGCGCTGCTGCTTGCGAGTTGCGCCACGGCGCCGCCCGAAAACGTCGAGAACATCTGCGCGATCTTCGAGGAGAAGCGCGGCTGGTACAAGGCGGCAAAGAAGTCGGAAAAGCGCTGGGGCACGCCGACGCACGTGCAGATGTCGATCATCCGGCAGGAATCGACGTTCAAATTCGACGCGAGGCCGCCGCGTACGAAGTTGCTCGGCTTCATTCCCTGGAAGCGGCCGTCCGACGCCTACGGTTATGCACAGGCGCTCGAAAGTACGTGGAACGCCTACAGGAAAGATACCGGGCGACGGTTTGCGGACCGTGACGACTTCGACGATGCTATCGATTTCGTCGGCTGGTACACCTACAACACACACAGAGCCGTCGGCATCTCGAAGTGGGATCCGTACAACCAGTACCTCGCCTACCACGAAGGTGCGACAGGCTGGAAGCGCGGCACGTACAAACGCAAGGGCTGGTTGAAGGACACCGCACGCCGTGTCGACTACCGTGCGCGCGAATGGGGCGCTCAGCTCCAGCGCTGCGAAGACGACCTCGATAAAGGCTGGTGGATCTTCAGCTGATTGCAGGTGCGTTACCCGCACGGCGCGGCATGTCCAGTAGTACACTCCGCCAATGATCAGGACGCACCGATGGATAGCCGCCACCCTGCTGGCGGCCGTATTCTGGACCGCGGGCTGTGGGCCGCGAGACGAAAATACCGAACAGGCCCGGCCGGATGGCTCGGCAGCCGTCGAACTGACGGCCGCCGTCGCGATCCCCGACAAATACGGGGCACAGGTGGCGGAGGACGTGCTTCGCGCAGGCGGCAATGCCGTCGATGCGGCCGTTGCCGTCGGATTCTCGATGGCCGTGACGTTCATCGACGCCGGCAATATCGGCGGTGGCGGCTTCATGATGATCTACATTGACGGCGAGTCGGCCTTCCTCGACTACCGGGAGACGGCTCCGCTCGCCGCACGCCGCGATATGTACCTCGACGAACACGGCGAGGTAATCGAGAACGCAAGCCTGATCGGGGCGCGGGCGGCCGGTGTGCCCGGCACCGTCGCGGGGCTCTGGGAAGCGCACAAACGCTATGGCAAGTTGCCGTGGAGAGATCTCGTGATGCCCGCCGTCAAGCTGGCAGAAGACGGCTTCCTCCCCGCGAAAGTGCTTGTCGACGACATTCACTCGATGAAGGAATGGTTCGGTGATGCGTCGGATTTTTACGATCACTTCGGCGGCATCAGCACGGAGCAGCCGTTCCGGCAGCCCGACCTGGGCAAGACGCTGCGGCGGATCGCGGAACTGGGGCCCGAGGACTTCTACCGCGGGGAGACCGCGAGCCTGATCGTCAAGCAAATGGAACACAGCCAGGGCCTGATTACCGCCGAGGATCTCGATCGATACAGGGCGGTCTGGCGCGAGCCACTGCGAACCGGCTGGCGCAATTTCGAGATCGTAGCGGCGCCGCCGCCGAGCTCCGGCGGCTTCGCCCTGATACAGCTGCTCAAGATGAAGGACTACCTGGCCGGGTTATTCGAGGGCGTGCCGCAGAATTCGCCGCAATACATCCACCTCGTTGCGGAGATGGAGAAGCGGGTGTTCGCGGATCGTGCCGAATACCTGGGTGATCCCGACTACATCGATAACCCGATTGACCGGCTGGTCGCCGACGACTACATCGCCCGGAGGGCGCTCGAGGTGAATCGGGAGGAGATCTCGCAATTGGATGCGGTTCAACCGGGCCTCGAATCACCGGATACGACTCACTACTCCATAGTTGATCGGTGGGGCAATGCCGTGTCCAACACCTATACGCTCAACTGGGAATACGGATGCGGCGTCGTCGTCGAGGGCGCGGGCTTCCTGCTGAACAACGAGATGGACGACTTCAGTATAAAGCCGGGCGTACCGAATATTTACGGGGTTGTCGGCAGCACCGCGAATGAAATCCAACCGGGCAAACGCATGCTGTCTTCNNGGCGGCTCGACGATATTTACGTCGGTATTCCAGACCATCGTCAACGTGCTCGATTACGGCATGACGCCTTACGAGGCGGTAGCGGCGACGCGTTTTCACCACCAGTTGCTACCCCCGGACCTGATCACCTACAGCGTCACGCGCCCCCTGCCCGAATCGACCATATCGATGCTGGGCGAGCTCGGCTATCGCGCCGAACCGCATCCCTTTGAATTCGGTGACGTGCAGATCATCTGGCGCACGAAAGACGACTGGGTGCCCGCCTCGGACCCGCGCGACCGCGGCGACTCGCGCGTAATAATGGTCGACGAATAGGATCCGGGTTTCAGACCCCCGTATTTATCAGCATGTGCACCCAGATGCTCGCGGCGTAACCGAGAGCGATGACCGGCGTCCATTTCAGGTGGCGGAAGAACGTGTACTCGCCCCGCGCCTGCCCCATCAGGGCAACGCCAGCCGCGGAGCCGATGGACAGCATGCTGCCACCGACTCCGGCCGTCAGCGTCACCAGCAGCCATTGCTGCATGTCCATGCTCGGGTGCATCTCAAGCACGGCAACCATGATCGGGATGTTGTCGACGACAGCCGACATCACGCCCACCAGCACATTTGCCGTCGTCGGTCCCAGTTCGCCATATATATAGTGTGAAACGTGCTCCAGGTAGCCGATGAAGCTCAGTCCGCCGACGCACATGATGACGCCGAAGAAGAACAGCANNGACTTCGCGGAAGCTGTCGAACGGCACGACGTCACCGGCTTCACCGTACTGGGGAAGTTCGTTCGGCACCACGACGTGCGTCCTGCGCAGGTAGTAGCCGAAGAACTTGAGGTATGCCAGCCCCGTCATCATGCCGAGAAAAGCGGGCAGGTTCAGGAAGTTGTGAAACGAAACGGCGGTCGTAATCGTACAGGCAAAGAGAAACATTATCCGCTTCGCGCCGCGTTTCATCTGCGTCCTCTCCGCGCTGCCGGTGGCGTGTTCGCTGGGCACGGCGAAGGACATCACGAACGCGGGCAGCAGGAAATTGACCAGGGACGGCACCAGCAACACGAAGAACGTCTGAAATTCCACGATGCCCCGCTGCCATACCATCAGCGTCGTAATGTCGCCGAACGGGCTGAACGCGCCGCCCGCATTCGCACCGACAACGATATTGATGCAGGCAATACTGATGAAACGGGAATTGCCTTTACCGACGGCGAGCACCACTGCGCACATGACGAGGGCCGTGGTCAGGTTGTCGATCAGGGGCGAAAGCAGGAAGGCCAGAGAGCCCGTGATCCAGAACAGCGCCCGGTACGACAGGTTGCGGCGCACGAGCCAGTCGCGGAGTGCATTGAATACATTGCGCTCGCTCATCGAATTCACGTAGGTCATCGCCGTCAGCAGGAACAGGAACAGTTCGGCAAACTCGAGCAAAAATTCCTGCACCGCCTCCTCGGCCTCGTGCACGATTCCGCCCTGCGCATACCGGTAGCCGATCATCGCCCAGATGATGCCGGCCCCGAGAATGACGGCCTTTGACTTTCGGAGGCTGGTGTACTCCTCGGTGATGACGAGTGCATAAGCCAGCACGAAGACGGCGATCGCGGCGACGCCTGTCCACTGAGCGGTAAGATCCATCTGCGTTCAACCCCTATTCGTGGAACCAATGCCCGGTTGGCCGCGGAATCGTAGCGCCGGAAGCACCAGCGAAGTATAGGTGTTTACCGCGCTGTTGGAAGGCGCCGGCAAACGCTCAAGGCGGGGACATTCCCCCGTAGTCAACGCCGGTCAGTCGCGCCATGTCGGTGCTGAACGTGGTGAGATCGTCCTTGCAGAAGTTGCCCAGGTGATCGTGCCCTGCCGCCCTGGCGAGCACCGTCATCAGCTCAACGGATGCGCCGAGGAAACGAGCGAGGCGCTCGGCTGCAATGTCGACAGGGAGGCGCGCCCGCAGGTGCTCCTTCTGCGTGGCGATGCCGACCGGGCAGTTGTTCGTGTGGCAGGCGCGCATGCCGAGGCAGCCGATCGCCTGGATCGCCGCGTTCGACACCGCCACCCCGTCGGCGCCGAGCGCCATCGCCTTGGCAAAATCGGCCGGCTGCCGCAACCCTCCGGTGATAACCAGGCTCACGCCTGCCGCATCGCAGGAACCGAGGTGCTTCCGGGCCCTCGCGAGCGCCGGGATCGTCGGCACCGAGATGTTGTCGCGGAAGATCAGCGGCGCCGCACCGGTGCCGCCGCCGCGCCCGTCGAGGATGATGTAGTCGACGCCGATCTCGAGNNACTGGCCGAGCGACGTCCAGTCAGGAAAACGGGACGGCGAGATCGCTGCCTGCCCTTCCTCGAGGCCGCGAACCTCAGCGATCTTGCCTTGCACCTTGTTGCCCGGCAGGTGGCCGCCCGTGCCGGTCTTGGCGCCCTGCCCGCCCTTGAAGTGAAACGCCTGGGTCTTCGCCACCTTGTCCCAGGAGAACCCGAAGCGCGCAGACGCCAGTTCGTAGAAATAGCGTGAATTCGCGGCCTGCTCCTCGGGCAGCATGCCGCCTTCTCCGGAGCAGATTCCCGTGCCCGCAAGTTCCGCGCCTTTGGCGAGCGCGACCTTCGCTTCTTCCGACAAGGCCCCGAAGCTCATATCGGATACGAACAGCGGTATATCGAGGCGCAGTGGCTTTTTGGCGTTGGCGCCGATGGTCACGTCGGTGCCTACAGGTTCCTCGTCGAGCAGCGGCAGTTTGTGGAGTTGCGCGACGACGAACTGGATATCGTCCCACTTCGGCAGCTGATTGCGCGACACGCCCATCGCCGCGGAGGGGCCGTGGTGGCCGGTCTTGCTGAGACCGTCCGACGCGAGCTTGCGGATGAACTTGACGTAGGGCTCATCTGCAGTGCCGGTGTGGTCCTGGTAAATGCCCTGGTACGCGTCGCGCTGATACGGCTGCGGGTGCTCCTGCGCCCAGGCGCGAATCTCATCTTCATCAACTAGCACCTTGCCATTCTCGAGCCAGCTCGAGAACTTGTGCAGCGTCTCCGAGTTGTTGTATTCGCTGACGCCGGTATCCAGCCGGTAGTCCCAGTAGTGCACGCCGCAGATCAGGTTGTCGCCGTCGACGAAGCCGTCGGCCATCAGGGCGCCGCGATGCGCGCACCGCCCGTACAGCACTGAAACGTCGTCGTCGAAGCGCACGATCACGAGGTCGACGCCGGCAACGAGGGCGTGTGCCGGTGCACGGTCTCCTAGTTCGTCCCAGTTCGCAATGCTGACCTTGTTCATCACTTCTCCTCGTTGTTCGCGGTTGTCTCAAAGTGAGGCAGCTGACGAACAAGCATACCGAGCCGAACTGGAATCGGCGAACACGTCGGGCTGGCCGGGCGTTTCGCCTATAATGGCCGCTCGCCCACGCACTCCCGGACCCCATACCGTGACCACACGTTCGACCGCGCGATTTTCACGAACCCCTCACCTGTTCAGTCAGTTGGCCCTTGTCGCAGTTATCGTGCTCGCGGGCAACCTGGCGTGGGCTGCATCACCGATTCCGTCCATTCCAACCGACGGCATGATTACAGCGGAACAGATTCAGTCCGCGATTGCCGCGGTGGAGGCCCGTGAGGGACTGGACGAAGAGACCCGTGCCAAAGTCATCGACCAGCTTCGTGATGCCCAGGCGCGGCTGCAGAATATACAGTCCTCGCGGGCCGCGGCGGCGGCTTTCGCCGACTCTGTTCAGACCGCCCCCGGCGAAACCGAGAAATTGCGGCGGCTCCTGGATGCGGAGGCACCTGCGCCTACGCAGGATTCTCTGGGCATCGACGAAAACACGCCGCTTGCCGACCTCGAACAAGCCCTCGCAACAAAGCTGGCCGAAGTTGCCGCCGCGGAAGCCAGGCTCGCCGAACTGGAAACACAGGTTTCAACGCAGACCGAACGCCCCGCCAAGGCGCGCGAGCGCATCAACGAGCTGCGCAGCGGTATGGATACGCTTTCCGCCATCGTCGACTCGGCCCCACCGCCAGGAGAGCTGGCAATAGTCACCGATGCGCGCAAGCTTGCGGCGGAACTCAAGCTTGATGCGAGAACTGCGGAACTCAATCGTCTCGACCAGGAGATTGTCAGTAATAACGTAAGGCTGGAGCTCACGAAAGCGCAGCTCGACATGGCTTCCCGCACGCTCGCTGGCTTGCGCAGCGAAGTCGAGGTTGTGCAGAACGCCGTGAACGCGAAACGGCAAAGAAGCGCCACGCAGGTGCTGCAGGAAACGGCACTCGCGGAACTCGCGGCGGCGGACAAACACCCCGCCGTTCGCGAACTCGCGGAGCGCAATGCGGAGCTGACTCGCGAGCTGCCCACGGTGGCCGCTGATATCGAACGTGTCACGAACGAGCTGTCGGCAATTGAAAATCAGGCCCGCGAGATCGAACAAAACCTGGCGCGCTCCAGGCAAAGACTCGAAATTGGCGGGGTTACCCAGGCCATAGGCCGGCTGTTTGTCGAGGAACGCCGCAGCCTTCCCCAGGTGTCCCAGTACCGGGCCGAGGTTCGCGCACGACGGCAGACCTTGTCGCAGATCGGGCTTGCTCAGGTGCGCCTCGAGGAACAGCGCCGCGACCTGACGCCCGTCGAAGCCCGCGTGGCAGAGGCGCTNNCCGGGTGGCAGAGGCGATGACGGAGGCAAGCGAGGACGTCACCGATGAAAACGAGCTGCAGTCCATACGTGAAGAGGTGGAGTCACTTCTAAGAAGCCGGCGCGATCTGATTATCCAGGTGGCCGCTACTTACACCAGCTACATCCGTGCGCTGGGCGACCTGGACGTCGCGCAGCGCCGCCTTCTGGATGCGGCGGAAGAATACAAGCAGTTCCTCGACCAGCACCTTCTCTGGATACCGAGCGCTTCCGTTTTCTGGCTGAAAGACGTCAGCAATCTCGCCCCTGCCATAGCATGGACAATATCGCCGGCGTCCTGGCTGGAAGCCCTCGGCTATCTCGCCGAAGCCCTGCGATACAACCCTATTGGCACGGCCGCGGCATTATTGCTGCTTGCAATCGTGTTTCTGCCGCGTCGGGCACTGGCCCGGCGGTTCGAGGAAGTGACCAGCAAGGTCGGCCGCCTGTCGACCGACAGTATCTGGCTCACGCTGCAGGCTCTGTTGATCTCGGCTTTGCGCGCATTGCCGGTTCCTGTCCTGTTTGCCGTCGTCGCATGGGCCCTGACGCGCAGCCCGCAGCATTCGGCATTCACGGCCGCGGTCGCCCAGGCCCTGCTGGCAACCGCTCCGTTTCTCTACAACACACTGCTGTTCAGAATACTGTGTGCGAAGGACGGCGTGATGCAGGTGCATTTCGGATGGAGCACGGATCGCCTTCCCGTCATTCGCAAGCAGCTGGACAGACTGACGGTTGTCGGCGTGCCGATCGTATTCGCGGCGGTACTCTCCTACGGCTCACCATTTCCCGAGTATCGTGAAAGCCTGGGCCGTGTCGCATTCGTGATCGTGATGATCATCTTCAGCGGCGTCATTCACGCATTGCTCCACCCGACGCGTGGTGTCGCAGCCGCCTACTATGCATCGCGGCCTGACCAGTGGAACAGCCGCCTGCGCTGGCTCTGGTACTTGCTGGGCGCAGGCAGCCCCTTGCTGCTGGCGCTGGCATCGCTCATTGGTTACCTCTATACCGCAGCAACNNAACCTGGTCGTAACCCGCTGGCTTGCGCTCACGAAGCGCAAGATTGCGTGGCAGTTGGCAATCAAGGAACGAGAGGCGCGCAGGGCAGAAGGTGACGAGGAAGCGGAACCCGAAGCGCCCGTTATCGAGAGCAAACCGCTTGATCTCGATGCGGTGGACCAGCAATCGACACGCTTGCTCAATGCCGGGCTGTTTTTCGTTGGCGCCCTCGCCGCGTGGGGCATATGGTCGGAAGTCGTTCCGGCACTCGGCGTCCTCGATCAGGTCTCGCTGTGGTCCCAGACTGCGATGATCGACGGTGAAGAAGCCATCGTACCCGTGACGCTTGCCGATTTGCTGTTGGCGATCGTGATCGTCGGCGTCACGGCGATTGCGTCGAAGAACCTCCCCGGCCTGATGGAAATCGCCGTGTTGCAGCGGATGACCCTGCAGCCCGGCAGCCGCTATGCAATCAATACTCTTCT
>JABAHO010006968.1_pt2 | contig 13024 bp, 13 predicted proteins | sample 7062071 | NCBI WGS metagenome assembly JABAHO01 (sample SAMN14534356, study PRJNA622989) | marine sediment metagenome | biome: marine biome [ENVO:00000428]; feature: marine pelagic biome [ENVO:01000023]; material: deep marine sediment [ENVO:00002113] | place: India: Gulf of Kutch | collected...
GCTGATGCAGCAATTTGGGAGTTCGGTGGAACCGATCGCGAAGGACGTCCAATAATATACTTAGGACTGAAAGGTGTTCTCTCTGTCGAGCTCAGAGCGAAAGCCGCAGCTAGAGATGTGCATTCGGCGAATGCACCATTAGTTCCCAATCCAGCGTGGCGCCTGGTTTGGGCCCTCAACAGCATAAAAGATGAAAAGGACGAGATTCTGATCGACGGCTTTCAAGACAATATCGAACCCCCATCGGACGAAGAAATGGAATATGTTCAGCAAATTCCTTTCGAAGAGGAAGAGGAAAAGCAAGATNNAAGGGATCGAAAACCGTTCTGCCAAGAAAGGCGATGGTGAAACTTGACTTCCGTCTGGTTCCACGTCAAGAGGCCGATAACATCCTCAAGAAGCTCAAGGAACATCTAAAACATCATGGTTTCAATGACATTGAAGTAATTGAGCACGGCTCGACAGAGCCTGTGAAGACCCCCATCGATAACAGCTTTGTTCAGACCGTGATCAAGACTGCCAAAAGAGTGTATGATAAACAACCTGTTGTCTACCCTACTAGCGCTGGGTCTGGACCTATGCATCTGTTTCGAAACTGGCTTGGCTATCCCGTAGTCTCAGTTGGCTGTGCGCACCCCGAATCTCACGGTCATGCACCCAATGAGAATCTGACTGTGGAAGGATTCGTCAAAGGAACGAAGTTCATAGCTGCTATTCTATATGACTTCGGTGTCTCCTGAGGGGTCTTTCGAAAGCAGTCAACTCATCATATGTGCAGTGATTTGAAAGCTTCTTTCATTGACTCGAAAGCAGAAGAAGCCGTTATGTTCAACATGCTCTGATTCATCAAGCTTCTTCTTGCGACCTCTTGGTCTGTAGGGATAAATCCAATCACTTCCAAGTCGTAGTTCGTCCGGGCTACTTCCCGTATTAGTTGCTGACTTTTCAAATCGTCTACACGGTTGCAAATCCCGTAGACTTTTCCAAATTTTGACTGTTTCTTGTTTATTTCATTCTCAATATCCTTTGCAGTGTCAAGGCTCATTCTTGAACCGTCAAGAACTGTGAAAACGTAGTCTATGCCGCTTTCATCTGCGATTCTGTCAAGTATCTTGCGGGGAAAGATTTCGGTTCCGGGATCACAATCTGTGACAATGTGCGCGTAGGGTTTTTTGTAGCTTTTGAGAATTTTGGAAACTGCGTGTTCCGCCCAGTAAAAAACTGGACAATAGCAGTCGATGTCGCTTGAAGGTTTCCCTAGCGTTAGCAAATCTGTTTTCTCGCCCTCAACTATGACATCGCTCATCACTCGAGAATAGAAGTATTCAATGTCTGACACGTCAACCGGTTTTCTGGGTTCTAGCTCGAGCTTCTTCTCCTTGTGAATATGATCAACAACATTTCCTATCGTTTTCGTCAATGGTATTCCTAGTAGCTTGTTGAGGTGCGCATCTGGATCCATGTCAAAGGCCAGAGTTACGTCGTCCTTTTCAGCGAAATATTTCACACTCAACGCTGCAAGAGTTGTTTTGCCAGTTCCGCCTTTTCCTGAGAACGCAATAATTGTCATACATGCAACCATATTAGACGAAACTAAAAAGATTGCGGTGATTTCAAGTTCAAAATCAAGTCTGCATCTACATCGCTAAGCATTTAACTTATACACGAGTGCACTCTTGTACCTACTATCATTAGGTCAAGGTCATTCAAGTCTCGGGTTGTTGGTGCTGAGAATTGGAAATCGAGCGGGACAATTATCGATGGAAAATACTAGCAATGTCATACATGTGTATGGTTGCTTTTGCCTTGGTTTTCCAGTCAATTCCTCCGGTTCTCACGTTAATTCGCGAAGAGCTGAACATCACTCATGCCCAAGCAGGTCTACTCATGAGTCTATTCGCTCTACCAGGCATATTCGTAGCTATACCTGGAGGAGTAGTTTCAGATCGCTTTGGCATGAAAAAAGTGGGAGTATCATCGTTGCTTCTGATGATCTTCGGCACGTTGATTGTAGGAATAAGCAGGAGCTTTCTTTCGATATGCCTCGGCAGATTAATCTCGGGTATGGGTGGCCTGACTCTAGCCGTCGTCTTGCCTCAATTGCTATCTCAATGGTTCCGAGATAGAGAACTTGGACTTGGAATGGGCGTATTCAACACCGCCATGCCGCTAAGCACGATAACAAGTCTAAACGTCTTTGGCATCATAGCCAGCAGTCTTGGCTGGTCATCTCCCGTCTTTCTGACCACGGCAGTCAGCGTCCTAGCGTTTCTCGCATTTCTTTGGCTTTTCAAAGAACCAAGAGCAGATAAAATGCGAAGTGAAGGACCGCTGTTTTCAGATCTTGCTATCATAGGAGTTTCAATATGGATTGTAGGCTTTACTTGGATGTGGTTCAACGCTGCACTCATCTCCTTTTTGACTTTCGCACCCGATTTCTTTGCGTCCGAAGGCTATGAAATTGGTTTAGCTGGCTTCATGTCAAGTATCGTGATGATGGGCTCCCTATTTCTAAGCCCGATCATAGGCTACATCGTTTACAAATTCGGAAAAGAAGAAATGTTCATAGTTCTTGGAGGCGTAACCCTGGCTCTGCTGTTCATTCTTATCCCATCGACGCCCTTTGATCTTGCCTTACTTGCACTAATAGGAATTTCTGCAGCATTTGTACCTGCTTCAATCTTTTCCCTGCCTTCCAAATTGACGAGACCCCAGAATCTTGGTCTAAGCTTCGGAATTCTCACGGCATGCTTGAACATTGGAGTTCTAGCTGGACCTTACCTAACAGGACTAGCAAAGGATCTCACGGGAGGATACACGGCAAGTCTTTACATTATGTCAGTTTTCGCTTTAATCCAAAGTGCCACTATTGCGTTTCTTCGCCTGTCTAAGTCTCGGAAAAATTGAACGATTAAACGTGAAATTTTCGGACTTGAACAAGTTTCGTATGTTAGAGAAGCTCAAATGATTCCAATGCGCAAGTTTGAAACGGAGTTTTCTAGATGTTGAACCGATCTGTGAGGAAGCAGTTATCCGATTAATCCTTTTAGCTTCTCAACTAAGGAAGTTCAGGTTTCAACAAGCTCTTCTCTTATCCACCAGGCTTTTCGTTTCTCCATCTTCTCGCCTGCGTAATATTCAACTATGGCTTTTCCAAGCTGTTTCTTTGATCGCTTCTGTATCTTCCGAAGTCGATTGAGTACATGCCACCTGTTGGTTCCGAGCAGTTCAGCCAACTCTGGAGTTGTGGCCCCTTTGTGACTGATCAAGAAATCGACGATTTTGTGATCCATTTCGTCAATGCAGAATACGTGGGGGTTGACTTTTCCCTCCTCGTATGTGAAAACTTCCAGTTCTGTCAAATGTTTCCGAATTTCAGAAACGTCAGTTTCAACTTTGCGAATTCTCTGCTCGAACTCCAAAATTCTGTCTGGACGAGGAGTCTGCTGCAGTTTTTCAAGAATGGCAGTTCGAAGGAATTCACTTCTTTCTCCTTCAGGAACACGCAAAACCAGCTCATGGTAGACCTCTTCTGGAATCTTGGCGGAAACCATCTTGAACTTGCTCATTTTGTTGCCTCAGGTATTTACTCTAGCCTGAAAGGTAAAAGCGTTAGCTGCCCATTGAGGGTCAACCGCACGCGCGTGATTTCCGCGATGAAGAGAAACCTTTTAAGAAGCACGTGTGTATCTAGCCATCAAAATTCAGGTTTGTGTGGTGGAACAGATGGTTCAAAAGACGACAATTTCGGTGATTAAATGTGACGTGGGCTCATCAGCTGGCCATCATATAGTTCCCAAACCGTTGCTGGATATTGCGGAAGACCGTATGAAAAAAGCACAGAAGCAAGGAACAATTAACAGCTACTATGTCTTCCACGCGGGAGATGACCTAGAACTACTCATGGTCCACGAAAAAGGTGAGGGCGACCCGAAAATACACAAGGTTGCATGGGAAACATTTCAGGAAGCAGCTGAGAAAGCAGTGAGTCTCAAACTCTATGGTGCGGGACAAGATCTCCTGAAATCAGCTTTTAGTGGAAACGTTCGCGGCATGGGACCCGGCGTAGCCGAAATGGAAATCGAAGAAAGACGCTCAGACCCGATAATCGTTTTTGCCGGTGACAAGACTTCGGGAAGCGCCTTCAACTACCCCCTGTTCCGCGTATTTGCCGATCCGATGAATACTGCGGGACTCGTAATTGACCCTAACCTTGCTGGAGGCTTCAAGTTCGAAGTCTTGGATGTCCTGAAAAACCGGAAAGTTGTGATGAAATGTCCGGAAGAAATGTACGAGCTGATTGCTTTAATCGGAACGACCGAGCGCTACTTGATCTCGCGAATATGGAGAACCAAGGATAACCTCATCTGTGCAGCAAACAGCACAACAAAGCTCTCGTTAATCGCTGGAAAATACNNGGTGAGATTCTAGCACCTTTCATGCACAGCTACTTCGTTGAGGGATGGATGCGAGGTAGCCACTGGGGGCCTCTCATGCCTGTTGGACTTGAATTCAGCAAATGCACGGTATTCGATGGACCGCCAAGAATGGTAGCGCTAGGTTTCCAAGTTTCCGATGGAACCATTGCCAGCGACAGCGATGGCACTCCGCTAGTAAATGACCTCTTCGATGATCCTGCGTTTGACATGGCTCGGCATGAAGCTATGGAGTATGCAGCAGCGTTGCGTCGAATGGGCGAGTTTGAGCCTGCTCGACTAGGCGCTGATACAATGGAATACACAACTCTGCCGCTGATCCTCAAGAAGTTGAGGCGAAGGTTTAAACCAGCTTAATCCCTCTGCCGTAACATCGTTCCTGAAGATTCAGGTGTTACTTGACGTATGCCAGCTTGCTAGATAAACCTTCCAACTCTTGGCAACGAGACTTGACAATTTCGTAGACTTTTTTGCGCAGGGTCTCTCCCAGCAGCCCAGTTTCCCTAATAGCGCTCATCTTGCGGGCAAGTTTGAAGTCACCCAAGCCCAAAAACCACAATTCGAAATCTTTGCGTGCTAAATGAAACTCAAGAGACTTGGTGTCCAAAGCTTGAATTTTGTCGCAAAAATCTCTTAGGTTAGTTGCATAGGTTTGCGAATACAAATCCATGCCATAGTAAAAATGGAACGCCTTCTCCCTAGGCACGTTGCTCAAGATCTGCAGAGCTTGTTTACTGTTAATCTTGGGTATATCAAGAGCTTCTTTTCCTGTTTCCGTGATGGCATAGAGCCCTTTTTCAGGTGATAAAACGTAACCTTTCCTTCTCAGCCAGATAAGATGCAGGTTTGTTGGAGGCACGCTCAGGCTTAATTGATGAGCTACGTCCCGCGACCTTACTGGTCTTCCAGCCTTCCACATCATCTCGAGAGCTTTCATCTTCACTTCACTCAAACTCACAGTTAAGTACACCTCACTGTATCACTAGACATTAGTAATCATATAGCCTTTTCACATTTTTGCCCAACACGCGGGACACGCTGCAATTGACAACACAGCAGAGGATTGTCATGCTCTTGACTTCACTGTGGACAGGAGTGGCAGAAAATCTTAAAGATGAACTTTCAAGACTGTTTAGTGGTGCAAAACTTGGTTCTGCCAGCCAAAATCTTTGAAGTAAAAGAGACCACTGATCTTGGATTGATAGTTGGGAAACTCAAGGATTTCCATGAAGAGGAGCTTTACGAAACAGAGGGCGGCGAAGCCATAAATCTGGTTGCAGAGATCTTGGATCTGAAACAACAGGGAGACACGATTTCCGGGATTTTCAGCAAGGATTTCATGCGTAGACGATTTTACAAACGCAAGCTAGTTGAAACTCCAGTTACCGAGGAATCTGCTTTTTGGATCAAACCATTCAACGGCAGAGTTTTCGTTATCGTGTCCGCGCCATCCGTTGCTCGTGGCGTAAAAAAGCTGTTAACGAATTACGTAGCGAACAAGTTGAGCAGTGTCCTTTTCATCTCTTCTCACGCAATCGTCGAGGTGAAAATTCCTCACTTGGGTCTTAAGCAGCTGCATGAACTAAACCCGCAGGCGACGAAGCTCATATGGTTTGACGAAGTTGATATACCGGGCGTGGAAAAGCTCTGTTTGGCAGGATCTGATCTCGCTGACACAGCACTGTACCGCGATTATGTCAACCATGGAAAGATCTGGTATGTCGTATTTGAAGTTCAAAAGCGTGGAATTGTGGTTGGAATCACAAGGAATTGCGTGGTGACCCTCTTCAGCAAGAGCAGCATTGAGAAGTTCGTAGACTACATTCTAGAGGATCTTCTTGTGCTCATCGAGTAATCGTGCTACCCTTGCACATATGTCGGCGGAAAATCGGGGCTGCAGAGAATTTCTCCACAAGGAAAAGCCTTGAATAGAAGTTGGTTACTACAGTCTACATCTTTGACTCAGATATAAGAGAAACCTATGTGGTCTTTGAGGTGCATTAGGATTGAAAATGGCTGTGTTCGTCTACGAGTATCCTCCAAAGATCGTGGGAGGCTTGGGAACCTACGCTGCGGAGATAACTAGGAAATTCGTTCTTCTAGACAATGACATTACGGTTTTCACAATGAACGATGATACTGGAAGTCTTCCGACTAGGGAACTGTGGAGAGGTATCGAGATTCATCGTCCAGTTCACATAGATATTTCTGACTCGCTGCCAGATGTGATCGCAGCAGATATCAAAAAATGGGGCCGAGGTATTAATTTTTTCGCGAAACTGCTCATGTATAACTACTTGGCTGCCTCAAAACTAGTGAACGACCTTGTCAGAAGTGAAGATTTCAAATATGATATTGCGATTGCGCACGACTGGCTCTCGGTTATCGGCGGGACGGCAATCAAGCGAGAGCTGGATCTACCTTTTGTTTTCCATGTGCACTCCACTGAGAAAGGCCGGACTTTGGGACATGGCTCAGATGTTATTTATAACATTGAACTTCGAGGTGGACAAATGGCTGATATCATCGTCACAGTGTCAAACGCCATGAGAGACGAGCTGATAACGCTTGGCTTTCCAGCTGAAAAGATCAGAGTCATCTATAACGGAGTTGACCCACAAAAATACTCGATGCAACAAGTCAGCAAGGAGAAGATTCGTGAAATAAGACAAAGCTACGGACTTANNTAGTGATTGTAGGTCTAGGTGAAATGCGGGACTACTTGGAAAAAATGGTTCAGAACCTAAATCTTCAAGATTCTGTCCGATTCTGCTTCGAATTCATACCTGAAGAGGAGCGAATCGCTCATTATGCAGCATGTGATTTGGCTGTTTTTCCCAGCAACTACGAGCCCTTCGGCATAGTTGCAATTGAAGCCATGAGCATGGAGAAACCTGTTGTTGTAGGAGCCAGCGGCGTAAGTGGAATGCGCGAGATTGTGGTATCAGCTGGTCAAGACCAATGCGGGTTTCATATAAACCCCCATGACCCCCCGGACATTGCGTGGGGTATAATCAACGCTTTGCAGGATCCTCAGAGGAGAATTGAGCTTGGTCAAAACGGCAGGAAGCGGGTGCTCCAAAAATTCACTTGGGACATCATTGCCAAGCAAACAGTGAAGGTGTATACCGAGCTTTTGGAACGACACAAGGTCTGAAAACTTGCCTGCATGATTACCGGGCTGGAAGAGTTCACAGATGCATCCCGAACCCAATGAGATGCGGAAAGACTATTTGCTGAACAGATGGGTTGTCATTGCAACTCAGAGGAAGCGGCGCCCAACAGATTTCAAGAAGAAAGCCGAAAAGAGGAAGCTTGACACGTGTCCTCTTTGCCCAGGCAACGAACGTATGACGCCGCCGGCTGTTTTGGTTTATCTTCCTTCAGGAAACGGCATAGTCAAAGAGAAAGACTCTGATGGCTTGCGGCACAAAAACTGGTTGATTCGATGTGTTCCAAATCTGTATCCGGCTTTCACCCCTCCACAAGAGGAGGTTGGAGAACGAATTCTGGGAGGATTCATTGCTGACAAGGCTGTGGGTCACCACGAGGTTTTGATCGAATCTCCCCGCCATGACGAACATCCAGGAGTTGCAAGACCTTCCCAGCTGGTTCATGTTGTCAACGCGTATATCGACCGAACAAGCGAACTCTCTAAACAGAAGTATGTGAAGTACGTTTCGATATTCAGAAATCATGGGCTGGAGGCGGGAGCGTCTCTATCCCATACGCACACTCAGATTATCACGACTCCTTTCTTCCCGAGAATAGTCAAAGAAGAGCTTAGAGCAGGCAACGACGTATGGCGGAAAGACAACGAATGTGCCTTCTGCGAGATTTTAGTTTCAGAAAGAAAAAGCCCACGTTTCATCTGGGAAAATCGAGATTATATGGCTTTTGCTCCTTGGGCCAGTGTTCATCCGTTTGAGTTCTGGATTTTTCCAAAAAAGCATCAGTGTTGCTTGCTCGACTTGTCAGACACGCAAGTTGAAAGTCTTGCTGAAGCGTTAAGGAGCTGCCTAGGCGGTTTAGATTCGCTTTTGGAAGATCCCGCCTATAACTTCGGTTTCCACCAAGCAACTACAGGGCTGAGCCATCATTATCATTGGCATCTGGAAGTCTATCCTAAGCTGGCTATATGGGCAGGTTTCGAGAAAAGCACTGGAACTTTCATTAACGTGGTCTCTCCTGAAGATGCTGCAGAAAATCTTAGAAAGGCTATCTCGAAAGAGGCAAGATACTAACTATACGACACTGTGAAAAAAACATCACTTTAAGGTCTTTATGCGCTTTGTCAAAGTCCAATCTCCATGCCATCATATGCGAAGTCGAAATTGACGTCTGAATATTGTTTTTGCGCGCGCAAACACCAATGAAGAGCTTAAAGTAATGTTTTTTCAAATGTAAGCGTCTTTAAACTCATGAAAATTCACAGTGTTAGCTATATAAGGTCATGACCTTGGTTATGCCAACGGGAGTCACATGGTATTTTTCAGTCCCGCTAACCTCGACGAATTCGACGTATCCTAGCTCTCCCAGCTTCTGCAGATGATTCCTAAGCATTTCGGTGTTGAGCTCTGTCCATCGTACGATCTCTTCAATTGACATGGATTTTTCCATGGAGGTTGCGCCGATGTTGTGTAACATGCAGAGGAGTCGGAACTCTTCGGGTAGGGCTGGATGACCTGGAAGACCACCGGAAGAGGAGTTCACTTTGACATCACCCTATCACTTCTTTATAGAGCTTGACCGTCTTTTTAGCGATTGCTTCCCAACTATAAGTTTTTTGGATTCTCTCTTCAGCGTTCTGGGCAAGCCATCTCGCATGATCCGGGTTAGATAGAATCTGATTGATGCCCCAGGAAATCGAGTCTGGATTTCTCGGATAAACCAGAATTCCTGTTTTGTCATGTTCGATGATCTCAGCTAAGCCGCCGACTCGGCTTGCCACGACTGGAACACCTGCCGCCATTCCTTCAAGCGCAACTATGCCAAAGGGCTCGTATATAGATGACATAACTAAGACGTCAGCGCTCTTTGTAAGCGCAATCAACTCATGGTCTGGAATGAAACCCGTGAAGTTGATTCTCCATGCTTGACCTGTGGTTGCCGTAAGATATTGCAGGTGATCTCGATACCAGCCTTCGCCTACAATAACAAACTTCGTTTCCGGATGGCGCCAAGCAACGTTTGGGACAGCTTGTACGAGGTATTCTATTCCTTTTTGAGGGACAAGTCGTCCTACAGAAAGAACGAGCTTTTCACCATGCCGTACCCCATAACGAGCTCTTACAGCACCGCGGTCAACAGAACCGCTATACTTGTCTGAATCGATGGCGTTCGGAATTATCTTCACTTTTTCCCACGGAAGCTTAAAGTGGTCGCAGACTTCGCTTTTCATTGAATCGCTTGTTGCTATGACCCTGCTCGATTCATAGGCGGCCCACCACTCCAAGCCATCGATTGTCGAGGAATCCGGATTGTGAATACCGGATCTGCCATGCTCGGTGCTGTGGATAGTCAACACCATCGGTTTTCCAACAGAATGTTTGAAAGCTATGCTGGCGGGTGCTGTCAACCAATCGTGCACATGTAGAACATCAAATTCTATTTCTTGGCCTACGTCTGCAATTCTCTTCTCGATGAAATGGTTAAACAGGAGAACCCATGTAAGAAAATTCGGATGACCAAGTTCGCTGACTATGCGATGAATTTTAACCCCATCTGGAGTTTCCTCGTACGTTGGAGAACCTGGAAAATCCAAAGTGAAAACGTGCACTTCGTTTCCGAGGTCGGCTAGAGCTTTAGCCAAACCATGACAATGGCGTGCTATTCCACCGACTATTCTTGGAGGATACTCCCATGTTAACATGCCAATTTTCATGGACGCACCAGATCCGTTTTGCGTGTCAAGTTTTGGGTTTTGGGTCCGATGTCTTTTCCGTCCCACTGGAAGTCTTACTTGTTCTTTCAAGTTCTTTTATTCTTTGCCCAACCAAACTGCGGATTCTGTCACGAATTTTGTCTTGAGGCATCTTGCGTTCTGAAACCTCAGCGAACTGATCAGCGAGCTTGTTGTCTCCAATCACGTAGCGTATCCACTTCTCGAAGTCTCCTCTTGCCGCATGGAATCGTATTGATCTGAGGTTGACGGATTTGAGAATGGAGTAGAACTCTTCCAGGCTGTGAGCGATCCATTTTGTGGGTTTTGAAAACCTGTAGTAGAAAGTGAAACCTTTCTTGGCCGGAAGTCTTCTCAGGATTCGTCTGGCAACGTGTTTGGGTTTTTCCAGTTCTCTCAAAACGGCTGCTTCAAAATTTGAAAGTATGCCACAGTAGGCCGCAAAAGCTTCGATGGGCATTCCAAATGGATTAAAGTAGTTGTGCACATCTCCCGGCCCTCCGCCTTTTGTACTCAAGTAATAGAGGTGATCGCTAACTTGAAGATGACGCCAAAGCCGGAGCAGTTCAGCATCATCTGTCAGCTTGACCAAAGGCTCCAACTTCTTCAAAAGATTATAGCAAGCCATCTGCATGGAATTATCGGTCCAGGCGGTTGTGTCACGCTCCAAATCAGCCCACGAAATAGTAGAAAACTCGGGCACATCAATTTCTCCAATAGGATTATGCCGGAGCAAAGCTTCTGACGGAGTGCAAAACTGAACATGTTCCCACTTAAGTATCTCGCTAGGTAGCCATCTTAGGAATTCGTGGATACCGCTTTCCGGCCAATGATGCTCACCAAAGGTCTCATAGTCAAGAAAGATATTGATGACGTGTCCCGGGGTCGCAGCTAGCCAACTCGCGTACTTTGCAGCGGTCAAGGGCCACTCTTCCCACCAACGTGATGTAAAACGGAAGCCTATGTCATCCGAAAGGCAGTAGTTGCGAAGTAGAACTTTGAGGTTGCTGTTTCTAGCCTTGAAGACATAGTTTGGGCTTCGGCAATCAAGGATTCTCTCGACGCCTTCGGTTATCATGGCCTGATAGCCCAGTGCTTCAACGGTTCTTGCAATCGCATTGTTATATATACATTCAGTGTTTGCCACAACCTTCGGTTCATAGCCAAGCCGCTCTTTCATGAGTTCACGGTGCAGGTTGAGCTGTTCTACAAACTCGTGACGTTCAGCATCATACAAGCTGGCAAGAGAATGATAATAAGTTTCGGCCAGAAATTCTACACAGCCTGTGTCTGCAAGTTGTCTAAAAGAATCTAGAAGACCTGGGTTCCAGCGTTCGCATTGTTCAACGAAAACTCCGGAAAGTCCGTAAGCAACTCTAAATCGCTTTTGACTATGCTTGGTCCTGTCAATTTGTTCCAATATGGCGTTGTTTGCGGGAAAATAGCACTTTCTGGCTGCTCTTTCGAAAACATGTCGATTCAGGTCGTAGTCAAAATACGCGTCGAAAAGGTCTTCTTTTCCGACAAGTGGTCTATCAAGCAGGTCGGAATGAAAATTTCTGTTCAACCGTAGTGGTTGATGAACCTCGAATATGAGGCATATGTCCATGTTAGTTTCTCCTGTGAGAATTGTAGTCTTGATGGTTTTGACAATTTAAGGTTGTGTCTGTCACGTCTACTACTCTTTTTTTAAGGGTCTGTTGGATGCTGCACTATTTCAAGGATTTGCTGTTCGTACGGTGGTCTCTTCAATGCGATGTCTTCGGTGTAAGCTCTCAAAGGTTCAGCAACACTCCAAGCCTGTGCAATGCAACCATTAGACTCATGTGGGTGGTCTCCGTCAAAAACTTCACCTACTGTTCCCAGTCCCGCTCTGAAGATCTCTTCTTGAAAGAGAGGTTTCAGAAAGTCGTTAAAAGCAAAGGTTCGCCATCTCTCAGCGTGTCTTTTTGTTTTTAGAAAAGCTGTGATGAATGGACCAGTGAGCCACGCCCAAACAGTTCCATTGTGGTAGGCTTGGTCACGCTGTGTTCTGTTTCCTTCATATCTTCCTCTATAGCGATGGTCGGAGGATGTCAAGGTTCGAAGTCCATACTTGCCCCAAAGCTTTTTCCATATGATCTCAACCATCTGCTCGGCTTTCTCATCGCCTAGCATAGTAAAATCCAAGGCCGCTCCTATCACTTGGTTTGGTCGTACCGAGGGGTCTTTGTGTCCATTCTGTACCACATCGTAGAGACAACCTTCGTTTGGATTCCAAAATTCTCCAAGGAAGCTCTTCTTTGTTTTTTCGGCCATTTCTAGATACTTTTCTGCTTCTCCCTTTCGGTCAAAACTTGCGGCTAGAAGCTGCATGGTTTTGAGGGCATTATACCAAAGGGCTTGTATCTCCACTGCTTTCCCCGCTCTAGGCGTGACAGGTTGACCATCTATTACCACGTCCATCCACGTTAGCTGAGGTCCGTGCATGACTAAACCGTCGTCACCCACGTGAATGTCGTTCAATGTTCCTTCCAGATGGTAGTCTATAATGGACTTTAATGTGCTCCACAATTCTCGATGCACAAACTCAAACTCGTTCGTATATTTAAGAAACTGAAGAATGGCGTTGAAGTACCAGAGCGAAGCGTCTACCGTGTTGTATTCTGGCTGGTCGCCAGCACGGTCAGGGAACCTATTCGGAATT
>JABAHO010014922.1_pt1 | contig 13007 bp, 13 predicted proteins | sample 7062071 | NCBI WGS metagenome assembly JABAHO01 (sample SAMN14534356, study PRJNA622989) | marine sediment metagenome | biome: marine biome [ENVO:00000428]; feature: marine pelagic biome [ENVO:01000023]; material: deep marine sediment [ENVO:00002113] | place: India: Gulf of Kutch | collected...
CGATCATCATCTTCTTCTCGGCGCTGATGTCCGTTCTTTACCACCTGCGCATCATGGAGTGGCTCGTAAGAATCGTCGGCGGCGCGCTGCACAGGATCATCGGCACGGGTGCGATCGAATCGATGAATGCAGCGGCGAATATCTTCGTCGGCCAGACCGAAGCGCCCCTGGTCGTGAAGCCCTACCTCAAGGGCCTTACCGATGCGCAGTTCTTCACCGTGATGGTGTCGGGGCTCGCGTCCATCGCGGGCACCGTGCTGGCCGGCTACGTGCTCATGGGTGCCGAACTCAAGTACCTGCTCGCGGCGGCGTTCATGGCGGCGCCTGGCGGCCTGCTGATGGCCAAGATCATCATGCCCGACGACGAGTACATACCGCCCGGAAAGCACGAGCGGCTCAGGATGGAGCCGAGCCACCATCGCAACGTGATCCTTGCGGCGGCCGCCGGGACGAGCGACGGGCTGCGGCTGGCCGTCAACATCGGCGCGATGCTGGTCGCGTTCGTGGCGCTGATCGCGCTGTTCAACGGCCTCGTCGGCGGCGTGTGCGGTCTCCTCGGCATCGACGCCTTGCTGGGCGTCGAAACGGTCACCCTGGAGTGGATACTCGGCAAGATCTTCCAGCCACTGATGTGGCTGCTCAGTGTGCCGTGGGCCGAAGCAGAGGCTGCCGGATCCCTGTTCGGGGAGAAGATCATCCTCAACGAGTTCGTTGCCTTCTCGCACCTGACCGAGCGTCTGGCAGGCATGAGTCCCCGCACGATCGCAGTTACGACATTCGCGCTGTGCGGCTTCGCGAACCTGTCGTCGATCGCGATCCTGCTCGGCGGACTCGGGGTGCTGGTTCCCGAGAAGCGCGAGCTGATTGGCCGTTTCGGTATCAAGGCTGTGCTGGCGGCGTCGTTGTCCAACCTGATGAGTGCCGCGCTGGCCGGGTTGATGCTCACGTTCTGAGTCGATGTCGAGTCAGCGCATCATCATCGATTGCGATCCGGGCCAGGACGATGCGGTCGCGCTGTTCCTGGCAATGGCGTCGCCTCAGGAACTCGAGATCCTGGGTATTACGGCTGTCGCGGGGAACGTCCCCCTCGACTTGACGCAGCGCAACGTGCGGCTGATGTGTGATATCGCCGGGCACGGCGATTTGCGGGTCTACGCCGGTTGCGACCGGCCCATGGTTCGTGAGTTGCTCACTGCCGAGAAGGTACACGGCAAGACCGGCATCGATGGCGTTGACATCTTTGAGCCGAAGACGCCATTGCGGGAGCAACACGCGGTCGACTTCATCGTCGAGACCCTGCGCGCGGCGGACGACGATTCCATTACGCTCGTGCCGACAGGACCGCTGACGAATATCGGCACCGTGATCGATCGGGCGCCGGACGTGCTGCCGAAGATACGGCAGCTCGTCATCATGGGCGGGGCGATGCGGGAGGGCGGCAATTATTCGCCGTCGGCGGAATTCAACATCCTGGTCGACCCGCATGCGGCGGATATCGTGTTCAACTGCGGGCGGCCGATTACGTCGATGGGGCTCGACGTTACTCACCAGGTCCTGTCCACGCGTGCGCGCGTGGACCGCATAAGGAAACTCGGCAATCCCGTGTCGGAAGCGACGGCCGGCATGCTCGGGTTTTTCGAGCGCCACGACTCCAAGAAATACGGTGTCGAGGGCGCGCCGCTGCATGACCCCTGCACGATCGCCTGGCTGCTCGCCCCGGAGCTGTTCGAGGGCAAGCTTTGCAACCTGTCCGTCGAGACGAGGTCCGAGCTGACGATGGGACACACGGCGATCGATTTCTGGCACGTCACGGACCGGCCGCACAACGTCAACTGGATCTACTCGGTCGACGCGGACGGGTTCTACGACCTGCTGACCGAGAGACTTGCGCGCTTCGGAGCCTGATGTGGCGGAGATTATCGTTGTCGGTTCCGTAAACCTCGACCTGTCCGCCACGGTGGCGCGCCTGCCCGAGCCCGGCGAGACGATCACCGGCGCAACCCTGAGCCGCTTCCCGGGCGGCAAAGGCGCGAACCAGGCGCTTGCCGCGCGGCGCCTCGGTGCCGAAGTGCAGCTGCTCGCTTGCGTCGGCGACGATGGCGCAGCCGCCGAGGCACTGGCACTGCTGCGCGAAGACGGGGTGGATCTTTCCCGCCTGCAGGTCCTGGCCGACAGCCCGACGGGAATAGCGTTGATCTGCGTGGCGCCGTCCGGCGAGAACCAGATCGTGGTGGCGCCGGGCGCGAACGCCGCGATGGACCCTGGCACGCTTATGTTCGGATCGGCAGACGCGCTGATCTGCCAGCTCGAGGTCCCCACCGATGTGATCGCCCGGGCCGCGAGCGAATTCCGCGGGTTTTTCTGCGCCAACCTCGCACCTGCCAGGGAGATCGACGCCACTGTCTTGCAACGCGCCGACCTGGTGATCGTCAATGAAACCGAGGCGGACTGGTACGGCGACACGCTCGAGGCGTGCGGGGGCCTGGTAGCGACCACGTACGGGTCTCGGGGCGCTTCGCTGCGACGGGGTGGCGAACTGATTGCCGAAGCGGGACCGCCCGCGGTCACCGCTGTAGACACCGTCGGCGCCGGCGACGCTTTCACGGCCGCGCTGACCGTTGCACTGGTCGAAGGCATGGCGCCGCCGGATGCGTTGCGATTTGCCTGTGCCGCGGGTGCGGCTGCCGCCACCCGCGCCGGGGCACAGCCCTCGCTGCCCACGCGAGCGGAGGTCGAATCACTGCTTGACAACCTGTGACAACTGCTGACTGGCGTCTGCACGATAAGGCGCCGACTTGAACGATACGCAGGCACTGGCAACATTCCGCCATCTGTGGAATTCTGTTTTCTACTCGTGGGTACCAATCAAGATCAGGCGTAGTTGGACAAATGATCATTTCAACACCAGGCGGTTCCATAGAAATTCCCGACGTTGATGCCAGGCCGCCGAACCCGGAGGAAATGCTGGGGCTCGCGCTGGACACGCTTCGAACGATGCCACTCAATGGCCTGCGCTATCCTCCCGCTGACGGCGGCTCCGGCTGGTATATATGGGGCGGAGAGACTATGTCGCAGACTGCGGATTTCTTCACCCCGATCCAGGTCCGGGATCTGGGCGATTACGTTCCCAACCTTCTTCCGTTTCTCGACCTGCCGCCCGGTTTCCGCTTTCTGACCGACACCAGAGGCCATCACAAGGCATGGTTCGACGGTAGCCTGCTCGACGTCTGAACAACGCTTCGACGGCAACTGATCATCCGAGACTTGGGGGAATCATGAAGACACTGAAGTGCGATCTTTGCGACGTAACGGCGGAGGGCGAGACATTCGAAGAATGGATGGATGCGCTACGTCCGCACTACATGGAGGCGCACGCTGACGTCGTCAACGATCCAGGCCATACCAGGGAAGACATGGAGAGATGGATGGCCGAGAACCGGGCGAGGTTCGACGCCGCGTAGAATCGCCGCTACAGGTGAAAAGAACGGGGTAGCAGGGCGTCGATGGAAAACGAGCGCGTGTGCCCGCCGGGGCGTAACAGCACAACCCGGGTCTCGGGCGTGGCGAACTCGTTGATCTTCTGCCGGCAGCCACCGCAGGGTGTGCAGTCCTCGATGTCATCGTGCCCGCCGGCGATGACGATCATCTGAATCGTCTCGCCGCCATCCGCGATCATGGCGGCGATCGCGCTGGCCTCCGCGCAGATACCTTCCGGATAANNTCGCGTTGGCCTCCGCGCAGATACCTTCCGGATAAGCAGCGTTCTCGACGTTGCAACCTGCGTACAGCTTCCCCCTGTCATCGAGCAAAGCCGCGCCGACGCGGTAATTGGAGTACCTGGCGTAAGCGTTCTGCCGGACAGCAAGTGCAGCGTCGATCAGGTCCTGTTCATCCACGTCCCGCCTATCTCCTACGACGATTTGCGCATCGGATTGTTCGGGTGCGTCGTCCAGTTCGCTTTCTCGGGCGAAATAGGCTGGCCGGTACGCGGATCGAAGCCGTCGGTGAGGCGGTGCATCGTAATGCAGCCGTCGATGGGGCAGACGCTGACGCAGAGATTGCAGCCGACGCATTCCTCGTCGATCACTTCGAAGCGCCGTTCGCCGTTGACCGTGTGTGTGATCGCCTGGTGCGAGGTGTCTTCGCAGACGATGTGGCAGCGGCCGCACTTGATGCACAGCTCCTGGTCGATGACGGCTTTCTCGACGTAGTTGAGGTTCAGGAACTGCCAATCGGTAACGCTGGGAACGGCGCGGCCGACGAGATCGGAGACCGAACTCATGCCTTTCTCGTCGAGGAAGGCGCTCAGGCCGTCCGTCAGGTCGTCGATGATCTTGAAACCGTAGACCATCGCCGCCGTGCAAACCTGCACATTGCTTGCGCCGAGCGCCAGGAAGTCGACGGCATCGCGCCAGTCGGAGATGCCACCGATGCCGGAAATCGGGATGTCTCCCGTCTCGGGCGTGCGCGCGATCTCGGCGACCATGTTGAGCGCGATCGGCTTGACCGCCTCGCCGCAATAGCCGCCGTGCGTTCCCATGCCGTCGGTCGCCGGATACATCGTCAGCGTGTCGTAATCGACGCGCATGATCGAATTGATCGTGTTGATCAGCGACACGGCATCGGCGCCGCCGTCCTTCGCCGCCTTCGCGGGCGGCAGGATGTTGGTGACGTTCGGCGTCAGCTTGACGATGACGGGCACGCTCGCCGCGGCCTTGGCCCACTCGGTCGCCATCTGGATGTACTCGGGCACCTGGCCGACGGCGGAGCCCATGCCGCGCTCCGACATGCCGTGCGGGCAGCCGAAATTGAGCTCGATCCCGTCGGCGCCGGTGTCCTCGATCATGGGCACGTACTTCGCCCAGACCTGCTCGTTCATCGGAAACATCACCGAGACCACGAGAGCCCGGTCGGGCCAGTCGCGCTTGATCTGCCGGATCTCGTCGAGGTTGGTCTGGAGCGGCCGGTCGGTGATCAGCTCGATGTTGTTGAAGCCGATCACGCGCCGGTCGTTGCTGTGTATGGCGCTGTAACGGGGGCCGCTCACGTTAACGATGGGCGGGTCCTCACCGAGCGTCTTCCACACGGCGCCGCCCCAGCCCGCCTCGAAAGCGCGGTTGACGTTGTAGGCCTTGTCCGTCGGCGGCGCCGACGCGAGCCAGAACGGATTCGGCGAGCGAATGCCGAGAAATTCGGAAGCCAGGTCAGCCATAGCCTTCCTCCCTTGTCCGCAGATAGTGGTCGATCGCAATTGCCGCCACTTTGCCATGCTGTACGGCTGTCACCGTCAGGTCGTCGCCGCCTACCACGCAGTCACCGCCGGCCCATACGCCCGCCAGTGACGTTGCCTGCCCCTGGTCGACGACGATCTTGCCGGCCTGCATCCTGATCGAACCGTCTTCGAGTACGCCATCCCTGAGCTGTTGTCCAATGGCTTTGAATACGACGTCGGCGTCGAGCGTAAACGTCTCGCCGGTGTCCGAGAATGAGCCGTCCTCGCCCAGCACGGTTCTCTCGAACAGTACGCCGCTCGCGTGACCGGGTCCGAGTATTTTCAATGGCCGTGCCAACGAGTGGATCGTAACTCCATTGGTCTTCGCAAGGTTCTTCTCGAAGTCGCTTGCGCCCATCTGGTCGATTCCCCGGCGGTAAACGATGTCGACCTGCTCTGCACCGAGGCGTTTCGATTGCACCGCAACGTCGATCGCCGTCATGCCGCCGCCAATGACAACGACGCGACGGCCAACCGGCAGGTCTCCCTTGTCGCTGGCCTGGCGCAGGTCGGCGATGTATTCGACCGCGTTTTCGACACCCGGCAGCTCTTCGCCCTCGATGCCGAGCTCGTTGACGCCACCGAGCCCGACGCCGAGAAACACTGCGTCGTACTCGTCCCTTAGCCGCGTGACCGAAATGTCTTCACCCAGCGTGACACCGTTTTTCACCTCGATGCCGCCAATGGACAGGATGTAGTTGACTTCGCGCTGCGCAAAATCATTGACCGTCTTGTAAGCGGCGATCCCGTACTCGTTCAGCCCACCGAGTTTCTCGTCGCGGTCGAAGAGTGTGACCGCGTGCCCCAGCATCGCGAGGCGATGCGCGCAGGACAATCCTGCGGGCCCCCCGCCCACCACCGCGGCGCGAAAGCCGCTGGCTTCCGCTCGTGAAAACAGCTGTGTCTCCTGGTCGAAGACCGGGTCGGTCGCGTATCGCTGCAGCAGGCCGATCTCGACCGGCTTTTCCTCGTGCGTGTTTCTTACGCAAGCTTCCTCGCATAACACTTCGGTCGGGCAAACGCGCGCGCACATGCCGCCCATGATGTTCTCGGCGAGGATCGTGTGTGCCGAGCCTCGCAGGTTGCCGCTGCGGATCTTCTGGATGAATCCCGGAATGTCGATGTCGGTCGGGCAGGCCGTCGTACAGGGCGCGTCGAAACAGAAATAGCAGCGGTCGGCCTCGATCAGGGCTTCCGCGTGCGATAGCGGCGGATGCAGGTCACTGAAATTCTGAGCGATTTCCTCGGGGCTCAGCCGATTTGTGCGAATGTCGGGCATGCTCGTCTCAGCGTTTTACCGGCGTCGGCTGCTTACGCTGCGCCTGGATCTTCAGCGCTTCGTAATAGGGCGCGAACGGGGGGCGGTGGACGTAGCGGCCGGCACCCCGGTCGACGTCGAGCTTGCCGTCCGCGAACACGACCTTGCCCTGGCTCAAGGTATGGGAGGCGCAGCCTTTCACGGTCATGCCCTCGAAGATGTTGTAGTCCACTTTCTGGAAGTGCGTCTTCGCCGAAATGGTCTTCGTCGCTTCGGGGTCCCAGACGACGATGTCGGCATCGGCGCCGACCGAAATGCTGCCCTTCTGCGGATACACGTTGAATATCTGTGCAGCGTTCGTCGAGGTAACGGCAACGAATTCGTTCATGGTGAGACGGCCCGTGCTCACGCCGTGATGCCAGAGCACCTCCATGCGGTTCTCGACGCCGCCCGTGCCGTTCGGAATCTTGCGGAAATCGTCCTTGCCCATGGCTTTCTGGTCGGCGCAGAAACAGCAGTGATCGGTCGCCGTCGTCTGCAGGTTGCCCGACTGCAATCCGCGCCACAGCGCATCCTGGTGCTCGGCCGAACGGAAAGGCGGGCTCATCACGTGCGCGGCCGCGACTTCGAAATCCTCGTGGCGGTAGACCGAGTCGTCAATGAGCAGGTGGCCGGCCAGGACCTCGCCGAATACCCGTTGACCCTCGTTGCGAGCTCGCGTAATCGCTTCGAGCGACTGCCGGCAGGAGTTGTGCACGATGTAGAGCGGCACGTTGAGCACTTCGGCGATCCGAATCGCGCGGTTCGCCGCTTCGCCCTCGCATTGCGGCGGCCGGGACAGCGGGTGTCCTTCGGGACCGGTGATGCCCTTGTCGAACAGCTCCTGCTGCAGCCGGAATACGAGTTCGCCGTTCTCGGCGTGCACCGTGACGATCGCGCCCAGTTCGATCGCGCGCGAGAAGCTGTTCACGAGGATCTCGTCGTCCGCCATGATGGCGCCTTTGTACGCCATGAAATGCTTGAAGCTGTTGACGCCGTGTTCGCTGACCAGCGTGCCCATGGCCTCGTGCACCGAATCGTCCCACCACGTGATCGCGACGTGGAACGTGTAGTCGGACACCGACTTCTCGGCCCATTCACGCCACTGGTGATACGCCTCCATGATGTCCTGTTGCGGTCCCGGGATGACGAAATCGATGATCATCGTCGTGCCGCCGGCGAGCCCCGCCGCCGTGCCGGTCTCGAAATCCTCGCTGGCGACCGTGCCCATGAACGGCAGCTGCATGTGCGTGTGCGGATCGATGCCGCCCGGCATCACGTACTGGCCGCCGGCGTCGATGACGGTGGCGCCTTTCGGTGCGTCCAGGCCTTCACCCACCGCGGTAATCAAGCCTTCCTGGCATAACACGTCGGCACGCAGCGTCCGGTCGGCGTTTACGACGCTGCCGCCCTTGATGAGTACGGTCATGTTGAACTCCTCGCGTCGCCACGTGCGACGATGTAGTAGATCAGGCCGCCGAGTATCGAGCCCGTGAACCAGCCGTAGGTGTAGAACCAGCCGAGCGCGCCTGTAGTAATCGCGATCAACGTGAGCCCAACCGGGACCAGGAACGCGATGAAGCCTGCCTTGTTCCACGCCGGGTAGCCGGCATTGTCCTGGTACAGCGCCAGCACGTCATAAGACTGGTTCTTTACGAGAAAATAGTCGACGACCATGATGCCGGCGATCGGCCCGAGCAGGCTCGAGTAGCCGATCAGCCAGTTCGAATAGAGGCTTTCGACGCTGACGTCGGTCTCCAGCCAGCCGAGTTTTTTCAACAGCTCCCAGCTCATCAGCGCGATGCCGATGATGCCGGTGAGGATCACACCCTTGTTCTCGTTGATGTACTTCGGCGCGACGTTCTGGAATACGTTGGTCGGCGAAACGATGTTCGCCGCCGTGTTGGTGGAAATCGTCGCGAGGATGATCATGAGCATCGACAGGACGACCCACACGGGGCTGTCGATCTTGCCGATGAGGTTGATCGGATCGGAGATCGTCTCACCGACGAGTTCGGTGGAGGCGGCGGTGAGGACCACGCCGAGACCCGCGAACAGCAGCATGGTCAGCGGCAGCCCGATGATCTGGCCGATGACCTGCGAGCGCTGCGAGCGGGCGTAGCGGCTGAAGTCGGGAATATTCAGCGACAGCGTCGCCCAGAAGCCGACCATCGCGGTCAGCGCGGCCATGAAATAGCCGAAGAACGACGCGTCCTCGGGCCGGTTCGCNNATGGCAACCACGAGCAGCATCGGGGCGGCCAGTGATTCGAGGTGCTTGATGGCTTCAGAGCCCCGGATGACGACGGTGACATTGGCGACCCAGAAGATGAAGAAGCCGATGACCTCGCCCGTACCGCCGAGTGCCGCCCAGGAATCGGATACCGCCGAGAAGAGCAGGTGGATCGCGATGCCGCCGAACAGCGTCTGCACGCCGAACCAGCCGCAGGCGACGAGCGCGCGGATCAGCGACGGCACGTTCGAGCCGATGATGCCGAACGAGGCGCGCAGCACGACCGGGCAGGGGATGCCGTAACGCGTGCCGGGGAAGGCGTTCAGCGTCAGCGGGACCAGGACGACGATGTTGGCGATCAGGATGGTCCAGAGCGCCTCGGTGACCGACAGGCCGAAGTAGGCCGTCAGCACGCCGCCGAGCGTGTAGGTCGGCACGCAGATCGCCATGCCGACCCAGAGCGCCGCGACGTTCCAGCGCGACCAGGTGCGCTGCGAGGCACGCGTCGGTGCGATGTCGTCGTTGTAACGGGGGCTGTCGGCAAGGTCCTGGCCGAGTTCCAGCTCGACGTGTGCGCCGACCGTGTGGAGTTTACTGACCGCTGGGAGATCGGACATGGCTGCCTCCGGGCTCAGGCCCTAGTCTTCGGTGAGCGGCCAGTAGGTCTCGGGGCGGCGGTCCCGGAAGAACTGCCACTGGTCGCGAACTTCCCGCACCATGTCGAGATCGATCTCGTGCACCAGCAGCTCGTCCTTGTCATAGCTCGCCTGTGCCTCGATGGTGCCGCGCGGGTTGACGATGTAGCTCGAGCCGTAGAACTCGCCCATGTTCATCGTCGTCGCCCAGGGCTCTTCCGTGCCGACCCGGTTGATGGCGCCGATGAAGACGCCGTTGGCCGCTGCCGAAGCCGGCTGCTCGAGTTCCCACAGGTATTTGCTGAGTCCCGCCACCGTCGCCGACGGGTTGACGATGTATTCGGCGCCGTTCAGGGCCAGCGCGCGCCAGCCTTCCGGGAAGTGACGGTCGTAGCAGATGTACACGCCGAGCTTGACGTAGGCCGTATCGAACACCGGGTAACCCAAGTCGCCGGGCTTGAAGAAGAACTTCTCGTAGAAGCCGGGATCGACCTGCGGGATGTGTGTCTTGCGGTACTTGCCGAGATAGGTGCCGTCGGCATCGATGACGGCAGCGGTGTTGTAATAAACACCGGGCATGTGTTCTTCGTAGACGGAGACGACGATGACCATGGCGTATTTCTTCGCGTATTCCTGCATCAGTTTCGTCGTATGGCCATCGGGCACTTTCTCGGCGGCCGCATACCATTTCCTGTCCTGGCTCGGGCAGAAATACGGCTGCGTGAATACTTCCTGGAAGCACAGGACCTGCACGCCCTGGCTGGCGGCATCCTCGATGAACGGGATATGCGCCTCGATCATGTTGTCGCGGATCGCGAGGGGCTCCATCGAACCGTCGCCCTTGAGTCCCATCTGGATCAGACCGCACTTCACTTTGGCCATGAAAAACCTCGTTGTCAGGTGGCGGCCCGGCGCGGCTAATAACCGTTAGTTCTTTTTCTTTTCAACGTGTTACCGGGCTTTCGTGGTAAAGCATACGCCTTTTAAGGCGCAAAAAACACTATCAGCGCGGGACGGCGGAGGTCCATGAACCGTGCATCGGGTTCGGCAGGATATACCAGCCGTTACCCCACAAATGCTTGTGTTCCTCGACCATGGCCGTGCGTGCGGCCGCGGTGGCCTTGTCGGTGCAAGGCGCATACGGCTTCTTCCGCACGCAGGGCAGGAAGTCGCCGAGGTCGTCACCGATCAGCATGATCACCCGATGCGTTTTCGCTATGTGGTTACGCCGCACCGACTTCTCGCGATTCCAGCCGCGCTCTTCCGAAAGAAAAACGTGGTCCGCATCGGTTGCGATGCCGACCTCTCTGATATCGTCGATAGTCGACTGTCGCTGCGGGCACGGGTCGTCGATACCTTCCCTGGTTTCGCAGGGCCGATTGGTAATGAAGAACACGGTGACGCCAGCTGCGCGAGCCGCCTCGACGAATTCCTTCACGCCGTTTACGGGAGTCGCTCTGGTGCCACGGGTCCACTCGTCCAGCTTCCAGTTCGCGAACGGGCGCTCGAACGTCAGCTGGAAGTCGATGTTGCTGACCACGGTTTCGTCGACGTCGAGGATGACCGCAACCGGCAAGTGCGCGGCGTCGTCCTGACCCGGGATCACGCTCCACGAGCTGTCTTCCATGAACCGCGACAAATCCCCGATTGCCGTTGCATAGACCTGCTCAGTGATGGCGCGGTATTCGGCGGAATGCTTGACCCACAACAGGCCGCCGTCGCGCGCGGGATCCGGTGCGGGCGGCTCGGTAGCGCAGGCAGACAGGAACAGGAATAAGGAGAGCAAGAGATGCCGGATAATCATGCGCGGATTGTACCAGCCTGTAGAATCCGTAATCGCAAAACGGGCGGCCGTTAGGCAGAATCCCCGAAAACGAAAAACAAGGCACACCCATGATTCGTAATTCCCTGCTCGTCGCGGTATGCGTGCTTTTCATCATTGCGTGCGGTGCTACGCCGCAAGAGCCACCGCAGCAGCTACCGCAAGTTTCCGGTATCACGTTCATACATCTGAACGATACCTACCGCATCGGTGCTGTCGAAGACGGTGAGGCAGGCGGTTTCGGTCGCGTGGTGACACTGATTCGTGAACTGCAGGCCGAGGGCCGCGACGTGCGCATACTGCACGGCGGCGATTTCCTGTATCCGTCGCTGGAGAGTCAGCTCTGGCGCGGCATGCAAATCGTCGAAGCCTTTAATTTCATGGACGCGGTGGCGCCGATGTATGTCGTTGCGGGCAATCATGAATTCGACCCGCGCACGCCGGATCACCTCGTCGACGCCGTCAAGGCGTCGGATTTCGACTGGGTCGGCGACAACTATCGCTTTGCGACCGGCAATGCAGAAGTCGATCGTGCGCTGCACGAAGCATTCATGTTCGAGGCTGACGGACGCAAGATCGGCATCTTCGGACTGCTGCTGCACGTCGACGATGGCGGCAATGATCGCGACTACGTGCCGACCGAACCCGACTATTTCGAACATGCCGAGCGCGCCATCGAGGCGCTGGATGCAGCGGGCGCCGACCTCATCATCGGCCTGACGCACCTGCACCTGTGGACGGATGTCGAAATCGCTGCACTCCGTGCGAAGTACCCGCAGTTCATGTTCATCGTCGGTGGCCACGAGCACGAGCCCGAATACAGCGAGCTTCGCGAGGACCAGGCAGCCGTCATGAAAGGTGCATCGAATGCCCGCAGGATCTGGCGCATCGATGTGACATTCGACGCAAACGGTATGCCCGCGATGGACGCGCAGATCGTCGACCTCGATACGAGCGTTTCTCCGGATGCGGAATATGCGCGGATAGAGGAGAAGTGGCGTTCGCGGCTCCTGGAGCGATTCCCGTTCCTGACGGCGCGGGTCGGCCAGGCGGCCGTGCCGCTCGATGCGCGTGAGGTCACGGTCCGCAACCAGGAGAGCAACTGGGGCAACTTCATCGTCGACCAGATGCGCGGCGCATTCGGCAAGCCGCGGGCAGACCTCGCCTTCATCAACAGCGGCACGCTGCGCATCGACGACTACATCATCGACGACATCGCCTTCGAGGACATCGGCCGGACGTTCGGCTTTTCTTCCTACCTCCGGCACATGAGGATGACGGGCGACCAGTTCCGTACCGTGCTGGAAGCGGGATACCGGGGCACAGGGCCGAGCAAGGGCTATTTCCCGCAGGTGTCAGGTTTCCGGGTATGCGTCGACCGGTCACGGCCCGAGGGCGAGCGCATCGTGAGTTTGCAGGTGCCCGGGGACGCCGACTGGCAGGAGATAGAGCCGGGTCGCGAGTACGGCGTAGTCGCACCCGATTTCCTGTATCGCGGTGGTGACGGGTACAGGTTCCCGAGCGGGGTCGAGGCATCGCGGCCCGGCTCCGAACTGGTCTACCTCGTACTCGACGCCATTATCAACGCGCAGGCAGAAGGCCGCGCAATCGGCGCGCCCGTCAACCCCGACAACCCGCGCATCGTGATCCTCGAGAGTCCCGGCGAACCCTGCTGGCCCTGAATTACACCCCTAGACCGTCGCGGCCTCGAGCACGTGGCGCGGGCTGCGGCGACGATTTTTCTCGTCAT
>JABAHO010005877.1_pt1 | contig 13005 bp, 15 predicted proteins | sample 7062071 | NCBI WGS metagenome assembly JABAHO01 (sample SAMN14534356, study PRJNA622989) | marine sediment metagenome | biome: marine biome [ENVO:00000428]; feature: marine pelagic biome [ENVO:01000023]; material: deep marine sediment [ENVO:00002113] | place: India: Gulf of Kutch | collected...
GGTGCCTTACTGGCAAGGTGCTCCGCGAGCACCTGTTCGAACAACTCGTCGACGTCTTGGACGCCGACGACTTCAAGCATCCTCCGGCGCGCCTCATCGGTTGAGTTCGCCATGTACGGATGCACCCGCGCCTTCTCCTCCAGCACCACGAGCGCTCCTTTCGTCCTCGAACGCGGACCCTAGCCGACCACTTTCAGCATGGTTATGGCCTTGGGACCCGTACGAACGCGATGCCAACCGGCCAACCCCGCGGAGGCCTCGGGTTCGGCGAGGTCGACGTGAAGCACCGGGGGATCGAGCTGTTCGATCTTGTCGGCACCGGCAACGATGACCATATTGTCGACGTCGACCAGCGAGAGAACGTCGGCACTTATCTGTTGGTTGCCCCGGCCCAAAAGGAACCCCTGCCCCCCGATGACGCCCAGGATCAGCGTTGCGCGGCCGCCTCCCGACAGCAGCTCGAGTAGCTCCGCTTCCGAAGCGTCCTTTGCGACGAGAGCACGATCTCGGACGACATCGACGCCGGTCACGCTCCCTGCCAGGCCGAGCGCCGCGAGGATGCGAGCCGTCGTTGTTCCCGGCCCCACCACATAGGTGCGTTCGGGTTTCATCTCTCGGGCAATCTCTTCACAGAGCGCTGTGAGGCTGGCCTCGTCCGTTGCGCGGCCGGCGGCTTTGGTCCGCTGCAACATGAACTGCACAAACGGCACCCGGGCGACTCCGAATCGCTCGGTGGATATCTCGTCGCGTTCGGCGGCGGCCTCCTCGGCGTCGAGAACGTCGACGTTGGTCAACGTCGCTTCAGCGGGATGCAGGAGAAACGAGGCGGCGACCTGGCCGGCCGTCTCGGGCGTGGTACCGAAGACGCCCGAATGCATCTTCACACCCGAGGGCACGCCAAGCACGGGAACACCAGTGCCTACGGCAGCAGCTACGTCCCTCGCCGTACCGTCGCCGCCGACGAATAGGATCAGATCGACCCCGCGATGAGCCATCTCCTCAGCCGCAGCTCGGGTGTCCTGCGCGGATGTCGGCTCCGCGACCGGACTGCGGGTCAACAGGGGGTCTAACCCGACCGCACGCGCCACGTCTTCGCCCATGACGTTGGGGGCGGCCAGGACGACGATCTGATGCGCAGTGCCGATCACCGTCCTCAAGGCTCGCGCCGCGCGTTTGGCCGCAACCGGTGTCGCCCCCAGCCGAATGGCACGATCAGCGAACGCTCCGTCCGTCCCATGGAGCGCGACGGCACCGCCCATTCCAGCAATGGGATTGACGATGAAGCCGAGAACCGGAGCGGTTGGGTCCATGATCAATCCTTGCACGCTGACGGGCTGGGCCTGCACGAGTCTCCCTTCCGGTGCCGGAAGAGCACCTCAGGTGTGGCGTTACGCTGGCGCGACACACCGTGACGCCTCGCCTAGACCAAGGGGTAACCATGATCACTCATACCCGCCAGACGGCTTCGGAGTCCGCACTCCTCGAGCGCAACCTCTTCATTGGTGGCAAATGGGTTCCGGCGTCCGACGGCGGTACGCGTGCGGTGACCGACCCGGCCACCGGAGGGACGATCACCGACGTTGCCTACGCCACGCGAGAAGACACCCGGGCCGCGATCGCGGCCGCCGAAGCGGCCTTCCCCGGCTGGGCGGCCATCACTGCCGTCGACCGCGCCTCTGTGCTGCGGCGGTGGTACGAATTGATCGTCGAGCACCAGGACGATCTGGCGGCCATCCTCACGGCCGAGCAGGGAAAGCCGGTTGGCGAGGCGGTCGGCGAGATCCTCTACGGAGCGACGTTCATCGAGTGGTTCGCCGAGGAGGGCAAGCGCATCTACGGCGAGACGATCCCCACCAACGTCCCGGGACGACGCCTCCTCGCCCTTCGCCAGCCGGTCGGAGTGTCGGCAGCCATCACCCCGTGGAACTTCCCCATGGCAATGATCGCTCGCAAGGTCGGCCCAGCACTCGCCGCCGGATGCACGATGGTGATAAAGCCGGCGAGTGAGACACCGCTGTCGGCGCTCGCTCTCGCCGTGCTCGCCGAGCGTGCCGGCATCCCACCGGGTGTGTTGAACGTCGTTCCGGGATCCGGGTCCGTGGTCGGCGACGAGCTCGCCACGAGTCCTGTGGTCCGCGCTCTCAGCTTCACCGGTTCGACCAAAGTGGGCAAGATCCTCCTCACAAAGGCCGCCGGAACGGTGAAGAAGGTCGCGATGGAACTTGGAGGCAACGCTCCGGTCATCGTGTTCGACGACGCTGATTTGGAGACCGCCGTTGCGGGAGCCATCGCGTCGAAGTTCCGTAACGCGGGGCAGACCTGCGTCTGCGCCAATCGCATCTTCGTCCAGTCCGGGATCCACGACCGATTCGTCCAACGCTTGAACGAAGAGGTCGCCTCCCTCGCCGTCGGCGACGGCTTCGCCGAAGGAGTCGAGCAAGGACCTCTCATCAACGAAGCGGCCGTGGCGAAGGTGGAAGAACACATCAGCGACGCCGTGACGCAGGGAGCGGAGGTCGCCGTCGGTGGCCGCCGTCATGAGCTCGGCGGCACTTTCTTCTCACCGACGGTCCTGACCGGGGCAACCCCACAGATGGCCGTGGCGAAGGAGGAAACCTTCGGTCCGCTCGCAGCCGTCTTCAAATTCGACACGGAGGAGGAGGCAATAGCGATGGCCAACGAGACCCCGTACGGCCTTGCTGCCTATTTCTTCACGACCGACCTCGGGCGCACATGGCGGGTTGGCGAGGCGCTCGAGTTCGGTGTCGTTGCCGTCAATACCGGCCTCTTCTCCTATGAGGGAGCGCCGTTCGGCGGCTTCAAGGAGTCGGGGATCGGCCGCGAGGGATCCCGACACGGGGTCGAGGAGTACACCGAGATCAAGTACCTCGCTATCGACGGAATCGGCGCATGACCCCATGATCGACCTCACTGGCCGCACGGTGCTGCTCACGGGCGCCTCCGGCGGTATCGGCAGTGCAACCGCACGCGCCCTGGGTGAGGCGGGCGCCAACCTCGTTGCTCACTACGGGCAGAACCGGCGGGGAGTCGAGGAGGCGACCGAGGGCCTTCCCGCAGACCGGCTGTTGCTGCTGGCCGCCGACCTCTCCGATCCCGCAGCTTTGCACCGCCTCTGGGAGTCGGCCGTCGGCTGGCGTGGGAGCATCGACGTCGTCGTCTCAAACGCAGCAGTGATGCCGGAAGCAGGAATCGACGAACCGCCCGATCTCTGGGACAACGCATGGACACAGGCGCTGGCCCTCAACGTCCGAGCCACAGCCGATCTCATCAAGCTTGCCACCCTGCACTTCATCGATCACGGAGGCGGGGTGCTCATCACGATGTCGAGCTGGGCCGCGCAGCAGGGATCGGGAAACCACAGGCTCGGTCCATACGCAGCATCCAAAGCGGCGGCTGCGGCATTCACCAAGACCCTGGCGCGTGCCTACGCCGGAGATGGGGTCCTCGCGTACTGCATCGCACCCGGCGCTGTGGACACGGAGATGACCGCCCGCGCAGTCAGGGATCAGGACGGGCTGGAAGCCGTGCTGTCTTCACTACGAATGAACGAGCTGATACCGCCATCTGAGGTAGCCGACCTCGTGGCGTTTCTCGCGACCGGCACCCACCGCCACCTGAGTGGTGCAACCATCGACGTCAACGGGGCGACCTACATCCGGTGATGGCGAAGCTCTTCACCCCGCTGCAGCTCGGCAACACCAGGTTCAAGAATCGGGTCTTCGTATCCCCGATGTGCCAGTACTCGGCAGGAACGGACGGAAGGCCGAACGAGTGGCACCTCGTGCATCTCGGCCAGTTCGCCATCGGCGGAGCCGCATTGGTCATGTCAGAGGCGACGGCGGTAGCACCCGAGGGCCGGCTGTCACCTGGGGACACCGGGCTCTGGGACGACGACCAGGTCGAGCCGTGGCGTCGCATCACGAACTTCATCCATGCAAACGGCGCCCTGGCCGGAGTTCAGCTGGGGCACGCCGGACGCAAGGGCTCCACGTCACCACCGTGGCACGGCGAGACCCCGATTGCGCTGGAGGATGGAGGTTGGACGACGATCGCCCCCTCCCCCAAGGCTTTCGGATCGCTTCCCGAGCCGGTAGCCCTGACCGTCGACGGTATTGCAGAGGTGGTAGCGCGGTTCGAGGCTGCGACTCGCCGCGCGGCCGACGCCGGGTTCGATGTCGTCGAACTCCATGCAGCCCACGGCTACCTCGCACACCAATTCCTCTCTCCGATCTCCAACGAGCGCACCGATGCCTACGGCGGGTCCTTCAACGGACGGGTGCGCTTCCTCCTCGAGGTAGCGACGGCGATGCGTTCGGCCTGGCCGAGCGATCGCGCCTTCTTCGTTCGACTGTCGGCCACCGACTGGGTCGACGGCGGTTGGGATCTCGACGACACGATCAGGGCGGCCCGACTACTTCGCGAGATCGGAGTGGACCTCATAGATTGCTCGAGCGGCGGCAGCGTGCCCCGACCCGGCATTCCGGTCGGTCCCGGGTATCAGGTTCCGTTCGCACAGGCGATTCGATCCGAAGCAAACATCGCAACTGGCGCGGTAGGACGAATCACCGAGCCGAAACAGGCAGAGGCGATCCTGACGGAGGGTTCGGCAGATGCCGTGCTCCTCGGAAAGGCGTTCCTGCGCGAGCCACACTGGCCGCTGAGGGCAGCGGTCGAGCTCGACGCCGACGTCGCCTGGCCGGTCCAATACGAGACGAGCCACCCGAGGCGCAACCGGTAACGCTACGGCGGAGGCTCGACGGCACCTTGCCATCGGCCGGTGCTCACCACCGCCGCAACACCGAGGCCGATCACCAACATGCCTGCGATCTGAACGGGGGCCACCCGATCGCCGAGGATGACGTAACTGCTGACCGTCGCGACTGCCGGCACGAGGAACGCCGACAGGCTCGACTGCAACGGCGATGACTGGCGCACCACGCGGAACTGAATGAAGGACGCCATCCCTTTCGCAAAGACACCTGAGTAGGCAGCAGCAAGAACGAAGGACCAACTCCAGTCGACCGCGAGACGCTCCACGACGATGGCCAGAACGTAGAGCACGGGAAGGCCCGCAAGCATCTGCCATAACACGAACCTGCCACCTCCGAAGACGCCCGGCATGCGCCTGGTCAGGATCAAGCCGACCGCCCACGCAGTCGACGCCCCGAACAGCGACAGTATGCCGATCACCTGCGATACCCCTCCGTCGCCGAGCGGGGACACCACGAGCCCAACACCGGCAATCCCCAAAGCGACGCCGGTCATGCTCCTTCCAACGAGCGATCTTGCGAAGACGACCCGCTCGAGCAGAAGGGTCACAATCGGGGCGGTGGTCACCAACATCGCCGACACCGCCGGGTTCACCCGCTGGACGCCGTAGGCCATCAGCAGCGGCGAGGCCACACTGAGGGAGAACGCAACGGCGACGACGGCGGCGCGAGTCTGCCCAGTCATCGTTCGCACCGGGAACCGCTCGGTCGGGGTCAGCATCCACACGGCGAGTGCCGCCCATGTCACTGCAAAAGCCTGCAAGGTGATCGGACCGGCGTCGCGGAGACCGACGTCGAGAGCAACGAAGTTGTTGCCGAAAAGGAACGACATCAAGACGACGAATGCGGCTATGCGGATTCTGCCCGTCGGGGATTCGCCGGGCGATGTGCTCATGACGCGCCGGCTCCCCCGAGGCGCCGTCGATCTTCCTCCGACAACCGGATCCGCGCCGCTTCGAGGTTGAGTGCGGCCCGGTCGGGATCAGAGCTTCCCGGTATCGGGATGATGGTGGCTGATCGATCGAGCAGCCACGCGAGCGCTATCGCGTGGACTGCCGTGCGGTGACGCAATGCCACCTCACCGAGGGGGCCACTTCGCGACATGCGACGGGATCCACCCGGTCCGCCGAATGGACTGTGCGCCACAAAGGCGACCCCCTGTGCCTCGCAGAGCGAAATCACGTCATCCTGGCCTCGTGACCCGTACCAGAGAGGGTTTTGGATGGACACGATGGGAGCGACCGACAGCGCCAGCGCAGCTTCCGACGCGCTCACATTGCACACGCCGATCTCACGGACGAGGCCGGCAGCTCTCAGTTCGGTCATGGCCCCGAGTGACTCCTCGAGCGGAACGGTGGGGTCGGGTCGGTGCAGTTGATAGAGATCGATGGCCTCGACGCCAAGTGCTTCGAGGCTCGTCTCGCATGCCGACCGCAGATCCTCAGGCCGACCCGCAAGCCGCCACGATCCGTCGCCCGGCCTCACCTCGCCGCCTTTCGTGGCAACCAGCACGTCGCTTGCACTCCGCCCCGTTCGCTTCACGGCATCCCTGACGACACGTTCGCCGTAACCGTGTTCAAGCGCACTGTCAACGCAATAGGCGTCCGCCGTATCGATCATCGTCGCTCCGGATTCGATGGCCCGGGCGACCGCCTCTACTGCGATGTGGCGCGGTGGCCTGCCTTCGATGGAGACCCTCGCCGCTCCGAACCCGATCGGGAAGACTTCGTAGCGGCCCAAGCGTCGGCGACGGTCAGGCTCCACGGAGGTGGTCCCGCAGTTCGAGAGCCCCTACTGCGCCGCCGGGGACGGCGGGCAGGGAGCGCTCGAGGGCCTCCAACTCGGATCCATCGATGGTGATATCAGCGGCGAGTGCGTTGTCCCGTGCCTGCTCGGGGTTTGACGCCCCGGCGATGACGGTCGACACCTCGTCGCGGGTCAACAGCCACGCGATGGCGAGCTGCGCGGGAGAGCAACCCTTGGACGCGGCCAGTTCGGCTACCGCGTCGAGAGCCACCCAGTTCATCTCCGTCTCTCGCTGGGCTCGCACCGCATNNCCGCATCCTGAAGGTCGAGTCTGGTCCCGGGCGGAGGGCGCTCGCCACGGGTGTACTTACCCGCCAGGAAACCCTGCGCCAACGGGCGGTAGGGAATCAGCCCTATGTCGAAACGTTTGCAGGCGTGGAGCAACTCCGTCTCGGCGTCTCGCACAAGCATCGAGTACTCGGACTGAATCGAAACGAAGCCTGGCAAGTCGAGGCTCCTCGCCAAGATCGCCCATTCGACGAGCTCGAAGGTCATGAAATTCGAACAGCCGACATGCCTCACCAGACCGTCGGCGACCAGCCCACCCAGCGCTCCGAGCACCTCCTCGGCAGGCACCCGGTCGTCAAAGACGTGCAGTTGGAGCAGATCAATGTGGTCGATTCCCATCCTCTGGAGACTGCCGTGGACGCTGCTCTCGATGTACTCGGGACGAAGCCCTCCGCTGGAGCTGCCGTCTTCCCACGGCATGCCGACTTTCGTGGCGATCTGGAACCGATCCCGGCTGCCGGCGATCAGCCGACCGACCATTTCCTCGGAGACTCCCTCCGCATAGACATCGGCCGTGTCGAGAAAGGTGATTCCTCGCTCGGCGCACTCATCAACAACGCGACGCGACGCCTCGAGGTCGAGACGGGTGCCGAAGTTGTTGGTTCCCAAGCCGACTGCGGACACCTCGAGGCCGGGACTACCGAGTCGACGGGTATGCATCAGTCCCTCTGACCGGGGTGAGCTGCCGACGTGCCGACGCCCTCGCCGAGAAACCCGGGAAAGTGGCACGCCGCCAGATGATCGTCCNNTCCAGCAGCGCGGGTTGAACCGGCAACCGGTGGGCGGGCGTCTGGGCGACGGCGGCTCACCTTGGAGATGAATTCGCGTGCGGTCTCTCTGCACGACGGGGTCGGGAATCGGGACCGCAGACAACAAGGCCTGGGTGTACGGATGCACTGGCGACTCGTAGAGCTCCGTCCTGTCGGAGACCTCTGCGATCTTGCCGAGGTACATCACCGCTACCCGCGACGCGGCATGTCGGACGACCGCAAGGTCATGTGCAATGAGCAGGAATGTCAGTTGGAAGTCTTTACGAAGCTCTTCGAGAAGGTTGAGCGTTTGAGCTTGGATCGATACGTCGAGCNNGAGGATGACGATCGACGGATTCAGCGCCAGCGCCCTCGCGATCCCGATCCGCTGCCGCTGCCCGCCGGAGAACTCGTGCGGGTAGCGCCGAAGAAACTGCTCTGACATGCCGACCGCTGACAGCAATTCAACGATCCGGCGCTTCGTCGCCTCGCCGTCGTACATCCCGTGGATGTGGAATGGCTCGGCAAGGATCTGGTCCACCCGCATCCGCGGATTCAGGGAAGCAAACGGATCCTGGAACACAATCTGGATGTTGCGGCGCAACTCCTTGAGTTCGGAGCGCGAGAACGTTGCGGTGTCGCGACCTTCGTAGAAGATCGACCCTGAGGTCGGTTCGATGAGGTGCATGATGAGTCGAGCAGTGGTCGATTTCCCGCACCCGGATTCGCCTACGAGCCCGAGAGTCTCCCCGCGGTAGAGCCGGAAGCTCACGCCGTCGACAGCCTGTACATGGCCCACTGTGCGGCTGAGCACCGTTCCGCCGGTGACCGGGAAGTGCTTGACGAGATCGCGGACCTCGAGAATCGGTTCTGTTCCTCCCCCATCGCGGCGGGGGAGCTCAGAGGTCACGGCCCACCTCCCGTCGGCATGACCTCGCGAAACCTGCGATCGGTCCATTCAGGCTCGGTGGCAAAGTGGCAGCGAACACGATGCGAGTCATCGAGCGAGACCATCTCCGGCTGCTCGATGGCACATATGTCACGCGCATGGCCACAGCGAGGCGAGAACCTGCACCCCGGTGGAATGTCGGTGAGCGACGGAGGTTGCCCGGGGACAGGGTTGAGCGGCTCCTCGGGATCGGTATCGAGCCTCGGCACCGCAGCCATGAGGCCCCAGGTGTACGGGCCGTAGGGGCCGCCGAACACCTCCAGCGCCGGACCTGCCTCGTGAATCTGGCCGCCGTACATGACCACCATGTGGTCGCTGACATTGGCGACGACGCCGAGATCATGTGAGATGAGGAGCACCGAGGTCCCCCGATCGGCCGAGATATCGAGCAGGAGATCGAGGATCTGCGCCTGAATGGTGACGTCGAGCGCCGTGGTCGGTTCGTCGGCGATCAGCAGCTTCGGCTCCGTGATCAGCGCCATCGCGATCATCGCCCGCTGCCGCATACCGCCGGAAAACTCGTGGGGGCGATCGTGGATGCGGCGCTCTGCATCGGGAATGCCCACCTGCCGAAGAGCCTCGACGGCGGCATCCAGTGCGTCTGCTTTGGACAGCCCGCGATGGGTCCGCAGCGGCTCTCCGACCTGGTCACCGATCTCGTAGACAGGATTGAGCGCCGTCATAGGATCCTGGAAGATCATCGAGATCTCTGCACCACGGACCGCTCTCATCTCCCGGGCGGACGCCTCTCTGAGCTCACGGCCGTCGAATCGAATGGAACCGCCGACGATCTCACCGGGATGCTGGATCAGCCCCATCACCGACATTGCCGTGACCGTCTTGCCCGATCCCGACTCACCAACGATGGAGAAGACCTCACCTCTCGCTACGTCGAACGAGACACCGTCGACGGCTACCAATTCACCCGCGTGCGTGTGGAAGACGGTCCTCAGGTCGGAAACCGAAAGGAGAGGGTCGCCCTTCACACAGCCTCCATCCGCGCCCTTCGCCGTCGATCACGCACCCGTCAACCAGCCTCCGTCGACCGGAATGAAGGTTCCCGTGACGTGCCTCGCCTCATCAGAGAGAAGGAAGGCGACGACGTCGGCGATGTCCACCGGTTCGGCGACCTTCTTCATCGGGATGCGCTCCATAGCCCATCGCATCTTCTCCTCGTCGGCGATCATCGCGGCGGACATCGGCGTTCGCGTAAGACCGGGACCTACCACGTTGACCCGTATGCCATGCGGAGCCAGGTCGACCGCGAGCACCTTGCCAAGCATCAGCACGGCTCCCTTTGAGGTCGCGTAAGCCACCTGGCCCGAGAGCGCGTGGACCGAGTTGATCGATCCGATCAGCACCATGGAACCGGGTGCACCGCGAGCGATCATCGAACGCGCGGCAGCGCGTGCGACGAGGAAGCTCCCCGACACGTTCACCTTCATCACGAGTTCGAAGGTGTCCAGGTCCATGTCGGTTGGCGATCCCTTGGCGTTGGCGCCGGCACACGCAACCACCCAATCGATTGGCCCAAGCCGAGCTTCGACCTCACTGACCGAAGCGTCCACGACTTCTTCGTCACTCACGTCGACCTGCAGCGCGATGGCGCCCGGCAACTGATCAGCTGTGGCTTTGGCCGCCTCGAAATCGAGATCGGTACAAGCCACCAAAGCGCCACGATCGGCCAGCGTGGCGGCCACACCCTGCCCGATCCCAGACCCGGCGCCGGTCACCAGAGCTACGGTCATCTCTTCGGCCCTTCCCAGTCGGCAATGCTTCCGCAATAGTGGCAGATCCCGAAAAAGGCCCTTCTCAAGAGGCCTTTGACGGGCCGGATCGCGGAGTATACGCTCGGAAGAAGGGACGTCTCCCAGCCGCTTTGCCGGCTCAATCCTCTGAAGGAGGCCACCGTGCCCGAGGTATCAGATTGGTCCGCAGCCGTGCCCATGTCCGGCGTCAGGGAGATCTTCCACATGATCGCCGGGCGAGATGACATCCTTCATCTCGAGATAGGTCAGCCCGACTTTCCGACTCCAAGTCACATCATCGAAGCCGCCGTGAGCTCTGCGCGCGCCGGGTCTGGGTACACCGCCAGCGCGGGCACGCCCAGCCTCAGGGAGGCGATCCGTGACAAGCTGGTCAAGGTCAACGACCTGAACGTGACGACCGATCAGGTGATTGTCACCCAGGGTGGCATCCAGGGTTGCTCGCTCCTGATGTCAACGCTGCTCAAGCCCGGGGACGAAGTGTTGATACCGGATCCCAACTGGCCCAACTTCGAGATGCTCGCCTTGCTGCACGGCGCAGTACCACGCTTCTACGAGCTGGACCCGGACAACGGATGGCTCCCCGACCTCGACGCCGTCGAAGCTCTCATCATCATGAACTCTCCAGCGAATCCAACCGGTTCGCTCTTCCCCGACGACATCGTGGATGGGTTCGTGGAGCTGGCGCGCAAGTACGACGTGACACTGTTGTCGGACGAGGTCTACGACGAGCTCATCTTCGACGGCGGCAAGGCCCCCAACACCTTCGCCCGCGACGACGAATACGTTGTGACGCTGAACAGCTTCTCAAAGACCTACGCGATGACGGGCTGGAGAGTCGGCTACCTGGTGGCCCCCGAATGGGCTGCGCCAACCCTTGCCCGCATCCAGGAACCGCTCGTGTCTTCGATCTCGACGGTCACTCAGGCGGCTGCGGAGGCGGCCTTGCGGGGGCNNGGGACAAGTACAGCGAACGCCGTGATCGAGCCGTGCAGATTCTCGCCGACAGAGGGATCGATGTCCTTCCACCAGCCGGAGGCTTCTATCTGATGGTTCCGCTGGCCGACGGGGCGGATTCCAAGCAGGCCGCTTTCAACATCATCGACCAGGGTGTTGCACTATCACCAGGCACGGCCTACAGCCAGGTACGAACCAACTACCTGCGGATCTCTCTGGCGTCGAGTGACCACNNCGTGAGGACCGACGGCGGCATGACGACCCTTCCGGCCAGAGCACTCGTCGACTGAAAACGGCATCGGCACTAGTGACGGGTGCGGGCTCCGGCATCGGAGCCGCATGCGCTCGCGCGCTCGCCGCCGAAGGCTTCGGTGTCCTGTGCGCCGACATCGACGGCGCCCTCGCAGAAGAGACCGCGATGAGCCTGGCATCAGGCTCATCGCGACAGCTCGACGTTCGCTCCGAGCAGGAGACCGAAGCAGCCATCAAAGAAGCCGTCGCGAAGCACGGCCCCCTCGAAGCAGTCGTGGCGGCCGCGGGCATTCTTCGCACGAGCCATCTGGTCGACACCACGATCGAGGAATTTGAAACCGTCCTCGGTGTCAANNGACCGGGGCGTTCCTCACGGCACGGTGCGCGGCCAGAGCGATGACTCGCACAGGAGGTGGCAGCATCGTCTTGATCGGATCGATGACATCCGTGCGGGTCTCGCTACCCGGACAAGCCGCCTACGCCACGAGCAAGGGTGGCGTCCTCATGCTCGGCAAGGCACTCGCTGTGGACCTCGCCGCCGCCGGGATCCGGGTGAATGTGATCCTCCCCGGCGTGACCGATACACCCCTTGGCGGACTGTCGAAACTCGACGATGAGGCAACAGAGGACCTATTGAGCAGGGTCCCGTCGAGGCGGGTGGCGCAACCCGAGGACGTTGCGGCGGTTGCGGCCTTCCTTGCGTCCCCTGCCGCTCGCCACGTGACGGGCGCAGCAATTCCCGTGGACGGAGGCCAGCTCGCCCTGACCTCACCATTTCCCTTCGTGTAGGCCGGGGGCGCTACAACGCAGCGAAGCGTTGCGGAGCGAATGGTGCAACATCTACGCCCGGCCGCTGACCGAGCGCCATCTCGGCGAGCGTCCGCCCCATCAACGGTCCGGCGGTGAAGCCCATGTGCGGAAAGACCCCGACGAGCACCTCGGCCCAACCGGACGGCGCTCCGATGATCGGAAGCAGATCGGGGGTGTTCCGATCCACTCCTGCCCACGAGCGCACCACCTTTGCGGAGCCAATCCGTGGCACAACTCGTTGCGCAATGCGCAGGTTGTGGCGTAACGAATGAGCGGACACCCTCGGCCGGTGCGTGGTCGGGTCCATGGCGGCAGGCCACCCTCCGCCAATCAGTAGCGACCCGGCCTTGGCCTGCTTGAACGTCAACGCCCCGCCGGCGAAGTAGACGAGGTGGCGGACGAACGGTTCCATGGGCTCGGTCACCGCAAGCTGAACCGCCTCGTCGCCGGTATCGATGGCGAACCCCAGCGTCTCGGCGATGGATCGGATGCCACTACCTGCCGCAAGCACCACGCGCTCGCACTCGATCTCACCGCGAGTGGTGGCGAGTGCCAGGCCGCCAGACCTTCTCTCAGCCGCGAGGACCTCCGTGTCGGTGAAGATCGAAGCCCCCAAACGGTCGGCCGCGGCTACAAAT